>OJOI01000002.1_pt1 | contig 307888 bp, 232 predicted proteins | sample 1598061 | NCBI WGS metagenome assembly OJOI01 (sample SAMN01915224, study PRJEB22387) | human gut metagenome | isolation source: stool | host: Homo sapiens | place: USA
CCGGATTGGGACACAACTACAGTCGGTTTATTGTCAAACGACTCTTTGCCGAGCGTTTCGAGGTTATCCGCCGTGACCCTTCAAAGGTGGAGTTTCTGACACGCCTCAATGACCTTTACTTCCAGTTTCAGCGCGTCGGGAACAACTACAATCAGGTGGTACGGGCCATCAACAGCCACTTTTCCAACGTCTCGATTCCCCACCAGATCGTTGCGTTGGAACAGCATACCCGCGAACTGAAGGCGTTGAGTATCGAGATTCTGAATCTTACCAAACAGGCCGAAGGATGGTTGCGAATATAAGGACGGGAGCAACCGTCGGCGGAGCTCTCCGCTACAATGAGGAGAAGGTTAACCGCGGGCAGGCCGAGGTGCTCTTCTGGAATCGAATGCTTGATCCGTTCGATACCGCTGGTCGCATGAGCCACGAACGGTGCATGGCCAGCTTTGAACCTTTCCTGCAGGCCAATCGGCGAACGACCAACACAGTCTTCCATGTCTCGCTGAACCCCTCGCCCGAGGACCGTCTGACTGACGAGCAACTGGGCGAGATCGCCCGCGAATATATGGAGCGGATGGGCTACGGCGAGCAGCCCTATATCGTCTTCAAACATGGAGACATCGCGCGCGAACACCTGCACATTGTCTCATTGAGAGTTGATTCGATGGGCCGGAAGATCTCCGACTCGCATGAGTATGATCGTTCGATGTCGATTCTGCGGGACCTCGAGCAAAAATACGGACTTCATCCGAGTATCAAAGGACAGGAGCAGCAGGATCTGGAGGGATTGCGTAAGGTCGATTATCCGAAGGGAGATGTCAAGCAACAGGTCTCCTCCACCGTAAGATCGTGCCTGCGGCATTACCGATGCGCCTCTTTTGGGGAGTGGCGGACGCTGCTTGAAGCCTTCAACGTCTCGGCCGAGGAGCGGACCGGCACCATCGACGGACGCGATTATGCCGGGATGATTTACGGGGCGCTGACCGATGATGGTTATGGCATCGGGACGCCGTTCAAGTCGAGCCGGATTGGGAAGGATGTTGGCTATGAAGCCCTGCAACGCTATTATGAACGGTCGAAAACGGCCTTGAAGGAGCTCGGAGTATTGGACGGGTTGCGGAATAAGATTGCGGATGGCATGGCGCGGTGTTCAAGCCGGACGGAGTTCTGCGAGCGATTGCACGACAAGGGGGTTGATGCGGTGTTCCGCCTCAATACTGCGGGACGAATCTATGGCGTGACCTTTATCGACCATGAGCAGGGAATCGTAGCCAACGGCTCCCTGTTGGGACGGAGTTTCTCGGCCAACGCCTTCGAGCAGTTGTTCCATGCTGAAGCAAAGGATAGGGGAGTCTCCCGGGAACCCTCGGAGCAGGAGCGACCTTCCTCAAAAGAATTTTTCCGGCCGGGGTTGTCCATCCATCCGTTGGCCGCAATTTTCGAATTGGCGGACGTGCAAGCCTACGAGGAGCAGCAACAAGCGCAGATTCGTCGGTATAGACGTCGTAAGCGCAGTTAGACACCTATTTCATAGAATGAATTTCGACTGTTTTATTGTTGACTGAACAGCGAATCGGTGCAATATTCTCCAATTCGTTGAGCAACTCCCGCAGCGGAAGATTGGGGGTCTGAAGGCTGAATGTAAAGTTGTAGACCTTCGGATCTGCCACTTCGAATTGTACATCGTACCACCGTTCCAGTTCCTGAATTACTTCCTGCATCGGCGTGTCGCGGAAGTAGATCGTATTATGGCTCCAGAGGATTGTCTGGTCGGCATTGCTCAGCGACTCGATCGAGCTGGTTCCCATCTGCTTGTTGTAGACCAGCCGCTGGGAGGGCTCCAGCCGGTAGGACGAGGCCCCGCGGGCGAACTCCACGCTGCCCCGGATCAGCACTACCGAAATAGTCGGGTCCGACTGATAGGCCTTGACGTCGAACTCCGTCCCCAGTACCCGGACGGAGGCATTGTCCGAGGTCTCAACGACAAACGGACGCTGGGGATTGTGTGCCACCTCGAAGTAGGCCTCGCCATCCAACTGCACGCGACGTTCCGAGAGACCGAACCGTTCGGGATAAGAGATCGTCGAGCCGGCATTGAGGAAAATCCGCGTTCCGTCCTGGAAGATCACCTCCTTGCGTTCGCCGACGGCTGCGGCGACCGTCTGCTGTTCGTCGGCCGAGAAGAGCGCTCCGCCCAGGCGGCTGTTCAGATTGGCCCACAGCCCCAGAATCAGGGCGCACGGAATCAGAATGGCCGCCACGCGAAGGAGCAGCCGGCGCCGCCGGGCGCGGGTGAGGATGCGTTCGATGCGTCGTAACAGCTCCTCGCCCGGGGTGTCGGACAGCGGAGCCATGGCGCCGGACTCCAACTGCCGGGCGTCGTTGTCGAACTCCGCCGCAAGCCAGGCCTGACCCTCGTCGGTGGCAAACCAAGCGGCCACTTCGGCCGCCTCGTCGGGCGTCGCCTTTTCGTTCAGAACGCGGCGCAGCGTTATCTCATCGGGTCGTTTCATCGGAACAGAATTAACAGGGTGATCATCAGTTTGGCGGCTCCGGCCAGGAGCTCCTTCAATCGTTTCAGACATTCGCGGTAGTGGGTGTTCACCGTGTGGATCGAGAGGCGTAGACGGGCGGCGATTTCCTGATTGGAGTATCCCTCGCGACGCATCGTGGCCACGGCCCGCTGTTGGGGCGGCAGCGTTGCGATGGCCCGTTCGAGCAGTTCGCTGTGGTAGTTGCGTTCGGCCCAGGTGTAGAGTTCATCGTCGTATGGAGGCTGTTTCTGCACGATGCGGTAGTTGTGTTGCAGGGCGCTGACGTTGTTGCGGATCTGGTTGAGCACCTGATGCTTCAGCATGCCGTACAGATATCCCTGCAGATTGCGGGTGATGAAGAGTGCCTCGCGGGCGGTCCACAACTTGACGAAGAGTTGCTGCAGGGCGTCGGCGGCGTCGGCGCGGTTTTTCAGATAGCGCAATGCCAGCGTATAGAGCCGGGCGTGATAACGCCGGTAGATGGCTTCGAATGCCGCGCGATCCCCTGTCCGGAGACGGCCGAGCAGCTCCAGATCCTCCTGCGTATCTTCCATCCATGAAGCCATGTTCATCCTTGAATGCCATACAAAGATAGGGATTCGTTTCATAACGAAGACACTTGACGGGGGGCAAAATAGGTAGTCCGGCGAATTTTTTTGCAAAAAAAGTCCCGGCACTCACACTTTTCGGTCGGGTTGTGTGTCCTACGAATGAACCGACCAAACTACGACCGCTATGATTTGACCATTCCCTCCTTTTTGAAGGGGCCGTACATCGGATCTTCATGCCGATGTCACCCGTCTGTCATTGACCGCCGTGCATCTTTGCGGCGAAGAGTGATATGATTTGACCAATTCTTCCTATTTTTATTAACCAATCAAACAGAAATGAAACCTTTTAGACTCCTATTGGCGGCAGTTCTTCTGGCGGCGTCCGTGACCGCGGTCTCGGCGCAGCAGGTGACTGTCAAGCTCCGGCAGGTGAAGCTGGTGCAGGTGCTGGACGAGATTTCGCGGCAGACCGGCTATGCGTTCTACCACTCGCGTCCGACGGTTGATCCCGACCGGATCGTGTCGCTTGACGTCGTGGACACGAAACTCGAAACGGCGCTGGACAAGCTCTTCGTCGGAACGCAGATCGGCTACGAGATCAAGAACCAGAAAATCTATCTGACGGCCAAGCCGGCCGTGTCGACCCCCCCCCCTTCAGGCCCGCACCGTGAAGGGTACGGTGACGGATGCTGCGGGGCAACCGGTCATCGGAGCCACGGTCGTCGTAAAGGGTACGACCAAGGGTGCCAGTACAGGTATCGACGGCGGCTTTGCACTGGACGTGACGCCGGACGACGTGCTGGTCGTATCGTATATCGGTTACGACACGCAGGAGATTCCGGTCGGAAGCCGCACGTCGTTCGATATTCAGCTCAAGGAGGAGGCCACGGCGCTGGATGACGTGGTGGTGATCGGCTATGGTGTCGTCAAAAAGCGTGACGTCTCGACGGCCATCTCCTCGATCAAAGCCGAGGACATTGCCAATCAGCCCGTTTCGGACTTTCGGCAGTCGATGATCGGCAAGATGCCCGGTGTGCAGGTGATGCAGACGGGCGGAGATCCCGAAGGCAACGTGATGGTGCGCGTGCGCGGTATCAGCTCGGCCACGGCCGGCAACGACCCGTTGTATATCGTCGACGGCGTGCCGATGGAGAACGGCCTCTCGAACCTCAATACGAACGACATCGAGTCGATGGAGGTGTTGAAGGACGCCTCGTCGGCGGCGATCTACGGTTCGCGCGGTTCGAACGGCGTGATCCTCATCACGACCAAGAAGGGAAATTCGGAGTCCATCCAGGTGACCTACGACGGCTACTACGGCATCGAGCAGGTATCGAAGAAGATTGACCTGATGAATGCCTACCAATATGCACAGTTTGCCAAGGAGGGCCACGACAACGCCTATTACAGTATCTATCCCGGCGGTACGGCTCCGAACGGCGAGCGCCCCGAGTCTTACATGAACTGGCCCGTGGAGCTCATTCCCTATCTGAACGGCGAACCGGGCCTGACCGACACCGACTGGCAGGATGCCATCTTCCGTACGGCTTCGACCACGAGCCATAATATCTCGATTTCGGGAAAAAGTGAGCACGTCAACTACTTCATCTCCGCAAACTACTATTACAAGGAGGGTATCATCATCAACTCCGATTTCGAGAAATATTCGTTCCGCATGAATCTTGACGGCAAGTACAAGAATTTCAAGTACGGCGTCAATTTCTCACCCTCGTACTCCAAGTCGAACCGTGTCAATGCCTCCGGTTCGTACAGTTCGGGCGGTATCGTCCAGTCGGCGCTGTGTTACAACCCGATGTGGCCCATCTACAACGAAGACGGGACCTTCAACTTCCAGGGCAACGGCTACTGGCGTATCGGTACCGACTACCAGCACAACGAGATCCTGAATCCCGTGGCGCTGGCTACGCTCAAATCCGACATCGTTGACCGTATGGCGATGACCGGGCGGGCTTTCCTCGGGTACGACATCTGCAAGGGTCTTTCGTTCCAGACCTCGTTCGGCGGGACTTTCTACGGCGCCCACAACGACACCTATTCCTCCTCCGAACTGGAAACCATCGGCAAGGCCAATTACGGACAAAAATCCAATCCCGTCGGATACAGCTCCTCGGGCTTCTACTTCAACTGGCTCATTGAGAACCAGCTGACCTATACGCGGGATTTCGGCGACCACTCGCTGTCGGCCGTCCTGGTGCAGTCGGCTCAGAAGGAGACCTACAAGGGCAACAACGTGACGGCTACGGATTACCCGAACGATTACAACCAGACGATTGGTGGCGGAACCGTGAACGACGGTGATTCGAAGACCGACCAATGGTCGCTGGCCTCCTATCTGGCCCGCGTGCAGTACAGCTACAAGGACAAGTACATGCTTTCGGCCGCCATCCGCGCCGACGGTTCGTCGCGCTTCGGCAAGAACAACCGCTGGGGTTACTTCCCTTCGGCATCGGCCGCCTGGCGCATCTCGGGCGAACCCTTCTTCCAGAACGCCGAGGCGCTCCGCTGGGTCAACGACCTGAAAATCCGTGCCAGCTACGGACAGACGGGTAACTTCCAGATCGGCAACTACAAGCACCTGGCCACGATGGACGGCGACAACTACATTCTCGGGACGGGCAGCGGCTCGCTTGCGAACGGCTACAAGCCTACCAATGTCGCCAACCCGAACCTCACGTGGGAGAAGACCTCGATGTTCAACGTCGGAGCCGACCTCAGCATTCTGGACGGCTACCTCAGTCTGACGGCCGAATACTACTACGCCAATACGACCGACATGCTGCTCGAGGTGCCGATTCCGCACCTGACGGGCTACAGCACGACGCTGATGAACATCGGTAAGGTGAACAATCGTGGTTGGGAGCTCTCGGCCACTTCGCAGCACACCTTTGCCAACGGAATCAGCTACTCGCTCAATGCCAACTGGGCGGCAAACACCAACGAGGTGAAGGCGCTCGGAGCCAACGACACGCCGATCATCACCTCCGGCAGCGTCGAACACGCCTACTACATCACGAAGGTTGGCGAGCCGATCGGCTCCTACTACCTGCTCGTTCAGGACGGCATCTTCAAGAACGCCGAGGAGTTGAAGGCCTATCCCCATTTCGACACCACGCAGCCGGGAGACTTCCGCTTCGTGGATGTCAACGGCGACGGCGTGATCGACACCGACACCGACCGCACGATTGTCGGCAACTACATGCCGGACTTCACCTACGGATTCGGCGGGTCGTTCGGTTACAAGGGACTCGATTTTTCGGTGGCGTTCCAGGGCGTTCACGGCAACGAGATCCTGAACCTGAACCGCCGCTATCTGGACAACATGGAGGGCAACGTCAACGGGACGACCGCCGCCCTGAACCGTTGGGTCAGCGCCGACCAGCCGGGCGACGGCAACACCAACCGGGTGAACCGCAAGCAGACGGGCAACAACGGGCGTACGTCGACCTGGCACATCGAGGATGGCAGCTACCTGCGTCTGCAGAACATCGCCCTGGGCTACACACTTCCGGCGAAGTGGACCAAGAAGTTCTATGTCGAGAAGCTGCGCGTCTATGTCTCGGCCCAGAACCTCGTGACGTGGACCGACTATTCGGGCTACAACCCCGAGGTCAGCGGCAGCACGAGCGCCCTGACGCCCGGTGAAGACTATGGTACCTATCCTTTGGCCAAGACCTACATGGTTGGTCTGAATGTTACCTTCTAATACGACACAAGAGATGAAAAAGATACGGATTTTCAGCGCACTGATCGCGCTGCTCGGCCTGGGTTCGTGCGGCGAGGATTTCTTCAACCTCACGCCCAACTACGAAGTGGCCGTGGACGATATTTATGAAACGGCGAGCGATTTCGACATCGCCGTGGTGGGCTGTTATGCCAAGTTCCAGACACAGGTGAGCTACTATACGGAACTTTGCGAGTACCGGAGCGACAATCTCTACCTGGATGCTCCGACGACGGGCACGCAGGATCGCTACGACATTGACCAGTTCCGGGACAATGCCTCGAACGGTATCCTGGAGGATGCGTGGGCTAGTTTTGACAATGCGGTCTACCGTTGCAATATGGTGTTGGACCGTATTGACGAGGCTGATTTCGACGAGACGCTCAAGGCGCAGTACAAGGGCGAGGCGATGTTTCTGCGGGCCTATACCTACTTCATGAAGTACCGGCTTTGGGGCTGCGTTCCCACGACGCGGAAGGTTGTGACGGTCGAGGAGGCGCTCCAGATCGGCCGCTCGTCCGAAGAGGAGATGTTCGACCTGATTGCCGGCGACCTGCAGGAGATCGTCGACAACCGGATGCTTCCGGAGTCCTATGACGAGGCCAATGCGGGACGTGCGACGCTCGGTGCCGCCCGGGCTCTGCTGGGTAAGGTCTATCTGACGTTCAAGAAGCCGCAGGAGGCGGTCAACGTGCTGAAAGAGGTCGTCGGAAAGTACGCCTTGTTGGAGAATGTGGCGGACGTCTTCGATGTGAACAACAAGATGAACGGCGAGATCATCTTTGCCGTACGGTTCAACAAATCGGTGGTCGACGAGGGACACGGAGCCTGGTTCTCGATCTCCAATCTGACGGACAACTCGGGCCAGAGCCCCGTCCTGAAGGCGTTGTACAGCGACGACGACGCGCGCAAGGCCCTGATCGAATACCAGAAGGTGCCCGACGTGCAGCTCTATCTGATGACGAAGTTCTTCGACACGCGCGACGCGACGACGCTCCAGTACGGCAACGATCAGATCCTGCTGCGCTATGCCGACGTACTGCTGCTTTACGCCGAGGCGCTCAACGAGGTGGGATACGACGGTTCGTCGGCATCGCCGGCCCTCGAGGCTCTCAATGCCGTACATACGCGGGCCGGGCTCGATCCGCTGAACATTACGGATCTGCCCGATCAGGATGCGTTCCGCCGCGCCGTCTGCCTCGAACGCCAGAAGGAGTTCCCCTACGAGGGACAGCGGTGGTTCGACCTCGTGCGCATGGGCTATGCCAAGGAGGCTATGGTTGCCGAAGGCCATGCTATTCAGGACTATCAGCTGCTTTACCCGATTCCCAACACGGAGCTCGAGCGCATCAACAACACGTCGCTGCTGTGGCAGAATCCCGGTTATTAATGGTTAAAACGAATGACAACGATGAAAAACATAGTTCTTTGGGCGCTTTCGTGCGCCGCGCTGCTGGTCGGATGCAGCGAGGATGAGCTGCCGCAGGCGTCGTTCGACCGCTTCCAGGTCGAGACGGTGACCGCCACGGCGGGCGATGGCGAGGCCACCGTATCATGGACCGCTCAGGCGGAGAAACCTCAGCCGCTCGACTATTTTGTCACCTGGACACCCGACAATGCCCAGATCGAAGGCGGTGATGCGACGGTCGAGGCCGGACAGCACTCGCTGACGGTCGACGGACTGGTCAACGACTGCACCTACACGTTTGCCGTGCAGGCCCGCTACGCGAGCGGTCTGTCGATGAAGGTCACGGCCTTTGCCACGCCGAAATCGACCCGTATAGCGGCTACGAACTTCAAGGCGATGGCCGGTGACGGGCGTGTCTTCCTTTCGTGGACGGCCCCCGAGACCGAACTCGACTACACCTACCGGCTGGTTGTCTCCTCGGAATCGGAGAACGACCGGACGCTGACGGTCGATGCCGGTGAAGAGTCCTGCCTCGTCGAGGAGCTGACCAACGACCGTGCGTATACCTTTGCGCTGACGTGCGTCTACGCGCACGGCGACTCCGAGACGCTGACGGCCACGGCTACTCCCGGACTGATCGATCCGTTTGTCGTGACGCCCACTTCGTCGGCTGATCTGGCTTCGCTGCGTCAGTTCGAGCTCTGCTCGTTCGAATACAATCCGGCCTATTTCGTGCGCGGCACGGTGACTTCGGTTCATTGGGACTTCGGAGACGGAGGTGCCTCGGAGGAGGAGATCCCGCTCTACGCTTTTGCCAAGACCGGAACATGGACTGTAACGCTGACTGTCACTTACGAAGACCAGTCTACGGAGTCGGCCACCCGGGAGATTACGGTTTCGGGCCTTGCCTGGTCGACGTTCCCGAACGCCGGATATCAGAAGGCCAGCCAGATTGCCTTCACACCCGATGGGCAGACCCTCTATACCATTTCGCAAACCGATAAAAAACTCATCGCCGTGAATGCCATCACGGGCCAGACCCGCTGGAGCTACACGACCGATGCCGCAACCTATGGTGCCGGGCCTTCGGTCGGTACCGACGGTACGGTCTATTTCGGCACCGAAGATGACGGCGGCTCGTTCTATGCCGTGGCATCGTCCGGGGCCCTGCGCTGGAAGAAGTCGCTCGGCGCAAAGGTACAGGCTGCTCCGGCTGTGACCTCCGACGGCGTGGTCTATGCGCTGGCCAATGACGGCCGTCTCTATGCCTTCGATGCGGTTTCGGGTGACGAGAAGTGGTCGGCCGTGCAGAGCGGTGTCGGCGGCGGTGTCGTGGTCGATGCCGAGGGAACGGTCTACATCGGCACCTCGACCGGCATCTGGGCCTACACGGCTGCGGGACAAATGAAATGGGCTTCGGCGACGGCCTATGCAGTTACCGAGCGCGGCGGTTCGCTGGCCCTGTATGACGGCGTGCTGTATGCCGTGCTGAAAGCCTCCTCGAAGGGCTGCGTGGCCGTAAACACGTCGGATGGAAGCGAACTGTGGCACTACGAAACGACCAACGGCGACTGCTACCATCCGGCCGTGGACGGCGAGGGTACGGTCTACTTCTGCGAGAAGAACGGCTACCTCTATGCCGTGACGAAAACCGGCTCGCTCAAATGGAAGGACGAGAGCGCCACCAGCTACATCTATTCGGGATTTGCTCTCGATAATGCTGGAACGGCCTACATCTCGCAATACGTGACGCCCTTCTCGCTGCTGGCGTTCGATGCCTCGGGCAACCGTTCCGAGTACACCTCGATCGGTTCGCAGACGATGAGCCCCGTGACGATCGGTCCGGATCAGCGGCTCTACTACGGTAAGAACGGTGAATTCTGTGCCATCGGACTGTCTGAACCTGCGGCAACGGTCGGCTGGCCCATGCGTGGCGGTAATGCACAGGGCAGCAACTCCCTGAAATGACCATGAAAAGGCTTTCGATACTTTTGACAGCCTTCCTGCTCGGTATGGAGATCCCGGCTTCGGCCCAAAGGCCCGAGGTCGGGACCTCCACTGCCGTGTGGGGCGCGATTCCTGCGGTCGAGGAACTGCTGCAGGCCCGGACCGACGGAGTACAATGGGTTGAAGTTGCCGTAAACCAATGCTACCGGGGCGTTTCCAATGAGGAGAAATATCCGCGGATGCGGCAGATGAAAGAACGCCTTGATAGTGCCGGTATGTCGGTCTGGTCGGTGCATTTGCCCTTTTCGCGGACGCTCGACATCTCGGTTCTCGACGATTCGCTGCGAGCGAAAAATGTGGCGGTTCAGGCGAAGATGATCCGCTGGAGTTGCGAACTCTATGCGCCGCAGCGACTGGTGCTGCACCCCAGTTCGGAGCCGATTGCCGACAGCCTGCGTGAACAGCGGCTCGAAAATGCCATTGCGTCGATTCGCACGTTGAAGAGGGTTGCCGACGAGTGCGGCGTGGAACTCTGCATCGAGAACCTGCCCCGCACCTGTCTGGGTAATACACCCGAGGAGCTGGTGCGCATCGTTGACGCGGTACCGGGCGTCGGGATCTGCTTCGACACGAACCACTACACACAGGGGACAATTGCCCACTTCATCGAGGTGGCCGGCCGACGGATCCGGACCGTGCATATTTCCGATTATGATTTCGTGAACGAATGCCACTGGCTGCCCTACGAAGGCGAGATTGACTGGGGAGCCTTTCTCCGGGCGATGGACGAAACGGCCGGGTACGACGGCGTGCTGATGCACGAGGTGAGGAAACAACGCCGCGACGGCAGCCGGACAACAACCCGCGACATCGTTGCGGGAGTCGAACGCATGTGCGAAGATTGTAACGAATTGAATTAGAAGATGCCATGAAGAATTATTCCCGTCTGTTCTGGATCGTAGCGCTGATCATCGGACTTGTGTCCTGCAAGGAAAAAGGGGAGGAACCGACGCCGGAACCTCCGCAGCCGAATGTTGCTGCGGAGACGATGGAGGCACTATGGGAGACCTCACCGCTCGATGCGGATCTCACGACCCGCCGCGAACTCTTCGCGACGATTCAGAGCTATGCCGATGCCTGTGCGAGTTCGACCTTTTCGAGTTTTCTCGCGGCTGACGACCGGCTGGCCGCCTCGCTGGTAAGGAGCGAACCTGTTCTGACCTGTTACGATGCGGCATTCGACCGGGTGCTGAACGGCCTGCGCGAAGAGACGCCGGCCGTGGGGGAGGTCCATATCTGGATGCTCTACAACATGGGCTATGTCGTTAAGACGCCGTCGGGCTGCTTCGGTGTGGACATCTACCACCGCCGGGCCGCCGAACTGGCTCCGTACCTCGATTTCTACGCTTCGACGCACGTGCATCAGGACCACAAGTGGCAGGGACTGATCGATGCGATGCTTGAATCCGGAAAACCCGTCGTGACGAACTACCTCGAACGGCCGGGATACGAATATACCTCGACGACCGCAGCCGACTATACGATCGGCAGCTTCGCACTCCACACCTTCATCACGAACCACAACAACGGCTCGACGAACGTCCCCGTGACGGTCTTCCAGATCGACTGCGGCGAGGATACCGGCCATTTCGTGCTGTTGCACTCCGGCGATTCGAACTTCCTGCCCGAGCAGTTTGACGTGACGCTGCCCGTCGATGTCTACATCCCGCGCTATGCCCCCAACGAGCTGACCGAGAACAATGTCATCGGCAAACTCTTCACGCCGAAGTACGTCCTGCTATCACATGTTCTGGAGCTCTCGCACTCCGACCCTTCGTCGTCGCGCTGGACCCTTGAGCAGGGGTTGGAGCGGGCCTCGAAACTCGACTGTGAAGAGACCCACATGCCTTTCTGGGGTGAACGGCTGATCTGGAAAAACAACAAACTTGAATAGATCATGAAACGAATACTGTCTTTCCTGCTGGCACTCGTCGTGCTGGCAGGCTGCTCCGGAGAGGCCCGTCAGAGCGCCGCTCCGGAGCACCGGGCCGAAGCGCTCCGGGAACGCCTCCTTGCGGGCGACACCACCGCTGTCTTCGTCGTGGCGCACCGCGGCGACTGGCGCTATGCGCCCGAAAACTCCGTGGCGGCCATCGAACATTCGATAGCCGTGGGCGTCGATGTGGTGGAGCTGGATCTTCAACTGACGCGCGACAGCGTGCTGATTGTCATGCACGACGCCACGCTGAACCGCACGACGACCGGGAAGGGGCGTGTTGCCGACTGGACGCTGGATTCGATCCGCACGCTGAAGCTCAAAAACGGCTGCGGCATCCGGACCAAACACCCGGTTCCGACACTCGAAGAGGCGCTGCTGGCCGCCAAGGGACGGGTGCTGGTGAACCTCGACAAGGCCGACCGCTATTTTGACCTGGTGGTGCCGGTGCTGGAGCGGACCGGAACGACGCGGCAGATCGTCATGAAGGGCTCGAAACCGGCCGATGAGGTGCTCGCCCTGTATGGGAAATACCTCGACGAGGTGATCTATATGCCGGTGGTGAACCTCGATAACGAGAACGCTGCGGAGCTGATGCAGGGGTATATCGCTGATCTGAAGCCCGCAGCTTACGAACTGCTCTATGCGCAGGCCGAGGATACGGCCATGCCGTTGCGGATGCGCGACACACTGCGCGGACGGGCGCTGATCTGGTATAACACGCTGTGGGATACCCTGTGCGGCGGTCATGACGACGATCTGTCGCTCGAGGATCCCGATGCCGCGTTCGGTTATCTGATCGATACGCTCGGCGCCCGGATCATCCAGACCGACCGGGCCGAACACCTGTTGAACTATCTCCGCCAGCGCGGGTTGCACGACTAATTTCTCGAAGGCCATGAATCTGCTGAAATTCTTCGCCACTTCACCGGCCACGGAGCCGTTGACCGATGCCGACTCGATCCGCAGCCGCTATACGCGGTTGCGGTGGTCGGTCTTCCTCTCCGCCACGCTCGGATACGGACTCTATTATGTCTGCCGGTTGAGTCTGAATGTCATCAAGAAGCCGATTGTTGATGCCGGGGTCCTCTCCGAGACGGAACTGGGCATCATCGGCTCGGGGTTGTTCATCACCTATGCCGTCGGCAAGCTGACGAACGGCTTCCTGGCCGACCGCAGCAATATCCGCCGCTTCCTGGCGGCCGGACTGCTCGTCACGGCGCTGATCAACCTCGTGTTGGGCTTCACGACCTCGTTTGCGGTCTTTCTCGTGCTCTGGGCCGTGAACGGCTGGGCGCAGTCGATGGGGGCCGCGCCGTGTGTCGTGGCCTTGTCCCGCTGGTTTGGAGACCGGGAGCGCGGAACCTTCTACGGCCTGTGGTCGTCGAGCCACAACATCGGCGAGGCCATCACCTTCATCGTGACGGCCGTCATCGTCGCTTCGCTGGGCTGGCAGTGGGGATTCCGCGGCGCCGGATTGCTGGGCCTTCTGGGATTCCTGATCGTCGTCCTCTTCATGCGCGACACGCCTCAAAGCAACGGCCTGCCGCCTGTGGCGGTCTACAAGGGCGATCAACTGAAGGAAGAGGCCGCGGCGACCGACGGCAAATCGGTCAGCGAATACCAGAAAGAGGTGCTGCGCAACCCGGCGATCTGGATGCTGGCCTTGGCCAGTGCCTTCATGTACATTTCGCGCTACGCGGTGAACAGTTGGGGCATCTTCTTCCTTGAGGCCGACAAGGGCTACACGAATCTTGAAGCCAGTTCGGTGATCTCGATCAGTTCGGTCTGCGGGATCGTGGGAACCATCGCCTCGGGGTGGGTCTCCGATCGTTTCTTCGGCGGGCGGCGCAACCTCCCGGCGTTGATCTTCGGGTTGATGAATATCTTCGGGCTGTCGCTCTTCCTACTCGGGCCGCGTGACTGTTTCTGGCTCGACGCCGCGAGCATGGTGATCTTCGGCCTGGCCATCGGAGCGTTGATCTGCTTCCTCGGTGGGTTGATGGCCGTCGATATTGCCTCGAAGAAGGCCTCCGGAGCGGCGCTCGGCGTTGTCGGAATCGCCAGTTACGTGGGGGCTGCCGTACAGGATCTGTTGAGCGGCATTCTGATTCAGCAGGGTAAGAGCGCAGGAGCGGCCGATGTAGCGGCGGCGTACGACTTCTCGGTCGTGACGTGGTTCTGGATCGGAGCGGCCATCCTCTCGGTGGTCTGCACGCTGGCCGTCTGGAAGGCCCGGGCAAAATAATTGTTACTTGTTCTGATGTCATTTTGGTTAACGATGATTACTCCGCCATATAGTTTAGGCTGTCGAAATATGACGTAAGGCCTATTTGTTATTAGTTATTAAAACCTATCATCTAACCTTAATAATATTATAATGAGAACCTTGATGTTATTTGTTGGGGTGTTGGTCTATTTATTATCCCCCCAAATCGGATATGCACAAACAACACCATCTGAAGTCATCCAAATAATAAAAAATAAACAAAACTATCCGAATTATGTTTTGATTGCTGCCCATAGAGGTTATTGGGCAGATTATCCCGAGAATTCTCAGGGTGCTTATGAGATGGCAATTGAGCTTGGTGTTGATATTGTTGAGATGGACGTTCGCCTCACTAAAGATGGCCAGATGGTTATATTTCATGATGCATGTTTGGATCGTGTAACCACAGGATATGGTCGTTTGAGTGATGCAAGTTGGAGCGAGATTCAAAATCTGAATCTTGTTATGCCAGATGGTCAATTCACGACACATAAGATGCTATCTATTGAACAAGCCCTTGATTATTTAAAAGGGAAAGCAGTAGTTTCTATTGATATCAAAGAATCTGGAGTCTTGTTTAATTCCATGTTTGTTGATATTATAAAGATGTTGAAATCAAAAGGGATGCTGGCACAATCTATTATAAAGGGGAAAATGCCCTTGAGTGATGTTCAGCAACTTGTAGGTCAAGCTGGTACAACATTGGATGATTTCATATACACTCCCATTGCTTTTTCTAATACAAAAAATTTGGATCAATATATTAGAGATTTTGTAAACTCTAAAAAAATATATGCTTTTGAGTTAGTATACAAACAATCTGCAGATCCAATTCTTCAATATGTCTCATTGCTAAATTCAAATAATATTTGGATTGGTCAATATTCTTTTTGGCCCGAAACGGCTGACGGAGTTTTTGCGGAAAAAATTCCTTTAACTGATACCGATCCGATTACTCGAGATTATAATTTTAAAGATCAGGATCCGAGTAATTTCTTGGATGATGGTCGTGGCGATTGGGATTGGCTGTTTAGCAAAGGTGCTAACTATATAATTACCGATCGTAGTGAATTGATGCTCGATTATTTGGAAACCAGAGGTTTACGTGTAAAATGATCATTGCTATGAGAAGTCGATTAATTATCATATTAGCGCTTATTTTATCAATAGGGATAGGGACCTTCGCAAGCGCTCAAAATTCGTTAATATTAAAACGAATGTATAGGCTTGATAATAAATCAGCCACAGAAGAAGTCGGAGGATACAATGGTACGATTCATGGCACAGTTACATCTTGTCAAGATCAATATGGACATGGGAGTGGAGCTATGAAATTTAATGATAATGCTTATATTTCTATCCCATCTCCCGTAAGCGATTTTGATTATCAAACAACGGGATTTACTGTATCCTTCTGGACATATATAGATGAGAATCTTTACAAACAATATGGACGTACTCCATGGCGTGATTCCGATCCTGTAGTTCGAGCTTTTTATTCGAAAAATGATACTGATAATGTAATACTCTCCGGCTTTCATCGAAGGGGCGATCGTATGGTTTTAGACCGTTATACAAGAAATACCTCTAATGCGTTAAAGAATTGGGGAATATGGTTATGGGATCCGGTCAACTTTACAACCCGAATGGGATGGTATCATATTGTTATATCCTATGAACCAAGCAGGACATTTGTTCGGGCCTTTTATCCCGATGGACAGATGGTAAGTAGTGCATATTATTTTGGGATACAAGATTATTCGGTCGCAACTCATTGGGGCATAGGAAATAGCAGCGGGAAATCACTTATTCTTGATACGTTCTCTGTTTATCAAGGCGCTGCTACTGAAGCCCAAGCTCGTAACATTCATGCCGAAGAGATGCTTCCCGATGGAATGTACAAGATATCGTTAGCCGCTAATGAGCAAAATTATGTTCATACTGTCAATCATGGTACAACTGGTAGTACTCCGGTAGAAATTGCAGGACCAAGTGATAATCGCCATGTATACAAATGGGTAATTACACCTGTTTACGGTAAACAAAATGTATATACCATAAGAATGGCATATGAAGAACAATATCTTCATTTAGCTGGGCATGTGGCAAGTCAAAGTACAAGAGTGGAAATACTTGAATATCAACCTTCATATGCTCAATACTACGAATGGTTCATTGATTCTTCGGGAGATGGGTATTTTTACATAAAATCTAATGCTGATCGGACGAAATATCTGCATCCCGTTAGCCACTCTTCTGCCAGTGGCGCCCGTCTTGAAGTTTTGGAGTATTCGGAAAGCTATTCTCAGATGTATAAATGGCGGCTTAATCTGCTAAAAACTCAATTTGAGATTGATCAAAAACCTGTAGCTATCGATTCTCCTCATGAAGTTATATTATCAGATAATACGTTCCTTGGATTGATGCCGGATACGCCGATTCAAGGCGATGTCGCAACGTTAAAGGTCAATAGAGGACCGTATCCTTCACTGTTAACGTATTGGTGGTTCTTACCCGGTAAAGACGACAGTTTTAAAATCTATAATGCATCTCACCTCTCTTACGATTTACATCCTAAGTCCAGAACGGTTGCTGCTGGAACAGAGATTGAGGCTCTTAAGTATTCGTATGCATATGAAAAATATTATTCGTTTGTAGTTGAGAAGCCTAATAAATATGGTAGACGTGTCCAGATTAAACCGGCTCTCAATACGGATTTGTTAGTTACGGCAAACGGCATTGCCTCCGGGAATAAATTATCGCTTCAGAATGCAGGAGATAACATGGCAAACCAGTGGGCATTATTTAAAAGTAATCAACCTGGTGCCAACAAAGAATTATACGATCTTAAACCTGGTATCTATCGAATAGTGTCTCTTGCTGATGAAGAAAAGGCTGTCACTACACGAGATAATGCTTGGGCATCGACAACTGATATACTTATAGGTGCAAAAAATAGCACCAAATATACGTCATATTATTGGGTTGTTGATTATGAAAGAGATTCGAATGGGAATCCAGTCATGGATGGAACGTACACTATTCAACTATTCTCTACGGATAAGTTATATTGGCATACGAAATCTCATGCGATGTCTAATTCTGCTAAGCTGGAGTTATATCATTTAGATAGAGATTACTTAAATGTAGAAAAGTGGTTTATTAAACCAACAAGAGCAGGGGATGGCGCATATTATATTCAGTGTGCAGGAAATCCTTCTCTCTTCGTTCATTTATCCAACCATTCTACTCAAGTGAATTCTCAACTTGAATTATGGCCAATGGATTCACATTATGGAGATACATTTAAGTGGAAATTTCAGGCTGTTTCAGTAACTGCACCATTTGATACTGGAATTCAAAAGGTCAAAACATTAAAGGATCAAACGAAATACTTGCATGTAAAGAGTCGATCGACAGCGGACGCACAACCGCTTGAGATACTTTCATACAATGCAAGTTATCAGGATTATTACAAATGGCAATTCGTGAAAAATGAGGATAACACATATATGATTCAGAATGTTGTGTCTGGCTATTATGTGCATCCTAAGGGACATTCTACCCAAAATGGAACAAGGTTGGAACAGTTGCAATATAATGCTTCTTATGCCCCCTATTATAAATGGATAATAGTGCCCGGTACTCAAGCCGGTTCTTATAAGATAATATCAGTGGCGGATCCGACGAAGTACATTCATCTATCAGGGCATTTGGCAATGGAAGGGAATGAAGTAGAAATTCTTTTGTACAACCAAGGTTATCCAAATACATATGAATGGGTACTTGAGTAATTTTTTGTAAAAAACATCGGGTGAGGAAATTTCCTCACCCGATTATTGGATTATTATGCAACTATGAAGGTTTTATATTCGTTTATTATAGCTTTCCTATTGTTTGATTCAGCGCCTACAATTGCACAAAAAAATACTTTTAAGTCTGTTACCTCAGAAAATCCGGTTCGGAGCGATACCGTCTCGGGCTGGATCGAACGCTTTTGCCTGATGCCCAATATCGAGGTCGGAAAGGGTATTACGTTCCGACCCCGAAACGACCGGTTCGAGGTGACGATGCGGTTCCGCATGCAGAACCTCCTGGCGATGACCTTCAACAACGCTTGGACCCTCACCGGGACTGATGCCCGCGTCAAGCGTCTCCGCCTGCGTTTCGACGGGTACATCTACTCTCCGAAACTCGTCTATTCGATCCAGCTGGGGTTTACGGGTTATGATGCGGAGCCGCTCCCGAACGGCAACATGAACATCGTGCGCGACGCTATCGTCTACTATGTCCCCAGCGAAGTGTGGAACATCGGATTTGGCCAGACCAAAATTAAGGCCAACCGTGCCCGTATTAATTCGTCGAGCGCCCTGCAGTTCGTCGACCGCAGTATCGTCAACAGTCAGTTCAACCTCGACCGGGACTTCGGTTTTTTCGGAGAGTACAATCTTCTGCGCGGTGACGGGTTCAACCTTGCCGCCAAAGCCTCCATTACCTCCGGTGAGGGGCGCAACTGGGGCAGTTCGTCCAACGGAGGGTTTGCCTACACGGGTCGCTTGGAGCTCTATCCGCTGGGACGCTTCAAGGCCAAGGGCGAGGTTATCGAAGGCAACTACGAATACGAGGAGCGCGTGAAGATGTTGCTGGCCGGAGCCTACTCCTACAACGATCGTACGGCACGTCTCGACGGGCAGCGCGGAGCGTTGATGCCCGGCGGTGCCCTGCGCAGCATGGGTGCCTATTTCGTGGACTTCATTCTCGAATATCGCGGGTGGGCCTTCTACACTGATTTCATGGGGCGTTCGTGCGACCGTCCGCTCTTCGACGAGGATCCTGCGGCTTATGTTTACACCGGGCAGGGTCTCAACATCCAGACCAGCTATCTCTTCAGCCGCAAATGGGAGATCGCCCTGCGTAACTCGACACTCATTCCGTCAAAGGAGATTCAGCCCTTGGCAGGATATCGCAATCGTAACCAGACAACACTGGGCCTCACCCGCTACATCATTGGTCACAGTCTGAAAGTGCAGGCCGATCTCTCGTACGACACCTATACCGAACGAGATCCACGCATTATTCCCGATAATTATAACCGTTGGCAACTGCGTTTTCAGATTGAGTTGGGGTTATGATGAAGAATGTGTTGTATTCAATGGTGACTCATTGATGTCATTAACCATACATCCTTGTGCTGAGTTAATTTTTGTCAGCGTTCCGTAGCATACTTATTTGTGTTATAGTCGACTTGAACGGGTTTTAGATCTGAGGGTTCCTGCAAATGCCGCAACATTGTTTTTAACATCAATTATGATCCTGCTATATTGCCGTTTCAACACATAGTTGAAAATAGGGGTACAGGTTAAGAAATTCACGGTCTATTTGCATGTTGTCAAAAAGTCGCTTTTCGAATGTAGGTTCGACCGATTTGCTTTTAAGCCGTCTTGTGGTTGGACTATATGCTGCAGTGCTTCTAAAGCACACACTGTAGACTTTTTCTTCGAAAACAATTAATTCAACATAATGAGGTGTTGATATCTGATTAACGAGAAAGATTTCCACACCTTGATTATCTATTTTGTTTATAGATATTTGAGAGGCTCGAGGTAAATCTTATCTCAGTGACAAACATTCGTTCTATACGGCTGTGTCGTTAATATCATTATTGAATGGATGGATAGTTAAAATCCCTGAATGTATAGAGTTATGCCAAATTATTTTGTGAGTAAATTTCAAGATTTTCTGAAATGAATATTCGGTAGCGAAGTATTTTATTATGTGCGGAGAGCAAATTCTAGTGTTAGAGGTGAGCATTTTTGAACAGCCGTTATAATAGAAGTTTAATTTGATATTAGATGTTTTGATTTCTACAAGCAAAGGATCGGTGCTGTGTCAGAAGAAGCAATAGTACAAGTTCTTGCTACAATCTTGTTTATGTTAAAAAAAGATGTTAGACGACTTGAGAAAAGTGATTTTATACTAACGCTTCTCTCTTTTACAAAGAACCTTTTAGATAATAAAGAGCGTAAACGATTATATAATGCATATAATCGTTTTATCAATCGCATTCAGCAAATATCCAAACAAGATAGATGTTCAAGGTTAGAGTCTTTGCAAACCTTGGCTCGGATTCGAGAAACTTTGGTTCAGTTGCTGGGAAGCTATAATGATCCTGATTCTTTGCAATACTTGTTGATCCGCTCATCGCTCTCTTTGGTGGACTTCGAGCAGCGGATGATCTACCTGCAGCTCAAGTATCCAGGGATTCGGGAGATTGCCACGCAACGGCGCCACTCGCCGCTGAAAATTTCGAAGCGATTCACCAATTCCGACCTAATGGAGGTAATTGCCGCCTTGTCGGCCGTGGGCTTCTTCTGCCAGCAGGATGATTCTCCGGCCACCTTCATGCAGATTACGCGCGAGTTTGAGACGCTTTGCAATACGAGTTTCAAGAATCCGGACAACTGCCGCTGGGCTGTTCTGAACCGAAAGAACCGCCTGACCCACTTCCTCGATACGCTGCGGGGCACGCTGGTCGAGTTAAGCCAAAAGTAAATCGTTTCTTCCCGGATGGTCGTTCGACCGTTCGGGATTTTGCAGGAGTGGGGTAGTGAGTACCCTCCCTGCCGGCCATCCGCGGCCTCAAGAGGTCCGCTGGAACAGACCGTCTCATTCCTTTGTTACCTTGCTGCCCTTAAACAGACAAGTATGCAGCAGGAGGATGATTTGCGGGCATTGGAGAAGATCGTCCAGTTTGCCCGGGCCCTGGGAATCGTGTTTCTGGGGCTGAACAGTTACTGGTTCTGTTATGACTGGTTCGCGCACCACGCGTTGACCACACCCGTTGTGGACCGAATCTTCTGGAACCTTCAACAGTCGACCGGGATTTTCACCTGGTCATCCATCACGAAATTCTGCGCCCTCTTCTTTCTGGTGCTGGGGTGCTACGGCACACGCAGCGTGCAGGACGGGAAACCCTCGAAGCGGCAAATCCTCCTTCTGGCCCTTGCGGGTTTCTTCCTGCTCTTCGGCAACGACCCGTTGCGGAGCCTTCCCGCGGGGCTGGAGGTCCGCTTCTGGAGTTATGTGTTGACCCTGCTGGGCGGCTACCTTGCGCTGCTGACCGCCGGGGTGTGGGTCCGCCGCCTGCTGCATACGACCCTTGCCCGCGACCCCTTCAACGACGACAACGAGAGCTTCGAGCAGGAGGCGCGTCTGCTCGAAAACGAATACTCGGTCAACCTTCCGACCCGCTACTACTACCGGGGCGAGTGGCGGCCGGGAATGATTAACGTCATCAACCCCTTCCGGGCGACGATGGTACTGGGAACTCCCGGCTCGGGCAAATCCTACGCCGTGGTGAACAACTACATCCGCCAGCAGATCGAGAAGGGCTTTGCCATGTATATCTACGACTTCAAGTTCGACGACCTGTCGCTGCTGGCCTACAACCACTTGCTGCACCATCTGGATGCCTACCCGACGCGGCCGCGCTTCTGCGTCATCAACTTCGACGACCCCCGCCGTTCGAATCGCTGTAATCCCATCGCCCCGGAGTTCATGACCGACATCTCGGACGCCTACGAGTCGGCCTATACCATCATGCTGAACCTGAACAAGACGTGGATCCAGAAGCAGGGTGACTTCTTCGTCGATTCGCCGATCATCCTGCTGGCTGCAATCATCTGGTACTTGAAGATCTACGACGGAGGCCGCTGCTGCACCTTCCCGCACGCCGTGGAGTTTCTGAACCAGCCCTACGAGAAGATCTTCCCGGTGCTGACCTCCTATCCCGAGCTCGAAAACTACCTCTCGCCCTTCATGGACGCTTGGCGGGGCAATGCGCAGGACCAGTTGCAGGGGCAGATTGCCTCGGCGAAGATTCCCCTCTCGCGGATGATCTCGCCGCAGCTCTACTGGGTGATGACGGGCAACGACTTCTCGCTCGACATCAACAACCCGGCCTCGCCCAAAATCCTCTGCGTGGGGAACAACCCCGACCGGCAGAACATCTATTCGGCAGCCCTGGGACTCTACAATTCGCGCATCGTGCGGTTAATCAACAAAAAGGGGCGGCTGAAATCCTCGATCATCATCGACGAGCTCCCGACAATCTACTTCCGGGGGCTGGACAACCTCATCGCCACGGCCCGTTCGAACCGCGTGGCTGTCTGCCTGGGCTTTCAGGACTTCTCGCAGTTGGAACGCGACTACGGTGACAAGGAGGCGAAGGTAATCTTCAACACCGTGGGCAACATCTTCTCGGGGCAGGTGGTGGGCGACACTGCCCGCACGCTCTCCGACCGTTTCGGCAAGATCGTCCAGCTGCGCGAGTCGCAGTCCGTCTCGAACGAGAACATCACCCATTCGACCAACACGCAGCTCGACGCGCTGATTCCGCCGTCGAAGATTTCGAACCTCACGCAGGGGATGTTCGTCGGTTCGGTGGCCGACAACGTCGACCAGCCCCTTCCGCAGAAGATTTTCCATGCCCGCATCGAGCTGGACAGTGCGGCAATCCAGGCCGAGGAGCGGCGCTTCGTCCCCATCCCGCAGATCTCCTCGTTCCTCGACGAGGAGGGCACGGACCGCATGGAGGAGATCATCCGCGAGAACTACTACCGCATCAAGGAGGAGGTGGTCGAGATCGTCGAGCGGGAGATCCGCCGCATCGAGAATGACCCCGACCTTGCGGGGCTCCTGCCGAAGAAAAAATAGGAATCCACCGTGCGGAAAACCCGCGGCTGACGGCCATGCACGGCCTGTGCAGGACGATTGGAATCGGCGGACATTCAGCCCTTTATATTCGCGGCATCAACCTTTTGTTTCACTTAAAACAGTTGCATTATGCCCGAAGAGAATCTGAATCAACCGATCAACCAAGCCCCGGAGCAGGCCGATCCTGCCTACAAGGAGACGCTGCTGCTCTACAACGAACAGAACGGCGCCGTAGAGGCCGTCTCGGAGCTCAAGCAGGAGGGTCGGCAGTACAAGGCCATCACCACCTCACCGCTCACGGCCAACAAACCGGCCTTCTTCGACCTGCGGAACAGCTCGGCTGTGGGCGCTTTCATCAAGGGGTTCCTCTCGCAGGAGAATGCCAAGCCGTTCCATTTTCTGAAAGTCGCGGCGGACAAGGCCAGCGAGGTGGCGCAGTCGCTGCTGCGGCTTGCCGACAACCCGAAGGACCCCGAGGGGCTGAAGGCCTTGAACGACCACCGCGTCACCTCGTACCAGCTCGAACGGGTCAAGTTCGACACGCAGGACCTGCACCTGCAGGAGCTGAAGGAGATGGGCGTCGTCGTTACGCCGAAGGAGCTGGAGGCGATGAAGCTGGGCCTTCCCACAACGGAGCTCCACAACATCAGTCTGAAGGTCGGCGACCTGTCCGTTGCCGGAGAGTTTGCCCTGCGTCCCTTCCGCGACCAGAACGGAGATGTGCAGGTCGGGCTCGAAAGCGCCCTGGCCCGTCCGGAGTTCGAACGCGAGGAGTTCCGGATGATGTTCACGGCCAGCGACAAGGAGCAGATGCTGTCGGGGAAGACTCCGGACCGACTCTACGAGATGCCTAACCCGCATACGGGCGAAAAGGAGTGGTGCTACGTGACGCTGAACCCGGCGACCAACCGCTTCGTGACGGTTCCCCGGCGCGAAGTTCCCGAGCTGCGCTTCTTCAACGGCGTGCGGCTGACCGAAGCCCAGCAGGAGAACCTCGCCTCGGGAAGCCGTGTGCAGGTCGAGGGGTGCACGATGCGCAACGGCGACATTACCTATTCGGGGAAGGTTGGCTTCGATGCCCTGACGCGCGAATACCGGATGACGGACTATCGTTACAGCAAACCCTACATTCCCGAATCGCTTTCGAAGCAGCTGGACGAGCGGCAGCTCGCCGCCGTGAAGAGTCCCGAAGGTCTCGACTGCTCGAAGGAGAAGGCCCGCCCGATTCTCGGACGCAACGGCAAGCCACTCTCGTGCATCATCCGGCTCAACCCCCGGACCAACGGCGTGGACTACGACTTCACGAACCTGCGCCGCCAGGAGCAGCAGGCTTCTCATACGAAACAGCAGGGACAGGAACAAAAGCAACCCCAAAAACAGGAACCGGCGCCCGAAGCGCCGAGCCGGGGTCGGAAACGCTAATGCCGCACGACGATGGAACGACCCGATCAGAGGTGGTTCAGCGAGCGCCTCCGGCAGTTTCTCGAGGAGCGGCACCCTTCGCAGCCCCGTTACCGACGGATGATCGAGCGGCGCAGCCGGTTGGCATTCGAGGGTTACAGCCAAAGCCTTGAAGCCGGTGTCCCGGTCGACCAGGCAATCCGTGTTGCCGACCGGATTCTGTTCCGCGGGCTGCTCTTCTCGCCCTACGATACGGTCCATCTGATCCTTGAGACCGACTACCCGGCTATCCCCCAAAGCCAGCGTCAGACGGTGGCGCTGAAGCTGACCCGGATCTGTACGCCGATCTTCGAACGCACGCCGCTGGGGGACGACTTTGCCCAGCGTCCCGAGTTCCGGCTGCTCAAGGAGCGGCTCCGACGGGCCATCCGCCGGTGGATTGACGAAAACGGAGTGCCGGGCTACCAGAGTCCCGAACGCCCGGCACCTCTCGCGAAACACTTCAAATAACCATCTTTCAAACACCTTTCAAATCTGACAACCATGAAAATCCAAATTTTTGCGATGGCGGCTCTCGCCGCTGCGCTGTTTGCTTCGTGCAACAAGGAAACCGAGATGATGAACCCCGCTCCGGAAGCACGCCCCGATGGTGCTTCAGTAACGATCACCCTCTCTTCGGGGGATGATACGCAGACCCGTGCCTTCTTCGATGCCACGGCCACGGCCGAGGCGTGGGAGAAGAGCCTCTCGTCGCTCTCGGTCTTCACGTTCAACACCTCGGGCGATCTGCTCCTGCGCCGCGATTTCACGGTCTCGGAACTCGCCTCGAAATCGGCGACCTTCTCGCTCCCGAAGTCGGCGGCGGGAACCGAATGCTCGTTCTATGCCGTTGCGAACTACGACGCCTCGTCGGCCAAAACCAAGTCGGCACTTACGGCCCTCGTGGAGAAGTCGGCCGGAGACTATAACGGCACCTTCGCGGATGTCTCGACCAAGGCGCTGCGCTCGGGCGGCTTCGTGATGTCGGGCTCGACGACCAAGACCGTCGGTGCGGTGAACACCTCGACGCAGGTGGGCATCTCGCTGAAACGCACGGTGGCGAAGGTCGCCCTGCAGACCACGGTCGCCCCGGAGTTTTCGGAGAAGTATCCCGGCTCGATCACGATCAACTCGGTGAAGCTCTCACGCGCCGCTTCGCAGTCGCTTGTCGTGGCCGGCGAGCCCTCGACGGGAGCCATGAGCTACACGCATACCCAGACCCCGGGGACGGCTTCGTCGAAGTACAATAACCTTTTCTATCTCTATGAGACGGGAACGCTCGATGCCGGAAGCCGCGTGCTGCTGGAGATCAACGCGACCTACGACAGCGACGGCAGCAGCTCGACGAGTGACGACCGTTCGGAGGTGATCTATTCGGTCGAGCTGACGGGCAAGGCTGCGGGTCAGATTCTCCGCAACGGCTACTACCGTGTCGCGGCCAATATCACGGGCCTTGTGGGTCAGGATTGCCAGGTGTCGGTAACGGTTGCCGACTGGGAGACGCCCGTTACGCAGTCGGTTGATCTGGGCGCCTAATCCATGTGTTGCGGGTCCCGCCTTGCCCTGAAGGGTCGGACGGGACCCTTTTTCTAACTTTTCAAACACAGACTGTTATGAAACGAATCCAGCAACTGCTGTTCTTTTTGACAGCAACCCTTGTGACTTTAACCAGTTGCCACAAGGATTCGACGGAAGAGTACTTTGCGCCTCGCAGCGTTATGGTAGAAATAGCCGTACGCCCCGATGCGATGATCGGTTTGACCCGTTCGACGGACGAGATGGCAATCCGCGATGTCAATCTCTATCTGTATGCCAAGAAGGGCGCTATGGTTTTGCATCGCTATTTTGTCTCCCGGCAGTTTAGCTTCGAATGTCCGCCCGGAGATTATATGCTATATCTTATTGCGAATGCCCGTGAAGATCTGGGCGAGCTGGATGAAACGCAGCTTGAAGATTATGCGATTCACTGGCAAGGCTCATACGAAGAGCTTCCGATGACGACATGCCAGGAACTTTCCATCACGACAGGTTCCGGTACAACGCAGAGCTTGTCGATTGAAGTAACACGCCAGGTGGCCAAGGTTGCCTGCAATATAGCCGTGGCGTCTGCCGTCCGGGATATTCACCTTGAATCGGTCCAATTTTGCAACCTCCCGCAGCAGGCCCATCCCTTTAGTGACGGCTCTCCATCGGATCGAGCGGAGAATTATGCCAAAGGACCGTTGACGGAACTCTCCGAAGCGGAGGCTGCGACCTGCACGCTGACCGGTTACATGCTTGAAAATCGGCAGGGCGAGGTCCCCTCTATTTCCGATCAACGGGAGAAAAATCCGGATCATGCGCCGCGATACGCCACGTTCCTGATGATTCGCGCAACGCGCAACGGCAAGGTATTGGCCTATCGCGTCTATTTGGGCGAGAACAATACGACGAATTTCGATGTTCGCCCCAATACATTCCATACGTTGCATATTACGATACTCGGGGACAATGAGGTGGATACCCGGGTGAACAGCTATACGGTATCGGTTCACGACGATATCGAAGAGGAGGGTTTTGGCGGATATTGCTGTCAGGACTCCCAGAGAGAGTTGATTGTGACGGTGGACGGAACAAATAACGATCTGCTTCTCGAATGCGAAGTTGCGGTAGAGGAGGGTGATGCCGATGCTCTTTACGTCGACCGGGAGCAGGTTGGGGATTCTCAAACGCTGCAATTGTATCGTCCCAATGGCAGCAATAACTATGGAATCGACTATGCTCCGCAAGTTTACGATGCTTCGAACAATCGGCTGACCTATACCGTTACGGTGCGTGACGAGTATGATTTTCAGCAGATATTTCGTTTTACGCACCGTTATGCCAACATGCTTGGAGTCTATACCAGTACGACGACTATGCCCGATGGCAACGGCAAAGGATTGGTCACGGCCGACGAGGAGTTGTATTCACAACCTTTTACGGGAGCTTCGGAAAACCTGTTGGTCCTTTGCGACGGAGATGGGTGTATGCTTCGGGCGACGGCTGTGGCAGGATACAAATTCGCTGGCTGGTATTCCGATCCGGCTTTTACGAAACGCCTCTCGTCAGCTGCCGAGTACCATTATGTTCCGACGACCCATAGGGGTTCTATTTTTGCCCGATTCCAAATTGATGGTCACACACCGTTGGATGGTAATGGGACTGCCAACTGCTACATTGCGCGAGCACTCAATACGGGATATTCATTCAATGCCCGTGTAAAGGGCAATGGCAAATCTACAACGGGAATAACCGCCTCTGCGCTTAACGGTACGACCGCCCGGGTGATTTGGGAGAGCGGCACAGGATTCGGGAGCGTTGTCCGCTATGCGATATATGATCATGGGCGGATCTATTTTTCGACCGGTACGACTCATGGCAATGCCGTCATCGGCCTCTTTGACGACCGGGATCGGTGCATCTGGTCGTGGCATATCTGGGCTGTGGATTATGAACCGTTCCATACGGCCCAGACCTACTCGACGGGAGCCGTCTTCATGGACCGCAACCTCGGTGCGGAGTCTACCGCGACATCCGATGTCGTAAGCAAGGGCCTCTATTTCCAGTGGGGACGCAAAGACCCCTTCATCTACCCCAAAGAAAACCGGAAGACCGATAATAGAATGCCCGCCACGACATGGAATCTTCAGGGATATGAATTTGAGGTCCACAGTCACTATACGGGGAATTATCCGCTGAGCGACTATTCGATTGCCTGGAGTCTGGAACATCCGACATCGTTTATCGGTTCTGCTCCGAACCCTGCCGGCAGCAATCCGGTTTATTTCTCTACCTGGCTGGTAGATTACAACCCCTATCTGTGGGGCTATCCTTCCGGGGAAAAGACCATTTACGATCCCTGTCCTCCGGGGTGGAAAGTCCCTTCGTCCAGTGCATGGGACAAGACCGTGTTCAAGAAGGCGTCAGGTATTACCTCCTGGGGATGGTATATGTATTATAACGGTACGGCAACCTCATTCTATCCCTTCAATGGCTATTTGGAGGACTCGTCGGGAACTCTCCAGTATTATGTGCCGGCTTCATGGACCCGGATGTGGACCAGTGACCCGAGCTCATCGGGAGCGCAGACAGCCAAGTCTGTAGATGTTCTTGACAGCGGTATCGTACAGATAGCCACCGGAAACTTTCAGACACACGGTCATGGAATCCGCTGTGTCAAGGAGTAAACGGATAAAAAGGACGAATTCATGAAAACCAAACGTATCATACCGATTCTAATGGTGCTGCTCATGGCCTTGTGGGGTTCGCCCCACAAGGCTGCGGCGCAGATCTTCGCCGTGCGGGCCAATGCGCTGGCGGCCTGTACGGCGACGCTGAACCTCGGCGTCGAGGTGGCCTTGACGGACCGCTGGTCGCTGGAGGGAGCGCTGTTCTGGAACCCCGTGCGCACGGAGAATCTTGCCACCTCGTTTCGTGCAGTGCAGCTCGGCGCCCGCTACTGGTTCTACGAAACGCAGGTCGGCCCCTTCGTGGGTGCGCAACTTTCGCATGTCAATTACCTCGTCGGCCGCCGCACGCGGCGCTACGACGGCCGGGCGTGGGGTGCGGGCTTCTCCTGCGGCTATTCGTGGATGCTCTCCAAACGGTGGAGCGTGGCCGTAGAAGGGGGCCTCGGGCTCTTCCATACGAAGGATACCCGACGTAACCCCACGGTCTCGGACTGGGACGACGAATACATCTACCACTCGCGACGCTGGACCTTGGCCCCTTCCCGACTGGAGGTGTCGTTTGCCTATCTTTTTTAGCCATGAGAAAGCAACGAATGATTCTGGGCTGTATGCTCGCCGCTGCAATGTGCGCCGCGACGAGTTGCTCGGTGGCAACACGCCTGGAGCGTCAGCGCGCCGCGGCACACCTCTCGCAACTGACGCGCGCGGAGCGTCAGGCCCAACAGCAGGACTACCGGCCGCAGGTCGTGCGGCTCCAACGCGACAGCAACACTTTTTTTCTTGCTCCGGTCGATACGCTGCCCGACGGCGAGCGGGTCATGTCGCTGCAGATCGAGCAGGTGACGGTCGTGGCGAAGGTCCGCTCGGTTCCCGAACGCAACGGGCGTGTGCACCTCGACTTTGTGGTTACGCTTCCGAAGCAGCTATTGGGCAGCAGCCGCAGCGTGGTCATCACGCCTCTGCTGCATAAACCCGACGGGACCGTTCCGCTGGAGGATCTCGTAATCCGCGGAGGACGCTTCTCGCTCTTGCAAGAGCGCGACTACTGGCAGTATGAGACCTATGTGCGGCGCTTCCGGCCCGACACGCTGGGTCGGGAGGCGGCCTTCCAGCGCTTCGTGAAGTTTCCCTACCCGGAGGATGCCCGGCTCGATTCGCTGGTCGAGAGCCGCAGCACGATCACTTACTACTATTCGCAGGAGGTTCCGACGGACGAGACCTCGAAGAAGATGCTCATCACGCTCACGGGGAAGGTGCAGGCCGTGGATGACAGCGCCTACCGGCTGCCGCCCTCGGATACGCTGGCCTATCTGGTCTCGTCGATGCTCTCCTTTGTCGATACGATGCCGCGCTACCGCATCCGCGTGATCGACAAGTATGTTACGGTGGAGGATCGCAACTACATCCGCTTCTTTGTGGGTGACACCCGCGTGGTGGATACGCTGGGCGACAACGGCCGCGAGCTGGAGAAGATCTCCGGCCTGATGCGCCGGATCATTGAGCAGGAGGAGTTCTACGTCGATACGATCACCCTCACGGCTTCCTCCTCGCCGGAGGGTCGTTACGCCTTCAACGAGCGCCTCTCGCGGGGACGTGCCGAGGCGCTGAAACGCTATCTGGTGCGTCACTACGGCCGGGGCATCGACACGCTGCTGACGGTGCGGTGGGTCGCCGAGGCATGGCCCGAGCTGATGAACCGCATCCGCACGGACCCTGTGCTGACGAACCGCGAGGCGATGCTGGAGCTCCTCTCCACGGAGCGAAATCCGGACCGGCGGGAACGGCTGCTGCGCGAACGCTTTCCCCGGGAGTATGCCTACCTGAAGGAGGTGATCTACCCGCAGCTCCGCACCGTGGACTTCCGCTACAACCTCCGCCGCAAGGGGATGGTCAAGGATACGATCCACACCACGGAGCTCGACACGACCTATGCCCGGGGTGTGGAGCTGCTTCAGAGGCGTCAGTATGCCCGGGCGCTCTATATTCTCAACGACTACAACGACCGCAATACGGTGGTGGCACACCTCTCGATGGACCACAACGAGCGGGCGCTGGAGCTGCTCTCGACGATGCCGACGGATGCCGTGACGGAGTACCTGCGTGCCGTAGCCTGCTCGCGGCTGGGGCGCAAGGCCGAAGGGCGCGAACACTTTCTTGAAGCCTGCCGCCGGGATGAGCGCATGGAGTATAGGGGGAATCTGGACCCCGAAATTTCGGAACTTTTGAAAGAGTAAAAACGATGAAACGCAAACGCATAATAACGATTCTGACCTACGTTCTTCTGGCCGTCGCCTGGGGCGCGATCTTCGTCTCGCTCTTCACGGCCTGCAACGTCTATGAGGATACGACAATCGAGGTGATCCGATGTCCCGAAATCCGGGATACCATCCAACTCCCGGAGTGGGAACCTATGGAATAAACAAAGGCTGCGATTGAGTTCGCAGCCTTTGTTTTTAATTGTCCTTGGGTACGAGAGGACGGCAAAATTCCTTGTTGACCACCCGGTCGCGCATGGTCTGCATGGAATTGAAATTGCGTGAGATGTTCTGTACTATCTCAATGTAGTTGTCTTGCCATTCTCCTTGTTTATTCTGCCACAGACGATAAAACGGCTTGATGGAAACGCATTTCGGATGCTCGAACAACGTGTTCAACAAGGTGCGGTCCGAATTGCCGCAGGAGTGCCCCATGATGTATATCTGGTAGTAATCCGAATTGATGAATCGGAGCAGTTGGCGATATTTGTCTGTTTCGAGATAGCGTATGGATTTGATGTTCGTCAGATAATCGTTGTCGTTCAGTTTTGAGATTGTCTTGTAGTCATCGTCCATCTCATCCCCATAACCGAAAATAATATGATTCAGATCGTCTCCCAGTGTCCCGTGGATGTGATTTACCTCGAAGCCCGAATTTTTGTAAAGATACATATCTGCCATGGTCGTATAGTTGAAATTCAGCAGCAGAATCTGGTCCGGAAGCAGGAAATAATCCGGTATACCATCTGCTCCGGCAAAGACGTCTTTAATATGGTCTAATGGTGATTTTTGAATCTCCATCTCTATGTCGGAACGACAATGTAGAGGCTCCTTATTGTATTTCCGTAATAGAGAATCACCGTTGTCTATATTGTTTCGAACACGTTCAAATCGCTGAATAATGAACTCTCTGAAAACCTCATTGCTCTCTACAGACATGTCTCGAGCCGCAAAAGGTTCGTAGATGGCCTTGTCGATGCACCCTTTAACCAATTCAGGTTTTATCTGTTCATTTTGAATTTTTTGTAGATATACAACCAAATATATTTTTATCAACTCTAACTCATCGTTGAGCTTTTTGGGAGCAGTATATCCACAATCAGTTTCTCTAAAAACCCGTTTCAGCCAAGAATAATATTCACTCTCTATATCTACCCAATTTTGAAGTTTGACAGCTTTGTTGATAGAAGCGAAAAGAGGACTGTCATATTGGATTGGCAGACTTTCAAAGAAATCATTATATTCTTTGATGTGCAGACTTTGTTCCCATCCCCTTTGAAATCGGAAAGATAGGTTATTTAGAACAAAGCGGAAATGTTCTATTTTTTTTAAATTATCAGAACCGTCTATCTTAATAGAGCACAAACCATCTGCTAGATCTGTTTCTCCTTCCAATAAACTTGTTTGTAGTATCATTTGATATGCGCGCATAAAGTTCTTGTAACTCGTGGGAAGATCATGCGCCAAATCAAATCCGTTCCCAATCAATATGATTCTGTTCATACCTGTTCGCTCATTGCTGATATCTACAAATATACGAAATAATTTTCTCGGATAAACCTCGTCATCGCCGCCCGGCCCAGCAAGATAGCCACCCTGTGCAAAGATGCCAAGAGAACTGCTCTTGTCCTCATTTGCGCAGGGTGGCTTTGTCTCTTTTGCTGTCCGGGCGTTCCGGGCAGTTTCTAAAATCTTACCATTATGAAACTGTTGACCGAGGAGATCATCTCCCAATTCGAGGCCCATCCCATCGGGTCCCAGGACGGAAAAGGGCTTAATGCCGAAGTTCTTGTCAAATACTTCAACCCCTGCGGTAGCGGGACGTGGCTCATCACTGAGGCCGAACGCGAAAGCGATGACTGGCGTCTCTACGGATATTGCCATATCTTCGAGTGGGAGTGGGGTTATCTGCTCCTTTCGGAGCTGGAGTCGTTGCGGTTGCCCTTCGGACTAGGCGTCGAACGCGATCTTTATACCGGCGGGAAATACCTCCGCGATTTTCTCTCCGAAGAGGAGATCCGACAGTTGGAGGCGTTGGGCTGAAAAAACAGGAGCAACGGGCCGCCCGTTGCTCCTTGTCTTATCGCTGAATCGGTTTGACGAGATTCTTTTCGAGAATCTTCGCAATCTCGGACATCGGGTAGAGAAACTTCCCGCCGAGGATCGTGTAGGGGATAATCCGCTCGTCGCGGTAGGTCTGCAGCGACCGTTGGCTCAACCCAAAGAGGTTCCGTACCTCCTCGCTGGTGAGGTAGCTCTCTGCATTAAGATGTCCGGGTAGGGTTTCGATCATCGCCTCGATCCGGTCGAGCGCCGCCAGCGCCTTCTCCTGAAGCTCCCTGTACTCCGGAGATTTCCGCGTAATCCACTCTTCCATTATGCCCGGGATTTGACCAGGTTGGCATCGAGGATGCGCTGGATGTCCTTTTCGCGGAAATAGACCTTGTTGCCGATCATCGAGTAGGGGATCTTCCGCTGCCGCCGGTAGTATTGCAGCACCCGTTTCGAGACGCGCAGCATGCCGCATACCTCCTCCTGGGTCAGCCAACCTCCGGGTTTGTGGGGCATGGTCTTCGTGGCCAGGTGGGTTGTCCGGATCTGAATCCGGTTGACGATCGCCTTCAGCTCCTCGAAGGCGGCCGCCTCAATCAGTTTGCATTCCATGGTACACCTTTTTTAGTTTGCAGGGGCTCCGATTCCCGGAACCCGCTCGCAAAATAGGGCGGAATTCCGGAAAAGGTGCCTGGTGTCCTTTGCAGGCCTCGCATGTCCGACATCGGGCTACAACGCCATGTTCTCGGCGACGATCTCCATGTCGCGCATGATCGACGAGTCGAGGACCTTCGCATAGCGGCGCGTCATGTTGACGTTGGCATGGCCGAGCATCTTGGCGACGTTGTCGATCGTGGCGCCACTGGCCAGCGTCAGGGTTGCGAACGTATGGCGCGCGCAATGCGTCGAAAGATTCTTGCGGATGCCGCAGATGTCGGCCAACTCCTTCAGGTAGGAGTTCATCTTCTGGTTGCTGCATACGGGGAGCAGCACGCCGTGCGTCTGGCAGTAGGGGTGGTCCCTGTAGCGGTTGATAATCTTTTGCGCCTCGTCGAGCAGCGGAATGTTGCACATGTTCTTGGTCTTCTGCCGCGCCTTGCGAATCCAGATCTTGCCGTGGATGTCCGCCACCAGATGCTCGGGTTTGAGCTGTTGCACGTCCATAAAGGCCAACCCCGTCAGACAACAGAAACAGAAGATGTCGCGGATTTGCGCCAGCCGGGTGATGGTAATCTCCTTGTTGAGCATGGTTTTCAACTCCTGCTTTTCGAGGAATTCCCGTTCGACAGGATCCAGATGAAACCGAATTTGGGCAAACGGATCCTTCTTCATCCATCCTTTGGCCAGCGCAATGCGGACAATCTTCTTGAAGTTCATGAGGTACTTCGAAGTTGTGTTGTGGCAGCACCGTCGGACGGTCTTGAGAAAAAACTCGAAGTCTTCGATAAACTGATTTGTGACCTCATCCAGATAGCAGTCCTCTTTTTGATAGCTCTTTTGCAGAAACTCCTCGGTCAGCCGTAGCGTGGTTTCGTAGCGGATCACCGTTCCCGGGGCGAGGCTGATACCCGACAGCGCCCTGCATTTTTCGTTGTGGGCGCGGAAAACCTCCATTAACGTATGACGGTCCGACTGCTCCTTCCCCAGATAGCGGTTCAGAATGATTTGAGCGGATACCTCTTTCTTATCGAGCTCGAGGTCCCTTTGAATCCGCAGAATGTTGGCGGAAATGGCGTCCAGGTATAGGTTCAAATCCTTTCCGCCGCGGCATTTTTCGTTGGCTTTTCCTTTTGCCGAGTTCCAGGCGTGCGGTTCGATGAAGCGTTTGATCGAGGCGTCAGCGCGTTCTCCGTTGATTGTCAGACGCATAAACACGGGAGCTTCGCCTTTTTTGTTGGTCTTGTCCCGCCGAATGTAAAACAACAGTCCGAATGTTGTCCTTTCCATAAGTACACCGAATTAAGGGTTACAAAATTAGTTTCCCAAGTGTCTCATGTCAAGAGGAAGACCGCTGCAAACGGGTGCAAACCAATCTGTTACGAGCAATTCGGTGTACTTTTTCGGCCCGGAAAAAAGTACACCGAATAGGCCACAGGTAACCTGCTTTTCGATGCCTTTTTCTGCATTTTGGCCAAAATAAAAATCCCTGTAAATTTGTGATTTACAGGGATTTGCAATCTTTTGCGTTGTTTCTTGGTGGAGAATACGAGATTCGAACTCGTGACCTCTTGCATGCCATGCAAGCGCTCTAGCCAGCTGAGCTAATCCCCCTTTTTGCGTGGCAAAGATAGTTGCTTTTTCCGGATTTGCAAAATATCGGCCTGAAAATATTTCCGAAAAATGCGCTTTTTTTCGTGCACAAATGCTCGGCTTTCGAAGCGTATACCGTGAACATGCTCATCCTTAATGGTTTGCTGAAGTGTGGCTCGCGGTGTGGTCGTCCCGTCGGTATGCGGATTTTGCTGCCGACATTCCGTATGCGCCCTCCCGATGGCCTCTCTCCGCAGTCCGTGTGCCCTGAATCCCGTGCGGCCTGCTTGTTCCCGGGGCGTCCCTCTCCTGTCCCGACGCGGCAGCAAAAGGCCCGGACCTGCGTGCGGGTCCGGGCTCATCGGGCAGAAAGTCTTCCGGCAGAGGGTCAGCGGGTGTGCCGCTCCTCCTTCCGGGCCTCCTTGCGCTCCTTGTCGTCGTGCCGCGTCTCTTTCTTCATCTCCTTGTGCTCCTCCCGTTTGGTGAAGTTGCCCTGGGCGTCGAAATGGAGGATCAATCCGTTCGAGAGGTGGAAGCGGTATCCCTTGTCGGTCTTTGCCATTTTGTGGATGCGCTCCTTGGGGTAGGTGTTGCTCATGTAGGTGCGCACCTTCGACGGAACGAGCGACGAGGGTACGCTGCCCTCCTTCACGGCGACGCCCGTCAGTTCGCCGCTGGTGCCGTCGAACATCACCTTCGTTCCGTTGCTGAGCAGTACGGTGTAGTGGTCCTTTGCATCCTTGCGTTCCATTTCGACATTCTTGACCATTTCGGTCGGGAAGTTCTTGCCGATGAATGCCTGCGACCGGGCGGGCAGTTCGCTGAAATCGACCTTGTGCCCTGCAGCGCCGGCGGTGAGTATCGTGCCGAGGCATGCGACGAGAAACAGCAGTTTTTTCATAGTTCGTAGCGTTTAAAAGTGAAACTTGCTGCCAGATGGAGGCAAAGTCGATGCCACAACGCACAAAAAAACCGGGGAATTTCACATTCCCCGGTTCATTTGCGTTTTCTGTCCGGCCGTTATTCGACCTCCCAGGTGGCCCCGCTGCGGAGCAGGTCGTCCACCGAGTGGATCTTGCTGGCAGCCTTCACCTCCTCGACCTGGCGCTCGACGGCGCGGTCGTAGACGGCGTCGTCCTCCACGGCCCGGATGACACCCAGTGCCACCGGGTAGTCCGGGTACTTCATCGCCGCCAGCATCACGTGCAGCGTCGTGTCGCGCTCGTGGGCGTCGTGTGTGAGGATGTCGTCGAGCGTGTAGCCGTCCTGGCCGACGGTCACCACCTTCAGGCGCATGTTCTCGAAGACGAGGCCCTTCTCCCGGTTGGCGCCGAAAAGCATCTTCTCGCCGTGGCGCAGGGTGATCGTCCGCTCGGCGCGCGTGGCTTTGTCGGCGGCAAATGCAGCGTGGGTCTTGTCGTTGAAGATCACGCAGTTCTGCATCACCTCGACTACCGACATGCCCCGGTGCATTGCTGCAGCCACCATGCACTCCTTCGAGAGCTGTACCTCCATGTCGATCGAGCGGGCGAAGAACGTGCCCTTGGCGCCGATGACCAGTTCGCCCGGGTTGAACGGCTTCTCGACCGTTCCGTAGGGCGACGTCTTGGTGATCTTGCCGAGCTTCGAGGTGGGCGAGTACTGGCCCTTCGTCAGTCCGTAGATCTCGTTGTTGAAGAGGATGACGTTCAGGTCCACGTTGCGGCGGATGGCGTGGATGAAGTGGTTGCCGCCGATGGCCAGCGAGTCGCCGTCACCGGTCGTCACCCAGACGTTCAGGCGCGGGTTGGCGACCTTCACGCCCGTAGCCACGGCATTGGCACGGCCGTGGATGGAGTGGAAGCCGAAGGTCTTCATGTAGTAGATGAAGCGCGACGAGCAGCCGATACCCGACACGAACGTGAAGAGGTTGTGCGGCGTGTCGGTAGCGTCGGCAATCTCGGGCAGCGCACGCTGCACGGCGTTCAGGATGGCATGGTCGCCGCATCCGGGGCACCAGCGCACCTCCTGGTCGCTTTTGAAATCTGCGGGGGTGTATTTGTAGTCTGCCATGGCGTTATTTCAGTAAGGATTCGAATTTTTCGCGAAGCTCGACGATCGTGAACGGTTGTCCTTCGCACTTGTTGTACTGCTCGTAGCTGAACTCCTGCAGCTCGTGGCGGAGGTAGTTGGCGAACTGTCCCTCGTTGAGCTCGCAGACGACGATCTTCTTGAAGCGCGAGAAGATCTCGCGGACGCCGTGCGGCAGCGGGTGGATGTAGTTGAAGTGGCAGAGCGAGACACGGTGTCCCTCGCGGCGCAGGTCATCCACGGCGTTCTGCAGGTGGCCGCGCGTACCGCCCCAGCCGACGACGAGCAGGTCGCCCTCCTCATCGCCCCAGACCTTCTGCACGGGGATATCCTCGGCAACCAGGGCTACCTTGGCCGCACGTGTATCGACCATCTTCTGGTGGTTGGCCGGATCGGTCGAGATGCTGCCCTTCACGCTGTCCTTCTCCAGACCGCCGACGCGGTGCTCGAGGCCCACCTTTCCGGGGAATGCCCAGCCGCGGGCGAGCCGTTCGTTGCGCACGTAGGGCATGAAGCCTCCTTCGGGAGCTTCGTCCACGATCGGGGGGCAGATCTTCGGGTAGTCCTTCATCGAGGGGATGCGCCACGGCTCCGAACCGTTGGCGATGAATCCGTCGGTGAGCAGCACGACGGGCGTCATGTGCTCCATGGCCAGGCGGCCTGCTTCGAAGGCGAAGTGGAAGCAGTCGCTGGGCGACGAGGCAGCCACGACGATCACCGGGCACTCTCCGTTGCGTCCGTAGAGGGCCTGTGCCAGGTCGCTCTGCTCGGTCTTGGTGGGCAGGCCCGTCGAGGGACCGCCGCGCTGCACATCGACAACGACGAGCGGCAGCTCGGTCATGACGGCCAGACCCAGCGCCTCGCTCTTGAGCGAGAGGCCCGGGCCCGAGGTGGTCGTCACGGCGAAGTTGCCGGCATAGGCGGCACCGATGGCCGTGCAGATTCCCGCGATCTCGTCCTCGGCCTGTACAGTCTTCACGCCGAGGTCCTTGCGCTTGGCCAGCTCCTCGAGGATAACCGTGGCCGGGGTGATCGGGTACGAGCCGCAGAAGAGCGGCAGTCCGGCCTTCTCGGCGGCGGCGCAGAGACCCCATGCCGTGGCGATGTTGCCCGAGATCGAGCGGTAGGTACCCTTCTCGAGGGGTGCGGCGGCTACGGTGTAGTTGTTGGCGAACTGGTGCGTGTTGGCCGCGTAGTTGTACCCGGCGTCGATGGCCAGTTTGTTGGCCTGGGCGATGGCGGGGTTCTTTTTGGCGAATTTCGTATCGAGGTAACGCTTGGCGTAGTCTTCCGGACGGTCGAAGAGCCAGAAACAGATGCCCAGTGCGAACATGTTCTTGCACTTGACGACCGACTTGTTGTCGAGTCCGGTCTCCTTGAGCGCCTCGCGCGTCATCGTGGTGATGTCGGGGATGACCACGTTGTACTCGTCGAGTTTCAGCTCCTCGATGGGATCGAGCGTGGCGAATCCGGCCTTCTTGAGGTGCTCCTCGGTGATCGAGTCTCCGTCGATGATCACCGTGGCGCCCGGCTTGAGCCATTTGCGGTTGGCCTTGAGTGCCGCGGGGTTCATGGCGACCAGTACGTCGCAATAGTCACCGGGGTTCAGTTCGCGGTGGTCGCCGAAGTGTACCTGGAATCCCGATACGCCGGCGACGGTACCTTGCGGAGCTCGAATTTCGGCGGGGTAGTCGGGGAAGGTCGAGATGCCGTTTCCCAGCAACGCCGAGGTGTCGGAGAAAAGCGTGCCTGTGAGCTGCATGCCGTCGCCCGAGTCGCCCGAAAAGCGGATCACGACGTCCCGCAACTCCCGCACTTTGGTCTGTTCCATTGTGTTTTAGATTAGTTGGTAGTTTATGGTTCTACAAATATACGATTTTATTGTTAGATTATTCACAGTAAACGTTTTTTTTGAGCGTTTCCCTCGTTTTTCCTGGATGCGGTTTTTTCGTTTCGGCGTTTTAGTCTGAATTACTGTAATTTATGCTTCTTTTGCAATTCGGTTCGGCATCCGGGGCAGTTCGCCGGATTACCTATATATAAGAGCCCCGGCCGGTACTGCGCGGGGCAGCCGGTCGGGGCTCTTTTCCCGATTCCGGTTCGGTCGGTCTTCGGGGCAGCGTCTTTGGCGGGGATGCGGCAGAGACCGCTTTTCGCCGCCTGTGCCGGTCAGCGCATGGAGTTCATGCGGATGCTGGCCTTGACCAGCGCGATGGCGCGGATGCGCGCGACCTCGATCTCCTTGTCGGCATGGTGCGGGTTCTGGCTCACCAGCCGCACACAGTCGGGACGTTCGGATTTCTGGATGTATTTCACGGTGACATACTCCTCGCCGTCGATGTCGATCGAGAGCAGGTACATGTCGCCCCAGAAGATGTCGTTGATGTCGTTCAGCTGTTTGTAAAGGACGATGTCGCCGCTTTTGAGCAACGGGTACATCGAGTCGCCCCGCACGTAGAGGGCTCCGTCGCATTTGGGCAGGTTCGGGATATGTATGAAATTGACGGGTTTCAGATTGGCGTGGTCGGTGAAGAGCGGGACGAGTCCGGCGGTTCCCTCGATCGAGTAGAGCGGGACACTCTGCAGCGGCAGCGAGTTGTCGGTGCGGTGCCTGTAGGCGGTCAGGTCGGGTTCGGCGTTGAACATCTGTCCCTGTGCGGAGTCGAGCCATTCGGGATTTACGTTCAATTCCTGAACAAGGATGTTCCGGTTGCGGGTCGAGAGTCCCGCCTTGCCCGTCTCGATCATCGAGAGGGCCGCTTTCCCTATTCCAAGCCGCTGAGCGAGCTGCTCTTGCGTCAGACCGAGTTGCTTTCGTATCAGTTTTACCCGTTCATTTACCATATTCCATCGGAATTTTTTATATCAAAAATTCAAACTTTTTGCATTAATATTCAATATTTGAATATATATTTGCATTGCAAAGTTAAACAATTTATTTGTATCCGCAAGTCAATTTGCGAAAAAAGCTTCATTTTCAATGTCCTATTCCGTTCCATCTGAACTTTACCGGGAAGTCGCCCTGCGGTTGTCGGAGGCGATCGGGAGCGGGGGCTACTTTTCGGGAACACTCGCTTTTGCGTGGGGCGAAGCGGAGTGTCGTCTGACAGCCTCGGTGATCGTCTACCGGCAACGGATCTCTGCTCCCGACGGCCAGGCCGACGTCATCTCGCGTCTGGTTCCCGTCTGGTGGGAGTTCCACACCGCGTTCGACGGCGTCGAGCAGCTCAACGACTTCTCTTTCGAAGAGCTCGGCGCCTGGATCTGAGGCGCGTCTGCGGCAGACCGCCGTTCCCCTGCCCCTGTCGCCGGAGCTTTCCGGTCTGTTTCTCCGGCTCCTCCTTCCCGGGTGCGGCGCTGCCCGCCGGAGAAACCCTGAACAAGAACCTCCCCGCCGCGGCGCCGCGCATCGGGTTCGACAAAAAATTCCGATCAGATGACTGCTTCGAAGCAATCGGCCTCTGCGGGGGAGTCCCCCGCGGAGGTTTTCTTTCCCGGTATCGGACGGCTTCTTGTTCCGTATGGGCAAACGTCGTCCGGTGATTCTTTAGTATGCGGCGGCTGCGACTTTTTTTCGCACCCGGCCGCATGTAACTCCGTGGCGTTTGCCGATTTCGCCCTCGGTGTCTATCCCTTCCTGGAGCTGCAGCCCTTCCACCGCACCTACTATCGGGTGCTGGAGGCCTTCGCTGCGGGGCGCATCCGCCGGCTGATCGTCACCATGCCCCCGCAGCACGGCAAGAGCCTCGGGGCTTCGACGCTTCTGCCTGCCTATGTGCTGGGACTCGACCCCGACTGCCGGGTGGCGATCGCCTCCTACTCGGGCTCCCTGGCCTCGAAGTTCAACCGCCGGGTGCAGCGGATCCTCGAATCGCGCGAGTATGCCTCCTTCTTTCCGGCGACGACGATCAAGTGCGGCTCGAAACCGCCGGGCTACATCCGCACCTCCGAGGAGGTCGAGATCGTCGGACGCCGCGGCGGGCTGCTGTCCGTAGGGCGCGAGGGTTCGCTGACGGGCAACCGCGTGGACTGCTTCATTCTCGACGACCTCTACAAGGATGCGCTTGAGGCCAACTCGCCGATCGTGCGGGCCAACTGCTGGGAGTGGTACACCTCGGTGGTGCGGACGCGGATGCACAACGCCTCGCGCGAACTGGTGGTCTTCACGCGCTGGCACGAGGAGGATCTCATCGGCTCGATCCGCGAGCGCGAGCCGGTCGAGGAGCTGCTGGCTTGGGAGCAGCTCGATGCGCTGCCGTCCGACGGCTGGCTGCACCTCAATTTCGAGGCGCTCAAGTGCGGGCCTCCGTCGCCGATCGATCCGCGTCTTCCGGGACAGGCGCTGTGGGAGGAGCAGCACGGCGCTGCGCTGCTGGCGGCCAAACGGCGGCTCGATCCGCTGCAGTTCGAGGCGATGTACCAGGGGCACCCTTCGGCCCGCGAGGGGCTGCTCTACGGGCCGAACCTGACCGAGTACGAGTGTCTGCCGCGCGAGATCGTCCGTTGGGCGAACTACACCGACACGGCCGATACGGGCGACGACTACCTCTGCTCGCTCTGTTATGCGGTCGATGCCGACGGTGCGGTCTACGTCACCGATGCGGTCTATTCGCGTGAACCGATGGAGGTGACCGAGCCGCTCGTGGCCGAGATGCTCGTGCGGTCGGGCACGCGCGAGGCGTTCGTCGAGAGCAACAACGGCGGCCGCGGTTTTGCCCGGGCCGTGCAGGCGCGGGCTCCGGGCGTGCGGGTCGAGTGGTTCCATCAGGGGGCCAACAAGGAGGCCCGGATCCTCTCGAACTCCGCCACGGTACAGCACTGCCTCCGCTTCCCGAAGGGGTGGCGCACCCGGTGGCCCGAGCTCCATGCCCACCTGACGACCTACCGGCGGCAGTTCCGGGCCAACCGCTGGCACGATGCGGCGGATGTGGTGACCGGGATCGTCGAGCGCGAGGTCTCCGGGCGCGGGGGCAAGCGCCTGCGGGGCGTGCGTTTCCTCTGACGCCGGCCGGGCTTGCCGGAGGCGTCTCCGCACCCCGCAAAAAAAATTCACCCCTGACGGAAGATTGCTCCGTCGGGGGTGAATCGTATGGGTTTTACACCGGATGCGGGGTGCCGGACCGGTTTAGAAGTAGTACTTGAAGCCGATCGTGGGGCTGACGCCGAAGTCGAACTGCACGTTGTTGCCGCTTGCGCTGTAACCTCCCGAGGAGTAGGAGAGGTAGGTATACTGGAGCGACAGCAGGCTGAAGGAGATGCCGCAATGCGATGCGGGCCGGAACTCGAAGGCTCCGAATTTCAGTCCGGTGGCGAATCCGTAGCCGTTGGCTCCGTAGGCCGAGGCGTAGGCGAAGCCGATGCCCGCTTCGGGCGTGTAGTAGAAGCGGTCGCACAGGCGCACGTAGTATGCCACGCTCGGACCGATGGTCAGCGCGTGCGACGTGTCGCCCGACGAGGTGAGGTTATAGGCGATCGAGCCGCTCAGACGAAGCCGGTCGGCTACGAAATAACCGAATTCGGGTGCGAAACCGAAGGAGGTAGCCGAGGCGGAGATGCCGTCGATGCTGGCCGAAGCGGTGGTGACGCCGAGCGAACCGCCGACATACATTTCGCCTCGTTTCTGGGCCGAAGCGACCTGGAGCGATACGATTGCGGCCAATGCGCAGAAGAAGAGTTTTTTCATCTTTTTTGGGTTTTGGGTTGAATTTGTTTTTCCGAATGTGAAGATAATCTTTTGTCGGGAATTTCGCAAAGGTTGTCGGCTGTTTTTTGAGCAGGCATGCCAGACAAAGAGCCATTGCTGTGCCGAAAGGAGTGTCCGGGACGTGCGTGAGGGGGTATTGCCCGCAGAACGTGTCGGTCGGGGCAATGTGATCTTTTCGTTAAATTGTTCGTTTTTGCCGTTTTGTTCGTTCGGAATCGCCTATCTTTGTTCCGTTTCATTCCATTCGAATTTATGAAAGCACTCAAAATCGGAAATCTCTGCGCCGCCGTACCCGTCGTGCAGGGCGGCATGGGCGTAGGCATATCGCTCTCGGGGCTGGCTTCGGCCGTGGCCCGCGAGGGCGGCATCGGCGTGATCTCCTCGGCCGGGCTCGGGGTGATCTACAAGGACTATTCGAGCGACTACCGCAAGGCCTCGATCTGGGGGCTCCGCGAGGAGTTGCGCAAGGCCCGCGCGGCGACGCGCGGCATCATCGGCGTGAACGTCATGGTCGCCATGTCGAACTTCGCGGACATGGTCCGCACGGCCATCGCCGAGAAGGCCGACATCATCTTCTCGGGGGCCGGGCTGCCGCTCAACCTGCCCTCGTTCCTTACCGAAGGCGCAAAGACCAAACTCGCTCCGATCGTTTCGTCGGCCCGCGCGGCCAAACTGCTGTGCCGCAAATGGTTCGAGGAGTACCGCTACATCCCCGACGCGATCGTCGTCGAGGGCCCCAAGGCGGGCGGCCACCTCGGTTACAAACCCGAGCAGCTCACCGACGAGCACTTCGCGCTCGAGGCCATCGTCCCGGAGGTGGTCGCCGAGGTGCGCGCCTTTGAGGCCGAGCATGAATGCCACATCCCGGTGATCGCCGGCGGGGGCATCTACACCGGCGAGGACATCTACCGCATCATGGAGCTCGGGGCCGAGGGGGTGCAGATGGGCACACGCTTCGTGACCACCGAGGAGTGCGATGCCGACCCGGCCTTCAAGCAGAGCTACATCGAGGCGCGGCGCGAGGACATCGAGATCATCCAGAGCCCGGTCGGGATGCCGGGCCGGGCCATCCACAACCGCTTCCTCGACCGGGTGAAGGAGGGACTCAAGCGGCCGAAGGCCTGCCCGTTCGACTGCATCAAGACGTGCGACGTCACGCACAGCCCCTACTGCATCATGCTGGCGCTTTACAACGCCTTCAAGGGACGTCTCCAGAACGGCTATGCCTTCTGCGGCGCGAATGCGTGGCGGGCCGAGAAGATCCAGTCGGTGCGCGAGCTGATCGCCTCGCTCCGGAGCGAATACGACCAGTTTGCCGCCCGGTGCGGGGAGTTCTCGCTCAAGGAGCGTCTTTTCGGTTCCCGGTAGGTCGGGCAAAGCGGCCCGTGCCGATGCGATGGCAACAACGCCCGGCCCCTTTCCGAGGGAGCCGGGCGCTGTCGTGTAACGGTTCGGCTGCGGGTCAGTTGTTCTCGGGGCGCAACTTGCGGACGACGGCCCCTGCCTGCCACATCTCGCTTTCGCGCAGTTCGCGCAGCTCCTCCTCGAGCCGTTCGCGGTAGTCGGGACGGCTGTTGGCCTCGATGGCGATCTGTGCCTCCCTGCCGGCGGCCACACTTGCATAGAGCTCGCCGAAGAGGGGCTTCGTGGCGTCGCGGAACCGCTTCCACCAGTCGAGAGCCCCGCGTTGTGCCGTGGTCGAGCAGTTGGCGTACATCCAGTCCATGCCCTTCTCTGCGATGAGCGGCATGAGCGACTGCGTCAGCTCCTCGACCGTCTCGTTGAAGGCCTCCGAGGGGGTGTGCCCCTGTTCGCGGAGCGTTTCGTACTGGGCGGCGAAGAGCCCCTGGATGGCCCCCATCAGCGTGCCGCGTTCGCCCGTCAGGTCGGAGTAGACCTCGCGCCGGAAGTCCGTCTCGAACAGGTAGCCCGAGCCGACGCCGATGCCCAGCGCCACAACCCGCTCGAAGGCGCGTCCCGTGGCGTCGCGGTAAACCGCATAGCTCGAGTTGAGGCCCCGTCCCTGGAGGAACATCCGCCGCAGCGATGTGCCCGAGCCCTTCGGGGCAACGAGGATCACATCGACGCCGTCGGGCGGTACGATGCCCGTCCGGTCGCCGAAGGTGATGCCGAAACCGTGGGAGAAGTAGAGTGCCTTGCCCCGGGTGAGGTGGCGGCGCAGGGCGGGCCATACGGCGATCTGCCCGGCATCGGAGAGCAGGTACTCGATGATCGTGGCGCGCGAGGCAGCCTCCTCGATGCCGAAGAGCGTCTCGCCGGGCACCCATCCGTCGGCCACGGCGCGCTCCCAGCTGCGGGTCCCTTCGCGCTGTCCGACGATCACGCGGAAGCCGTTGTCGCGCAGGTTGAGCGACTGTCCCGGGCCCTGCACGCCGTAGCCGATCACGGCGATGGTCTCGTCCCGGAGCGTTTCGAGCGCCCGTTCGAGCGGGAATTCTTTGCGTGTGACGACGTGTTCCTCGACGCCGCCGAAATTGATCTTTGCCATAGTCTTGTGTTTTTTTATGTTATGAGATGTGCGTCTGTTTCGTGCGGTGTGCGTGCCCGACCTTTTCGAGGTATTCGGTCAGCAGCTCCTGGCGGGACTTGCTGATGGCGACCGTTCCGCTGCGGACGAACTGCTGCACGCCGTAGGGTTTGAGCAGGTCGAAGAGCGCCTGCGTCTCGGCCTTGTGGCCCGTCTTCTCGACGACGATGTACTCCGCATCGATCTCCAGAATGCGGACATTGTGCTCGCGCACGAGGCGTTCGACGTTGCGGCTCCGCGCCACCTTGTAGAGGGCGATCTCCTGCCGGACCACCTCGTCGGGGGTGTAGACAAAGCACTTCAGCACGTCGATCTTCTTTTCGATCTGCCGTGCGAGCAGTTCGATGCGCTCGGGGCAGGTCCGCAGGACGATCGTGTACTTGTGGATTCCCGGCAAGGCTGATTCCGAGGCCGTGATACTCTCGATATTGACGTTGCGGCAGGTGAAGACCGTGGTGATCTGGTTGAGCAGCCCCACCTTGTTCTCCGAAAATACGGTGATGATGTACTCCTGTAGCATGGTTTCGTGTTGTTTTATTCGAGCCGGACGGCCGAAACGGGGGCGCCGGCCGGCACCATCGGAAAGACGTTCTCTTCGGGTTCAACCCGTACCTCGAGCAGAAAGGCGCCTGCCGAGCGGCGCATCGTTGTGACGGCCTCCGACAGCTCCCCGCGCCGCTCGACGCAGCGGTAGGCGATGCCGTTGGCGCGGGCGATGAGCCCGAAGTCGGGGTTTGCGAGCGTGGTGAAGGAGTAGCGGCGGTCGTGGAAAAGCTCCTGCCACTGCCGCACCATGCCCAGCCGCGTGTTGTTGAGCAGGACGATCTTTATGTCGATCCGCGACTGGAAGATCGTGCCCAGCTCCTGGAGGGTCATCTGCAGCCCGCCGTCGCCGACGAACAGGCAAACCTCGCGCTCCGGGGCCCCCAGCTTGGCCCCGATGGCCGCCGGGAGTCCGAAGCCCATCGTGCCGAGTCCGCCCGAGGTGACCATCGAGCGGCTGCGGCGGAACCGGAAGTAGCGGGCCGCCACCATCTGCTGCTGCCCGACGTCGGTCACCAGCACCGCGTCGTGGTCGTAGGCGCGGCTGACGGCAACGGCTACCTCGCCCATGCGGATGCGTCCCGCCGCGGGCTGCGTGGCCGGCCGGACCACCCGCTCCCGCTCGATGCGGTCGCAGTCGCGGAAGCCGGCCAGCCACCGGCTGCGGTCGGCCTGCCGGATGCGTTCGGTGATGCGGGGCAGTGTCTGCCGGATGTCGCCCACCACCGCTACGTCGGCATGGATGATCTTGTCGATCTCCGCCGGGTCGATCTCCAGGTGGATCACGCGGGCGTTGCGGCCGAAGTATTCAGGGTTGCCCGTCACACGGTCGTCGAAGCGCATCCCGGCGGCGATCAGCAGGTCGCACTCCTCATTGCGGATGTTCGGACCGTAGTTGCCGTGCATGCCCAGCATGCCGACGTAGCGGGGATCGTCGCTCGGCAGTGCCGACAGTCCGAGCAGCGTCGCGGCCGTCGGGATGCCGCTCTTCTCCACGAATGCCTTCAGCTCTTTTTCGGCTCCGCCCAGCAGCACGCCCTGTCCGACGAGCAGCATCGGGCGCTGCGATTCGTCGATCAGCCGTGCGGCTTCGGCGATGCGCTCCCCGTCGGGCTCGGGGGCCGGGATGTAGCTGCGGATCGACTCCACGCGGCGGTAGCGGAACGGAGCCGTGGCGCACTGCGCATCCTTCGTGATGTCCACGACCACCGGACCGGGACGGCCCGTCCGGGCGATGTAGAAGGCCCTGGCGATGGCTTCGGGAATCTCCCCGGCCCGCTTGACCTGGCAGTTCCATTTGGTCACCGCCTGCGTGATGCCCACGAAGTTGGTCTCCTGGAAGGCGTCGGTCCCGAGCTGTGCCGAACCGACCTGACCGGTGACGAGCACCAGCGGCGTGGAGTCCATCAGCGCGTCGGCCAGCCCGGTAACGGTGTTCGTGGCTCCCGGCCCGGAGGTCACTAGGCAGACCCCTACGCGGCCGCTTGCGCGGGCATAACCCTGGGCGGCGTGTACGGCCCCCTGCTCGTGGCGCACGAGGATGTGGCGCAGTCGGTCGCGGTAGTCGCAGAGCGCGTCGTAGACCGGGATGATCGCGCCGCCGGGGTAGCCGAACAGTGTATCGACCCCTTCGCGGAGGAACGATTCGAGCAGGGCCTGCGCTCCCGTGAGATGCGGTGCGTCGTCGCACCGGGCCGATCCGTTTTCGGTATGTCGTGTCGTATTCATCGTCTGGGTATGGGTTCGTTCAACGGGTTTCGTCGTCGAGCAGTCGTACGGCGCCCCGGTCGGCCGAGCTGACCAGCCGGGCGTAGGCCCGCAGCGAGGCGGGTACCGCGCGGTCGCGGGCCGCCGGGACGAAGGTGCGTTGTGCCGTTGTGCGGGCTGCCAGTTCGTCGTCGCCGACGACCAGGCGGATCGTGCGGGCCGGAATGTCGATCTCGATGGGGTCGCCCGTGCGGATCACGGCAATTTCGCCGCCGGCGGCCGCCTCGGGCGATACGTGACCGATCGAGAGACCCGAGGTGCCGCCCGAGAAGCGGCCGTCGGTGAGCAGGGCGCAGACCTTGTCCAGGTGGCGCGACTTGAGGTAGGAGGTCGGGTAGAGCATCTCCTGCATGCCGGGGCCTCCCTTCGGCCCCTCGTAGCGGATCACCACTACGTCGCCGGCCTGCACCTCGCCGCCGAGGATGCCCTCGACGGCCTGCTCCTGCGATTCGTAGACGCGTGCCGGGCCGCGGAAGCGGAACAGCGAAGGATCGACACCGGCCGTCTTGACGACGCATCCGCCGCGGGCGATGTTGCCCGTCAGTACGGCCAGTCCGCCGTCGCGGAAGTAGGCGTGTGCCGCGTCGCGGATGCAGCCGGCCGTGCGGTCGGTGTCCGCGGAGTCGTAGGTCGAGTGCTGCATCCCCAGCTCGCGGCCGTGCAGACCGGCCGGGGCGCTCAGGGCGCGGCGCCGAGCCTCCTCGGTCGCCCGTGGCGAAAGGATGTCCTCGGCGGCGATCGCCTCGGCCAGCGTGCGTCCCTCGACCCGCCGCACGGAGGTGTCGAGCAGTCCGGCCCGGTCGAGTTCGCCGAGCAGGGCGAAGATGCCGCCGGCGCGATTGACATCCTGGATGTGGTAATGCGAGTTCGGTGCGACCTTGCACAGCACCGGGACGCGGCGCGAGAGGCGGTCGATGTCGTGCATCGTGAAATCGACCCCCGCTTCGTGGGCTGCGGCCAGCAGGTGCAGGACGGTGTTCGTCGAACCTCCCATGGCGATGTCGAGCGACATGGCGTTCTCGAAGGCCGCCTTGGTGGCGATCGAGCGCGGCAGCACCGTCTCGTCGCCTTCGTCGTAGTAGCGTGCGGCGTTGCGGACGATGAGCTCGGCCGCCGTCTCGAAGAGCCTCCGGCGGTTGGCGTGCGTGGCCAGCAGGGTGCCGTTGCCCGGCAGGGCGAGCCCCAGGGCCTCGGTCAGGCAGTTCATCGAATTGGCGGTGAACATTCCCGAACAGGAGCCGCATCCGGGACAGGCACTGCGCTCGATGCGGGCCACCTCCCCGTCCGGTCGCGAGGCGTCGGCGGCCGTCACCATGGCGTCGATCAGGTCGATCTCCCGGTCGCCGAGGCGCCCGGCCTCCATCGGGCCTCCCGAGACGAAGACCGTGGGGATGTTGAGCCGCATTGCAGCCATCAGCATGCCGGGGGTCACCTTGTCGCAGTTGCCGATCAGGACCAGTGCGTCGATGCAGTGGGCGTTGGCCATGTATTCGATGCTGTCGGCGATGATTTCGCGCGAAGGCAGCGAGTAGAGCATGCCCCCGTGGCCCATGGCGATGCCGTCGTCCACGGCGATGGTGTCGAATTCGGCGGCGAAGCAGCCGAGGGCCTCGATGCGGCGTTTGACATACTGGCCGATCTCGTGCAGGTGGACGTGCCCCGGCACGAACTGCGTGAAGGAGTTGGCGATGCCGATGATTGGCCGTCCGATTTGTGTTTCGCGCATGCCGTTGGCGCGCCAGAGGCTTCTGGCTCCGGCCATGCGGCGGCCCGTCGTGGTGACGGAACTTCTGAGTGGGTGTTTCATCCTGGTCGTTCGGTTGCATTCCCGGCGGTGTCCCCCGAAATTGAAAAAGCCTCTCTCCGTGGTGGAGAAAGGCTTCTTGCATGTATGGATACGTCCCTCCTCCCGTTATCGTGGTCCGATGACGAGCAGGCTAATGACGATGATCTGCGAATGTTTCGGTGTATACACGTCCGTAGGGAATTGGTGTTGGAACAAAAGTAAGAAATTTTAATTTTACAGCCAAATAAATTATGAATTTTTTTAATTAAGCTGTCTGTTTGTAAGCGCGATGCTTCTTTCCGAGGCGAATCAGTAATCCGTTCCTGTCGATCGGGTTGCGATTTGCAATCGATTTTCCGGCTCTGCAGGTCCGGTTCCGCTCCCCGCCGTTTCGCTCCCCGCGCCGTTATCGCGGACTTTGACGGCCTCCGGGTCGGATCTTTTGCCTCAGATCCTTGCCCGGATGCGGTCGCCCACCTCGGCGGTCGTGCAGCTCCGCTCGCCGGGGCGCGCAAGATCCTCGGTGACGAAGCCGTCGCGGATCGTATGATCGACGGCCTGCCGTATGGTCTCCGCCTCCTCCTTCAGCCCGAAGTGTTCGAGCAGCAGCGCACCCGAGAGGATGGCGGCCATCGGGTTGGCGATGTTGCGCCCGGCGGCCTGCGGGTAGGAGCCGTGGATCGGTTCGAAGAGCGCGGGCCCGTCGCCCAGACTGGCTGAGGCGAGCATGCCCAGCGAACCGCCCAGCACGCTCGCTTCGTCGGTCAGGATGTCGCCGAACATGTTCTCGGTCACGATGACGTCGAAGTGGGCCGGCTGGCGGATAAGCTGCATCGCGGCGTTGTCCACGAAGAGGTATTCGACCTCCGTTTCGGGATATTGCGCGGCGAGCCGTCGGGCCGTCTCGCGCCACAGCCGCGAGGTCTCCAGCACGTTGGCCTTGTCCACGACCGTCAGCCGTCGGCGGCGTGCGCCGGCCAGCCGGAAGGCCGTGTGCAGCACCCGTTCGATCTCCGCGACGGTGTAGGTGCAGGTGTCGAAGGCGCGCGTGCCTGCCTGGTCACGCCCCTGCGGGCGGCCGAAGTAGATGCCTCCCGTGAGCTCGCGCACGCAGATGAAATCGGTGCCCCGGACGATCTCGGGCTTGAGCGGCGAACGGTCGATGAGCGCCTCGGTCACGGCGACGGGCCGCAGGTTGGCGTAGAGCCCCAGTGAGCGGCGCATGCGCAGCAGACCCTGCTCGGGGCGTACCGGGGCGGTCGGGTCGTTGTCGTATTTCGGGTCGCCGATGGCGCCGAACAGCACGGCGTCGGATTCGAGGCAGATGCGGTGCGTCTCTTCGGGATAGGGGTCGCTCGTGAGGTCGATCGCCGCGGCGCCCACCGGGGCTTCGCGGTATTCGAAACGGTGGCCGAATCGTTCGGCCGTGCGGTCGAGGGTTCGGCGAGCTTCGGCCGTGATCTCGGGGCCGATGCCGTCGCCGGCAAGCAGAGCAATGCGCAGGTTCATGGTTTTCAGTGTGTTTTTCAGCGGTTTTCGCGGGTGCGTTCGAACTCCCGGATGCATTCCGAGAGGCTCACGAGGTAGTCTACGTCGTCGTAGCCGTTCTTAAGACAGCGTTTGCGGAAAGCGTCGATCGCGAAGTGCTCGGAGCGGCACGTCGCATGGTTTGTAATCCGCTGTTCGTCGAGCTCCACGGTGAAGAGTGTTCCGGGGTCGCGGCGGATTTCGGCAAAGGCCTCGGCCAGGAAGGCATCGCTGACGCAGACCGGCAACAAGCCGTTGTTGAGGGCGTTGTTGCGGAAGATGTCGGCGAAGAAGCTCGACACGACGACCCGGAAGCCGTAGTCGGCCAGGGCCCAGGCGGCATGCTCGCGCGAACTGCCGCATCCGAAGTTGCGCCCGGCCATGAGAATCCGGCCGTCGTAGCGGGGGTCGTTCAGCGGAAACGAGGCGATCGGGCGACCCTCGGCGTCGAACCGGTGGTCGCGGAAAAGGTTTTCGCCGAATCCCTTGCGCTCGGTGTTCTTCAGGAAGCGGGCCGGGATGATCTGATCGGTGTCGGTATTTTCGGCCTCGAGGGGCACGGCCCGCGAGGTGAGGGTGCTGAAAGGGGGTATGGCCATGGTGTCGTGTGTTTTAGCATTCGGTGTCGGTCAGCCGCGCGCCGAAAAGTTCGCGCGGGTCGGTGATGCGTCCCGTTACGGCCGCGGCTGCGGCTACGGCCACGCCGGCGAGCAGTGTGCGGGCCCCGGGGCCCTGCCGGCCCTCGAAGTTGCGGTTCGAGGTCGAGACGCAGTATTTTCCGGCCGGGACCTTGTCGGCGTTCATCGCCAGGCAGGCCGAGCATCCCGGCTGGCGGAGCTCGAACCCCGCGGCGGCGAGTATGCGGTCGAGTCCCTCGGCACGGGCGGCCGCCTCGACGGCCTTCGACCCGGGAACGATCCATGCGGTCAGCCCTTCGGCGCGGCGGTACCCCTCGACCAGGCGGGCGAATCGCCGAAGGTCGGAGAGCCTTCCGTTCGTGCAGCTGCCGACGAAGACGTAATCGACCGGTTGTCCCAGCATCCGCTGGCCGGGGCGGAAACCCATGTAGGCCAGGGCTCGGGCATCGGTCCCGGACGGGATCACCCCGTCGATGGGAATACCCGTTCCGGGGTCGGTGCCGCAGGTGATCATCGGGGCGATCCGTGCGGCGTCGAAGCGGTATTCGCGGTCGAAACGTGCGTCGGGGTCGCTGCGGAGCTGCAGCCAGCGTGCGGCGGCGCGTTCGAACGCCTCGCCCTGCGGGACGCGGGGGCGTCCGCGCAGGTAGTCGATCGTCCGCTCGTCGGGGGCGATCATGCCGCCGCGGGCGCCGCATTCGATGCTCATGTTGCACACGGTCATGCGCCCCTCCATCGGCAGCGAGCGGATCGCCTCGCCGGCAAATTCGATGAAATGGCCCGTGCCGCCCGAGACGCCGATCTGCGCAATGACGTGCAGGATGAGGTCCTTGGCCTCCACACCGCCGGGCAGCGTACCTTCGACGGTGATGCGCATGGCCCGGGGCTTGGGCTGGAGGATGCACTGACTGGCGAAGACCATCTCGACCTCCGACGTGCCGACGCCGAAGGCCACGGCTCCCAGCGCGCCGTGGGTCGAGGTGTGGCTGTCTCCGCAGACGATCGTCATGCCCGGCTGCGTAAGGCCCGACTCGGGGCCGATGATGTGGACGATCCCCTGGCGCGGATCGCCGATGCCGAAGTGTTCGATGCCGTGCCGTGCGCAGTTCTCCGCCAGAGTGGCGACCTGCCGGCGCGACTCGGCGTCCTCGATCGGGAGCTCCTGTCCGAGCGTCGGGATGTTGTGGTCGGCCGTAGCCGTGATCCGTTCCGGGCGTGCGATGTGCAGGCCGCGGTGTTCGATCCCCGCAAAGGCGACGGGCGAGGTCACCTCGTGGATGTACTGGCGGTCGATGTAGAGCACGCAGCGGCCGCCCTCCTCTTCGCGGACGACGTGTGCGTCCCAGATCTTGTCGAGCAATGTCTGTCCCATGGTCTACTCCTCCTCTTCTCGTTTTTCGGTGACGTCGAGCGAGCGCAGGGCGTCGAGAAAGGCCTCGACCGAGGCGCGCGTCGTGTCGGTATGTGCGGCGAATCCGTGGGCCGTGCGCTCGCCGCATGCCACCTGTACGTGGACCCGCCCCACGTCGTTCGAACCCCGCGTGATCGCCTGCATGAGGAACTCCGTGAGCACGACCCGTTCGACGATGAGCTGCTTGATGGCCGAGACGGCGGCATCCACGGGGCCGTTGCCCGTGGCGGTGGCCATGCGTTCGCGGTCACCGAACTTGAGCACCACGGTCGCCGTCGGGACGAGTGTCCCGGTGGTCACCTGCAGGAACTTGAGCGACAGACTCTGCTTCTTCAGCCGGTCGATGTCCCCCGTAAGGTAGATCAGGTCGTAGTCGTGGATCTCCTTCTTGCGGTCGGCCAGTTCGAGGAATTTGGCGTAGGTGGCGTCGATCTCCTCGGGGGTGAGGTCGTAGCCGAGCAGCTCGAGACGGTGGACCAGGGCGGCCCGGCCGCTGCGGGCCGTGAGTGCGATGACCGACTCGTTGAGCCCGATCTCCTGCGGGTCGATGATCTCGTAGGTCTGGCGCTCCTTGAGCACGCCGTCCTGATGGATGCCCGACGAATGGGCGAAGGCGTTGCGTCCGACGATGGCCTTGTTCGGCTGCACGGGCATGTTCATCAGACTCGATACGAGGTGCGATGCCTTGGTGATGAGTTGCGTGCGGATCGACGTGTCGATGTCGATGTCGCGGTGGCAGCGCAGCGCCATGACCACCTCCTCGAGCGAGGTGTTTCCGGCGCGCTCTCCGATGCCGTTGATCGTCACCTCGGCCTGCCGGGCCCCGTTGAGTATGCCGCTCAGCGTGTTGGCCGTCGCCATGCCCAGGTCGTTGTGGCAGTGGGTCGAAATAATCGCCCGGTCGATGTTGGGGACGTGTTCGGTCAGATAGCGGATTCGGGCGCCGTACTCCTCGGGCAGGCAGTAGCCCGTCGTGTCGGGTATATTGACCACGGTGGCTCCGGCGGCAATGGCCGCCTCGACGACCCGGGCGAGGTATTCGACGTCGGCACGTCCGGCATCCTCGGCGTAGAACTCGACGTCATCGACGAAACGGCGGGCATAACGCACCGCCTCGACGGCCCGTTCGATGATCCGCTCGGGTGTCGAGCGCAGTTTGTCGTAGATGTGTTGGGGCGAGACGCCGATGCCCGTGTGGATCCGCTTGCGCCGGGCGCATCGCAGCGCCTCGGCCGCGGCGTCGATGTCCCCCTTGACGGCGCGAGTCAGGGCGCAGATCGTCGGTTCGGTGACCGCTTTCGAGATGGCTACTACGGAATTGAAATCTCCCGGACTCGAAACGGGGAATCCGGCCTCGATGACATCCACGCCGAGGCTTTCGAGCAGGCGGGCCACCTCGATCTTTTCCGTGGTGTTCAACTGGCAGCCGGGGACCTGCTCTCCGTCGCGGAGGGTCGTGTCGAAAATATACAGTTTCTGGCTCATACGTTTGTCGGAAGGTTGTTTGGGATCTGTGTGTCGGAGGCAAATATATTAAGAAATTTTCAAAATAAAACCGCTTCCGGCGGCTTTTTTGCAGGGGTTCCTGCGATTGCTTTCAATCTGTAATTACATGCGGCTGAAAAGCTCCTTCCGTGTCGTTCGGAAGGTGGTTTTTCGGACGTTTTTGTTATGCGCGATTACGGATCGGAAGCAAGAGGGCTTCCGAGAGCGTGTGAAAATACGCCGAGACCGGCCATCCGTTAGAATGGCCGGTCTCGCTAAATGATTGTTCGCCTGTCGGTTAAAGGTCTTCGAGACGGGCGACGGGCGAGACGTCGAGCGAGGCGAATTCGCCGTTGCGGTAGCGGTAGTGTCCCGCCATGGCGATCATCGCGGCGTTGTCGGTCGTGAACTTGAATTCGGGCAGGAAGGTCCGCCAGCCGCGCCGTGCTCCGGTCTCGGTGATGCCGTTGCGCAGCCCCGAGTTGGCCGAGACGCCTCCGGCGATGGCGATGTCGCGGATGCCGGTCTCTTTCGAGGCGCGGATGAGCTTGTCGAGCAGGATCTCGACGATGGTTGTCTGCAGCGAGGCGCAGAGGTCGGCCTTGTGGCGCTCGATGAACTCCGGGTCCTTGGCCACGGCGTCGCGCAGCGTGTAGAGGAACGAGGTCTTGAGACCCGAGAACGAGTAGTCGTAACCCTCCACGTGGGGGCGTGCGAAGCGGAAGGCCTTCGGGTCGCCCTCCTTGGCCAGGCGGTCGATCACCGGTCCGCCCGGGTAGGGGAGTCCCATCACCTTGGCGCACTTGTCGAACGCTTCGCCCGCGGCATCGTCGATCGTCGTGCCGATGATGCGCATCTCGAGCGGCGAATCGACGCGCACGATCTGCGTGTGTCCGCCGCTCACGAGCAGGCACAGGAACGGGAAATCCGGGTGGGGAAGCGTACGGTCGGGCAGGTCGATGAAGTGCGAGAGGATGTGCCCCTGCAGGTGGTTCACCTCGACCATCGGGATGTTGCGCGCGATGGAGAGTCCCTTGGTGAAGGAGACCCCCACGAGCAGCGATCCGAGCAGTCCGGGACCGCGCGTGAAGGCGATGGCGTCGAGCTCGTCGGCCGTGATGCCTGCTTCGCGCAACGCCGTGTCCACCACGGGGATGATGTTCTGCTGGTGCGCCCGCGATGCCAGTTCGGGGATGACGCCGCCGTACTTCATGTGCACGGCCTGCGAGGCGATGACGTTCGACAGCAGCACGTTGTTGCGCAGTACGGCGGCCGACGTGTCGTCGCATGAGGATTCGATGCCGAGAATTGTAATATCCATCCGGTTTTTCGTGTTTTTAACTATTTTAGTTAAATTTGCAGGTTATTACCCCTGTTTCGATGCGCAAAGTTATAAAAATATCGGGAACGGTGTTATCGGCCTTCGTTTTGTTGCTGATAATTCTTCCCGTCGTGCTCGCGCTGCTGCTCGACATTCCGGCCGTGCAGAACTTCGTGGTGCACAAGACCGTGGCGCTGGTCTCCGAGCGGCTCGGGACCACCGTGCGCATCGACCGTGTCGATATCGGGCTCTTCTCGAAGCTCCGCGTCGAGGGCTTCTACGTCGAGGACTACGGGCGCGACACGCTCCTTTATGCCAGTCGGGTCGAGGCCTACGTCTCGGACCTCGGGCTCTTCGGCGGGGGGCTGGAGTTCAGCCGCGGGCGGATCGTCGGCGGCAAGCTCTTCCTGCGGCAGATGGACGACGGGGAGATGAACATCAAGCAGATCGTCGGCCGGCTGTCGAATCCCGACCGGAAGCGCAAGGGCGACTTCCGCCTCTCGTTCCGCAAGGCCGAGATCGAGAACATGGAGCTGTGCCTCGACCGCCGCGAGGGGCGCGAACGCGAATACGGCATCGACTTCACGCACATGCATCTGGACAGCCTGAACGCCCGGGTCGATGACTTCACCATCGACGGGCAGGCCATCTATACCTCCATTGCCTCCCTTTCGGCCCGCGAGCGGAGCGGCTTTCGCCTGAAGCAGTTTTCCGGGCGCTTCTACCTGACGCAGGGCTGTCTGGGTTTCGAGGACGCCTCGATCCTGACCGACCGCTCGGAGATCCGCATCCCCTACATCTCGCTGGCCGGCTCGTCGTGGGCCGACTACCGCGACTTCATCGGGGAGGTGCGCCTCGACGCCGCCGTGCGCCACACGACGGTCTCGACCGACGACATCGCCTACTTTGCCCCCCGCCTGCGCGATTGGCACCTCTCCTTCTCGGAGATCGATGTCGAGGCAGCGGGTGTCGTCTCGGACTTCACCACCCGGATCCGCAGCATGCGCATCGGCGACAGCACGACCCTCTCGGCCACGGCCACGCTGCGCGGGCTGCCCGATATCCGCCGCACGCATTTCGACCTTGCGGTCCCCGACCTGCGCACGTCGGCCGCGGCTGCCGACGACCTGGCCCGCCGCATTGCCCGCAAGCCCCTGCCCGGGAAGGTGCGCGGTGTGCTGGAGCATGCCGGCGGGGTGGGAGTGGATCTTCGGTTCCGGGGACTGCTCTCGTCGTTCGACATGCAGTTGGGCGCCACGACCGACGTGGGCGACATCACCTGCCGCGTGGGGCTCGAACCCCGGCGTGCGGGCCGCAGCCGCCTGCAGGGAGAGGTCGCGACGCAGAACCTGCGCCTGGGCGACCTGCTCGGGCGCCGCGACCTGCTGGGCGATGCGACCTTCCGGGCGCGTATCGACGGGGAGGTCGGTCGCGGTTTTGCCGACGCACGGGTCGAGGGCGATGTCGTGCGGCTGAACTTCAACGGCTATGCCTACGACTCGATCCGCCTCGACGGACGCCTGCGCAACCGCGAGTTCGACGGCCGCATCGCGGCCCGCGACCCCAACCTGAACTTCGACTTTTTCGGACTGGTCGATCTGAACGACTCGGTGCCGCGTTACGACTTCACGCTCCACCTCCACCGTGCCGACCTGGCCCGCCTGCGCATCAACCGCCGCGATTCGGTCTCGGAGCTTTCGGCGCGCATCGTCGCCAAGGCCGGCGGCCGCTCGCTCGACGACCTGAACGGCCGCATCCAGGTGGCCGACGCCCTCTACCGCTACAACGACCGGGAGATCTCGGCGACGAACGTCACGGTCACGGGCGAGAACTCGGCCGACAGCAAACTCATCGAACTGCGTTCGGACTTCGCCGACGCCACCTTCCGCTCGAAAACCAGCTACCGCACCGTCTTCGAATACCTGCGCCGGGCCGCCCTGCGCAGCATGCCCCGGCTGCACGATGCCGGGCCGGCCGCGGAGCTGCCGCGCGGACGCTCGGCCGTGGCCAACGACTTCTCGCTGCTCTCGATCGATGTCCGCAACATCAATCCCATCGCCGACGCCGTTGCCGCCGGGCTGCAGATCGCCGACGGCTCGTCGCTGCGGCTGCTGTTCAACCCGGCGAGCGACCAGCTGTCGCTGAAGGTTTCGTCGGAGTATGTCGAGCGGCGCCGCATGCTGGCCACGCGGCTGAGCGTGAACGCCTCGAGCCGCAACGACTCGCTCGTGCTCTACGCCTCGGCCGAGGACCTCTATGCCGGGGTGCTCCACCTGCCGCACCTCTCGGTGACGGGCGGAGCGAAGCAGGGCCGCATCCAGCTCTCCGCCGGCTTCGTCGATACGACGGACAAGGCGTCGGGGCTGATCGGCGTCCGGGTCGGCCCGGCAGAGCCCGACAGCCTCCACGGCCCTGCCGTCGCTCTGCGTGTCCTGCCGTCGCACATCACGCGCGGCAGCAAAACCTGGCAGATCTACTCGCGCGGCATCCGCATCGATACGGCGCGTGTAGCCATCGACCGCTTCTTCGTGATGAACGACCAGCAGGAGCTGCTGCTCGACGGTGTCGCCTCGCGCAGCCGCGACGACTCGCTGACCCTCTCGCTGCGGAACTTCGACCTGGCCCCCTTCACACAGATCGCCGAGCGCATGGGCTACTACATCGAGGGGCGCATGAACGGTTCGGCGACCATGAAATCGGTGCTCCGCGGGGCCGAGGTCACGGCCGACATCCTCTTCGACAGCGTCGGGGCCAACGACATCCCGGCCCCGCCGATGCGGCTCGTCTCGCGCTGGGACTTCGCCCGGAGCCGGGCCGGCGTCACGGTCACCGACCGTGTGAAGCGCGATACGCTCGTGCGCGGATTCTTCGCTCCCAACTCAGGCCGCTACTACGCCGCCCTGCGTCTCGGGCGGCTCGACATGGGGCTGCTCGACCCGCTGCTCTCGGGCGTGATCTCCTCGACCGAAGGCTCGGCCGCGGCCGAGCTGGTGCTGCAGGGGCAGGGCAGGCAGGCCGACCTCTCGGGGCGTATCCGCGTAGACAGCCTGCGCACGAAGGTCGATTACACGCAGGTCGTCTACACGATGCCGTCGGCCGAACTCCGTGTCGAGGGCAACCGCTTCCGCGCTTCGGACGTGGCGGTCTACGACCCGCTGGGCAACCGCGGCCGTTTCGACCTGGACCTCGACCTGCGCCACCTGTCGAACATCACCTACGACCTCTCCGTAGCCCCGCAGCAGATGCTCGTGCTCAATACCACGTCCCGCGACAACGACTACTTCTACGGCCGGGTCTTCGCCTCGGGCAATGCCCGCATCTCGGGTCGCAAGGGGGTGGTGAACATGGACATCACGGCCGCGACGGACGACAATTCGGACTTCTTCATGCCGCTGTCGAGCAAGTCGAACATCGCTACGGCCGACTTCGTGGTCTTCGAACAGCCCGTGGCGGCCGATACGCTCGACGTCGTCGCCCGGCGCAAGCAGCTCTTCGAACGCCGCCGCCGCAAGACCCATTCGGCCGCCAGCCGCATGAACATCGGCCTGGCACTCGGGGTCCGGCCCAACACCGAGGTCGAGCTCACGCTGGCCGGCAACACGCTGAAGGCCCGCGGCGAGGGGGCGCTCAACCTGCAGGTCAATCCCAGTTCGAACATCTTCGAGATCTACGGCGACTATACGCTGGCCGACGGCAGCTTCCTGCTCTCGCTCCAGAACATCTTCAGCAAGCGCTTCACCATCGAGAGCGGCTCCTCGATCCAGTGGACCGGAGCCCCGATGGACGCCCGGCTCGACATCGACGCCGTCTACAAGGTGAAGGCCTCGCTGCAGCCGCTGCTGCAGGGAACGACCGACAATCCGGGCGGCGACCGCTCGGTGCCCGTCGAGTGTGTGATCCACCTCGGCGAGCGGCTCTCGGACCCGGCCATCTCGTTCGATGTCCGCGTGCCCGGCACCGACCCCGAGACGCAGACGCTCATCGCCAATACGCTCTCGACCCCCGAGACGATCGATACGCAGTTCGCCTACCTGCTGCTTTTCAACAGCTTCATGTCCGAGAACTCGTCGATGGCCAACTCGAATCTCGGCAGTTCGGTCTCGGCCAATACGGGCCTGGAGTTCGTTTCGAACCTGGTGAGCAGCTGGCTCTCGTTCTCGGGCTACAACATCGTGCTGGGCTACCGGCCCAAATCCGAGACGGCGAGCGACGAGTTCGACTTCGGTCTCTCGAAGAGCCTGTTCAACGACCGGCTGTTCGTCGAGGTCGAGGGCAACTACCTGATGGACAACAAGCAGGCGGTGAACAGCTCGATGTCCAACTTCATGGGCGAGGCCTACATCACCTACCTGATCGACCGGGCCGGGACGCTCAAGCTCAAGGCCTTCACGCAGACGATCGACCGCTTCGACGAGAACCAGGGCCTTCAGGAGACCGGCATCGGCATCTACTTCAAGGAGGATTTCGACAACCTGCGCGACCTGCGGCGCCGCATCCGCGAGCGTTTCACGAACCGTTCGCGGCGGGAGCGGCGCGAGGCACGGCGTGCGGCCCGGGCCGCCGAGCGGCGCGAACGGGCCGAGGCGCGCGATGCCACAGAGGCAGCGGCGGCCGAGGCCGAAGCCCGCGAGACGGATGCCGCCGCGGCCTTCGAAGGGGTGGAGTTCGATCCCCGGATGCCCGAGGAGGGGCTCCCCATGAAGGCGTGGCCCGAAGAGGGTGCGGCGGAGGCAGGAAAGAGTGAAGAAACAAATTCAGTAAAACCATAAAAAACAAACAAAACGATGATGACATTTTTGCAGGCTGCCGAAGCGGTGGCCGTAAGTGAGGAGACCCGGATGGGACTGTGGACGCTGTTTACCAAGGGAGGATGGCTGATGTGGCCCCTGCTGGCGCTGGGCGGAGTGACGATCTTCATCTTCGTCGAGCGTTTCATGGCCATCCGCAAGGCCTCGGTGCTCGACATGAACTTCATGAACCGCATCCGCGACTACATCTCCGACGGCAAGATCTCCACGGCCGTGAACCTCTGCCGCAAGACCGACACGCCGATCGCCCGCATGATCGAGAAGGGCATCGAGCGCATCGGACGCCCGATGAGCGACGTGCAGTCGGCCATCGAGAACGTCGCCAACCTCGAGGTCTCGAAGCTCGAGAACGGACTGCCGTTCTTGGCCACGATCGCCGGCGGCGCCCCGATGATCGGATTCCTCGGCACGGTGCTCGGCATGGTGCAGACCTTCATGGACATGTCGGCTGCGGGCGGCACGGTCGATCTGGCTCTGCTTTCGAGCGGTATGTATGTGGCGATGGTCACCACGGTGATGGGTCTGATCGTCGGTATTCCGGCCTACTTCGGTTACAACTACCTGGTGGCGCGTATCGAGAAGCTCGTCTTCCAGATGGAGGCCAACTCGATCGCCTTCATGGACATTCTGAATCAACCCGTTCAAAAATAGTGCGACATGGCTATCAAACACGGTTCGAAAGTCGAAAAGTCGTTCTCGGCGTCGTCGATGACCGACCTGATGTTCCTGCTGCTGCTCTTCCTGCTGATCGCCACGACGCTCATCAACCCCAACGCCCTGAAGCTGATGCTCCCGAAGAGCTCGAACCAGCTCAAGGACAAGGCGATGACGACCGTCTCGGTGCAGGACAGCCGCAACGGCAAGTACCGCTACTATGTGGAGATGAAGGAGGTGGGCTCGATCGACGGCGTGGAGCGTGCGCTCAAGGAGCGCCTCGACGGACAGCAGGAGCCCACCGTGTCGCTCCATTGCGACAAGACGGTGGCCGTCGATGAGGTGGTCAAGGTGATGAACATCGCCAAGGACAACAACTACAAGTTAATCTTAGCCACGACCCCGAGGTGATCCGGCCCCGGGGGCGGGCAGAACTTTGACGCCTATGTATTACTATGATCCGAATGACCGGCAGCCCCGCAGGTGGGCGGCGATCGCGGCGGGGGCCTATGCCCTCGTGCTTGCGGTGTCGTTCGCCGTGGTGTCGTTCGACTTTTCGCCCGCGCTCGAGAAGCCGGGCGACACGATCCTCGTGGACTTCACCGAGCCGCCGGCCCCCGAGCCTCCGCGGCCGCGGGTCAGGCCGGCTGCGGAGCCGCGCGTGCACGACGAGACCGCTCCGGTCGAGCAGACGGCACAGGCGGCCGGCAAGGACGAGGTGACCCAGACGCCCAATCCGCGGGCGCTCTTCAAGATGAACAAGGGCGGCGTCGATGAGCCCGACAATGCGGGCAATCCGCGGGCCCCGGAGGGCGAGGACAAGGCCTCCGGCAAGGGCCCCGGGCTCAATCCCGACGGACTCGACCAGTTGGACCAGGGGCTCAAGGGGCGCGGCCTGGTCGGCGCGCTGCCCAAACCCGACTACCCGGGCAACCGCAGCGGCAAGGTCGTCATCCGCGTGACGGTCGATGCCTCGGGCCGCGTGACGGGCGCCTCGTTCGAGCCGAAGGGCTCCACGGAGAGCGATCCCCGTCTGGTCGAGGCGGCCATCGCCGCCGCGCGCAAGGCCCGTTTCACGGAGAGCCGGGCCGCCGTGCAGGGCGGAACGATCACCTACATATTCCGCATGGAATGATGCTAACCCGAATTACGATGAAAACACTCCTGTTTACGCTTATTGCCGCGCTGTCGCTGACGACGGCCTCCGCTGCCGGAGACGGGCAGACGGACGGGGCGCACCTCGCGTTCGAGGACGCGACCTACGACTTCGGCGACGTGCCCCGCAAGGGCGGCGACCTGGTGCACGAGTTCCGCTTCACGAACGACGGGACCGAGCCTCTGGTGCTGCTGCGCGTCATCATCTCGTGCTCGTGCCTGAAGGCCGACTTCTCGAAGCGCCCCGTGGCGCCCGGCGATTCGGGCGTCGTGCGCATCACCTACCAGCCGCACAAGAGCGAACCCGGCGCCTTCAACAAGGTGATCCAGATCTACTCGAACTCGGTCGATGGCCGCGACGTCGTCACCGTGCAGGGCAACTCGATCGACGAGGATCCGGTGAAGGTGAAGACGCGGGGCGGACGGACGAAAATCAAGAAATGACCTATGGCGACACTCTTTTCGAATGCGACGCTGCTCCCCATGTGCGGGGAGGGCGCACGGACGTTCACCGGATCGGTGGGCGTCGCGGGCAACCGGATCGCGCTGGTGACCTCGGACGAGGGGGCCGTGGCGCAGTTCCGCGCCGCACACCCCGGCCTGCGCGAGATCGACTGCCGGGGCCGGCTGGTCATGCCGGGACTGGTCAATACGCACTGCCATGCGGCCATGACGCTCCAACGCAGCTATGCCGACGACATTCCGCTCATGCGGTGGCTCAACGACCACATTTGGCCCTTCGAGGCGTGCCAGACCCCCGATGAGGTGGCGCTGGGCATGGAACTCGGCATCGTCGAGATGCTGCTCGGCGGCGTGACCTCGTTCGTGGACATGTACTATTTCCAGGACCGCTGTGTCGAGGTGGCCGAACGCCTCGGCATCCGGGCCCTGCTCGGCTGCAACTACTTCGACAGCAACTTCGACGAGGTGGCCGGGCAGGTCGGCGAGGCCGTGCGCCGGGCCGCAGCTTCGTCGCGCGTGCGCATCGCCGTGGCGCCCCATGCCCCCTATACGGTCTCGCCCGAAAACCTTGTGCGCGGCCGCGAACTGGCCGAGCGGTACGGGCTGATGCTGATGACCCATGCGGCCGAGACCCGCGACGAGGTGCGCATCGTCCGCGAGCGCTTCGGGCGGACTCCGGTCGAGCACCTCGACAGCCTGGGGCTGCTCGGGCCGAAGACGATCCTGGCCCATTGTGTCCATGTGACCGACGGCGATGTGGCGACGCTCGCCCGAAGCGGCGTGACCGTATCGCACAATCCGCAGAGCAACATGAAGATATCGAGCGGTGTGGCTCCCGTGGCGCAGATGCTGCGCGCCGGGGTGACGGTGACCGTGGCCACCGACGGACCCTGCTCGAACAACGATCTGGACATGTGGGAGGAGCTGCGTACGGCGGCTTTCCTCCAGAAGTCGGCGACGGGCGATCCGTGTGCGCTGCCGGCGTGGGAGACCCTGCGGCTGGCGACGGCCAACGGCGCCCGTGCGATGGGCTGCGCCGAAGGGGAGCTGGGCGTGCTCCGCGAAGGGGCATTGGCCGACCTCATCGTCGTGGACCTGCGCAAACCCCATCTGCAGCCGCTGCACGACGTGGTGTCGAACATGGTCTATTGCGGCAAGGCCGCCGACGTCGAGACGGTGATGGTCGATGGCCGCATCGTCGTCGAGGACCGGCGCATCCCCGGCCTCGATCTGGAGGAGCTTTACGGCCGTGTGGCCGGGGCGGTTGCCCGCATCGAGTCGGTGAAGGGCTGCGGCGCGAAGTGACGGTCCTCCGGTTGCGGCGATCTTCGCGGTTGCGATGCGGCCGGCTGCGGCTGCAATGGAGTGTGGCTGCAATAACGAAACGAAAACTCCGGCAACGGTCTGACCGTTGCCGGAGTTTTCCGTATGGTTGCGGGGCCTGTGCCGCCATCCGGTGCGGCGGTCAGCGCTTGCGCAGGTAGACGGTCGCCGTCCGCGAGGTGTTGTAGATCCGGATGCGCGGGTATTTGTTCCCTTCGCTGTCCTCGACATCGAACGAGAAGTGCGCGGAGTCCATCGTCTGGCGCTCCTGGCCGCCGAAACGGGCCTCGTCGGTCGAGAGGATCGGCACGTATTTGCCCGGACCCTGGACCGGGAGCTCGTAGTCGGGGATCGAGGCCGTGGGGTGCCAGTTGAAGACGAAGAGCAGACGCCCGTGCGAGAAGACCATCGTCTTGTTCTGCTCGTCCATCAGCAGGTTCCAGGCGTAGCCGTCCTCGAGGACCCTGTATTTGCGGATCAGGCGGATCATCGCCCGGTCGAAGTCTCCGAGCCACGAGTAACGCAGCAGTCCGTTGCGGGCGAGCGACCACTGCCGCCGGGCGTGGGCGTAGCTCCAGCCGTTGCCCTCGCGCGGGAAGTCGATCCACTCCGGATGTCCGAACTCGTTGCCCATGAAGTTGAGGTAGGCCTGCCCGCCGGTCGAGATCGTCATCAGGCGGATCATCTTGTGCAGGGCCATGCCGCGGTCGATGATGAGGTTTTGGGAGGCGCGGTCCATGTGGAAGTACATCTCCTTGTCCATCAGGCGGAAGGCGATGGTCTTGTCGCCCACGAGCGCCTGGTCGTGCGACTCGGCGTAGGCCACGGTCTTCACTTCGGGCAGGCGGTTGGTCATCACCGACCACATCTCCCAGATGTTCCACTTCTCGTCGGGCACCTCCTTGAGCAACTTGATCCAGTAGTCGGGGATCGCCATGCCGAGGCGGTAGTCGAAGCCGATGCCCCCGTCGGCCGCCGGGAAGCACATGCCGGGCATGCCGCTCACGTCCTCGGCGATCGTCACGGCCGAGGGGCGGAAGTCGTGCACGAGGCGGTTGGCCAGCGTCAGGTAGTCGATGGCATCCTCGTTTACGCCGGCGTCGAAGTAGCGTTCGCGGCAGTCGAAGGTGACGTAGCCGTGGTGGTGGTAGAGCATCGAGGTGACGCCGTCGAAGCGGAACCCGTCGAAGTGGAACTCGTCGAGCCAGTACTTGACGTTCGAGAGCAGGAAGTGCTGCACCTCGCCCTTGCCGTAGTCGAAGAGCTTCGAGTCCCAGTAGGGCTGGTTGCCGGCCTCGCCCGGGCGCGAGTAGAGGTGGTCCGTGCCGTCAAGTTCGTTGATCCCCTCGTTGAGGTTCTTCACGTAGTGGGCGTGCACGAGGTCCATGATGACCGCCAGCCCCAGTTCGTGGGCCCGGCGGATGAGCTCCTTGAGCTCCTCGGGGGTTCCGAAGCGCGACGAGGGGGCGAAGAAGCTCGAGACGTGGTAGCCGAACGAGCCGTAGTAGGGGTGCTCGGCGATGGCCATCAACTGCACGGCGTTGTAACCGTCCCGCTTGATTATGGGCAGGATCTTTTCGGTGAATTCGCGGTAGGTGCCCACCCCCTCACGCTCCTGGGCCATGCCCACGTGGGCCTCGTAGATCAGCAGGCTGCCCCCCTGCGAGGCGTCGAATGCGTCGCCGCGCCAGTCGAACGGCTCGGCCGGGGCCCAGAACTGGGCCGTGTAGTTCTTCGTCGTGTCGTCCTGCACCACGCGCGTGGCATAGGCCGGGATGCGGTCCATCCAGCCGTTGTCGCCGTGGACGTGGATCTTGTAGAGTGAGCCGTGGGTGAGGCGGTCGCGGTACATCGCCGCGGGGAAGAAGGCGCTCCAGACGCCCGCCGAATCGCGGTGCATGCGGATTTCGGTGCGCTGCCAGTTGTTGAAGTCGCCGAAGATGTAGACGTCGTGCGCCCCGGGGAGCCATTCGCGGAACCACCAGCCGTCGAGCGTCTCGTCCCACTGCCAGCCGAAGTAGCGGTAACCGTTGGCGTAATCGACGAGCGATCCGGCGCTGTGCTCGATGGCCTCGAGTTTGTCGAGGTAGCGCCGGTGACGGCAGGCGATGGCGTCGGCCACCGGACGCAGCCATTCGTCCCGTTCGACGATCGGGAGTATTTCGGTTGTTTTTTCCATAACTGAGGTCGGTTTTAGACAAATATATGAAAAATATTGTTATCTTTGTCAGCAAACTTAATTTTAAACCCTTAAAGCTGTATGTTCAAAGGACAACCCAAAGGTTTGTACGCCCTTTCGCTGGCCAACACGGGCGAGCGTTTCGGCTACTATACCATGCTTGCGATCTTCACGCTCTTCCTGCAGGCCAAGTTCGGCTATACGGAGGCGGTAACGACCCAGATTTACGGCATTTTCCTCGCCGCGGTCTATTTCATGCCGTTCTTCGGCGGTATCCTGGCCGACAAGTTCGGATTCGGGAAGATGGTGACGCTCGGCATCTTCGTGATGTTCGGCGGATACGCCCTGCTGTCGATCCCCACCGGGACGGGCTTCGGGGCCCAGGCGCTGATGTTCGCCGCACTGGCGCTCATCGCATGCGGAACGGGTCTGTTCAAGGGTAACCTCCAGGTGATGGTCGGCAACCTCTACGACGATCCGGCCTATTCGGCCAAGCGCGACAGCGCCTTCTCGATCTTCTACATGGCCATCAACATCGGTGCGATGTTCGCCCCCTCGATGGCTACCTGGATCACCAACCATTTCCTGGCTCAGGACGGCCTGACCTACAACGGCCAGATTCCGGCGCTGGCCCACCAGTACCTTGAGGCAGGCGCCAACATGCCGGCCGAGCCGCTCGCCGAGTTGCAGCGCCTGGCTACGGCCGTCGGGGGCAATGCCGCCGACCTGGGGACGTTCGCTTCGCACTACATCGAGAAGCTCTCCTCGGCCTACAACATGGGCTTTGCCGTAGCGTGCATCTCGCTCATCATCTCCTACATCATCTACGTCGCCTTCCGCAAGACCTTCAAGCATGCCGACGTCACGGCCAAGCAGCAGGCCGCTTCGGGAGCCGCCGCACAGGTCGAGCTGACGCCCGCGCAGACCAAGTCGCGCATCACGGCCCTCATGCTCGTCTTCGCCGTGGTGATCTTCTTCTGGATGGCCTTCCACCAGAACGGCTCGACGATGACCTTCTTCGCCCGCGACTACACGACCCCCGAGGCCACGGGCTTCACGCGCATGTTCTTCGACATCTTCAACCTCCTGCTGGTTCTGGTCGGCGTTTACGGTCTGGTCGGCATGTTCCAGGCCGAGAAGGGCCGCGGCAAACTCATCGGCGGCATCGCCGTCATCGCGGCCGTCGTGGCTCTCTACTACCGCTATACCGTCACGCCCGATCCGGTGCACATCCTGCCGCAGGTCTTCCAGCAGTTCAACCCCTTCTATGTCGTGGCCCTCACGCCGCTGTCGGTGGCCCTCTTCGCCTCGCTGGCCCGCAAGGGCAAGGAACCCTCGGCTCCGCGCAAGATCGGCATGGGCATGATCATCGCCGCCCTGGGCTTCCTGATCCTCACGATCGGCTCGTTCGGGCTGATGTCGCCCGCCGAGGTGAAGGCTGCCGGTGCCAGCGACACGTTCGTCTCGCAGAACTGGCTGATCTCGACCTACCTCGTGCTGACGTTCGCCGAGCTGCTGCTCTCGCCGATGGGTATCTCGTTCGTGTCGAAGGTGGCTCCCCCGAAGTACAAGGGCATGATGATGGGCTGCTGGTTCGCCGCCACGGCCGTCGGCAACTACGCCACGTCGCTTATCGGTTACCTCTGGGGCAGCGGCATGGCGCTCTGGATGGTATGGAGCGTGCTGATCGTGCTCTGCCTGCTCTCGGCGCTCTTCATCTTCTCGATCATGAAGAAACTCGAGAACGCCACGGCCTGACGCCGCAGCGGATCGACCCTACGGGACCCGGACAGCCGATAGGCGTCCGGGTCTTTTCGTTCCGTCGCCTCCCCGGCCGAAAATCGGGCACGGGCTTTGCCGTATGGATTTTCTTTGCTATATTTGTTCTGTAAAGCCCATCATCCCATCATGACCCCTCAGGAACGTATCGTCGAACAGGCCCTGCGCCTGTTCGTCACGCAAGGCATCAAGTCCGTGCGCATGGAAGATCTCGCCCGGCTGGCGGGCGTCTCGAAGCGTGTGCTCTACGACATGTTCGAGGACAAGGAGGACCTGCTCTACCGGGTGATGCTGCGCTATTTCGAGCAGAACCGCGAGCACTGGAGGCAGCAGAGCGCCGGCGCGGGCAATGTGCTCGAGGAACTGTTCATGGTCCTGGGCGACATGATGGACCGCTCGGAGCAGACCGGGCGGCTGATGGAGAGCCTCCGGCGCTTCTACCCGGCGCTCCACGAACGGCTGAGGCTCGAGGGGATGGAACGTAATGCGGCCGACCTGCGGAAGATGTTGCAGCAGGGCATCGGCGAGGGGCTGTTCTTCGAACGGTTCAATCCCGACCTGGCCATCGGGGCGCTCTACTGCACCATCTCGGCGCTGGTCATGCGCCGCGAGCTGGTCCTTCCCTCGGGAATCTCCGAACGCGAGGCCTTCGTGCAGATCATCAGCACCTTTTTCCGCGGCATCGCGACCCCGAAGGGGCTCCAGTGCGTGGACGAGTACCTGGCGCGCTACGAACCGGGGCGCATCCGTCGCTGAAGCGTGCCGCCGGCACGACTTTTTTCGTATATTTGCCGCATGAAACTCACCTTTCTGGGAACCGGAACCTCGCAGGGCGTGCCCGTCATCGGGTGCCGCTGCGCCGTCTGCATGTCCGACGACCGGCGCGACCGGCGGCTGCGCACCTCGGCGATGGTCGAGACGCGGGGCGTGCGGCTGGTGATCGACGCAGGTCCCGACTTCCGCTACCAGATGCTCCGCACCGGGGTGCGGCACATCGACGCCATCCTTCTCACGCACGAGCACAAGGACCACATCGGCGGCCTGGACGACGTAAGGGCTTTCAACTTCGTCGATTATCCCGAGGCCATCCACAAGGTGGGCATCTACGCCACGCCGCGCACGGCGGCCTGCGTGCGCAAGGATTTCGACTACGCCTTTGCGCAGGACAAGTACCGGGGTGTCCCCGAGATCGAACTGCACGAGATCGATCCCGCATGCCCCTTCTCCGTGAAGGGGGTGGAGATCGTCCCCGTGGCGGGCCGCCACTCCGAGCGTTTTGCCGTGACGGGCTACCGCATCGGTCCGCTGGCCTACCTGACCGACTTCAAGACCATCGAGGAGAGTGAGGTGGAGAAACTCGCCGGCGTCGAGGTGCTTGTGGTCAATGCCCTGCGCTTCGCCCCGCACTACTCGCACTTCAATGTGGCCGAGGCGCTGGAGCTGATTCGCCGTGTGGCGCCCCGTGAGGCCTACCTCACCCACATGTCGCACGACATCGGGCTGCAGGCCGTGACCGAGCCGACGCTCCCGCCGCACGTGCACATGGCCTGCGATACGTTGGAACTTGAAATAAACGATGGATATGAAAACACTGAAAGATAAGGTAATCGTCATCACGGGCGCCTCGTCGGGCATCGGCGAGGCCATGGCCCGCGAATATGCCGCACAGGGCGCCCGGGTGGTGCTCGGGGCGCGGAGCGTGCAGAAACTGCAGCTGGTTGCGGGCGGCATCCGCACACACGGCGGGCAGGCCGCCTACTGTGGCGTGGATGTCACCAAACCCGAGGAGTGCCGCGAGCTCATCGAGACGGCCGTGCGCGAGTTCGGCCGCATCGACGTGCTGATCTGCAATGCCGGCATCTCGATGCGCGCATTGTTCGACGATGTGGACCTCGAGGTGCTGCACCGCCTGATGGACGTCAATTTCTGGGGCACGGTGAACTGCTGCAAGTATGCCTTGCCCTACCTGCAGCAGTCGAAGGGCTCGATCGTCGGCATCTCGTCCGTAGCCGGCCTGCACGGGCTTCCCGGGCGCACGGGCTACTCGGCCTCGAAGTACGCCATGACGGGCTTTCTCGAGACGCTGCGCATCGAGAACCTCAAGAAGGGGCTGCACGTGATGATCGCCTGCCCGGGATTCACGGCTTCGAACGTCCGCTTCTCGGCCCTCACGGCCGACGGATCGCAGCAAGGCGAGACGCCGCGCGACGAGTCGAAGATGATGACCGCCGAGCAGGTGGCGCGGATCGTGGCGAAGGGCATCCTGCGCCGCAAGCGCCTCTGCCTGATGGAGATCGAGGGACGCGCCACGCACTTCGTCAAGAAATTCGCCCCGGCCTTCCTCGATCGGATGTTCTACCTGGTGATGGCCCGCGAGCCCGATTCGCCGCTCAAGTGAGCCGCTGCATGCCCGGCCGCAACCCGGCCGCGTGCATGTCTCTCTGCTGCATGGCCCGCCTTGTGACGGACGGGCCGTTTCCCGTTTTGCAGATCCATTTAACCCAACAATCAAGCATAACGTTATGAAACATTTGAACAATTGGATGCGTGCGCTCCGGCGGAGCGTGCTCTGTGCATGCGTTGCCGTGGCCTGCGTATGGTGCCTTCCTTCGTGCAACGACGACAAGATCGGCGACGTATCGCTGATTTACGGCCGCTGGGAGGCCACCTCCTTCTCCGGCTATGAAAAGGAGGAGGGTGAAGAGCCCTACGAGTGGAACTACGGCCCGTCCGAGATGGCCGGTGACTATGTGATTTTCAACACCGACGGAACATATGTGGAGGGGTCTTCGGGCACAACGGGAGACAGCGGCACGTGGCGCATTCAGGGTAACAGAATCTATGTGACCTCAGACGGTGAGACCCTCGGTGCGACGATCCGTACCCTCTCCTCTACGGATCTGGTTATCGAGATGCGTTACAGCGAACCGGGTTACGAATATTTCGAACGCTCCTCTTACCGCAAGGCCGACTGACGGCCTTTCAAGTGAAAGGCGGCCGCACCCGATCCGGGTGCGGCCGCCTCTTTTCTGCCCTGTCCGGGTTTCCTACTTGAAGAAGATCGACGAGATCTCCTTGTAGTTGTGCACACGCTCGATGACGTCGGCAAAGATGTCGGCGACGGAGAGCACCGTGAACTTGTGCAGGTCCTTGTTGGGGTTGAGCGGAATCGTGTCGGTCACGATCACCTCCTCGAGGGCGCTGTCGTTGATGCGCTCGTAGGCCGGGCCCGAGAGCACGGGGTGGGTGATCGCCGCGCGCACGCTCTTCGCGCCGCGGGCCATGAGCATGTCGGCGGCCATGCAGATCGTGCCGGCCGTGTCGATCATGTCATCGACGATCAGGACGTTGCGTCCTTCGACCTCGCCGATGGCCGTCATCTTGCCCACGACGTTGGCCTTCGCGCGCTCCTTGTGCGAGATGATGATCGGCGTGCCGAGGTGCTTGGCATAGGTGTTGGCACGCTTGGCGCCGCCCATGTCGGGTGCGGCGATCGAGAGATCCTCGATGTGGAGGCTTTCGATATAGGGTACGAAGATGCCGCTGGCATAGAGTGCATCCACGGGAATGTCGAAGAAACCCTGAATCTGGTCGGCGTGCAGGTCCATGGTCATCACACGGTCCACGCCTGCGGCCATGAGCAGGTTGGCCACCAGCTTGGCCCCGATCGGTACGCGGGGACGGTCCTTGCGGTCCTGACGCGCCCAGCCGAAGTAGGGCATTACGGCCACGACCTTGTAGGCCGAAGCACGGCGTGCGGCGTCGATCATCATCAGCAGCTCCATGAGGTTGTCCGAGGGCGGGAACGTCGATTGGATGATGAATACCGTACAGCCACGGATCGACTCGTTGTAGCAGGGCTGGAACTCGCCGTCGCTGAAACGCAGGACCTCGGATTGTCCGAGCGTCGTGCCGAAACTTGCGGCGATCTTCTGGGCGAGGTACTCGGAACCGCGACCCGCGAAGATCTTGATTTTGTGGATAGCCATAGGTTACGAAGGATTTTGATGGTGCAAATATAGGACATTGCGTTGAAAAACCGAGCCTTTTCGGGTTCGATTTTTCAACATTCGGTCAAACTTTGAGGCATTCGCCGATGAAATCGAGTATTTCGTCGCGCCCCGTGCCGCGCTCCGACGATGAGACGAACATCGGGGGCAGCTCCTCCCACGTCTCGGTGAGCGTCCGGCGGTAGCACTCGATGCTCTTTTCGCATTGAGCTTTCGATAGCTTGTCGGCCTTGGTGAAGACGATGCCGAACGGGACGCCGTTCGTGCCGAGCATCTCGATGAAGCGCAGGTCGATTTTCTGGGGTTCGAGGCGGATATCGACCAGCACGAAGAGGAAGTGGAGCTTCTCGCAGCGGAGCACGTAGTCGGTGATGAGCTTCGAGAACTCGCCCCGCACGGCCTTCGACGTGCGGGCGTAGCCGTAACCGGGCAGATCCACGAGATACCACGCGTCGTCGATGCGGAAGTGGTTGATCAGCCGGGTTTTGCCCGGAGTTCCCGAGACCTTGGCCAGCCCGTTGCGGCCGGTGAGCATGTTGATGAGCGACGATTTGCCGACGTTGCTGCGGCCGATGAAGGCGATGTCGCGCAGGTTGTCTTTCGGGACCTGCGTGATGCGCTCGGAGCTGCAGCGGAATTCTGCCTTGTTGATCTGCATGGGTATAGGGTTTTGTGCCGTGGGGCATGTCTATCCGCTGCAAAGGTAGTGCAAAGGGCGTGCACTGCCAAATCGAAAAGCGCGCCCCGGCGGAAAACGGCCGGAAAATCAGTAGTGGTGCGGCGACCGGTTGTTGAACCTCCAGCCCACACCGAGCATCAGGAAGTTGGGCATGTGGAAATCGCTCAGCGAGTAGCCGATGTGCACGAACGAGTTGCGGGTGACGCCCACCTTCAGGGCGAGTGTCTGGTAGAAGTAGTCCATGTCGCCGCCCTTGTGCAATATGTTCCTGCCCAGTCCGATCCCGATGGTGAAGTAGGGCATGACGAACTCGGCGCGGGCCGAGAGGCCGAGGGCCAGCTGGCGGTCGATCCCCGGTTTTACGAACTCCAGGTCGGGCGAGCCGCCCACGGCGGTGATCCGGTCGGGGATGTAGACGTTGGCGCTGCCGTCGTAGACGCCGTCGAGCGAGAGACCCGCACGGAACTTGTAGCCGAAGTTGTACATGGCCGCGAAGTTCAGGCCCAGCACCGTGTAGGCGTCGGGCGATGCGTACTGGTTGCCGTCGAACGCGACGCCCTTGCGGCGCCACGACCCGAAGAGCACCAGGTCGTAGGTCATGTGGGGGCGGAAGTCGGGGCCGTCGATGCGGCGTGCGACGCGGGCCTCGGCGGCCGTGCGTCCGAAGTTGCAGGTCAGTCCGGCCTGCAGTCCGGCGGAGTTGAGCCCGGCGTTGGGAATCGTGGTGTTGCCGTTGGAGAAGTGGGTGAGCGTGGGTCCGAAGGTCAGGTCGAGTTCGTGCGTGAGCATCCAGCGCAGGTAGAAGCTGACGTTGAGCAGGGCGTTGAGCCGCGAGCCCATCATCGTGTTGAGCGCGTTGTTCTCCCGGTCGTAGGGCTTCCAGCCGAACGAGAGGCCGAAGTTCCACTCGTAGTTGAGCGAGAGCCGGCGTGAGAGGCGGGCGATGCGCGCCCCCTGGAAGAGGTAGATTGCCACGGGATTGCCCAGTTCGAGCGGGTTGGCGAAGTCGTAGTAGGCCGCGCCGATGCCCTGGTATACGCCGCCGTAGATGCGGTCGGCATAGGAGCCGGGACGGAACTGGAACGAGTATTTGAGGTGGGCGGCGAGCGAGAGGTCCATGGGCCGCATCAGCGAGTTCACCCCGTCGAGGAAGGGGTTGGTCGGGAAGATGTATTCGGGGCGGAATTCGGCGCCGAGGCGGTGCTGGAGCCTGCGGCGTTTCGGACCGGCGAAGTCCGGCTGCCGCTCCTGCCCGGCGGTGCGGGCCAGACGCCCCGGACGGGCGGTCCCGGTGCCGCGCAGCGTATCACGGAGGGCGGTCGTGTCGGCCGTCTGCCGGAGATCCGCCGCCGATTCCCGACCGAAGCAGGGAGTCGGGCCGTATGTCTGGGCGGATCCCGTCACCCTCCTGTCCGCCGTCAGTGGAGCGGGCGATGTCCACAATGCCGACAGCAGGGCAAGCACTGTCATCCAATATCTCATTCCGTACGTTTGCTCCATCGGCTCGGTCTTGGGGATTCGGGACCAAAGGTAAGAAAATTTTTCCCGCTCTCTGTCTCCCTGCGGGCGGAAAGCTCCTCCGTGCGGTCGATTTTCCTTCGGTCGGATGCCATTTTTGCGGCCGGGTTCGTGCCGATGCGACCGATTCCGTTCCGGCGGTTGCCTGATTGGCTGTTTTTCACTATATTTGTCTTCCGGCCGGCAATTGCTCTTCGGGATTGTCCGATCCGCCCGGCAGCGGTCGCTCCCGTATCTCCTGCCGGTCCTGCAACTGCGTGGCAAACAACAATATCATCCATATGCGATCCATCCTTCGTTCCCTTGTGGCCGCCGCCTGTCTGTCGTTCCCGGGCCTTGCTGCGGCACAGTCGCTCCCCGGGGCCGATTCGTCGGCCGTCGCGGCTTACCGGCCGCAGTTCTCCACGGCGGGGTTCTACGAACTTCCCGGCACGGGGCGCACGGTCTATAGCATGAACCCGGCATGGCGTTTCCACCGCGGGGCGGCCGAGGGGGCCGGACAGCGCGATTTCGACGATCGGGCCTGGCCGCTCGTCTCGCTCCCCGACGGGATCGAATACCTGCCGACCGAAGCCAGCGGCTGCGTCAATTATCAGGGCGAGGTGTGGTACCGCAAACACTTCACGCCCCGCGAGGAGTGGCGGGGCAAGCGGCTGTTCTTCCATTTCGAGGCCATCATGGGCAAATCGGAGGTGTGGGTCAATGGACACTGCCTCGCCCGGCACTACGGAGGCTACCTGCCGGTTGTGGTCGATATCTCGCCCGCCGTCGAGTACGGCGGGGACAATGTCATCGCCGTGCGTGCGGACAACAGCGACGATCCGATGTTCCCGCCCGGCAAACCGCAGGATGCGCTGGATTTCGCCTACTTCGGCGGCATCTACCGCGACTGCTGGCTCATCGCCCACAACCGGGTCTTCATCACCGATCCCAACTACGAGGATCAGGAGGCCGGGGGCGGGCTCTTCGTCTCCTACGACGACGTGTCGGAGACCTCGGCCAGGGTGCGGATGGCTGCACACGTGCGCAACCTTTCGGGCCGGTCGTTCCGGGGACGGGTCGTCTATGAACTCTACGACCGGGAGGGACAGCTGGCCGCCTCGGCCGAAGAGCGGCTCTCGGTGACCAACGGGGCGGCCAGGCGGGCCGAGGCCCGCGTGACCCTCTCGCAGCCCCGCCTCTGGTCGCCCGATACGCCCTACCTCTACAAGCTGCATGTCTACGTGAAGGACCAGCAGGGCGATGTGGTCGATGGCTATTGCCGCCGGATCGGTATCCGCAGCATCGAGTTCCGGGGCAAGGAGGGGTTCTGGCTCAACGGCAGGCCCTATCCGTGGCCGCTGATCGGCGCCAACCGCCATCAGGACTTCGCCGTCGTGGGCAATGCCCTGTCGAACAGCCTCCACTGGCTGGATGCCAGGAAGTTGCGCGATGCCGGTCTGCGCGTGATCCGCAACGCCCACTATCCGCAGGATCCGGCCTTCATGGACGCCTGCGACGAGTTGGGGCTTTTCGTGATCGTCAATACCCCGGGCTGGCAGTTCTGGAACGACGATCGGGTCTTTGCCGAGCGGGTCTATTCCGACATCCGCAACATGGTGCGCCGCGACCGCAACCACCCCTCGGTGTGGCTTTGGGAGCCGATTCTCAACGAGACGTGGTATCCGGAGGATTTCGCCGCGAATGTCGTGCGGATCCTGCATGAGGAGTATCCCTATCCCTACTGTTATGCGGGTTGCGATGCCGCGGCCCGCGGCGCCGAACACTTCCCCGTGCAGTTCACCCATCCGCTCAACGGAGGCGACGGGGTGTCCAACACTCGGGAACCGGATCCGAAGGTGTGCTATTTCACCCGCGAGTGGGGGGACAACGTCGATGACTGGAACTCGCACAATTCGCCGAGCCGCGTGAACCGCGGGTGGGGCGAGGTGCCGATGCTCGTCCAGGCCAAGGGATATGCCCGCCCGGACTATCAGTATACGTGCTACGATGCCTTGTGGCGGACGCCGCGCCAGCATGTGGGCGGGTGTCTCTGGCACTCGTTCGACCACCAGCGGGGCTACCATCCCGATCCCTTCTACGGCGGCATCATGGATGCCTTCCGGCAGCCGAAATACTCCTACTACATGTTCTGCGCGCAGCGGCCGGTGCAGCCCAATCCGGAACTGATTGCCGGAAGCGGCCCGATGGTCTACATCGCCCATGCCATGACCCCCTTCTCGCCGGCCGACGTGACGGTCTACAGCAATTGCGACGAGGTGCGCCTGACCTGCTGCAGGGATGGGGAGCAGCGCGTCTACCGCAAGTCGCCCGAGGCGGGCGGCATGCCCTCTCCGGTGATCCTGTTCGAGGGGGTCTTCGATGTGATGCGCGACAAGGAGCTTTCGCGCGAGGGGCGTCAGGGCGACTCCTATCTGCTGGCCGAGGGGCTTGTGGACGGCCGGGTCGTGGCGACGCACAAGGTCATGCCGGCGCGGCGTCCCGCGAAGCTGCTGCTGTGGGCCGATGACGGGCAGGCAGGGATGACGGCCGACGGTTCGGACCTGATGACGGTCGTAGCCGCCGTGGCGGATGAGAACGGGACGATCAAGCGTCTGAACGACTGCGAGGTGCTCTTCGAGATCGAAGGTCCGGGCGAGCTGGTCGCTTCGGAAGGGACCTTCACCAATCCCCGGCGGATCAGCTGGGGTACGGCCCCCGTGCTCGTGCGCGCCACGACGACTCCGGGAACGATCCGTGTCCGGGCCCGGGTCGTCTTTCAGGGAAAGCATACGCCCCTGGCAGCCGAGTTGGAGATCCCGACCTTCCCGGCGGATCACGAAGTGATTGCCGATCCGTCGGAGCTCGAAGCGGCCGAGGCGGCGAAGGGGGTGCGGAGTGAGGCTCCGGAACCCTCCGACCGCGATCTGGAACGGGAGGTCGAGGCGTTGCGCCGGGAACTCAACGCGCTGAAACTGCGGGAGGTGGAGCGGCAGCAGAGCGATTTCGAATAGACCGGCACCCGCTCCTTCCGGCCAAACGAAAAACGGGCGCGGACCGCAAAGGTCCGCGCCCGTTGTCCTGCATGGGGCCGTCGTCCGGATCAGTAGCCGAGGATGCGGAGCATCGAGCGGTAGGACTGCTCCTTGGCGAACAGGCGGGTGTAGTATTCGTTGTCCGACTTGTCGCGGTCGATGATCACGTGCTTCGGGGCGGGGATCAGGCAGTGCTGGATGCCGCCGAAGCCGCCGAGCGACTCCTGGTAGGCGCCCGTGTGGAAGAATCCGATGTACTGCGGATTGCCCTTCTCGAGCTTGGGCAGGAAGATGGCGTTGGTGTGGCACTCCGAGTTGTAGAAGTCCTCGCTGTCGCACGTCAGTCCGCCGAGCAGCACGCGCTGGTACTCCTTGTCCCAGTTGTTGATGGCCAGCATGATGTAGCGCTGGTTGATGCCCCACGTGTCGGGCAGGGTGGTGATGAACGACGAGTCGATCATGTACCAGTTCTCGCGGTCGTTCTGCTGCTTCTGATTGACGATCGAGTAGAGCGCCGCGCCGCTTTCGCCCACGGTGAACGATCCGAACTCGGTGAAGATGTTCGGCTCCTCGATGCCGTTGCGCTGGCAGATGTTCTTGATCTGCGCCACGATCTCCTCGGTCAGGTACTCGTAGTCGTATTCGAAGTTGAGCGAGTTCTTGATGGGGAATCCGCCGCCGATGTTGAGGCTGTCGAGTTCGGGGCAGATGGTCTTCAGCTCGCAGTAGACGTTCATGCACTTCGAAAGCTCGTTCCAGTAGTAGGCCGTGTCCTTGATTCCGGTGTTGATGAAGAAGTGGAGCATCTTGAGCTGGAACTTCTTGCTGTTCTTGAGCTTGGCCTTGTAGAACTCGACGATGTCGTTGTAGCGGATGCCGAGGCGCGAGGTGTAGAACTCGAACTTGGGCTCCTCCTCGCAGGCGATGCGGATGCCGACCTTGCACTTCTTGGTGAAGGCGTCCTCGAACAGGTCGAGCTCCTCCTTGTTGTCCAGTACGGGGATGGTGTTGGTGAATCCGTCGTTTACGAGCTGGGCGATGTTCTCGACATACTGCGGGCGCTTGAATCCGTTGCAGATGATGTAGCGGTCCTTGTCGATGATGCCTCCGTCGTAGAGGGCGTTGATGATGTGGATGTCGTAGGCCGACGAGGTCTCGAGGTGGATGTCGTTCTTCATCGCCTCCTCGAGCACGAACGAGAAGTGGCTCGACTTGGTGCAGTAGCAGTAGTTGTACGAGCCCTTGTAATCGACCTTGGCCATCGCCACGTTGAACATGCGCTTGGCTCGGTTGATCTGTTGCGAGATCTTGGGCAGGTAGGTGATCTTGAGCGGCGTGCCGTACTGCTTGATCAGTTCCATGAGCGGAATGTCGTGGAAGTGCAGCTCGTTGTCCTCGACCGAGAACTCGTCCTGCGGGAAATCGAACGACTGTTCGATCAGGTCAATGTACTTGTCTTTCATGGCTCGTTCGTGTGGGTTTCGGGAATCCGGCTTCGCTACATGGACGGAAACAGGCAAAAGTAGCTCGGTCGGATTTTCCGGATTTTCGGGATGCAAAGTAGGCGAATATTTTTCGTATAACCAACTCTTTGCCGCGATATTTTCGTTAAATTTTACCATTCCGTGCGTTTTGGGCCCCGTTGCGCCGCCTTTGCGGCCTGCTCCGAACCTTTTCCCGTCTGCCGACCCGGACTTGGCATCCCGTGCCGCTGCCTCTCCGGCCGGCGGTGCGGAGGGGGTGCCGCGGCGGCGGAAGCGGGCGGCGGGACGATTTTTGGAAGCCGAATATTTGGACGTTTCTGCGAAAAACGGTAATTTTGAACCCTGACAAAATAAGGAGATTTAGACTGTGCTGATACCTGTCATAACGCAATATCTCGAGACGCACAAACGTCTCGTCATCCCTCAGCTGGGTGCCTTCATCGTCAAGGAGCCCGGCCGTGCGGTGCTCTTTTCCGAACTGCTCAAACGCGACGACGGCGTGCTGCGCGGGCTGCTTTGCGCCCGTGGGCTCAACGAGTTGGAGGCCGCCGGCGAGATCGACCGCTTCGTCTTCGAGGTGCGCCATGCCGTCGAGCACGGCCTGGTGTGCCCGCTGCCCGGTCTGGGCGAGATGAAGGGCGGGGCGAACGGAACGATCGCCTTTACCTATGACCCGCGTCCGGCTGTTCCGGCCGCTGCCACGGAGCCGGCCGCTGCCGGGGAGTCCGCCGGAGCCTCTGCCTCGTCGCACGACGGCGGGGAGGCTGCCGCAGGAACGGACGGGGAGCCGGACGGGGAGCGGAACCCGTCGCGCCGTCCGCAGTTCGATGCCGGACGCATGGCCGAGACGATGAAGAGCGCCTTCACCGAGCCGCATGTCTCGCCTTCGGCGAAGATGAATCCCGATCCCTCGGTCCGCGGGTTGCGCTACGGCAAGCCGCCGAAGAATACCGATGCCTACACCTACGTGAACCGTGTTCCCCGCCGGCGCGGCGACCGCTTCATCTGGATCGCCATCATCGCTGCGGCGCTGGCCGTAGCGGCCATCCTCTACGGCTATTGGCGCGAGGCGCGTGAACAGGCGGCCGAGACGGAGTGGATGGACTATACCGATCCGGCCGATGCTCCGGCCGAGGGCGGCGAGGCAGCCGCCGGGGAGCAGACGCCGGCCGACGGGACGGCCTGCCTCGGTTTTGAGGCTTCGGATCCGCTCCGCCTGCACGCCTGACCGGCGATGCGGCCCTTCGTATCGACTTTACGACCTGAACCATGACAGAAATAACAAGTGTTAAACAGCGCTTCGGCATCATCGGAACCTCGGAACTTCTGGACCGGGCGCTGGAGGTTGCCTTGCGTGTGGCGCCGACGGATCTGACGGTCCTCGTCACGGGCGAGAGCGGTGTGGGCAAGGAGTTTTTTCCGCAGGTCATTCACGCCTATTCGTCGCGCAAGCACAACAAGTACATCGCCGTCAATTGTGCGGCCATTCCCGAGGGAACCATCGATTCCGAGCTTTTCGGCCACGAGAAGGGGGCCTTCACCGGCGCTACCGAGGCCCGCAAGGGCTATTTCGAGGAGGCCGACGGCGGCACGATCTTCCTCGACGAGGTGGCCGAGCTGCCGCATCCGACCCAGGCGCGGCTGTTGCGTGTGCTGCAGACGGGCGAGTTCATCCGCGTCGGATCGTCGAAGGTCCAGAAGACCAACGTCCGCGTCGTGGCTGCCACGAACGTCAATCTGCAGGAGGCCATCGCCCAGGGCCGCTTCCGCGAAGACCTCTACTACCGCCTGGGTACGGTCCCCATCAGCGTGCCGTCGCTGCGCGAGCGGCCCGAGGACATCCCGCTGCTGTTCCGCAAGTTCGCCTCCGATGTGGCCGTGCAGTACCGCATGCCGGCCGTGACGCTTGATGACGGTGCGCGGCAGATGCTCATGCACTACTACTGGCGGGGCAACATCCGCCAGCTGAAGAACGTCGCCGAGCAGATCTCGGCCATCGAGCCGGCCCGGGTCATCACTGCCGAGGTGCTGGCCAAGTACCTTCCCGTGCAGGAGGCCGGTGCCCCGGCCCCCATGGCGCCGTCGGGGCGCATGGACGCGGGGGAGATGTCCACCGAGCGGGAACTTTTATATAAGGTGTTGTTCGACATGCGTGCCGACATCAACGAGCTGAAGCGGATGATCTCCGAACTGATGCAGGGTGCGGTGCGGCATCCCGAACCGCCGCGCGACATCCGCGGCCTGCTGCCGACGACGACGCAGAGCGCCTCGTATGTCTCGGCTGCGGCCCCTTCCGAGGCGGTCCAGCCTCCGGTCTTCGCCGAGAGCGAGAAGGTGACCGACGAGCCGCCGCGCGAGAAGACCAAGGCCGACATGCAGCGCGAACAGATCATCCGCGCCCTGCGCCGCAACAACGGACGCCGCCGCGAGGCCGCCGCCGAGCTGTTCATGTCCGAACGTACGCTCTATCGCAAGATCAAGGAGCTGGGCATTGCCGAAAATTGAAACCATGAAGACACGAATCATCCTATTGACAACCCTCTGCGTCGCCCTGCTGACCGGGTGCGGCGTGGCCATCAAGTATTCGTTCTCGGGCGCTTCGATTCCGCCCGATGCCAAGACCTTCTCGGTGGCCTATTTCCCCAACAACGCGACGATGGTGTCGCCGATCCTCAGCTCGACGCTGACCGATGCACTGGTCGATATCTTCTCGCGCCGCACGCGCCTGGCACAGGTGGACGAGGGCGGCGACTTCGCCTTCGAGGGCGAGATCACCAACTACACCTCGACCACCTCGTCCGTGTCGAGTGAGGAGTACGCCCTGCTGAACCGGCTGACGATCACCGTGAAGGTCCGCTTCACGAATGCGCTCGACGAGAAGGCCTCGTGGACCAAGACCTTCTCCGCGTTCGAGGACTACGACTCGTCGCTGCTGCTGACCGAGGCCGAGAGTTCGCTGATCCCCGAGATCGTCGATCAGCTGGTGACCGACATATTCCAGGCTTCGGCCTCCAACTGGTAGACCGATGACGGAGCTGGAGTCCCTGAAGTTGTACCTGTCCTCGCCGGAGTCGGCTCCGAAGCCTTCCGACGAGGCGATCCGCGGTTTTGCCGCCCGTTTCGGGTGGTTCGCGCCGGTGCGGATCCTTTTGGAGCAGTGCTCGGGAGCACCCGATGCGGTCCTGTCAGTGGCGGCTCCGTGGCGCGAGGAGAGTTCGCTGCGCCTCGGACGCATCGATGCCGGGGCATTGGTGCGCCTGACCTCCGAGGAGGTGATCGACCGCTTCCTGCGCGAGGAGGACCTGCGCATCGTGGCCGACGAACATGCGCCCGAAGAGGAGGTCCGCACGGAGCCCGATCTGGACGAGGAGGACGAGGTCGTCAGCGAGGAGCTGGCCGAAATCTATCTTTCCCAGGGCCTTCGGGACAAAGCGGCAGCGATTTATCGCAAATTAAGTTTGCTAAATCCCGAAAAAAGTGTTTACTTTGCCGAGTTAATTCGCAAAACCGAAAAACAATAATTAAATTCAAAGCAATATGTTATACACGATTTGCATTGCCCTGATACTCGTAGCAAGCGTTCTGATCATCCTTGCCGTATTGGTGCAGAACCCCAAGAGCGGCATGGCCGCCAACTTCGGCGCCTCGAACCAGGTGATGGGCGTGCGTGAAACGACGAATTTCCTGGAGAAGTTCACGTGGACGATGGCCATCGCCATCCTGGTCCTGAGCCTCGTGGCCACGCTGGCCATGGACAAGGGCCTGGTTGCCGAGAGCAACGCCGAGATCTCGAAGGACGCCAAGGCCCTGCAGGAGCGTGTGCTCGATGCCGAGAGCACCGGTGCCATGCCGCAGGCCGAGATTCCGGCAGCCGAGGGCAGTGAGGCTCCCGCCGCCGATGAGGCCGCAGCACCTGCTGCCGGTGAGGCTGCTGCCGAATAGCGTTCGGTGACCTCCGGGCCGGGGTGGGTACACGCCGGTCGGGCTGAAACGTCGGGGCAAGTCTCCTCAAGAACCCTCCTCAAGAGTCGCGAGTTCACGAATTCTTGGGCCGGACATGGCAGATTCGGAACGGGGCGATCGTTCGGACTGCGGTGAGCATCCGAGGATGTACCGGGGGGGGAGGACGCTGGATCCGGAGTACTCGAGTGCCGGCTTTCGTTCGGCAATGAATCGCGATTGAAAAATCCGTCTCGCACGCAGTGGGGACGGATTTTTTTGCCTCTGCCTTCGTCGCTACCGTCCCATCTCTTCGGCCGTCCCATCTCTTCCGGCCGTCCCTGCTTTGACTGCCGCCTTTTCGTGCCGTCACTTTGCACCGCCATTTTGCGCCGCAGCCCTTGCACAGCTACTTACCTGTCGTCTTGGCCGGCAGTCTCTTCGGCCGTCCCTGCCTTGACTGTCGCCGCGCTTTTGCTCCTGCCGACAAAGCCCCCTTGATTCGCCCCGACCCTCGACCTGCGCCCCGACCCTCGACTTGCTCCGGCCTGCCGCGGCGCCGCTGCGAAAATGCAAGAAGCCGGCATCCTTCAGGATGCCGGCTTCTTGCGTACGATACGTTCCCTGCGGCTGTCCGCCCGGACCGCTATTCGACCACCTCCTTGCCCGAGTGACGCGAATTGACCGTCAGATAGCGCTGCAGGATCTGCTGCAGGTGGCTCGGGTCGATGTCCCGGTGGATCTCGCCGTTCTGCGTGATCGAGATGCCTCCCGTCTCCTCCGATACGACGAGGATGATGGCATCCGAGATCTCGCTCATGCCGATGGCCGCGCGGTGGCGGGTCCCGTAGGATTTCGGTACGGCGCTCTGCGTGACGGGCAGGATGCACTTCGCCGCGACGATCCGGTCGCCTTCGATCAGCACGGCGCCGTCGTGCAGCGGGGCGTTCTTGAAGAAGATGTTCTCGAGGAGCGGTGTCGAGACCTTGGCGTCGAGTGCGATGCCGCCTTCGGCGATCAGCCGCAGGTCGCTCCGCTGCCCGATGACGATCAGCGCCCCGGTCTTGGTCTCGGCCATCTCGCGGCAGGCCGTGACGATCGGAATGATGTTCGTCTGCACCTCGTCGTCGCCCGACGAGAAGATCCGCGTAATGAAGTTGAAATGCTTCTGCCGCATGCCGATCATCTGCAGGAAACGCCGCAGTTCGGGCTGGAAGACGATGATCAGCGCGATGGCGCCCACCGAGATGAGCTGCCCGAGGATGCTCGACAGCAGCTCCATGTTGAGCGCGCGCACGACTACCCACAGCAGGTATACGGCGATGATGCCCGAGAGGATATAGGGTGCGTTGGTGCCCTTGGTCATGCGGTAGATCCAATACATGATTGCGGCCACCAGAATGATGTCGATCAGGTCGATGAATGTGAACGGAACGAATCCCATTGCCTTCTATGAATTAGCGGAATGACACTTTTCCCGCAAAGGTACTAATTCCGGTCAGATAAAAAAAACTGCGGGGCATAAAAAAATACCGGCTTCCACTTGCGTGCGGAAGCCGGATGTGCCTGTTTTGTGCCGGGACTATTTCTTGCCCTCGGCCTTCTTGTCGGCGGCGTAGAGCTCATTGACCTTCGCCAGCACGGCGGCCGTGATGTCGAGCGTCGTGTCGGCGTCGATGAGCGCCGAGGCGTTCACGATCAGCTTGTAGCGCTTGTCTGCGTTGATCTCCTGCACGGCGCGGTGGAGCAGGTCCTGTGCGCGGTTGGTGAACACGTAGTTCTCCTCGTCGAGCGACTGGGCCTCCTTCTGTGCGTTGGCCTGGTAGGAAGCCACCCGCTTCTGGATGCTCTCCTGCGTGGCCTGGGCGTCGCGCGTGGTGATGAGCCCCTTCTGGTATTTTTCCTGCAGCTGTGCGGCCTCGGCCTGGAGGTTCTGCTCACGCTGCGCCCAGCTCTTCTGTGCCTTTTCGGTCTTCTCCTGCAGGGCCTTGCCCTCGGTCAGGAACAGATCGCACTGAGCCAGCACGGCCTCCACCTGAACGTAGGCGATGTCGCCCGTTCCGACCTGCTGCGCCGTTGCGGTCTCCGTTGCTGCCGCCTCGGCCGACGTCTCCGTCGTTTTCGTGCCGCAGGCGGTCAGTACGAGGGCCGCAGCCAGCACCGGGAAGAAAAATTTTTTCATATTGTTCGATTGGGTTTTGGTTAATTATTCCGTCATTTGGAACACAAAGGTAGAAAAAATTCTTTACTTTTGCCCGTCTGCGTCTAAAATTTGGATTTTATGTACGAATACATCCGCGGCACCGTTGCCGAAGCCGCTCCCACGCATGCCGTTCTCGATGTCGGGGGCGTCGGTTATTACCTCCACATCTCGCTCGAAACCTTCTCGGCGATCGAGCATGCCCAGACGGCCAAACTCTTCGTGCACTACGTCGTGCGCGAGGATGCGCAGCTGCTCTACGGTTTTGCGACCAAGACCGAGCGTGAGCTGTTCCGGCTGCTTGTCAGCGTGTCGGGCGTCGGGGGCAATACGGCGCGGATGATCCTCTCGACCTACTCGCCCCGCGAACTGCAGGGCATCATCTCGGCGGGCAATGCCGTGCTGCTGAAAAACGTCAAGGGCCTCGGGCTCAAGACGGCGCAGAAGATCATCGTCGAGCTGAGCGGCAAGCTCGCCACGCTGGGCGCCGACGAAGGCACCCCGGCCGCGGCTCCCGACGGCGGGGTGGTGGACGAGGCGCTCGAGGCGCTGGTCATGCTCGGCTTCGCCCGCACGGCAGCCGAGAAGGTGCTGCGCGCCGTGGTGCGCGAGGAGCCTTCGGCCTCGGTCGAGGAGCTGATCCGCATGGCCCTCAAGCGGCTCTGACTCCGCCGGGCGGACCTTCCGTGCCGCACTTCGGCCCTTTTCTGTCGTTTCCGGCGGACGGATGGCTGTCGGAGCATTCGTTTCCGGCAAGGTTTTTGCAAATCTCCTCTCCGGCCCGCACCCGAACCTCGGGTCCGGGCGGAAACAGAATCCGTTTGTCTATGGAAGGTATTCCTGTCGGTTTTCTCCTGCTGCTCGCGGGACTTTGCGTCGCGGCCCTGGTCGTGGCTCTGGTCGCCTACGGGCTGAAACAGCGTCGGCTGCAACGGCTCAAGAGCCCCCGCCGCGACTATCTGCGCCGCCGCTGACCCGCGCCGTCGGGCCGGTTGCCGCTGCTCCGTACCACGCTCCGTATCTTGCCCTGCGGCCGATCCGGTCCGTTTCTTTGCTGCCGGCTTTCTTTGCCTGCCGGCTGCTTGCCCGCCTTCCTGTCGCCGGGCGTTTCGCGCTTTTTTCTCCCCGCCGCCGTACGAACCGGGCAATTTTTTCCGTTTGTTGTGTGTAAATCGGATTGTTTTTGTAAATTTGCACGATATATAGCCCGATGAAAAGATTGTCCGCCATCCTGCTTGCCCTGCCGCTTGTGCTCTGCGGCGCCTGCTCCGAAGAGGAGGAGACGCTTCCGCAGCAGCGCGAACGCATCGTCTCGTACCTGACCGCGACCCATTCGCCTACGCTTGTGGACGAATCGGAGGTCGATACCGAGAGCCAGCAGGCGTTCTACACGACGTCGGGGAATACCGTCTACCGCTACATCGACAACTACTACGATCCGGCCCGGCCCGGGCGGACGGAGGTGACGGCCTCGTCGAAAGTGACGATCACCTTCCGCGCCTATGTCTTCAATTTTGCGAACATCACCGACAGCACCTTCCCGTTCTATTCGAACGACCCCCTGCTGAAGAGTGCCTATGAGGAGATGGGGCTGACCTCGGGGGCCTGGTCCTTCGAGCCGCTTCAAATCGACATGCGCAGCGGAAACATAATAAAAGGCCTGCGCCTTGCGTTATTGGGTTGCCGCCAGGGCGACGAGGTGGAGGCCTACATGACCTACAACATGGCCTATGGCGACACGAATTTCTCGACAATCGCACGTGAGAGCCCCCTGGCGTGGTTCTTTACGGTCGATGCGGTCGAGTGACGATGCCGCCGAAATGGACCTGACACGAAACAGTATTTGATGAAACATATGAAATTGCTCACACGTTTTCTGTATTTCTCCGCCGTCGGAGCCGTATTGTTCGCATCCTGCGCCAAGGAGGAATCCGAATCGTTCGACAAGTTCGAGGATATGGCCCTCGAGGCGTGGATGACCCAGAATCACCCCGATCTGGTGAAGAACCTCCAGGACAACGGCGGCTACTACGTCGATGTGCTCGAGGCTTCGGGAGCCTCGGACGATGTGAAACCGATCAGCGACACGGCCTGCTGGGTGACTTTCGATTTCACGGGCCGCGACCTTGCGGGCAACATCATCGTCACGCGCAACGCCGCACGGGCCCACCAGGTCGGCACCTTCACGAAATACACCCACTACGTGCCCTATTTCCGTTATTGCAACGCCCTGACGGCCGGAGTGTCCGACGGTACGACGCTGGCGATGCTCAATACGCTCAAGCTCGACGAGGAGTATGCCGCCGGCAAGGGAATCTCCACGGAGTACCAGCTGCGTGAGGGCGACAAGATCCGCCTCTACCTTCCGTCGCGCGTGTCCGGAAGCCTTACGGTCGGCAGCGGCGGATATGAGGGCCAGTTCTCGCTCGACGACAACCATCCCTACATCATGGAGCTTACGATCCTCGATACGATCAAGAACCCGCTCGAGCGCGAGGGCCGCGACGTGGACGACTATTGCGCGGCCAACGGCGGCCTGCGAAAGTATGCCAAGGAGGAGGAGACGAAGGATGCCGAGAGTAAGCCCCTGCCGACGGATCCCGAGGACCCCGACCATCCCTACAACGTGGCCGAGCAGTGGGTGAGCGCCAACGATACGATCCCGCAGGTCTACGTGAACTACCGTTTCAACCCGGCCGACCCGCAGACGACGCTGAAATTCCCGAACCCCTATGCCGTCGGTTTCGAGCCCTATGTCAATGAGGGTTCGATGGCGGCTCTCGAGGCGAAGATCAACGAGGCGCTGGTCAAGCGGTTCCATCCCGACGAGGAGAATCCCTATCCGGGGATCAAGGAGCTGAAGGCCGATTCGGTGCAGCTGGACGGTACGGCCAAGATCTGGTATATCGGCCGTTTCCTCGACGGTTTCATCTTCGACACGAACATCGACGAGGTGAAGGAGCTGATCTACGGCGAGGTCGCCTCGGAGGGAGAGGCGCTCTCCTATACGCCCGAGGAGCACTCGATGATCACGGCATGGTACTATGGCGTTCCGAAACTCCAGTACGGGCAGTGGGCCGCACTGGTCACGACTTCGACGAACGCCTACGGATCGACGGGCAAGACGGGCGGATCGACCACCGAGTCGAGCGGTTACTCGTCCAACTACCTCGACTACCTCAACATGATGTACTACTACAACAGCCTCTACGGTAACAGCGGTTACTACAATCCCTATTACGGCGGTTATTACGGCGGTTACTACGGCGGTTATTACGATCCCTATTACAGTTACGGCTACGGCTACGGTTACGGCTATGGAAGCGGTTACGAGGATACCTCCGAGACCACGACGACCGTCAATACCGAGATCTTGCCCTATACGCCGCTGATCTTCGAGATCTACATCGAGCCCGAGGAGGAGGATTGATCCCGTCGCATGCGCCCGGCCGGATCGGGGCTTTGTGCGGAATCCGTCACCAGAAACGGGGAGACCTCAACCGGGTCTCCCCGTTTTTTTGCCGTCCGGCGGACCGATCTCCTGCGTTGCCGACTGCTGGTCCGTTTTTTGCTCCGTTCTGTGGGCGGAGCCTGCTGCGGTCCGGTTTCGTGCCAGGCCTGCACCCTCTCTTCCGACCCTTTTTTCGGGTACTTTTTCCTGCGGAAATTTTGTAATTTAACAAAATTGTATTAATTTAGTAGTACAGAACTATCACACCTAAAATTCGACGGATATGATTATCACATTTAACGAGTTGCGTCGTATCAAGGACCGGCTGCCGAGCGGCAGCTCGCAACGCATTGCAGATGAATTGGGAATTGATGTAGAGACTGTTCGTAACTACTTCGGAGGCAAACACGAGGCCAAAGAATGCGTCGGTGTGCACTTCGAACCGGGACCGGACGGCGGTGTCGTTACCTTGGACGATACGACGATTCTCGACGTTGCGATGCGTATCCTGAGCGAGCAATAGCTCGATCGATCAAAATACGGATGGTCCGGCGCCACAGCCGGATAGGCCGGAACTCCTTGCGGGGTTCCGGTTTTTTTCGTGGCGGGGTTCCGGTTTTTCGTGCCCTTTCTGAATCCCCGGAGTCTTCCGGTTTCTTTCCGTTCATCTCTGCTTTTTCTCCTGCCGCCTCCGGAAACGGATCCGCCGCGGCCTTCCATAGGCCGCGGCGGAGATCTGAGGCAGAGGCTCGCCTTGCCTGTCGTTTACCTGCGGATCAGGCAGTTGATGACCAGCCAGCCGCCGAAGAGCTGCAGCAGCATGCCCGGAACTCCGATTCGGAAATCCTGCAGTGCCGTTTGCAGATCGCCGACCCACGCCCATTCGAAGAGCGTTCCTGCTGCCTGGTAGGTCAGTATGACTGCGGCCAGCACCGCGAGCGAGGCCTTGCGGAAGCGTGCGGCCGCATATCCGGCCGCTCCGGCCAGCAGAAGCGATTTTGCCAGAATCGGGGGCAGTGCCGCGGCGGCCGGCATCCCGAAGAGCGCGGAGTTGATCAGCGGCGAAAGAAGGGCCGTGAGCAGCCCGACGCGCCAGCCGTATTTGCAGGCGCCGACGAGCGTGAAGAAGTAGATCGGCAGCCAGCGGACACCCCCGAGCGGTGCGAGGTGGCACAGTTGCGGCAGGAGGATGTTTCCGGCGATGAACAGCGCCGCGAACAGATAAGTCTTGGTCTCTCCGTAGGTCAGCGAGTGGAGCCTGACCGGGACGGATTCTGCAGTGTGTGTTTGCATGGATATTTACTTTGATTCGTTCGTTGTTCCGATCTGTTGCTGCTGCAGGAACTCCTCGATCCGCTCGAGGCATTCCCGGGCGGTCCGGCAGTCGCGGCAGCGTATCTCGAGCGGGCACCAACCCGTCCTGTCCCGGTTGATGACATGGGGCACCTCGACCTCGTAGCCGACCCGCATGCCGCTTCCCGCAAGGAGGTCGAGTGCCGGCCGGCTGATGACCTCCGTGTGCATTTCGCTGACGCCGCCCAGCAGCATGAGTGCCGCCGCGGCCTTCCCCACGACCTTGTCGGCCACCGTGGCGCCGCGCAGGAACTCCCCGCCGTCGGTCAGCAGTGCATGGAGGTCGGCCACGCCCCGGCGGTCGAACGTGCGGATCTGCGCCCCGTTGGCCACGACGAGCGTATGTCCCCCTTCGCGGAGTGTGCGTACCAGCTCTCCGATCATGGCTTGTTGCGTCTGAGCCGTTCGACATAGTCGCTGATCCGGTGCAGCTCGCGGGGGATGTCGATCCCCTGCGGGCAGTGGGGCGAGCACTGGTTGCAGCCGATGCAGTGGTCGGCCTGCCGCAGGCGGGGTACGCTGCGGTCGTAGCCTACGAGGTAGGCGCGCCGGGCCTTGCGGTAGTTCTCGTCCTGCACGTTGTCGGCGATATTGCCCTCGTTGAGGCACTTGTTGTAGTGGAGCAGGATGGCCGGGATGTCGAGCCCGTAGGGGCAGGGCATGCAGTATTTGCAGTCGTTGCAGGGGATCGTGTCGAACTGCATCATCAGGTCGGCGGTCTGCTGCAGGAAGGCGAACTCCTCGTCCGTGAGCGCGTCGAGCGGACAGTAGGTGGCGAGGTTGTCCTGCAGGTGCTCCATGCGGGTCATGCCGCTCAGCACGGTCAGCACCCCGGGGAACGACCCCGCAAAACGGAAGGCCCACGAGGCGATGCTCCGTTCGGGTTCGCGCTGCTTGAGGCGCGCCACGATGTTGTTGGGCACGTTCGAGAGGCGCCCGCCCAGCAGCGGTTCCATGATGACGGCCGGGATGCCGCGCTTCTCCAGCTCGCCGTAGAGGTACTCGGCATTGGTGTTCCGCTCGTTGATCTGCTTGGCGTAGCGCCAGTCGAGGTAGTTGAGCTGGATCTGCACGAAATCCCACTTGTAGCGATCGTGTTCGGAGAGCATGCGGTCGAACACGCGGATGTCGCCGTGGTAGGAGAACCCGAGGTTGCGGATGCGCCCGGCCTCGCGCTCGGCCAGCAGGAAATCGAGCATGCCGTTGTCGATGTAGCGGGCTTCGAACTCCTTCATGCCGTCGCTGCCCATGCCGATGCCGTGCAGCAGCAGGTAGTCGATGTAATCGGTCCGGAGTTCGCGGAACGAGTTGCGGTACATCTCCATCGAGGCTTCGCGGCTCCACGTTGCGGGCGAGAAGTTCGACAGTTTGGTGGCGATGTAGTAGCTCTGGCGCGGATAGCGGGCGAGCGCCGTTCCCGTGGCCCGCTCGGAGAATCCGCGGCAGTAGGCGGGCGACGTATCGAAGTAATTGACCCCGTGGGCGATGGCGTAGTCCACAAGCTCGTTCACCTGCTGCTGGTCGATCTCCTCGGTGTCGTTGCGGCGTACCGACGGCAGGCGCATCATGCCGAATCCGAGCAGCGAGACGCAGTCGCCCGTCGTGGGGTTGGTCCTGTAGGTCATGCCTCCCCCGGCTTGTTGCGGGGTGTCCTGCCGACCCGCCTTCGGGGCGCACCCCGTCAGGGCGGCGGCCGATGCGAGGGCGGTCCCTGTGCCGAGCCGTTTGAGGAATTCGCGGCGGTCGATGGCTTTTTTCTTCTGGTTGTCCATGGAATGGAGGTGTTAGATCGTTCGGTGATAGGTATACCCCTCGACGTAGATGGCGCTGAACGGCCGGGCGGGGCAGAGGTTCTCGCAGGCTCCGCATCCGATGCAGCGCTCTTCGTTGATGGCGGGGATCTTCGGACTGTCCGCGCGTTCGGGGTCCGAGAGCACCATCGTGATGGCACCCGTCGGACAGTGCCGTGCGCAGTTGCCGCATGCCACGCCGTCGGTGAGCGGCACGCAGTTGTCACGCACCCAGACGGCGCGCCCGACCTGTATGGCCGACTTCTCGGCGGGCGTGATCTTCAGGATGGCGCCTGCGGGACAGACCTCCGAGCAGACGACGCACTCCGGGCGGCAGTAGCCGCGTTCGTAGGAGGATTCGGGCTGCATGAGGGTCATCAGTCCCGACGAAGGGCGCAGCACGCCGTTCGGGCACGAGGAGACGCAGAGCTGGCACCCCGTGCAGTGGGCGGCCATGTGGCGCAGGCTGACGGCGCCCGGCGGCACGATCGGCGTATGGCGTGCCGGTACCTTCTTGTCGAGGATCACGGCCAGACCGCCGTCCACCTTCTTTTCCTGCGCGTGCAGGGCGGCGCTTCCGAGCAGCAGTCCGGCGCCGGTCAGGAAACTGCGGCGTGCGGGATCGGCCGGAGCCTCCGCATGCGCTGCGGCCGCCTTCCCGCCCCTCCTTTCCGTTTCGTCCTGCTTCGGGCGCAGCTCCCGGAGCCGGTAGGAGATGGCCCCGTGCCTGCAGGTGTCGATGCAGTCCATGCAGGCCACGCAGCGCGAGTAGTCGATCCGGTGGCGGGCCGCATCGATGCACGAGGCCTTGCATTTGCGGGCGCAGAGCGTGCAGGAGTTGCATTTCCGCTCGTCGATCACGGGACGGAAGAGCGAGTAGCGGGCCAGGGCGCCGAGTACGGTGCCCACCGGGCAGATCGTGTTGCAGTAGGTACGTCCGCCGCGCCAGGCCAGCACGACGAGCACGATGAACGTCGCGGCGGCGACGAGCAGCGTCGGGAGGCTCTTCAGCCACACGTCGGTCTGGTAGAAGGCGTAGCTGTCGGCCCGCTCGGCGAAGTAGGCCAGCAGGTTGTTGCCCCAGCGGTAGATCGGGGCGAAGAGGTTTGCGGCGATCCGCCCGTAGGCGCTGTAGGGTGCCAGCAGGGCGACCAGCGAACCGATGCCCGCGGCGATCGCCGCCACGAAGAGCACCAGCACGGCGATGCGCAGCCACCGTTTGGCCGGCGAGTAGGAGAAGCGGTAGCGGTACTTCCTGCGGCGGCCGCTCAACCACGAGACGATGTCCTGGAAAACCCCCAGCGGGCAGATGACCGAACAGTAGACGCGCCCCAGGAGGAGCGTGAGCACCACCAGAGAGGCGACGACGGCGACGTTGAGCGCCAGCACGGCAGGCAGGAACTGGATTCGGGCGAGCCATCCGAACCAGGTGTGGAGCGTCCCCGTAAAGTCGAGCAGCAGCAGCGTGATGAGCGCGAAACAGATGACGGCAAGGGTGATTCTGATCTTGCGAAGCATGTGCGGAGAGGTTTGACGTTTGTGCAAAAATACCAAATTTTAGGTATTTTTGAAAGATACGGATTCCGGAAATTCATACCAATTTTACGGGACAGCCGGCATGCCGGGGTGCCATCTCCCGCACATCCTGGCACGCCGTCGTCGGACGAATCCTGCCAAAATGCCGTGTGACAGGAGGCATGCCGCCCGCTCTTTCTGCCATCCGTCTGACAAATTGGCAGACGATGCCGTTTGGTATAACCTTTGTTCGGTGTAGGGGCGTATCCGGCACGCGGAGCAGGATCCCCGGGTGGACGGATGCGGAACGTGAATTGAAAACAAATTAAATAATAGGTACAATTATGGCAAAGATTATTGGTATCGATCTGGGAACGACGAACTCCTGCGTGGCAGTGATGGAAGGCAACGAGCCGGTTGTGATCCCCAACTCCGAGGGACACCGCACGACTCCTTCGGTGGTGGCATTTACGGCCGACGGCGAGCGCAAGGTGGGAGACCCCGCAAAGCGTCAGGCAATTACGAACCCCAAGCGCACGGTCTTCTCGATCAAGCGTTTCATGGGTGAGACCTACGACAAGGTAACGGCCGACATCGCCCGTGCGCCCTATTCGATCGTCCGCGGCGACAACAACACGCCGCGTGTCGATATCGACGGACGGCTCTACACGCCGCAGGAGATTTCGGCCATCATTCTCCAGAAGATGAAGAAGACGGCCGAGGATTACCTGGGCCAGGAGGTCACCGAGGCGGTGATCACGGTTCCTGCCTACTTCTCCGATTCGCAGCGTCAGGCTACGAAGGAGGCGGGCGAGATCGCGGGCCTGAAGGTTCGCCGTATCATCAACGAGCCTACGGCCGCCGCACTGGCCTACGGCCTGGACAAGAAGCAGAACGACATGAAGATCGCCGTCTATGACCTCGGTGGCGGTACGTTCGATATCTCGATCCTCGAGCTGGGCGACGGCGTATTCGAGGTAAAATCGACCAACGGCGATACGCACCTCGGAGGCGATGACTTCGACCACGTGCTGATCGACTACATGGCCGAGGCCTTCAAGGCCGAGCACGGCATCGACCTGCGTGAGGACCCGATGGCCCTGCAGCGTCTGAAGGAGGCTGCCGAGAAGGCGAAGATCGAACTCTCGTCCTCGACGACGACGGAGATCAACCTTCCGTACATCATGCCCGTGAACGGCATTCCGCAGCACCTTGTCATGACGCTGACGCGCGCCAAGTTCGAGCAGTTGTGCGACCACCTGATCCGCAAGACGATCGAGCCCTGCAAGCTGGCGCTGCGTGACGCGGGTCTCGAGGCCTCGCAGATCGACGAGGTGATCCTCGTGGGCGGTTCGACGCGTATCCCCGCCATCCAGAAGATCGTCGCCGACTTCTTCGGCAAGACGCCCAACAAGTCGGTGAACCCCGATGAGGTCGTGGCTATCGGTGCCGCCATCCAGGGCGGTGTGCTGACGGGCGAGGTGAAGGACGTGCTGCTGCTCGACGTGACGCCGCTGTCGCTCGGTATCGAGACGCTGGGCGGTGTGATGACGAAGCTCATCGACGCCAACACGACCATCCCGACGCGCAAGTCGGAGGTCTTCTCGACGGCTGCCGACAACCAGCCTTCCGTAGAGATCAACGTCTGCCAGGGCGAGCGTCCGCTGGCCCGCGACAACAAGTCGATCGGCCGCTTCCACCTCGACGGCATTCCGGCCGCTCCGCGTGGCGTGCCGCAGATCGAGGTGACGTTCGACATCGACGCCAACGGCATCCTGAACGTCTCGGCCAAGGACAAGGGTACGGGCAAGGAGCAGAAGATCCGCATCGAGGCTTCGTCGGGCCTTACCGAGCAGGAGATTCAGCGCATGCGCGACGAGGCGAAGGCCAACGAGGCCAAGGACAAGGCCGAGAAGGAGCGTATCGACAAGATCAACGCCGCCGACTCGAACATCTTCGCCACCGAGAAGCAGCTCAAGGAGTACGGCGACAAGCTGCCTGCCGACAAGAAGGCAGCCATCGAGTCGGCTCTGGGCAAGCTCAAGGAGGCGCACAAGAATGCCGACGTGGCAGCCATCGACACGGCCATCGCCGAGCTCAATGCCGCATGGCAGGCTGCTTCGCAGGACATCTACGCACAGCAGCAGGCCCAGGGCGCACAGCAGAACGCCGGCCAGCAGCAGAGCAATCAGGGAGCCCAGTCGAACGGCGGCAACGGAGCTTCGCAGCCCGAGGACGTGGAGTTCGAGGAGGTGAAGTAACCGGATAAAACCCCGGGGCCGGCGGTCCGGCATCCCGAAACGAAAAGCGGGGGAGTGGAAACACTCCTCCGCTTTTTTGTTGTCGTTATTGAAAGGTGTCGGATTTTACCTACCTTTGTCGGGTCAAAACACATGCAGCTATGGCTTGGTTTTATCTGTTGCTGGCAGGAATCTTCGAGATGGGATGGCCTCTGGGCTTCAAACTCGCCGATCTCTATCCGCGACATCATCTGTTTTATATCTTGGTGGCGGCTGTCTCCATGGGGATGAGCGGTTGGTTGCTCTATCTGGCCCAGCGCGATATTCCCATAGGCACGGCCTATATTGTCTGGACCGGCGTGGGCGGTATAGGAACCGTATTGTTCGGAGTGCTCTTCTTTCACGACGCATTGACCGTCTGGCGCATGTTCTTTCTTGGCCTCATATTGATCGGCATTGTTGGTCTGAAACTCGTGCACTGATCCCGGCTCTCCCCGGACTTACTTGCCGACCGTCAGCTCCACGATGAAGTCGGGGGCCTGGGCGTCGCGTTCGCCCAGCCGGACGGTCACCCCGGCATCGTCCTGCCGGAACGTGAGCCTGCCGCCGTCGGCGAAGCGTGCCGCCCGCACGACCTTTTCGCCCGTCACGGGAACGAAGAGCTCCTCGTCGGGCCAGTTGAGCACGTGGACATAGACCTTGTCGCCCTTGCGCGTGGTCACGCCCCAGTCTCGCGGTGCAACGGGTCCCGCCTCGGTGCCGTAGACCGTCTCTCCATTCGTGCGGAGCCACTCTCCGATTCCCTCGAGCCGCTCCACGGCTGCGGCCGGGAGCGCACCGTCGGGCTGCGGGCCGATGTTGAGCAGCAGGTTGGCGCCACGTCCGGCCGCCCCGACCAGATACTGTACGAGTGTCCCCACCGACTTGTAGTTCTGGTCGGTGATCTTGTAGCCCCACATGCCGTTCATCGTCTGGCACGTCTCGAGCGGGAGCCGGCTGATGGCCTGTCCCGAAAGCCCGGCGGTGTTCTCTCCGGGCAGATCGCGCTCGAAGGCCTGCACGTCCTCGCCCTCGAAGGGGGTCAGGTGGTGGTTGTTCACGATCAGACATGCCGGCTGGAGCCGGTGGATCAGGCTGTAGAGCTCATCGAGGCGCCAGTCGAACGAGGGGTTCCGGTCCTGGTCCCATACGCCGTCGAACCAGATGGCGCCCACTTCGCCGTACTGCGTGAGCAGCTCCGTGAGCTGGGCCTTCATGAAGTCGAAGTAGGCGTCTGCATCCTCCTTGTCGGCCGGGCGTCCCGTGCCGAGGCCCGTGCGGCCGCGGGGGGCATCCTCGCGCCACCAGTCGATGAGCGAGTAGTAGAAGTGTACGCGCAGCCCCTGCCGGTGGCACTCTTCGGCCAGCTCCTTCACCACGTCGCGGGCGAAGGGCGTGGCATCGACGATGTTGTAGGGCGACTGTCCGGTGTGGAACATCGAGAATCCGTCGTGGTGGCGCGTCGTGAAGCAGATGTAGCGGGCGCCCGCCTCGCGGAATGCCGTCACCCACGCCCGGGCGTCGAATTTCGCGGGGTAGAACCCTCCGGCGAGCTTCTCGTACTCGCGGTAGTTGAGGTCGAGGTTGGTCATGGTCCATTCGCCCTGCCCGAGCATGGCATAGAGCCCCCAGTGGAGGAAGATGCCGAAACGGCCGTCGGCGAAGGCCTGGCGTGCGGCAAGGTTTTCCGGTGCCGGCACATAGCCCGTCTGGGCCCGGGACCCGGCGGCGAAGAGGAGCGCACAGCCGAGGAGGAAGAGTTTTTTCATCATAGCGGTTCGGTTGATTGATGGTTGAAACGGATACAAATTTAATAAAATATCGGCTCCTTCCGCACGCTGCGGCCCTTCCCGCCGCTTTTTTCCGCCGAGATTTCCCGGTCCGCAGTCCTTTTCCCGGGCGGCAGGAGCGTTGCCGCCTGCATCCTGCCGAGCCTTCCCGGGTCCGCTGCGCCTTCCCGGTTGCCGGCCGTTTCCCGGTTTCGCGGCCTTCCCTCTCCCGGAACAGCGGATCGTATCGGCTCAAAATGACAGTTTTTTCGGTGAGGATAGCTATTTTCAATATCTTTTTTCTATCTTTGCGTGCTATTGTGCGTAACCGTGATAATTACAAACAAAACAAACAAATAACAACAAATTTTTTTCACGCAAATGCAAAGCAAAGGTTTCATTAAACTCATCGCGGTGCTTTTGGCGCTCGCGTGCGTTTATCAGCTCTCGTTTACGTTCAAGACACGAAGCGTAGAGAAAAAGGCGGCCGAGTATGCCGCACAGTTCCCGCTCGAGGAGCAGGCCGGTGCCGAACAGCACTATCTGGATTCGGTCCAGAACATGCCGGTCTTCAACATGGGATTCCGCAAGTTCACCTACAAGGAGTGCAAGGAGAAGGAGCTGAATCTGGGTCTGGACCTGAAGGGCGGTATGAACGTCATGCTGGAGGTTCAGGTCGAGGATGTCGTCAAGGCTCTTGCCGGTGACAGCCAGAACGATCCGGCTTTCCAGGAGGCGATCGCCGAGGCCAACGAGGCCCTCAAGCAGGGTACGTCGAGCGACTACATCGGCGACTTCGTGAAGGCCTACGAGCGCCTGTCGGGCGGCCGTCCGCTTGCCGAGCTGTTCGTCAGCCCCGACCGCTCGGACATCACGCTCGAGAGCTCGAACGCCGACGTCGAGCGCCTGCTGAAGAAGGAGACCGAGGCTGCCATCGCCGCTTCGTTCAACGTGCTTCGCAGCCGTATCGACCACTTTGGTGTCACGCAGCCCAACATCATGCGCCTGCCGAACTCGCACCGCATTCTGGTCGAGCTCCCGGGTGTGAAGGAGCCGCAGCGTGTCCGCGATCTGTTGCAGGGAACCGCTTCGCTCGAATTCTGGACGACCTACGACGCCCGCGAGGTTCTTCCCGCTCTGGCTGCAGCCGACAAGCTGCTGAAGTCGGAGATGGAGACTGCTCCCGCCGCCGAGGAGGGTGCTGCCGGGGATGAGGCTGCCGCTGCCGAGCCGGCCGATACGACGGGCGGCCTGATCGCCGAGCTGGGCAACGAGCCCGCTCCCGCCGCCGAGGCCGATGCCGCCCGCACGGGCAACTTCGACCGGGCCGAGAATCCGCTCTTCGCCGTGCTCGATCCCTCGTATGCCGGAGGTGCCGCCATCGGTGCCGCCTACAAGGCCGACATGGCTGCCGTAAACGCCTACCTGGCACAGCCCGCCGTGCGCGAGCTCTTCCCGGCCGACATCATCTTCAAGTGGGGCGTCAAGGGTGACGACCACATCGACGGCCGCTACTTCCTCTATGCCCTCAAGGTTTCGACTCCCGACGGCAAGGCCCCGCTCGACGGCAGCGTCGTGACGGAGTCGGTGGAGCGTTACGCCGAGCGCGGCGCTTCAGCCGAGGTCTCGATGACGATGAATGCCGAGGGTACGCAGGAGTGGGCACGTCTGACGGGCGAGAACGTCGGCAAGTGCATCGCCATCGTTCTCGACGGTTACGTCTATTCGGCCCCCCGCGTGAACGGCAAGATCGACAAGGGTCAGTCGTCGATCACGGGTGACTTTACGATCCAGGAGGCCAAGGACCTGGCCAACGTGCTCAACTCGGGTAAGGTTCCCGCTCCGGCCAAGATCATCCAGGATACGGTCGTAGGTCCGTCGCTGGGCCAGGAGTCGATCAACGCCGGTATGCTCTCGTTCGTGATCGCCTTCATCCTGGTGCTCCTCTACATGGGCCTGTTCTACAAGACGGCCGGTTGGATGTCCGATATCGCCCTGCTCTTCAACGTCTTCCTGCTGATGGGCGTGCTTGTCTCGTTCGGTGCCGTGCTGACCCTTCCGGGTATTGCGGGTATCGTGCTGACGATGGGTATGGCCGTCGATGCCAACGTCATCATCTACGAGCGCATCAAGGAGGAGCTCCGCGGTGGCAAGGGCCTCTCGCTGGCTATCAAGGACGGTTTCTCGAAGGCCTACTCGGCGATCATCGACGGTAACCTGACGACGATCATCACCGGTATCGTGCTCTTCATCTTCGGTAACGGTCCGGTTCAGGGCTTCGCCACGACGCTCATCATCGGTATCGTCACCTCGTTCTTCTGCGCCATCTTCATCACGCGTCTGCTGATCGAGTGGATCGTTGCCAAGTGGGGCAATATCTCCTTCTCGCACAAGTGGTCGGAGAACTTCCTCAACAACACGCATGTCGATTTCCTCTCGAAGCGCAAGATCTCCTATACGATCGTCGTTGTGCTGATGGTGCTGTCGTTCCTTTCGCTGGCTGTCCGCGGCCTGAACCTCGGTGCTGAGTTCACCGGCGGCCGCGCCTACGTTGTCCGCTTCGACAAGGCCGTTTCGGCCGAAGCCGTGCGTCAGAACCTCGACGAGGCCTTCTCGGCCATTACCGATGCCGACGCTTCGTCAGTGAGCTTCGAGGTCAAGCAGTACGGTAACGAGAACCAGATGCGCATCGTGACGCAGTACCGCTACGACGATGCGTCGGACGAGGCTACGGCCGAAGTCGAGCAGATCCTCTACAACGCCGTCAAGCCGCTCTACTCCTACGACATCACCTTCGAGCAGTTCCGCAACACGCAGACCGACCAGAACGGTATCCTGAACGCCGACAAGATCGGTCCCTCGATTGCTCAGGACATGACCTGGAACGCCATCTACTCGGTGCTCTTCTCGCTCATCGCCATCGGTCTCTACATCACCTTCCGCTTCAAGCGCTGGCAGTGGGCTACGGGTGCTACGGCCGCACTGGCTTTCAACGCCCTGCTGATCATCGGTATCTTCTCGATGTTCTACGGACTGCTACCCTTCAACCTTGAGGTGAACCAGGCCTTCATCGCCGCCATCCTGACGATCATCGGTTATGCGATCAACGATACGGTGGTGGTCTTCGACCGCATCCGCGAGTACATGACGCTCTATCCGAAGCGCAACCTTGCCGATCTGGTCAATGGCGCCATCAACTCGACCCTCTCGCGTACGATCAACACCTCGGGTACGACGCTCGTGACGCTGCTGGCCATCGTCATCTTCGGAGGCGAGACGATCCGCGGCTTCATCTTCGCTCTGATCATCGGTGTCGTGGTAGGTACTGCCGCCACGATCTTCATCGCCACGCCGCTGGCCTACGACCTGACGGCCAAGCGCATGAAGAAGGCCGAGATCGAGAAGAAGTAGCGTTTCTCTGCGGGGTGACCTCCCGTACCTTATAATAAAATGGATTGCGTATTCGGCGCAATCCATTTTATTTTTATCTTTGCCGTAAAATTAGCCTTTCGGAAGGTATGGAAAATTTCTTGCATTGGATCCGGCGTTACGTCTCTCCGGTCTTCCTGGCACTGCTGGTCGCATCGTTCATCCTGTGGTACCTGGCCAAACTGAGCTATACCTATACGACCGAGCAGACCATCCGCGTGAACATCGACGGACAGCCGATCGAGGTAGCCTGCGTGGTCGAGGGGCTCGGCACGAACCTCTTCGGTTACAGGGTCTATTCGAGCAAACGGCTGCGCATCCCCCTCTCGGAACTGAAGACGCACCCATCGACCGAGGAGGGGCATGAGGACCTTCTGGTCATCGACCCGCAGTCGCTCCAGCATGCCATTTCGGTGCGCATCAGCGACATCAAGGTCGTGTCGATCGGCTCGATCCCCGAGATCCGGGAACCCGAAACCGAAGAAAAGCCATGATGAAGGTCGGTATCACCGGAGGCATCGGCAGCGGCAAGAGCACCGTCTGCCGCCTCTTCGCCCAAAAGGGCGTTGCGGTCTACGATTCGGATGCCGAGGCCAAGCGGCTCATGACCTCGTCGGAGGCGCTGCGTGCCGGTATCGTGGCCCGCTTCGGTGCGGAGAGCTACCGCGGCGGTGAACTCAACCGTGCGTGGCTGGCCGACCGCGTCTTCCGCGACGACGCTGCACGGGCCGATCTCAATGCGCTGGTCCACCCGGCCGTGATGGCCGATTTCGCTGCCTGGGCCGAGCGTCAGAGCGGTGACTACGTGATCCTCGAGAGCGCCATCCTCTTCGATGCGGGCCTTGAAGGTTGCGTGGACCGGACCGTCGCCGTGTTGGCTCCGCTCGAACTGCGCATCGAGCGCACCTGTCGCCGCGACGGTTGTGATGCCGAGGCGGTCCGCCGCCGGATTGCGGCCCAGCTCGACGACGACGCGCTTTGCGCCCGGGCCGATTTCACCCTGGTCAATATCCTCGAGGAGGAGCTCGAACCCAACGTAGCCCTGCTCGACCGCCGATTCCGCCATGAAGCACAACATGCCGGCCATTGATCCTGCCGTACCGCAGGTGATGGCCATCCTGAACGTTACCCCCGACTCTTTCTACGCCGGGAGCCGCACGCCCGACGGCGACGCCGTTGCCCGGCGGGTCCGCGAGGCGCTCGACGAGGGTGCCTCGATCATCGACGTAGGGGGCTACTCCTCGCGCCCCGGGGCCGACGAGGTGTCGCCCGACGAGGAGTGGCGCCGCGTGCGCCTGGGGCTTGCCGCCGTGCGGCAGGCCGACCCCGATGTCGCCGTTTCGGTCGATACGTTCCGCAGCGGGGTGGTGCGCCGCGCCGTCGCGGAGTTCGGCCCCGTCATCGTCAATGACATCTCGGCCGGCGAACTCGATCCCGACATGCTTCGGGCCGTCGCCGAACTCGACCTGACCTACATCGCCATGCACATGAAGGGCGACCCGAAGACGATGCAGTCGCTGACCGACTACCGGCGCGATATCGTGACCGAGGTGGTCGGTTACTTCCGCTCGCGCCTCTGCGACATGGAGCAGGCCGGCATCCGCCGCGGGCGGATCATCCTCGACCCGGGCTTCGGCTTCGCCAAGACCGCCGCGCAGAACTTCGAACTGCTTGCCGGACTGCACCGCCTCTGCTCGCTGGGCTGTCCGGTGCTGGCGGGCCTTTCGCGCAAGTCGATGATCTACCGCACGCTGGGCTGCACGCCCGCCGAGTCGCTCGCCGGCACCGTAGCCCTGGGCTGGGAGTGCCTGCGCCAGGGCGCCGCGATCCTCCGCGTCCACGACGTCCGCGAGGCGGCCGACAGCGTGCGCCTGTTCCGCGCCTTCCGCGGCGATACGATTCAAACCACGCAACCATGATACGCGTAACGGATATCCACAAGAGCTTCGGTTCGCTCGAGGTGCTGCGGGGCGTCTCGCTCGAGGTCGCCGACCGCGAGGTAGTCTCGATCGTCGGGGCCAGCGGCGCGGGCAAGACCACGCTGCTGCAGATCATCGGCACGCTGTCGCGTCCCGACTCGGGCCGCGTCGAGATCGACGGCCGCGATCCCTTCGCCCTGGGCGACCGCGACCTCTCGCGCTTCCGCAACGAGCGGATCGGCTTCGTCTTCCAGTTCCACCACCTGCTGGCCGAGTTCTCGGCCTTCGAGAACGTCTGCATTCCCGGGCTGATCGGCCGGCGGCCGCGTGCCGAGGTCGAGCGGCGCGCCGGCGAACTGCTCGACCTGGTGGGCCTCTCGGCACGCCGCGACCACAAGCCGGGGCAGCTCTCCGGCGGCGAGCAGCAGCGTGTGGCCATCGCGCGGGCGCTGATCAACTCGCCGGCCGTGCTGCTGGCCGACGAACCCTCGGGCAACCTCGATTCGCACAACCGCGACGAGATCCACCGCCTCTTTTTCGAACTGCGCGAACGGCTCGGACAGACGATCGTCATCGTGACGCACGACGAGCACCTGGCCGCCATGGCCGACCGCACGATCACGATGTCGGATGGAACGGTCCGCTGATACCGAACTGCGCGAACTGCTCGAGCGGCTCCACGACTCCTACAACCGCCCGGAGTTCATCCCCGACGATCCGATTTCGGTCCCGCACCGCTTTACGGACCGTGCCGACCGTGAGATCGCCGGCTTCTTCGCCGCCACGATCGCCTGGGGCAACCGCCAGACGATCGTCCGCAACGGCCACCGGATGATGCGCCTGATGGACGACGCCCCGGCGGACTTCGTGCGCAACGCCTCGGAGCGCGAACTCGCGGGCCTCGACGCCTTTGTCCACCGCACGTTTCGGGGCTGCGACCTGCGCGACTTCGTGCTGGCCCTGCGCCGCATCGATAGCGGGTGGGGCGGTCTGGGTGCCTTCTTCGAGCACAGCTACGCCGTGACGGGCGACCTTGCCGCCACGCTTGCCGACTTCCGGCGTGCGTTCTTTGCCGGGGAGCATGCGCCCCGGTGCGAGAAACACCTCTCGTCCGTCGAGCGGGGTGCCGCCTGCAAGCGGCTTTGCATGTTCCTGCGCTGGATGGTCCGCCGCGACGACCGCGGTGTGGACTTCGGCCTGTGGACGGCCATCCCGATGTCAGCCCTTCGCATTCCCCTCGACATCCACGCCGGGAACGTCGCCCGCATGCTGGGGCTGCTGACGCGGCGCCAGAACGACTGGCGGGCCGTCGAGGAGACGACCGCTGCGCTGCGGCGCTTCGATCCCGCGGATCCCGTGCGCTTCGATTTTGCCCTCTTCGGCGCCGGCATCGACCGCCGCCTCACGCTTTGATTGATATGTTCCACTTCAAACAATTCTCCGTCAGCCAGGAACGCTCGCCGATGAAGGTCGGCACCGACGGCGTTCTGCTCGGCGCATGGACTCCGCTGCGCGACTCCGACCGGCGGATCCTCGACATCGGTACCGGCACGGGGCTGATCGCCCTGATGCTGGCCCAGCGCGCCCCCGGGGCCGCCGTCACGGGAATCGATATCGACGATGTCGGCGAGGCGCGTGCCAACGGCGACGCTTCGCCGTGGGGCGACCGGCTCTCGTTCGTCCGCTGCCCCGTGCAGGAGTTCTCCGACCGGCCCTTCGACTTGATCGTCTCGAACCCGCCCTTCTTCGTCGATTCGCTCACCTGCCCCGATGCCGGCCGCACAACGGTCCGGCATGCCGTCCACCTGCCTTTCGAAGAGTTGCGCGATGCCGTCGTGCGGCTGTTGGCCGCAGACGGGCACTTCGCCGTCATCCTTCCGACCACGGAGGCCGACCGGTTCGTGCACCTCTGCCGGGGGTACTTGCAGCCCGTCCGCCGCACCGATGTCCGCACCACGCCGCGGCGCCCCGTCAAGCGGGCCCTTCTCGAGTTCGTGCCTGCCGGCGTGCACGCTTCGGACCCGGCCTCCGGCGCGCCTCTCCGCGACGAACTGACGATCGACACGGGGAAGCATGAATGCTATACGCCCGAATACCGGGCCCTGACCCGCGATTTTTACCTGAAATTTTGAGGTCCCGTGAAAAAAGGTTACATTTGTCTTCGGATCAACATGCAGATGCTTATGAAATCGAAAATCCTGTTGCTTGCCGGCCTGCTCTTCGGGGCAACGGCAGCCATGGCCCAAAACCCCTATATCGCACTCGAGGGTGCAATGGAAGGTGCCGACGGCATCGCCGTCAGCATGCCCCGCACGGTACTGGCCGTCGATCTGACGGTCGAGCGCACGGTGACGCTCTGCGGGCCCTACGCGCGTTATGCGCAGAAATACCTCGGCGTTCGCGCTCCGCTGACCGACAAGACGACGTGGAGCGTCGTCGGGGCCCGGATCGCCCTCTCGGGCGACGACCTCTACGATGCCGGCGAGCCGGCCGCCCCGCAGCAGCGGGTGCTGCAGCACGCCTCCTCCGACGAGGAGTTCGCCCGGGTTCAGCCCGACAAGATGTCGATGGTCGTCCCGTCGCTCGAGGATGCGGCGCGCGCCGCTGCCGAGCAGGTATTCGCCCTGCGCCGCCACCGGCTGGAGCTCATCACGGGCGATGCCGGCGAGAATGTCTTCGGTGAGGGGTTGAATGCCGCTCTTTCGGAGATCGAGCGACTCGAGCAGAGTTACCTCGAGCTCTTCCTCGGCAAGCAGACCGTCCTGGTCGAGACGCACCGTTATCTGGTCTATCCCGAGGCCGGCAAGAACCAGTATGTCTTCTGCCGCTTCAGCCCGGCTGCCGGACTGCTTCCCGACAGCGACCTCTCGGGCGACATGGTGCTCCTGCAGATCGAACCTGCGGGAGAGACCTCCTGCAGCATTGAGGCCGGCCCCAAGGAGTCCTCGGTCGTCAAGTGCCGCGTGGCGGCTCCGACCGTCTGCACGGTGATCGCCGCAGGCCGCGAGTATGCCCGTGCGGTGCTCCCGGTTTTCGAATTCGGACGTACGGTCCAGGTGGCCCTTCCGCGCCGCAAGTAATCCCGCCGCGATGAACCACACCTCCCGCATGACGGCCCTGCTCGGCGAGATCCGCCGCGAGCGCAACGGGGCCGTCGCCGATTCCATGCGCCTTGTCGGCCGTCCCTACGGGCTCAACTACGGCGTGAGCCTCCCGACCCTGCGCCGTCTGGCCCGCGCCGAGACGCCCGACCACGACTTCGCCGAATTCCTTTTCCGTCAGGATGTCCGCGAGCTGCGTCTCGCCGCCTTCCATATTGCCGAACCCGACCGGCTCACGCCCGACGATTCCGCATTCTGGGCTGCGGGGATCGACAACAACGAACTGGCCGAGGAGGCGGCCTTTGCGCTGCTGAGCCGCGCCGGGGCATTCCCCGCACTTTTCGGCCGGTGGATCGCCCCCTCGCAGCCGCTGTTGCTCCGCTATGCGGCGCTGATGGCCGCGGCCCGCTGGCCGCAGGCCCCCGAGGAATGGATCGCTCCGGCTCTCGATGCCGTCCATCGGGCCGCCGTTGCGGCCGCGGACGAGGAGACGGCCTCCGGCGGTTCCGGTCCGGCGGCCGGCCCGTCTGCCCCATCTGCCCCGTCTGCCCCGCCAGCCCCGGACGCCGACGCTCGTTCCCTCTACCGGGTCGGGGCTCACCTGCTTGCCCAGGGTGCCGTCGCCTTCTGCGCGGCCATCGGGGCCCGAAACGAAGAGACCCGGCAGGCGGTACTCCGCGCGGCCGGATCTCTCGGCTCGCTCCCTGCCGAAGACTTCGTCCACGAGGAGCTTGCCTGGCGTTTGCCGCACTGATTCAGTGCGGCGTGGAGTGTATGAGCGCTTCCGTCTGCTCGAGCGCCGCGGCCATCTCCTCGTAGCTTGTGATGCCGCTGCGGCGCCAGCGCTCCTCGCCGCGGTGGAAGAGGAGCAGCGTCGGTACCGTGCGGATGCGGTAGCGGCGGACGATGGGGAGCATCTGCTCGTCGTCGATGTTGATGCGGAGCACCTCCGCGCGCCCGTTCATCATGCGCCGGAACCGTTCTACCGTCGGGTCCATGGCCCGGCAGGGGCCGCACCACGAGGCGAAAAACTCCACGAGGACCAGCGTATCGCTCCAGATGATCTTGTCGAAATCGTTCATCGTATTCCGTTTTTCCTTCAGTTGATCTCGGCCCACGTGACGGCCGTGTGGACCTTTCCCGAGAGCTCCTTTTCGGCATAGGCGATCGTGCGTCGCAGTCCCTCGACGAGCGGCGTGCGGGGTGTCCATCCCAGTTCGTTGCGCGCCTTCGTGAGGTCGGGCACCCTCCGCGGGGCGTCACCCGGCCGGGCCTTGACGTGTACGATGCGCGAGCGGCTGCCTGTCAGCGCGACGATCTTCTCGACCAGCGCGCGGATCGAGACCTCATGCCCTCCGCCGAACTCCATCGTACGAACCCCCTCCGTGGGCGAGGCGTCCATCAGCCGCACGAGCCCCTCGACCAGGTCTTCGACCCAGCAGAACGTGCGGATCTGCTCGCCGCTGCCGTTGATGCGTATGTCGCGGTTGCGCAGCGCCGCCACGACGCTCTTCATCACCAGCCGCTGATCCATCAGGTCGGCTCCGCTGCCATAGGTGTTGTAGATGCGTGCGATACGTGTGTCTACGTCGAACTCCTCGCGGTAGGCGCGGTGCAGGGCTTCGGCTGCCCGTTTCCCCTCCATGAGGGTGTGTGCGCACCCGCATCCTTCGGCAGCGGCGGGACGGGTGTCGCCCATCTCGCCCGACGAGGCAAAGAGCACGCGGGCATGCTCGTCGCGGGCCGTGTCGAGCGTGTTGATCGTCCCGGTCATGCAGACCTGCAGCGCTTCGACCGGAAGCGCCTTGTCGTAGCATACGCGTGAAGGGGAGGCGAGGTTGTAGATCTCGTCGCAGCGGATGCCGAATCCGTGGACGATGTTGTGGCGGACGGCGTGGAAGGCCGGATGGCGCAGGACGTCGCGAAGCAGGGAGGATCCTGCGGCATCGCGGACATCGACACAGAAGACCTCGTTGCCGTCGGCGAGCAGCCGCAGGCAGAGATGTGTCCCGATGAACCCGGCGCCGCCGAGTACGACGATTCTTTTTTGCATGACTTCTCCGTTTTACCGGCCAAGCGAGCAAATTCTGTTCCACATGTGTGTCCTGCCAGCCGCAGAGACCGCTTCGGTATGCGAACGGGCCCCGAAAGCCAACGCTTTCGGGGCCCGTTTTCTCAGTGCACTCCTCCGCCTTCTACTCGATGAAGAGCGCCTTGGGCAGCTGGTCGATGCCGGTGATCCCGACAACCTCGATCCCTTTCGGGCGGCGCGTGCCCTTGGCCAGATAGCCCGATACGACGATTCTCCGGAATCCGAGCCGCGCGGCCTCGCTGATGCGCTGTTCGGTGCGGGGTGCGGGGCGCACCTCGCCCGAGAGGCCGATCTCCCCGGCGCAGCAGACCCCTTCGGCGATCGGGCGGTCGTAGTACGAGGAGATGACGGCGGCCACCACCGCCAGGTCCAGCCCCGGGTCGGCGACCTTGAATCCTCCGGCGAAGTTCAGGAAGACATCCTTTTGGAACATCTTCAAGCCCAGCCGCTTCTCGAGTACGGCCAGCAGCATGTTCATGCGGCGTGCGTCGAAACCCGTAGCCGAGCGCTGCGGCGTTCCGTAGGCGGCGCCGCTCACGAGTGCCTGCACCTCGATCAGGTAGGGACGCACCCCGTCGGCCGAGGCCCCGACGGCGATTCCCGACAGCGGCTCCTCGTAGTGCGTGAGCAGAATTTCCGAGGGGTTGTCCACGCCGCACAGCCCGTCGTCGAGCATCTCGAACACGCCGATCTCGAACGTTGCGCCGAAGCGGTTCTTGATGCCGCGCAGGATGCGGTAGACGTTGTTGCTGTCGCCTTCGAACTGCAGGACGACATCGACGATGTGCTCGAGGATCTTCGGACCGGCGATGGTCCCGTCCTTGGTGATGTGGCCGATGATGATGATCGACGTTCCGGTCGATTTGGCGTATTTGAGCAGGGTGGCGGCACATTCGCGGATCTGCGACACGCTGCCGGCCGACGAGTCGATCAGCTCGGTGTAGATCGTCTGGATCGAGTCGATGACCACCAGGTCGGGCCGCTGCTCGGTGATCTGTGCGACGATGTGTTCGAGCAGCGTCTCGGGGTAGATCAGACACTCCTCGTTGCCGATCCCGATGCGGGTTGCGCGCATCTTGATCTGCTCGGCCGACTCCTCGCCCGAGACGTAGAGCGTTCTGAGCCCGTTTGCCGCGAGGGCGATCTGGAGCGAGAGGGTCGATTTCCCGATTCCCGGTTCGCCGCCCAGCAGCACGAGCGACCCGGGCACCATGCCGCCGCCCAGCACCCGGTTCACCTCCGTGTTGCCCAGGTCGAGCCGGCGGTGTTCGCTTTCGCGGATGTCGGCCACGCGCTGGGGCCGGCTTTCGGGCAGCGGGCCGCCGACGGCTGCCGGCACCTGGCTGCTCCCGCGCGAGATGATCTCCTCGGTGAAGGTGTTCCACTCGCCGCAGCCCGGGCACTTGCCGAGCCATTTCGGCGCCTCGAATCCGCAGTTGCGGCAGAAGTAGGCTTTCTTGATCTTTGCCATCGTCGTTTGCGGGATCAGTAGGCGTTCGTCGAGGTATACTCGAGCCGTTCGGCCTTGGTGATGTTCACCTCGGGGTGGAGCTTGCGGTACTCTTCGGTGAGGTCCACGGCCAGCAGCACCTTGCGCACACCCTCACTGTCGGTGTACGAGGAGACCGTGCCGACGTAGTCGCGCCCCGAGTAGATGAATTCGATCGAGCTCTGCCCGGGCTCCTTGCCGAATACGCCCGCTGCCAATGCGGCGTCGGCCGCGGTCATCACCTCCAGCCGCCCGGCGTTGTACGTGGAGAAGTAGAGCGTATAGCTGCCGCCCGCCGCAACGGGAGCCGCCGCGATGATCTCGGCCTCGATCTCCGCCACGGCCGGGTCTTCCGTCTGTCCGCCTTCCCCCGTCCCGTCGCCGGTTTCGTCCTCGGTTCCCGAGCCGCTTCCGGTACCTTCGCCGGTTCCCGTACCTCCGGTCGTGTCGCTGCCTCCCGTTTCACCCCCTTCGCCGGGCGTGGGCTCGGGTTCGGGCTCGGTCGTTTCGATCGTGACTTCGGCCCCGACCTCCGTGATCGGGTAGGAGATCGTGTAGAAAACCTCGTTCTTCTCTTCGCCGCAGGCGCTTGCCATGAGGGCGGCGGTCAGTATGTACAGCAGTCGTTTCATCGTTTTTTCATTCAGTGCGGTTCGTATGTGTCATAATCCGAGCTCCCGGTCGATCAGGATGACCTGGATGCGTCCGGCCGGGTGGCAACGCAGCATCTCCATGCGGGTGTTGCAGATCCGGTCCGGGGAGTTGCAGTCCATGCAGACGCCCGTTTTGGCGCACGGCGTGTGGAATCCCGGGTGTCGGGCGATGTTCTGCGGGGCCGCGATGCGGCGGATGCGCTCCTCGGCCTCCTCGCGCGAGGCCGTGATCTTGTTGCGCCCGGCCACGAGGATCACCTTGCGGGGCCCGAACGCCACGGGGGCGATCCGGTTGCCGACCATGTCGAGCCAGTGGAGCGTGCCCTGCTCCGTGACGGCGTTGATACCCGTGACGAAGAGGTCGCAGAGGAGGGCCTGGCGCCGGATCTCGAGCCGTTCGGGACGGGGCATCGAGGCGTCGAATCCGTCGAGCAGCGTCCAACGGCTGTCGGCGCGGAGCCACTCTATGATGCCCGTGGCGCGCATGGTCATCGAGTCGCCGAACGACACGAGCTTCGGCTGCTCGGCCTCGACCGTCGCGCGCATCACCTCGAACGCCTCCTCGGGCGTCTTTACCGTGACCACGTCGAAGTGGTGGCGCCTGAGTGCGGCCGCACACCGTGCGATCGCCTCCTCGGCCGCCGGAGCCTGCATCGTGTCGGTCCGACCGTTCTGCGGCTCCGTCTCTGCCGCGTCTATCTTTTTCGGGGTCTGTTCCATGGGTCTCCCTTTTTGAAGTTTTAACGTAACTTGCGTTTCACGACGGCCGGATTCCCGGCCGCCAGCGAATCTTCGGGTATGTCGTGTACGACAACGCTCCCCGCGGCGATGATCGACCGGTCGCCGATCCGCACGCCGGGACAGACGATGACGCCGCCTCCGAGCCAGCAGTCCTGTCCGATTACGATCGGCCGCGCCGACTCCTTCGTCTGGCGGCGTTCGAGGTAGTCGATCGGGTGCTGCGGCGTGTAGAGCTGGCAGTTGGGTCCGATGAGCGTGTGGTCGCCGACCGTGATGCCTCCGCTGTCGAGGAACGTGCAGTTCGTATTGACGAAGACCTTCCGCCCCAGCCGGATCGTGTGCCCGTGGTCGCACCGGAAGGGCGGGATGACCGTGGCCGAGGGGTCGGATGCGGGCATGAGCCCGGCCAGCGCCGCGCGGTACTCCGTCTCCTCGTCGGGCGATGCGGCGTTGAACCGTGCGAGACGCTCCCGGCAGCGGCGGAAGCTCTCCATGATCTCGGGCTTCGAGAAGTCGTAAAGCTCGCCCGTGGCCATCTTTTCGAGTTCGTTCATGCGGCGGAGCCTGTTTTTGCCCCTCCTATTTGAGGAGGAAGCGGTAGATGTCGTTTCCGTTGGCGTAGAGCAGGAGCATGAGGATGATGATCAGCCCCACGTATTGCGCGGCTTCGAGCACCCGGTCGCTGACCTTGCGCCCGGAGACCATCTCCCAGAAGGTGAAGATCGCGTGTCCGCCGTCGAGCCCCGGGATGGGGAGGATGTTCATCACCGCGAGGATGATCGACAGGAAGGCGGTCTTCATCCAGAAGTCCTGCCAGTCCCACTGCGAGGGGAAGATGCTGCCGATCGAGATGAATCCCCCGAGTTCCTCGTACATCTTGGTCTTGGGCTGCACGATGAGCTTGAGCTGCTCCCAGTAGGAGGCCAGCACGTTGCCTGTTTTGCGGATGCCAGCCGGAATCGCCTCGGCGAAGGTGTAGCTGCGGGTCCGGTAGGAGTAGGGATTGCGGGAGAAGACCCCGAGCTTTCCCTCCTCCGACACGGGCAGCACCATGCTCATCCGCTCCCCGCCGCGCAGCACGTCGAGGCGCACCGAGTCGCCGCCCCGAGTGGCGAGGTAGGTGCGGTAGGCCGGGTAATCGAGCCCCTGCAGGTCGTCGATCCCGACGATCTCGTCTCCGGGACGCAGTGCCGCGACGGCCGCAGCGCTGGCGCAACTGTCGATCAGGAAGGGTACGCGCAGCGTGAAGAGTCCTTCGTAGCCCTTCTGCTGCCGCATGGCGATCAGCTCTTCGAGCGTCAGGTCGAGCGTCACCTCCTCTCCGCCGCGCTCGACGACCACTTTGCGACCTCCCTCGGTGATCAGCAGTGCGTTGAGTGCCCCGGCGATGTCGTCCACCGGCTCTCCGTCGATCGAGACGAAGCGGTCGCCGTCGCGGAACCCGAGCCGGTGCCCGGCCTCGTTGAAGTTGTAGCCCCAGCGGGCGTCCTCGTTGGCGAAGTAGGCGTCGCCCCACGTGTAGCAGATGCCGATGTAGATGCCGATAGCCAGCAGGACGTTCATCACCACGCCGGCGATCATCACCAGGAAGCGCTGCCAGGCGGGTTTTGCACGGAATTCCCACGGCTGGGGCTCGCGCTGCTGGTAGCTCTTGTCCATCGACTCGTCGATCATGCCGGCGATCTTCACGTAGCCGCCCAGGGGCAGCCATCCGAGTCCGTACTCGGTATGCCCGCGGCGGAACTTGAAGAGCGAGAACCACGGGTCGAAGAAGATGTAGAATTTCTCGACGCGGATGCGGAACACGCGCGCCATGATGAAGTGTCCCAGTTCGTGAATCCCCACGAGAATCGTGAAGCAGAGGAAGAACTGGAGGATTTTGATCAGTATGTCCATGTTGCAGGTGCGGATTTACAGGTTGAGGAATCGGGCGGCCAGCGTGCGGGCCTCGTCGTTGGCTGCGGCGTAGTCGTCGAGCGAGGGCGCGGCGACGAATGCGGCGTGACCCAGGGCATATTCGATGGCGCGCACGATGTCGAGCCAGGCGCAGCGCCCGGCCAGGAAGGCGGCCACGGCCTCCTCGTTGGCGCCGTTCATCGTGCAGGCAGCCGTTCCGCCGCGGCGCAGGCAGTCGTAGGCGATGTCGAGCGCCGGGTATTTCACGCGGTCCACCTCGGCGAAGGTCAGCTGGGGGTGCTCGACGAAGCTGAAGCGCTCCTGCGGTCGGTGCGCCCGTTCGGGGAAGAAGAGCGCGTAGCTGATCGGCATGCGCATGTCGGGGGTCCCGAGCTGGGCCTTGATCGCGCCGTCGTCGAACTCGACCATCGAGTGGATGATCGATTGCGGGTGCATCACCACGTCGATCCGTTCGGCCGGCGTGCCGAAGAGCCAGTGTGCCTCGATCACCTCGAAGCCCTTGTTCACGAGCGTCGAGGAGTCGATCGTGATCTTGGCGCCCATGTGCCACTGGGGGTGGTGCAGCGCCTGCTCGACGGTCACCGAGGCGAGCGCCTCGCGCGGGAGGTCGCGGAACGACCCGCCGCTGCAGGTGATGATCAGGCGGCGCACCGCGGCGCGTTCGCCCGCGAGGCACTGGAAGATGGCCGAGTGCTCCGAGTCGATCGGCAGCACCGGGGCGCGGCGCTCGCGGGCCAGGGGCATGACGTAGGCTCCGGCCACCACGAGCGACTCCTTGTTGGCCAGGGCGAGTTTGCGTCCGGCTTCGAGTGCGGCCACCGTCGGCGCCAGTCCGGCATATCCGACCAGAGCATTGACCACCACGTCGGCCGCGCCGCTTGCGGCGACCTGCGCCACGGCCTCTTCACCGGCGAAGACCTTCGTGTCGGTGTCGCTGAGAGCCTCCCGCAGGGGGGTGTAGTATCGTTTGTCGGCGATGACGACCGTGTCGGCGTCGAATTCGCGGGCCTGGCGGGCGAGCTGTTCCCAGTTGCCGTGGGCCGTGAGGATGCGGGCTTCGAACCGGTCGGGGTTTTCGCGGACGATGTCGAGGGTCTGCACGCCGATCGAACCGGTCGATCCGAGTATGGCAAGGCGTTGTTTCATGGTTGCTTCTTAGAAGACGATGTAGCTCTCCGGATCGACGGGCTTGCCGTTGCTCCAGAGCTCGAACTGGAAGAGCCGGACCTCGCCGTTTTCGGCCTCGGCATTGTAGCCGACGATCTCGCCGGGGCGCAGGGTCTGCCCCGTAGCCACGAGCGAGCGGGAGAGGTTCCGGTATACCGACAGCAGGTTCTGGGCGTGCTGCAGGATCACGGTGTATCCGTTTTCGGGCGTCCAGAGGCTCTGTACGACCGTCCCGCCGTCCACGGCGGCCACGCGGTCGCCGGCCGCTGCGGCGATCTTCACGCCGAAACGGCCTGCGGCGATGTCGAACCCTTCGGTGATGATGCCCTCTATGGGGGTCATGAGCTGGATCGACTCGCGCACCTTCCGCCGCGAGGAGCCTTCGTCTCCTGCGAGGGAATAGGGCCCGGCGCCCTCCATCTGGGCGCGGAGAATCGAGTCTTCGGGCGAGGGCATGACGAGCACCTTGTTCGATGTGCGGAGGCTGTCCGAGGCGGGCAGCGTCCGCGCCACGGGGGTCTTGCCCTCCATGATCAGCCCGATGTTTTCGTTGTAGGTGAGCATGTCGTTCATCATGCGCTCCATCGAGTCCAGGCGGATGATGTTCTGTATGAGGTTTTCGCGCGAGCGGTCCGCTTCGGTCCGGTATCCGGGCAGGAATTCGAGGATCGGCGAGTAGGCCACCAGCGAGAGGATCAGTATGAAGAGCGTGAGCACCACGGCCACCGCTCCGGCGAAGATGCTGGCCGGCGAGAGGTGTATGTGCCACTCCTCGCTGTTGTCCGTGGCGTTGAGCATGTTGAAGCGGCGTTTGCGGAAGAGTCCGCGCCACCATGCCTTGAGATTCGGGAATTTCATCGTTCGGTCCGTTAGATTGCGTTCTGTTTCGGAGATACAAAGATAATATAACGCGGGCGCACTGCCAAATTTCGGGAAATAGTTTGCGGATACCGCCGGAATTTCGTACCTTTGTACTACTGTGAATCAACGTAAACGAACGAAAAAAAGTATGGTAAAGCCTACATTACTCGTACTCGCCGCGGGCATGGGTTCCCGCTACGGGTCGCTCAAACAGATGGACGGCGTCGGTCCGAACAACGAGGCGATCATCGACTATTCGGTCTATGACGCGATCCGTGCCGGTTTCGGCAAGGTCGTATTCGTCATCCGCCACTCCTTTGCCAAGGAGTTCCAGGAGGTCTTCTCGCCGGCCCGCTTCGGCGGCCGCATCGACGTGGAGTATGTCTTCCAGGAGCTGGACTACCTGCCCGAGGGGCTGTCGGTTCCCGAGGGGCGCGTCAAGCCGTGGGGTACGAACCATGCGGTGATGATGGCTGCCGATGCCATCCGCGAACCGTTCGCCGTGATCAATGCCGACGACTTCTACGGTGCCGAGGCCTACAAGACCATCGCCGACTACCTGATGCAGCTCGACGGAAGCCGTGACCGCTACTGCATGGTGGCCTACGACCTGAACAAGACCCTCTCGTCGAACGGCACGGTGTCGCGCGGCGTCTGCGGCGTGGACGGCGAGGGCAACCTGACCTCGATGGTCGAGCGCACGCAGATCGAGCGGATGCCCGACGGGAAGATCGTCTTCCACGACGGCGGCGCCGACGAGGAGCTGGCCGAGGATACGCCCGTTTCGATGAACCTGTTCGGTTTCACGCCCGACTTCTTCACCTACTCGAAGGAGTATTTCCGCACCTGGTTCGAGGCCAACCGCGAAAACATAAAGGCCGAGTTCTACATCCCGACGATGGTCAATAAGCTCATCGGCGATGGTACGGCTTCGCTGCGCGTGCTCCGCTCGGCCGCCCAGTGGCACGGCGTCACCTACAAGGAGGACAAACCGGCGCTGATGGCCTCCATCGAGGCGATGATCGCCGAGGGCAAATACCCGCGCGACCTCTGGAAATAGCCGCTTCGGGCTCCGGTGCCGTGCCGGAACCCCGCGGATCGAAAAACCCCGGACCTTCCGTCGTGGAGGTCCGGGGTTTTCCGTTGTAGCCTGCCGGGTCACTCCGCGGCTGCCAGGGCGTCGGCCTTCTCCTTCATGCGGGCGGCCCGCTGCTCGGTGTCGGGGTGCGACGAGAACATCTTCTGCACGCGCGACGCCTTCTCGCCCTGCGAGAGCTCGAGGAGCTTGTTCAGCGCGCTGTACATGGCGTAGGGGCTGAATCCGTGGCTGGTGGCGAACTCGAAGCCATACTCGTCGGCGGCATACTCCTGTTTCTGGGAGAACTGCGCGTCGGTGAAGGCGGTCACCACGTCGCCCAGCTGCGACTCGCTCAACTTCGCCACGACGCTGCCTTCGGCTGCACCGGCCGCGTTGCGCGCCGCCGAGGCCAGGTAGGCGTTTTTCATGGCGTGCTTCACGTCGGCATGCACGACATGCCCGATCTCATGTCCGATGATGGCCATCAGCTGATCGTCGTCCATCAGGTCCATCAGCGAACTGAACACGCGGATCGATCCGTCGCCGCAGGCGAAGGCATTGACGTCGGTCACGAGGTATACCTTGAAGTTGAGCGGCAGTCCGTCGGCGTCGGTGATGCCCTCGGTCAGCCGTTTCAGCCGCTGGACGTACTCCGACGAGTCGGGCGCCACCGGGTTGTTTTCGTCCATCCATGCCACCGCCTCGCGGCTCAGGTCGGCGATGTCCTTGTCGCTCAATGTAACGGCCTGGGCTACGTCCTTGCCGGCCGAGAGTAGTTTGGACGTGTTGATCTTCCTGCCTCCGATTCTCAGCTGCGCCGAGGCGCTTCCGGTCCCGACTGCCGAGGCGAGCAGTACGAGTCCCCAAATCAGGATCTTCTTCATTTCTGATGGTTGCGGTTGTTGTTTTTCGGACACAAATGTAACGAATGCGGGGCGAATTCGCAAGCGCGAATTTCGCCTTCCGGCCTTCGTCCGTCCGCCATTCCGTCTCTTTCGCTTCCTTCCGCTGCGGCGGATGGGGGCGTCCGTTCGCCATTCAGTCGAGAAAACCCTCGCGCACGAGCTGTTCGCGGATGCGCGTCCAGTCGGCCACGGGCCGCTTTTCGCCCTCGGCGAAGCGCAGCGGGCAGCCCAGGTTGCTGTCGTCGATATAGAGGTCGGCGTGGATCTTCGGCGAGGAGGTCCAGCGCCGCTGCGCGGGGTTCTCGTTCACGGCGTAGAGCGGGATGCCGTGCCGCCGGAACCACTCCACGGCCTCGGTGAGCAACGCCCCGTGCCGCATCGTGTAGAGGATCAGCCGGCAACCGTTGCCGGTCAGTTCGCGGAGCACGGGCACGGCTCCGGCATCCTCCCCGATCTCGGGGTAGGCGTGCGTCACGACCGTGCCGTCGAAATCCACGGCGATGATTGCATTGCGTATGGCCATCGTCAATTATTTTTTGTGTTTGCCGAAGATGCGGCGCAGCAGGCCCCGTATCCCGCGCCGTTTCTCGTCGTCGCGGCGGTCGTCGCCGTATCCGTATCCATAACCGTATCCGTACCCGTATCCGTATCCGTACCCGTACCCGTGGCGGCGGACCCGTGTGCTGTTGAGGACGATGCACATGTTCCGGAACCGCTTTTCGCGGTAGAGCCGTTCGATGTCGGGCAGCTGGCGCCGGTCGAGCACCCCTTCGCGGACGATGTAGATGCAGAGGTCGGCCAGGCGGTCGCTGATCACGGCGTCGGCCACCGACATGGCGGGCGTGCTGTCCAGGAAGAGGAAGTCGTAACGCTCCTTGAGCTCCCCGACCAGCCGGTCGAGCCGCTCCGAGAGGAGCATTTCGGCCGGGTTGGGCGGCTGCGTTCCGGCGTAGATCACGTCCAGTCCGTCGTGGATGCCCGAGGGGCGGATGAGTGCGTTGGCGCTGTCGATCGTTCCGGCCAGATAGGCCGTCAGCCCGTGCTTGCTGCCCCCGTGCCCGAGCTGCGACGAGAGGGCGTGGCGTCGGAAGTCGAGGTCCACGAGCAGCACCCGCTTTCCGGCCATGGCCAGCGTGGCGGCGAGGTTCACCGCCACGAAGGTCTTTCCGGCGTGGGGATTCGTCGAGGTGAAGAGCACGCTGCGGATTCCGTTCCCGGCCGATACGTTCATGAAGGTCATGTTCGACCGCAGCATGCGGAAGGCCTCGGAGAGGGGGTCGCGGCCGGCCTCGCGCACGGCCACGCCGCGCTCGTCGCCGCCCTCGTGGTAGGGGATGTCGCCCAGGAACGGGGCGCTCACGTGCTCCTCGATGTCCTTGCGGCCGCGGATCGTCGTGTCGAGCATCCCCACCAGGTAGAGCAGCCCGAAGGGGATCGCCAGCCCGACGACCAGTGCGATCGAGAGGATCATCGTCGCGCGCGGCGAGACGGGCAGCGGGCTGCCGTAGGCCGTGTCGATGATGCGGGCGTTGCTCTCGGCCACGGCGTAGTTGAGCTGCGTCTCCTCCAGCTTGTTGAGCAGGTAGAGGTAGAGCTCCTCCTTGATCTTCTGCTGGCGGGCGATGCCGAGCATGGCCTTCTCCTGCGAGGGCATGGCGGCGATCCGGTCGTCGGCCGTGGCCTCCTCGCCGCGCATGGCGTCGCGCTGGAGCGTGAGCGTGGCGATGTGCGAGTCGAGCGAGGCGAGTATCGAGCGCCTCACGGCCGCCAGTTCGCGGTCCATCTCGCCGATCACGGGATTCTGCTCCGAACCGTTTGCAAGCAGGCGGCTGCGCGTGAGTATGGCCTCGTTGTATCGGTCGATCTGTGCCGCCACGGTCTCGCTGGCCACCGATGCCGCCATCGGGATCAGCTCGCCGGCGTGCGCCGGGTCGCGGAGGTAGTCGCTCACGAACCGCGCCACCGCGATCTGGTTCTCGAGCGACAGCCCCTCGGCCTTGTAGCGGCTGCTCTCGGTGACGTTGCGCGCGGCCTCCGACTGGAGGTCGATCATGCGGTTGCTGCGCTTGAGCTCCTCGATGCCGCGGTCCACGTCGCCCAGCTCGCGTCCGATGACGTCGAGCCGTGCGCGGATGAAGTCGGAGGTGACTACCGAGATGCGGCGCTTGTCCTCCACGGCGTCCTCGTTGTATACCGCCACGAGGGCGTCGATCACCTCCTCGGCGCGCCGCGGCACGGTGTTCGACATCGTCACGGTCACCACCGAGGCCTGCTTGTTCGCCACGTCGCACTTCACGGCGTTGCGGTAGGCGCTCGTCGCCGAGCCGAGCGACCGCTTGCGGACGCGGACCGGCACGCCCTCGTATGCGGGCGTGAGGTAGGGGGTCCGCTCGACGACGACCTTTCCCACCGGCGTCGCCGCCGTGTCGCCCGGTTCGACGACGATCTGCGTGCGCCGTTCGGACTTGGGGAGGAACCCGTCGTCGAAATCCGAGAGGCGCAGCCGCCCGTCGGGCAGCGGGGTGACGGTCAGTTCGGCCGAGAGATCCTCGGTCTCGTCGATGAAGCGCACGCGGAGGGGCGACTGCCCGTAGAGGTCGCGGGTCCGAAGCCTGTCGCGCACCGAGTAGTCGGTCGTGAGTCCGAGCCGCCGCACGACCTCCGACATCAGGCGGCGCGACTGGAGGATGAAGACCTCGTTGTCCACGCTGCGGCGGTTCTGGAATCCGGCCAGGTCGCTGAATGCCGCCAGGTCCGTGTCGCCGCCCTTGCGGCTGTCCTTGACGAGTATGGTCGCCGTGCGGCTGTAGATGCGCGGCGTCGAGGCGAGGTAGTAGTAGGCGGCCCCGAGGCAGACGGCCGCCGAGATGACGAACCAGTACCAGTTGGCTGCGACCATGCGCAGGATGTCGTGCAGGGTGACGTTTCCGGTCGTCTCCTCGGCCGGCTGCGGGTTGATTGTACGTTCGGTCATGGCGGCGGCTTATTTGGTGAGCGTTACGATGAGTGTGGCCACCGAGACGGCCGTCCCGACCAGCGAGAGGTAGAAGCTGCGGTTCTGGCTGATCTCGCCCGCCTGGGCCTTGTACTTGTTGGGCTTGACGTAGACGATGTCGTTCTGCTGGAGGTAGAAGGCCGGGGAGTCGAACACCTCCTTCGAGGTGAGGTCGAGGTGCTCGATCGTGCGCACGCCGTCCTGTTCGCGGGTGACGACCACGTCGTTGCGCACGCCGTAGACGGTCATGTCGCCGGCCATGGCCAGGGCGTCGAATATCGAGATGCGGTCGCGCGAGAGGTCGTAGTAGCCCGGGCGCAGCACCTCGCCGATGACCGAGATCTTCATGTCGGCGAACTGCACATTGACCGTCGGGTCGTTGATGTATCCCTCCTCGCGGATGCGGTCGGCGATCCGGCGGGCCAGCTCGCTGCGTGTCAGCCCGCTGCATTCGACCGTGCCGATGACCGGTATTTCGAGCCGGCCCTCTTCGTCCACGGTCCGCACCTGGAGCGACTGCTGCCCGGAGGTGCCGGTCACCGGACTTCCGGTGAGCGAGTTGTACGAGGTCGAGGAGTTGAACGGCACGGCCAGTTCGGGGTTGCGGCTGTTCACGACGATGGTGAGCCGGTCGAGGGGCTTGATGCGGATCTGGCCGGCCTCGGCGACGGCTTCGGGCGTAAAGTTCTCGGTGTCCTGCACATACCACACTCTTTTCTGGGCCGAGCAGGCCGTGAGCAGGCATCCCAGGATCATCCATACGATCGGGTGGCGGAGAGGTTGTTGCATGATGAGATGGTTGATACTGTCCGGCGACAAAGATACGGGAAAAAACAGCGTGCGATTGCAGGCTGATTTTGTTGATAATCAATTCGATGTGATTAAAAGTCCGGAACATGCCGCATCTTGCGGAAAAAAATCGTATCTTTGGTATCCGAAAATGGAAACAAGCAGGTCCCGGCATGGCCTCTTCGGGCGGACAGCCCTTCCGCAGACCGGTCTCTGCCGTCCCCGTTTCCCGCTTCCGATCCCCTCCGGAGCCTTCCGCAGGGCGTTTTCCGGCCGCACGGCCCGGTTGCGCGGATGCCTTCCGGCTGCGGCTTTTCGTGCCGGACGGGCCTTTCGGCCGCATTTCGGTCCGAAAGGGCCATCTTGCGGACGGAACGGAACGCTCCCGGGTGTGTGCCGAGCACGGTTCCGGCGTGCGGCTGCAGCCTCGGGCGCGGAAATTGGAGTGGGGAAAGGGTAGTGCCGCCGCGGGTTCCGGATGGTTCCGGAGCCGTTGCCGGACCTTGCGCCGCGATTTGGAAACACATTGTAACAGACGATGAATCTGCATCCCGAATGGAGCTACGGCGCCGTTCTCTACGAGATGAACGTGCGCCAGCTTACGCCCGAAGGAACGCTCCGGGCCGCCGCCGCGAAACTCGGCTTTCTGCACGACATGGGCGTCGATGCCGTATGGCTCATGCCGATCTACCCGATCGGGGAGCTTGACCGCAAGGGTACGCTCGGCTCCTACTATTCGATCCGCGACTACCGGGCCGTGAATCCCGAGTTCGGCACGATGGACGACCTCGACTCGTTCATCGCCGAGGCGCACCGGCTGGGCATGAAGGTGCTGCTCGACTGGGTGGCCAACCATACCTCGCGCGATGCGCGGTGGATCTCCGAGGAGCCCGCCTCGTGGTACGAACGCGACGCCGCGGGGCGTCCGGCCGTGCCGTGGGACTGGTCCGACACGGCCAAGCTCAACTACGGCAACCGCGACGTCTGGCGCGCCCAGGCCGAGGCGATGGAGTTCTGGATCCGCGAGCATGCCGTGGACGGTTTCCGCTGCGACATGGCGATGCTCGTGCCGATCGACTTCTGGAACGAGACGGCCGCCCGGCTGCGCCGCGTGAAGCCCGACCTCTTCCTGCTGGCCGAGGCCGAGGAGACCAACCTCTTCGAGCAGGGAGCCTTCGACGCCTGCTACGGCTGGGAGATCCACCACCTGATGAACGACGTGGCGCGCCAGCGCGTGCGCGTCACGGCGATGCGCGACTGGCTCTATGCCGACCTCCGCCGCTATCCGCGTTCGGCCATGCGCCTTGCCTTCACCTCGAACCACGACGAGAACACCTGGAGCGGTTCGGAGTTCACCCGCCTGGGCGACGCCCGCGAGATCATGACGGTCTTCACGTTCGTCATGCCGGGCGGGCTGCCGCTGATCTATACGGGCCAGGAGATCGGCTACGACCACTCGTTCTCCTTCTTCGACCGCGACCCGATCCCCTCCTACGGGGCCAACTGGCATACCGGCTTCTACCGGCGCCTCACGGCGATGCGCCACTCGTGCCCGGCCCTCGCCTCGGGCGAACGCGGCGGCGAGATGATCGAGATCCGCAACAACGCGGAGGACTGCCTGATGACCTTCGTCCGCGAGGTGGAGGGCAACCGGGTGGTGGCCGTCATGAACCTCTCGCCCTACGCCATCCAGGCCGACTACTATACGGGCATCTATGCCGGCCTGTATACCGACGCCCTCACGGGCGACTGTTACGAGCTGCGCGGGCATGTCCGCGAGTCGATGGCGCCGTGGAGCTACCGGATCCTGACCCGGTAGGGCGCGATTTGCTTTTTGACCTCCGAACGTTTATCTTTGCGGTCATGAAACGACTGCTTCTGCTCTCCGTGTTGCTGCTTTCGGGCTTCTGGGCCTGTGGCGCGACCTACCGCCCCGCGGATGTACCCAACGTGCAGCGGGCCGACCGCAACCGCTACGTCTCGAATCCCGACGGCATCCTCTCGGCCTCCGCGGTCGCACGGCTCGATTCGCTGTGCGGCGCACTGCGCGGGCGGGGCCTTGCCCAGGTGGCCGTCGTCGCCGTGGACGACATCGCCGGCGGTGACACCTTCTCGTTCGCCATCGAGCTGTTCGGCAGCTGGGGCGTCGGCAGCGCGAAGAGCGACAACGGACTGGGCGTCCTGCTGGTCCGCGACCTGCACGAGATCCGCTTCATCACGGGCGGCGGCCTCGAGGGCATCCTCCCCGACGCGCTCTGCAAGCGCATCCAGATGAAATACATGCTTCCGGCCTTCAGGCAGGAGGACTACGACGCCGGCATGCTCGCCGGCCTCGCGGTGACGGCCGAGGTGCTTGCGGGCGGCACGCCCGACCTGAGCGAGCCCGAAGGGGAGCTCTCCGGAGGTGCGATCCTTGCGATCGTCGGCCTCGTCGTCGGCCTGCTCCTGGCCCTGGGTATTCTCAACTACTACCGCTCGCGGCGCTGCCCGCACTGCCGCCGCTTCACCCTGCGGCAGCACTCCGTCGAGCAGGTGGCGCTGACGCGCACCTATCGTGAGATGGAGTACACCTACGTCTGCTCGTCGTGCGGGGCCACCGTGCGGGCGTCGATTCCCCGGATGCCTTTCACGACGGCGTCACTGACGATCGGCACGGCTCCGTAACCGGGCATCTGGTTGGTTTCTCCGCCGAGCAGGGGCCATATGGGCAGTTTCCCCTGCTGGTCGCAGATCGAAAGCATCGAGTGGACCATGTCGCCCACGCGGTCGCTCTGTATGATGGTGAACCACGGATGCAGGGCCCGGTAGGTGTCCCAGCACGAGAAGGTCGAGTAGTTGGTCCGGTCCGATTCCCAGATCCGGTTGTCGTGCCCGCGAAACTCCCCGTTCACGTCGCAGTAGGTCGTCGGGGCGATCATCGTGTGGTACATGGCCGTGTAGAAGACGCGCTTCGCCCGTTCGTCTCCGGAGACGACCTCCACGCGCCCCAGCTCCTTCTCCCAGGCAGCCCGGGCCTGCTCGGCCACCTGCTCGAAGTTCCAGTGGGGAATCTCCCGGCGGAGGTTCTCGAGGGCGTTCTCCTCGCTGACCGATGAGATGGCGACCTTGATGCAGAGCCGGTCGATCGGTTCGCAGAAGCTGACAACACCCTTCACGCCGATCCCTTCGAGCTCGTTGCGTCCGGCCGGTTCGTCGTTTTCGAAGACGAGCAGTTCGGCGATCGGCCGGTCGCTTTTCAGGGCGAAATAGACCCGGTGCTCCGGCGCCCATCCCTTGACGATGCGGTATCCGACGAGCGTATGCGCATCAATCCGCCGCAGCGCCGAGGCGACCGACTGGAAGCCGTTGCCTTCATACAGATTGACGAGCAGCCGGGCCGTCTCTCCGGCCGGGAACCTGTAGCGGTGGAATGCCGTGCGGCAGGCGGCGGTCAGTTCCACGCCGATCCCGTTGTCGAGCGTCAGGGCGTATCGGTAGGGCGTCACCTCCTCGTTTTCGTGCCGGTAGTGTGCGGCGCAGCTGCCCGATATGTCCTCCTGTTCGCCGCGGCGGGTGCGTACCTCCCCGGTGAAGGGCATGATCTGGATGTCGCCCAGGTCCGTGCATCCCGTTCCGCTCAGGTGCGTGTGCGAGAATCCGATGACGACGTCGTCCGAGTCGTGGTATCCGGAGCACCAGTCCCACCCCTTGAAGATGTTCTGCGGTCCGACCTGGACGGCCCCGAACGGGACGCTGGCCCCGACGAATACGTGTCCGTGGCCGCCCGATCCGATCCGGGAATCCACATATTGCAGCCAGTTCCCCTCCCGGGCCGAACCCTGTCCGGCAAGTACGGCGGCGGACAGCAGTAAAAGGATCTGTTTTTTCATTGGGTCGTAATTTTTCGGTTGTCGGCCGTGGGCCGTTCCCGGTTGTTGTTCATGCGCTCTCCGGATGTCGGGCGGAACGGCCGGTGCGGCCGCCTCTGACCGCGCCGGCCGCGGCCGGCCGTCCCACCCCTTCCGGATGTTATTTTTGGACCTTGATCCTCAATACGGTGAACGACCACGGGTCGAACGTGTACGTGAACCGCTCGGAGAATCCCTTGTATACCCGCTCTTCGGGTACCACCTTTTCGGGGTTGTCGAGCGAATTCTCGTCCGAGGGGTCGCCCGACGTGAGGACGATGGCCTTGCCGGTTCGCCCGACGGATTCCGCGCCGGCCAGTTCGATCCCGGCCGTGAAGGGCTTCTCCGTGGCATTGACGAACTTGATGACCTCCTCACCGGTCGTCTCGTCGTATCCGGAGACGACATACTGCCTGCTCTGTTCGATCCGGGCTTCGAGCATCCGTTTCCCGTCGAGGCTGTAGGTGAAGCTGTCGCCGTGTATGTCGATGCGTATGTCATACCAGCGTCCGGTCTCTACCTGCTGCGCGATGTTGTTGGGGATTTGCGGCATGTCTGCCCCGACCATGCGCTGGAACGCCGTGGTCTGGTTGCCCCAGCCTCCGATGTTGAGCACGTATCCCGTCTCTCCCTGCATGCCGAAGTAGAGGATAAAACCCTCGTCTCCGCTCTTTTTCCGGGCCTTCACCGATATCGAACAGTCGGAGAACTCCTCCGGCGAATCCCAGATGCTCCAACGCATCACCCCGGGGCCTTCCTGGCTCAGGGTGCCGTCTGCTGCGGACCATGTGCCCCCTTTCGGAGTCCAGCCGCGCTCCATGTCGGCCTCGATGACCCGGCCGTCGGGCAGCGTGACCTTCAGCTCCCTGTATTCGTTGTCCGTGTTCCATCCGCCCAGTCCGATGCGGCCGCTTACCTGCACGCCGCTTCGGGGTTGTTCGAATTCGGTCGCCGTGTTGTAGTCCGGACGGTTCTCGGCATACATCTTCTGGACGTGGTATGACGAACGTCCCATGACGCGGTGCGAATCGAACCAGATCAGGTTCGTCGGCCATACCCGGTCGTTCACGTTTTCGAGCAGCGGGGCATACGACGCCATCTTCACCAGATCCGAATTGCGCTCCATGCCGGACAGGAAGGCCGCTTCGGCCAACGCTCCCAGCAGGTTGCCTCCTCCGACCTGTTGATTGACCGCATACTCTCCCACATAGACGGCATAGCCGCCTCTCTCCTGCTGGTCGAAAAGACGACTCGAAGATAGGAAAAATTCCGGTGCCACGTACCAGTGGGGGTCGATCATGTCCACCCGCTCGTGCCGGCGCTGCCCGCCCAGACCGAGAGTCGAGATGAGGGTCAGACGGGGGTATTTCGCCTTGATGGCCCTGTAGAACCGGTCGTACCTCTTCTCGTAGACCGGTCCCCAGTTTTCGTTTCCGATCTCAACGTATTGCAGCGGGAACGGTTCGGGATGGCCGTTCTCGACCCGTTTGCGGCTCCATTCGGTCGTTCCGTCGCCCAATGCATAGTCGATGGCATCGAGCGCATCCTGGATGAATGCATCGAGATCCTCCTCCCTGCAGGCATCCCCTACACGGCCCTGACAGCCTATTCCCGCATTGCAGACGAACATGCCGGCGGCTCTGATGTCTTCGCAGAACTGCAGGAATTCGTGGTACCCGAATCCCATTGTTGCCCTGTATCCCCACGTGTCGTAGATCCCCGGACGGTTCTTGGGGTCGCCGATCGTCTTTTTCCATTCGATGCGGTTCGAAAGGTCGATGCCTTCCACGATGCAGCCGCCCGGCCAGCGGACGAAGGCCGGATGCAGGGCCTCGAGCGTTTGTGCGATGTCCTTCCGAAGTCCGTTGATCCGGTTGCGGAACGTTTCGGGGAAGAGCGATACATAGTCCAGCAGCAGCGTCCCCGTGCCTTCGAGTTCGATGACGAACCGGGCGTGCGGATCGCTGCCCGTGGCGGTCAGCTGTCCGGTGTATTCGCACCATGTCCTGTCCGGGTCGATCGCCAGCGGCCGGTTGCAGAGCTCCGTGCCGTCTTCGGCTACGAGTTTGAGTATGGCGCGTCCCTCGAACCGGTTTCCGTTCGAGGTGTTCATCCTCAGGTAATATCCCTTTCCCTTTTCGATGTTCATTCCCCAGAATCCGCAGTTCGACAGGGCGATACGTCCCTTTTCCGGAAGCGTTACCTTAAGAGCCGTCGGACTCGCTTCGTTGAGCGGGTATTCGCGGGTCAGTTCGGCCGATGCCCCCGACCCCTCGAGTTGTTCGAACCTCCAGGCCGGAATCGGGTCCGGGTTCCAGCGGAACGACAGGTCGGGATGGGGACGTGCCCCCGTCAGGTGGTTTGTCCGATCGGCCGGCGGAAAGATCCGGTCCCCTTTTACGGTGTACCCTTCCGGGACGGACGAGTCCTCGAATCCGCGGTTCTGGATCAGTTCGGCATAGAGGCCTCCGTCTCCCGCGTGGTTGATCTCCTCGAAGAAGATGCCGTACATCGAAGCCGGGATGTCGGCTCCGCGCCGGGCCAGGTCGATGCGGATCGTGGCCTCGGGCTCCTCATCGGGGGTGCAGCCTCCTGATACGAGCAGCAGGGCGGTCAGTGAGGTGAGCAGTTGTTTCATGGTCGCAGTTTTTTCCGATGGGTTATTGTTCGATGGGACGGTGTTGCGGGTCCGATCCGAAGTCCGAGGGCTTCGGTCCCATTTTCAACCGCAGCGTGCCGCCGCGCAGCAGGTCGGCATGACGGATGTACGAGTATGGATAGGGCCGTCCGTCGAGTTCGGCCGACTGGATGTAGATGTTCTCCTCCGAATTGTTCTCGGCGATGACCGTGAAGCGTTTGCCTCCGTGCGTGCGCAGGGTGATCCGGTCGAATGCGGGGCTTCCCAGCACGTAGATTCCCAGCGCCGGGTTCACCGGATAGAATCCCATGGCCGAGAGCACGTACCACGACGACATCTGCCCGCAGTCCTCGTTGCCGGCCAGCCCGTCCGGCCGGTCCGTGTACATCTTGCCGAGGATGCGGCGGACCAGCCGCGCGGTTTTCCATTGCTGGCCGACATACGGGTATAGATAGACGGTGTGGTGGCCCGGTTCGTTGCCGTGGGCATACTGCCCGATCAGCCCCGAGATGTCGCCCGACGCCTGCTCGCCCATGTCCCCTTCGATCGTAAAGAGCGAGTCGAGTTTGGCGGCGAAGGCCTCCTCGCTTCCGAAGAGCGACACCAGCCCCTGCACGTCGTGCGGCACGAGCCAGGTGTACTGCCATCCGGTACCTTCGCAGTAGTCGTCGTTGCGGTGGGTCGAGCGGAAGGGATCGAACGGTTCGCGGAACGATCCGTCGGCATTGCGGCCGCGGAAGAACCGCGTTTTCGGGTCCCAGTAGTTTCTGTAGAACCGGGCCCTCCTCCCGAACTCCCGCGCGAGCTCCCCGTCGCCCGCCTTGCGGGCCGCTAGGGCGATGCATCCGTCGGCGAGGGCGTATTCGAGCCCCTTGGCCACCGATTCGCCCTCCTTGTCCGCCGGGATGTAATCCTGCCGGCGGAGCCAGCCCAGCCCCTTGTAGTCGCTCGTCATCGACTCCTTCATGGCCCGGAGCGCCCGCCGGCTGTCGATTCCGGGAATCCCCTTCATCAGGGCGTCGGCAATGACGGGCACGGACTGTATTCCGATCATCTCCCGGGTGTCCGATCCGTAGAGATGCCACACGGGCAGCATCCCCTGCTCGTCGTGGATGTCGAGCATCGTCAGTACCATGTCGGGGACGCGCCCGGCCTGCAGCAGGGTGTAGAGCGGGTGTGCGGCCCGATAGGTGTCCCACAGCGAAAAAACGGTGTAGGTTTCGTGCCCCGGGTCCTCATGCACCATCCCGTCGGCACCCCGGTAGCGGCCGTCGCAGTCGTTGAAGAGGGCGGGTTGCAGGAATGCGTGATAGAGTCCCGTGTAGAAGATCCTCCGCGTCCGGTCGTCGGCGCCTTCGACTGCGACCTTGTCCAATTCACGCTCCCACTTTCGGGCCGTGCGGCGGACGGTCTCTTCGAAATCCCATCCCGGGAGTTCGCTCTCGATGTTCCGGTCGGCCCCCGACATGCTGACCGGGGAGATTCCGACCTTTACCGATACGGACCGCGTGTCGTCGGGAAGACGCACGATCCCCTTGATATTGACACCCCGTTCGACGCTGCTTCCTTCCACCGGACGGTCGTCCCTGTAGATATCCAGTTTCACCGGGATGGAGAAGCGGGCGGAGAAGTAGATGCGTTGTCGTTTGGACCATCCGGTCGAATAGCGGTAGCCCCGGATCGTGCGGTCGTCCTCCTGTTCCAGAAAGGTCTCCGTGGCCCGGTCGTCGCCGTTGCCGTCGAACAGGTTGATGACGATCTGCCGGCTTCCCGGCGTCTCGGGGAATCCGTAGCGGTGGAATCCGACCCGCTCGGTGGCTGTCAGTTCCGCCTCGATGCCGTAGTCGTCCAGATGGAGCCGGTAGTATGCCGGGGTCGCCGTCTCGCGCTGGTGCGAATAGCGGGAGGCGTAGCCGCTGTCCGGATCCTCCTGCGACCCGGGGCATACCTGCGGCGTTCCGGTCGTGGGCATGAAGATCAGGTCGCCCGTGTCGCTGCAGCCCGTGCCGTTGAGGTGCAGGTGCGCGAATCCGATGCAGATCGAGTCGGAGGCGTGGTATCCCGAACACCAGTCCCATCCCTTGTTGAAGTTTCCGGGGCCGAGCTGCACGGCCCCGAACGGGGCGGCCACGCCCATGAAGGTGTGGCCGTGCCCGGCCGTACCGATTCGGGTATCGACCCATTGCAGTATGCCTTTGCGGCTGATTTGTGCCGGTTTCGGGTCATTCCCCGCCGTTGCCTGGACGGCAGCCAGCAGCAGCGGCAGGAGGGCGGTTGCGGTTTTGAACATATGCGGTCAGTTTTTTGTCTCCCGGTTTTTCCAGGGAATGTGTTCGGGATGCTGCTCGTAGTATGCGCGGGCCGTGGCGACGTTGTCCTTGGGCAGCAGGAAGACAAAGCGTCCCGGGAAATCCCGTTCCAGCCGTTCCGCCTCGCGTTTGAGCCGGGCGATGCCGTGGTAGCCGTATGTGGCGGCGGTGGGGTAGACGTTCAGGAAATGGGGGCGCGACGGGTCCAGTTTCGCCTGCCGGGCGGCGAGGTTGTTGTACAGGTCGCCCTCGGCGACCAGATGGTCCCCCTGGTTCATGATGACCACCCCTTCGTGGCAGTCGAGCACCACGTCGTCGTCCCCGTTGAAGATACCCTCGAGACCGGCCGTCTCGACATAGCGGTAGAAACGGTCGGTGCCGTAGGAGCAGTGCCAGAAACATCCGGTGCGGAAGCCGGCCGATTCCAGCCACGCCCGGTTCTTTTCCAGCCACTGTCCGTATCCCTGCTCGCTGTAGTCGCGCCCGTAGATGAACTGGTAGCCCGACGGCCCGGCCAGCAGCTCGTCGTTGTCGCTCATGTGTCTGTAGTACCACTCCATCAGGAACGGGTTCAGCTCCTGCAGCCCGGCGCAGAGCGTCGTGCCTACGGGAAACTCCCCGCGGTCCCTGTCATCGGTCCAGATGGCGTACAGGGCGTTCTGGTCGAACTGCACGTTGTCGCCGTCGCTGAAGACGACGCTCACGTAGATCTTGCCCTTCTCGGCCCTGACGGCGCGGCCGGGGCGCTGTCTGAACGACCGGTTCGGGTAGCTGCACCAGAACGATGCGTTGGCATAGTAGTCGCTCACCACATAGCCGATGTGGTACCGGTTGGTGACGTAGAGCAGGTCGTCGCCGCTTTTGGCATAGCCCATGACGATCGCACCCGGTTCGAAACGGCCGTTCCGGCAGATCTCCTCGATCATGCCCCGCTCTTGCGGGTCGGCATCATCGAGCCAGAACGCGAAGCCGCGCGAGGCCACGGCATAGTCGTAGAGCGTCCACGGATTCCCCTGCCAGTCGCTGCGCAGACCCAGCGAAAAGAGGATGTTCGGATGGCATTGGGGCTGGAGTGTCTGCCGGGCCCATGCATAAGCCTCCTGCTTGGAGGCCCAGCGGCCGTAGAGCCGCTCCACATGCCCCTTCCACGGGGTTTCGGACGTCAGCCGGGCATAGAGCTCCTCGGTGAGGGGCAGGCCCTTGTGCTGTGCGGCCAGCATGACGGCCATGTTCCACGACCAATCCTCCTCGGGACTCCAGATGTAGATGTTCCGCACCCGTCCGGCATAGGCCCGGAAGAGCGACCGCAGCCCGGGATCCTCGCCTTCGCCGAGCGGAAGCAGGTCGAACGGCCGCTTCGTGTCGTCGAGCTGGCGTACGTGGTGGTCGGCCAGGTAGAGATAGCATTGGGCCGTATCCTGGTTCACGAGTCCCTGAAAGGCCGTGGCGATCATGCGGGCCGGTCCCCGGTCCCTGCGGATGTCGGCCACGGTGATGCGCCCGCGATGCATTCGGGTTTTGTAGAACTGGCCCGATTGGGGCCCGGCCGCCCATGCGCACTGAAGAGCGAGCAGGGGAAGGCACAGCAGGATGAACGGCACTCTTTTCACGGCGGGGCGTTTCATTGTCGGTGCGTGTTTTTCAGTTTCAGCCGCAGAACGGTCATGGATTGCGGGCGGAACGTGACCTCCATCTGCGGCGATACGTGGTTGAAAACCTCCTCCACGGGCACGATCCGGTTGCGCTCCTCGAAGGTGTTCTCGTCGAATTTCGAATCGGCCCACAGGCAGATCCGTTTGCCCAGCGGTTCGAACTCGGCGTTGCGGAAGTCGAACTTCACCGGCATCGGGACATCTTCGGCATTGATCACCTTCACAATCACCTCGCCGTTTTTGCGGTCGAGCCCCGCAAGGGCGTATTGCCGCTGGATGTAGCTGTTGTCGTATACGAGGGCCTTGACTCCGTCGATCCAGCATTCGAACGTCTCCCGGTTGCGGATCACGAGCTTGACGTGGTAGGTTCGTCCTGTTTCGATCGGCTGGGTCGGCCGTTCGGTGTTCAGCACGAACGCATTGTGATTCGACACCGACTGGAAGATCGTCCAGGCGTTGCCGAAACTGCCGAGCGTCATCTGGTAGCAGTCGGCCGTGTTGTCGCTGTTCCGGTTGCCGAAGTGGAGGACGAATCCCTCCTTGCCCCCGAGTTTCGTGGCGTCGAACTCCACCGATACGAGTGCGGCCTTGCGGGCGTCGAACTGCCGCCCCTGCAGCAGGATGGAACTCGTTGCCGAGGGGTTGGGCTGGACGAGTTTGCCGCCTTCGACCTTCCAGTCGGGCGATGTGGCGAACCATTCGCCCGGATTCCCGGCGATGTCCGATGCGTAGACCTCCTCGCCGTCCACCGTGACCCGGATGTCGGAGAATTCGGCTGCGGTCTGATAGGTGCCCAGTCCGATGCCGCCCCGCGGAGTGGTCTTGTCGGGGAGAATGCCCAGGGTGGTCTCCGTAGCCAGATTGACATCGGGACGGTTGTCCGTGAACATCCGCTCGACCCAGTACGACGAACGCCCGATCACGTCGTCGTTGCGCACCAGGATGAGGTTTACGCCCATCCGGCACTTGGTGTTTTCCATCAGGGGGGCATACGAACACATCGTGACCAGGTCCGAATTGCGCTCCATGCCCATGATGAATGCACCTTCGCTCAGGGCCCCCTCCATGTTGCCGGAGCCCACACCCATGTTGCAGGCGTACTCTCCGACGTAGGTCTTGTGCCCCTCCTCGCGGGGGAAGCGGTCGAAATAGTCCGTGTTGGAGTAGAACCAGCTCGGGAAGTTGTAGAAGTGCGGGTCGTTCATGTCGTATCCGTCGATCCATCCCAGCTGCTCGCTCATCGGCAGGCACGTGATGATGGTGATGTCGGGATAGGCTTCGCGGATCCGCTTGTAGAAACGGTTGTAGTACTTGGCGTACATGGCGCTGTGGTTTTCGTTCCCGACCTCGATGTAGTCCAGTGTGAACGGTTCGGGATGGCCGTTCCGGGCCCGTTCGGCGCCCCAGCGGGTCGTCTCGGCGTCGCCCGTGGCATATTCGATCGCATCCAGCGCGTCCTGTATCAGGCCTTCGACCTGGTCGTCGTCGTAGAAGTCGCCGTTGCGCCCGTCGCAGGACATGCCGGCGTTGCAGACGAACATGGCCTTGCAGCCGATGTCCTCGCAGTATTGCAGGAATTCGTGGTATCCGAATCCGTTGGTGGAGTGGTAGCCCCAGAGGTTGTATTCGCCCTTGCGCAGCTCCGGTTTCCCGATCGTGTTCTTCCAGTTCACGCGGTTCTCCATCGTGAGCCCCTCGACGATGCACCCGCCGGGCCAGCGCATGAATGCCGGCTTGAGGTCAGCCACGAACTGCGCGACGTCGCGGCGCAGTCCGTTGGGGCGGTTGTGGAACGTGTGGCGGGGGAAGAGCGACACGTAGTCGATCTCCAGCGAGCCCTCCGAATCGAACCGCAGGGCGAACCGGCCGTCGTTCACCGTCCGCGAGGGCTTCAACTCCCCCTCGAAATAGCTCCACGCTCCGTTGTCTTTCAGGGCAAACCGCTTTGCGGCCAGCACCTCGCCGTCGGCTGCGAGGATCTCCGCCGTCACGCTTCCCCGGTATCCGTCCGCGGCCCTGACGTAGAAGCGCAGGTTGTATTTCTCGCCCGCCTCGACGGCCAGGCCGTAGAAACCGCTGTTTACGAGGCGGAACGGCTCCCGGCAGGCGTCGATCGAAAGATACATGGCCTTCGAGCCCTCGACCTGCAGGTGGTCCGTATCGTCGATGCGGACCGAATACGAGGCCCCGTCCGCCGCTTCGATCGTCCATCCCGGATGGGTGTCTTCGATGTCCCAGGGAATGCTCCAGCTGCGCATCTGTTCGGGCGACGAGTAGACCGCCCGGTACGGGGCATAGACCCTCTTGTCCTCCGGGTTGTAGGTGCAGCCCGACGGCAGGTTCTTCTCTTCGAACCCCCGGTTGAAGATCAGTTCCGCATACATGCCCCCGTCGGCCGAACGGTTGATGTCCTCGAAGAAGATGCCGTACATCGTCGGGGCGATCTCCGCCTCCTCCCGGGCCACGTCCACCGTGATCCGGGCCTGTGGAATGTTTTGGCCCGATGCCGCCGATACGATTCCGGCGGCACCGAGCATCAGAAGTGTATGGATGTTTCGCTTCATGGGATCATTTGCAGTATTTTTTCAACAGATCGATCTCCGACGGGTCGTAGGGTGTAAAATCGCCCCGGAAGATATCGTGCTGCCACGGCCCCGTGTATTCGCCGTGCTCGGGACGGTGCCCCCACGGAAGATCCGTCTGGGTCTTGCCGTTCACCAGCTGGATCCCGCTCCACCATTATCACGACGAACTTGCCCTTTACAAGATGGGAGGAAATCATCAAGGATAAAGTCCTGTGCTCGGCGCTCGTGGACAGACTTTGCCACAAGGTTTTCCTGTTGAACATAACTGGACAATCCTTCAGGGTTAGAGAAACACAAAAAATGGTTGAAAAATTACATGAATAAATACACTCGCTTATATTTGAACTACACAAAATGTGGTCCCTTTTTTAATGACTATATGGGGAAATTTCTTGTGAGTATTTACAGGATATAGTCTTTTTGATCTTCCCATACGCTTTTTCCTCCTTTTTTTAATATTCCCGAGGATAAACAAAGGTAATGTATTTTGCATAAACAAACTATCATTATGACGGGAAGAACGCAGTGAAATAAGCTAATCTTGTCCAAACAAACTGCACCAGCTGAGGCTATAAAACACCAATGCGACAAACAAATTATCTTTATTTATCGCATTGATATTCAATGATTTAACCTAAATAAAGGCTATTAATACTCGTCCTCATTGAAGAAGAAGTCGTCCTTTGAGGGGTAGTCGGGCCAGATGTCCTCGATCGATTCGTAGATATCGCCTTCGTCTTCTATCTCCTGCAGGTTTTCAAGCACTTCGAGCGGAGCACCGGACCGCACGGCGTAGTCGATCAACTCCTCTTTCGTTGCGGGCCAGGGTGCATCTTCGAGTTTTGATGCCAGTTCAAGTGTCCAGTACATGGTCTAAAGTTTTTAAGTTCTGAAAAATCAGCTTGTTCCGTGGTTTATGTCCTGCTTTGCCCCAGCAGGACCGATGTGCAAAAGTATAAAAAAAAACAGAAAAACAAAGGAAAAACGGGAAAACATCCCGTGAAGGATGTGTGTCCGTTGATTATCAATGTGTTGTGCGAAACTTTTGCGTGCTTGCGAACCGAAACTCCGCCTCGGTCACTTCACGGCCGTGTAGAACAGGTCGAAGCACTCCCCGCCGACCGGGCCGATGCGGTAGTCGTCCATGCGGATCGAGGTCGTGAGGTCGGTATTCTGCCGGAGCAGCCTGCGGCGGTTGAGGCGGTTGAGCAGGTCGTAGGGCAGTTGCAGCATCCAGCGGGGCAGACGGTGCTGCAGGTCGAGCAGATCGAAGCGCGTGATGCGCTCGACCGAGCGTCGGTTCTCCTCATAGTAGTCCATGACCTTCCCGTTGCCGAAGACCCCGAGCGCCTCGACCTCGGAGAACGGACCGAGCAGCAGCCGGCGCAACTCCTCGGGCGTGTATTCGCGCACGTGCCATGGGTTGCGCGTCAGCGACATCGGGGCGTTGGGCGTCGTCACGAGAAACCGCCCTCCGGGCCGGAGGACACGGTGTATTTCGGCGACGAATGCTCTATCGTCGCGGATGTGTTCGATGACCTGGAACGAGATCACCCAGTCGAACGAGGCGTCGCGAAAGGGCAGGGGAGGCACCACGGCCTCGAGGAACGTGACGTCCCCGCGTGCAAGCAGCTCCTCCTGCGGGCGGTGCTTGTCGATGGTGACGAACCGCCGGGCGTGCGGTGCGACGAGTTCGATGCCGTACCCCGATCCGGTGCCGATTTCGAGCACCTCGCCGCCGATGCGTTCGGCCGCGGCACAGTAGGCCAGCCGCGAACGCTGGAAGACGAAGTTGTCCGAGGCCTCGACCGAGACCCGTTCCGCGGTGTTAATCTTCGCCATGGCCTGCGTTGGTTTCGATTCCGCCCTCCGTCAGCGTTACCTCGCCGCTGCGCAGCAGCATGCCCAGCGAGCGCTTGAATACCTTCTTGCTCATCTGCACCGTGCGTGCGATCTCCTCGGGCGAGCTGTCGTCGTTGAGCGGCAGCCTTCCGCCGTGCTCGCGCAGGATGCGGAGCAGCTCCTGCGCCGAATCCTTCACCTGCGCATATCCCGTCTGCTGGAGACTGATGTCGATGCGGTTGTCCTCGGTGATGCGGCGGACGTATCCCGTCAGGGCGTCACCCACGGCCACCGGGCGGAAGAGCTGGTTGTTGTATATCATGCCCCAGTGGCGGTTCTCGACCACCACGCGGTATCCGATCTCGCTCTGCGAGGCGACGACGATCCGCACCTGCTGGTGGGGCCGCACCGTGATGACCTCGTTGTCGATGAACCCGCGCAGCTTCATCGTGGCCACGCAGCGTCCCGTGACGTTGTCCTCGTAGAGATAGACCACGTAGCGGTGCCCGACCACCACGCCTCCCTGCTGGTTACGGTTCGGCAGGAAGAGGTCCTTGCCGTGCAGGCCCCAGTCGAGGAAGGCCCCGTGCTGGGTCTTGTCCACCACGCGCAGCGCCCCGACCTCGCCGACCTGCAGCAGCGGGCGTTCGGTCGTGGCCACGAGCCGGTCCTCCGAGTCGTGGTATACGAACACCTCCTTTGCGTCGCCGGTCTTGTCGGCCAGCGAGGTGTAACGGTTCGGCAGGAGCACCTCGTTGTGCTCCTCGTCGGCCAGGTAGAGTCCGTAGTCGGAGGTCCGGCTGACGGTCAGGGTCTGAATGCGTCCGGCTTTGATCATCTTTTTTGTCGTCGTTTGCGGGGGTAGCCCCTCCGGGCTGCAAAATTACGTTTTATTTCGTGCGAATCCAAACCCGCCGGGGTGCGATTCCGAAAAACGGCGCGGAATTTGGCCGTGCGGCCGAAAACCGCTAACTTTATTCCCCCGGAGCACGGGCCGTCGCTCCGCGCCGCAGCCCGTGCCGCCCGACCTCCGCCGTGCGGGGTGGGCCCTGAAGTGCGCGGAGCGGCAAAAACCGAAGCCTATGGAAATGCGTATCGCCGTCTGCCAGACGGACATGGAGTGGATGAACCCCGAGCGGAATCTCGAGCGGCTCGAGCCGCTTGTTGCCGGAGCCGGGGCCGACCTGGTGCTGCTGCCCGAGATGTTCGCCACGGGCTTCGTGCTCCGGGCCGCGGAGGCGGCCGAACCGGACGGCGGCCCGATCGCCGCGACGCTGCAGCGCTGGGCACGCCGTTACGGATGCGCCCTTGCCGGGAGCCTCGCCGTCTCGGAGAACGGCCGCTTCTTCAACCGCATGCTCTTCGTCTACCCGTCGGGCGAGTATGCCCGCTACGACAAACGCCACCTCTTCGCCCCGGGCGGCGAGGCAGGCGAATATACGCCCGGCGACCGCCGCGTCGTGGTCACCTACCGCGGCGTGCGCTTCCTGCTGCTGGTCTGCTACGACCTCCGCTTTCCGGTCTGGAGCCGCTCGCGCGACGACTACGACGCCATCCTCTGCTGCGCCTCGTGGCCCGCATCGCGCCGCGATGTCTGGCGTACGCTGCTGCGTGCCCGGGCCATCGAGAACCAGTGCTTCGTGGCCGGGGCCAACCGCACGGGCCGCGACCCCGTGTCGCTCTATTCGGGCGATTCGGTGCTGCTCGACTGCCGCGGCCGGGCACTCGCCGAGGCGGGGTCCGATCCCGCGACGCTCGTCTCGTCGTTCGACCTCGGGGCGCAGCGCCTTTTCCGCGAGAAATTCCCCGCCTGGCGCGATGCCGACGACTTCCGTCTGCTTCTCTGATTGCGCCTCCTTGTTTTTCCCCGCCGAAAGTCGTATCTTTACGCGCTGATTCGCACCGCAGGTCCCGGGGCCCGAAGCCCCGCCCTTCGCGGTGCGGCCGACCGAACACGATGGAAGATACGATCAAGATATACGGTGCGCGGGTGCACAACCTCAAGAACGTCGATCTGGAGATCCCGCGCCGCAAACTGGTGGTCATCACGGGCCTCTCGGGCTCGGGCAAGTCCTCGCTGGCCTTCGACACGATCTATGCCGAGGGGCAGCGCCGCTACATGGAGACGCTCTCGACCTACGCGCGGCAGTTCGTGGGGACGATGGAGCGCCCCGACGTCGATAAGATCACGGGGCTGAGCCCCGTGGTGGCCATCGAGCAGAAGACCACCAACAAGAACCCCCGCTCGACCGTGGGCACCGTCACGGAGATCAACGATTTCCTGCGCCTGCTCTACGCGCGTGCCTCGCGGGCCTATTCGCCCGTTACGGGCGAGGAGATGGTCCACTACTCCGACGACCAAATCGCCGACCTCATCCTCGGGGGCTTCGACGGGCGGCGCATCGCGCTCATGGCCCCGGTGGTCAAGGGCCGCAAGGGTCACTACCGGGAGCTCTTCGAGTCGCTGGCCAGGAAGGGCTACATCTACGCCCGCATCGACGGCGAGATACGCGAGATCACGGCCGGCATGCGCCTCGACCGCTACAAGATCCATACGATCGACCTGGTGGTGGACCGCCTCCAGGTCTCGGCCGACGCGCGCGACCGGCTGATGACCTCGCTCAAGGAGTCGATGCGCCAGGGCAAGGGCACGATGGCCGTCTACGACTACGGCACCGGACAGCAACGCTTCTATTCGCGCCACCTGATGTGCCCCTCGACGGGCGTGGCCTTCGAGGACCCGGCGCCGCACACCTTCTCGTTCAACTCCCCGAAGGGGGCCTGCCCCCACTGCAACGGACTGGGCGAGGAGGCGGTCTTCGACCTGGCGAAGATCGTTCCCGACCCGCAGCTTTCGCTGCGCGAGGGGGCCGTCGAACCCCTGGGCAAATACCGCAACAACCTGCTCTTCGCCGAGCTGGAGATGCTCGGCCGGCGCTACGACTTCACGCTCGACGACCCGATCTCGAGCTTCTCGGAGGAGGGGCTCAATGCCGTGCTCTACGGCGACTCGGAGCCGCTGACGGTCGATCTCTCGGAGTTCAGCTCCTCGGGCGGCCGCCAGTTCCTGCAGTGGGAGGGCGTCGCCGAGTACATCGGCCGCACCGAGGACGACGACTCGAAGCGCGGCCAGAAGTGGCGCGACCAGTTCCTCGTCTACCGCACCTGCTCGGTCTGCGGCGGCTCGCGCCTGAAGAAGGAGGCGCTCCAGTTCCGCGTTGCGGGCAAGAACATCGCCGAGGTCTCGGCCCTCTCCATCTCGGAGTTCGCCGGGTGGATCGCCACGGTCGAGGAGCAGATGAGCGACAAGGAGCGCCGCATCGCGCAGGAGATCCTCAAGGAGATCCGCGAGCGGCTCCGCTTCCTGCAGGATGTGGGGCTGGGCTACCTTTCGCTCGCCCGCTCGTCGCGTTCGCTCTCGGGCGGCGAGAGCCAGCGCATCCGCCTGGCCACGCAGATCGGCTCGAAGCTGGTCAATGTCCTCTACATCCTCGACGAGCCCTCGATCGGCCTTCACCAGCGCGACAACCGGCGGCTGATCCGCAGCCTCGAGGAGCTGCGCGACGCCGGCAACTCGGTGATCGTCGTCGAGCACGACGAGGACATGATGCGCGCCGCCGACTTCATCGTCGATGTGGGCCCCCGCGCCGGCCGCAAAGGGGGGCGTATCGTCGCCGCCGGGAGCTTCGACGACATCCTCCGCTCCGACAGCATCACGGCCGACTACCTGACCGGCCGGCGGCGGATCGAGATTCCCGCCTCGCTGCGCCCGGGCACGGGCGAGCGGATCGTCATCCGCGGGGCCCGGGGCAACAACCTCAAGGGGGTCACCGCCGAGTTCCCGCTCGGCAAGTTCATCTGCGTGACGGGAGTCAGCGGCTCGGGCAAATCGACGCTCGTGAACGAAACCCTGCGCCCGATCCTTTCGAAGGCGCTCTACCGCTCCTACGACCAGCCGCTGCCCTACGATTCGGTCGAGGGCATCGAGCACATCGACAAGCTGGTCGTCGTCGATCAGTCGCCCATCGGGCGCTCGCCCCGCTCCAATCCGGCGACCTATTCCAACGTCTTCTCGGACATCCGCAAACTCTTCGAGATGACCCCCGACGCCCAGATCCGGGGTTTCAAGGCGGGCCGCTTTTCGTTCAACGTCAAGGGCGGACGCTGCGAGGAGTGCCGCGGCGCCGGCGTCCAGACCATCGAGATGAACTTCCTTCCGGACGTCTATGTCCGCTGCCGGGCCTGCGGCGGCCACCGCTACAACCGCGAGACGCTCGAGGTGCGCTACAAGGGCCGCAACATCGACGACGTGCTCAACATGACGGTGAACATGGCCGTGGAGTTTTTCGAGAACATCCCCTCGATCCACCAGAAGCTGCGTGCAATCCAGGAGGTGGGGCTCGGCTACCTCACGCTGGGCCAGCCCTGCACGACGCTCTCGGGCGGCGAGAGCCAGCGCATCAAGCTCTCCGCCGAGCTGTCGAAGCGCGATACGGGCCGCACGCTCTACATCCTCGACGAACCGACGACCGGCCTCCACTTCGAGGACATCCGCCTGCTGCTCGACGTGCTCAACAAACTCGTCGATCGCGGCAATACGGTGATCGTCATCGAGCACAACCTCGATGTCATCAAGGTGGCCGACCACCTGATCGACATCGGTCCCGAGGGGGGAGCGGCCGGCGGTCGGATCCTCGTGGCGGGCACGCCGCACGACGTGGCGCAGTGCCCGGAGAGCTATACGGGCCTATTTCTCAAACAAATGGGGCTTTAGTGCGATTCGGGCACCGGATTTGCTTTTCATGGCCGTACACAAACTTATGAGCTATGAAAAGAACAATCATTATCTTGCTGGGGCTGCTGTCGTGCATGGCCGTCCTCTCCGTGATCGGGCAGAAAAAGGTGCTCTCGCCGAAGGAAGAGCGCCGCGAAGTCCGCGAGAAGCGGCGTGCCGAGCGCATCGCCAACTACACGAAGTCGATGGACTCGCTCGTACTGTCGCGCAATTTCCAGTTCAATCCGCAGACGATGCAGCGCCAGCCGGCCGGTCCGATGCGTCAGATCATGAACCCCGAGTTCAGCGTGGGCGTCTGGGACGGTACGGTGGATGTCTGCCTGCCCTACGTGAAGGGGTATGTGGCTCCCTATTACGTGACGGTGCTCAACTACACGCTGCCGAGCGTCCAGGGCTATACGGCCGAACAGACGCACGAGGGGTGGATGGTGACCTTCTCCTCGTCGATGTTCACCGCCTCGACCTATACCTTCACCTTCGAGATCTTCACCCGCACGGGCGGCGCCAACCTGACGATCACCAATCCGTGGTACAACCCCGTGCAGTACACCGGTACGATCTCGCAGCTCTACTGACCGCCTGCGGGACCGTTGCTTCGGGCGGGCGTCCACTCCCGACTCCACACGTCCCGTCCGGTGCCGCCCGCGGGTTTTGTCCGAAACGAAAGCCGTCCCGCACAGATGCGGGGCGGCTTTATATAATATAGGAACTCCCCGTTCCGGTCAGGGACGGAAGATCAGCGCCACGGCCGATACCGACACCCCCTCCTCGCGGCCTTCGAATCCGAGCCGTTCGGTGGTCGTCGCCTTTACCGATACGCGGTCCACGGCAACCCCCATCGCCTCGGCCATCGCTGCGCGCATGGCGTCGATGTGGGGGCGGAGTTTCGGGCGCTGCATGCGGATCGTGCAGTCGATGTTTCCCACCTCGTAGCCCCGCTCGCGGAGCAGGGCGACCACCCGCTGCAGCAGGATCTTCGAGTCGATGCCCTTGAAATCGTCCGACGTGTCGGGGAAGTGGAGCCCGATATCGCCCAGCGCCGCGGCACCCAGCAGGGCGTCGCATACGGCATGTATCGCCACGTCGCCGTCCGAGTGGGCGACACATCCTTTCTCGTGGGGAATCTCGATGCCCCCCAGTACCAGCCGCAGCCCCTCCCTGAGGGCATGCACGTCGTATCCGTGTCCGATTCTGAAATCCATTGCGAAATCGTGTCCTTTTTTTCGGTAAAGGTATGCAAAAAATCCGTAAATCGGCTTCCGGAGAGGAAATGACGCAAAAAAAATGCGGCGAGGTGTTGTGTGGATATTAATTTTTTGTATCTTTATCGAGGTTTTGCATTTCGAATTGAAAGAAAACCGAACCTAAAACTTCAAGAACGATATGAATACCGATCTGAATCCCAATCCGCTCGTGCGCTTTCTCGGAAAGCCGTGCCGCGACTTCACGCGCGCCGATCTGATCCGTTATGTCAAGGAGAACGGCATCGAGATGATCAATCTCCGTTACCCGGGGGCGGACGGGCGTCTGAAGACCCTGAATTTCGTCATCAACGACGAGGCCTACCTGGAGAGCATCCTCACCTGCGGCGAGCGGGTGGACGGTTCGAGTCTCTTCCCCTATATCGAGGCGGGTTCGAGCGACCTCTACGTTGTGCCGCGCTACCGCACGGCCTTCCGCAACCCCTTCAGCGAAATCCCCTCGCTCGACATCCTGTGCAGCTACTACACCAAGGACGGCGAGCCCTTCGACATGGCTCCCGAGCAGGCGTTGCGCCGTGCGCACGAAGAGCTGCGCCGTGTGACGGGTTTCGATTTCCACGTCATGGGCGAACTGGAGTTCTATGTCGTCAGCCCGAAGGAGGATCTCTTCCTTGCGGCCGACCAGCGGGGCTACCACGAGTCCACGCCCTTCAACAAGGCGGCCGAGTTCCGCATGCGCGCCATGCAGTACATTGCCCAGGCGGGCGGTGAGATCAAGTACGGCCACTCGGAGGTGGGCAACTTCACGCAGGAGGGACTGATGTACGAACAGAACGAGATCGAGTTCCTGCCCACCGACCTCGAGGCTGCGGCCGACCAGCTGCTCGTCGCCAAGTGGATCATCCGCACGCTGGCCTACGAGTACGGCGTCGATGTCACCTTCGCCCCGAAGATCACCGTCGGCAAGGCCGGCAGCGGCCTCCATATCCACACGCGCCTGATGCACGACGGCCGCAACGCCATGACCAACGCCGACGGCAGCCTCTCCGAGGCGGCCCTGAAGGCCATCGCGGGCTACCTTTCGCTCGCTCCTTCGCTCACGGCCTTCGGCAATACGAATCCGACCTCCTATTTCCGCCTTGTGCCGCACCAGGAGGCCCCGACCAACATCTGCTGGGGCGACCGCAACCGCTCGGTGCTCGTGCGCGTGCCGCTGGGCTGGAGTGCCGGCGCCAACCGCATGGCCTGCGATGCCAACCCGCACGAGGAGCCCTCGTCGCTGGACGTGAACCTCAAGCAGACCGTCGAGTTCCGCTGCCCCGACGGCTCGGCCGACATCTACCTGCTGCTGGCGGGTCTGGCCGTTGCCGCGCGCCACGGCTTCGAGATGGAGAATGGCCTGCAGTATGCCCGCGACCGCTACGTCGATGTGAACATCTTCGACGACCGCAACCGCGAGGTGCTCGAGCGCCTGAGCCAGCTCCCGGCCTCGTGTGAGGAGTCTGCCCGGCGCCTGTCGGAGCAGCGTGCCGTCTACGAGCGCTACGGCGTCTTCCCCCCGCGCCTGATCGACGGACTGGTCGATCGCCTTGCCTCCTTCCGCGACGCACTCCTGCGCGAGGAGCTGGGCGGCGACGAGTCGAAGATCAAGGCCCTTGTCGATACCTATTTCTACTGTGGCTGACAGCCTTGCTGCGGCCGACTCCTCCCAACGGCCGCAGTACATGATCGGAATCTCCGTGTGAAAGCGGAGATTCCGATCTTTTTTCCTATTTTTGCGCCGGACAAAACAACAATAAAACCGATTGGATCATCCGTTTTACGTTTGATTCATGAAGATTTGAAACATTACTCTTTTTTGAAGTATGGGAAGAAAATCATTGTATTTGGAGAAAATTTTCAAGTGGTTTTGTATCGGTGTGTGCTGTGTGGCATTTTCTGCCTGTACCTCTGAGAAAGCCGAATTCGACGGACCAGGCGGCGACGGCTGTCTGCAACTCACCTTCTCCCGGGCTGCGACACGGGCGGATGTGGCGCAGGACGGCTCCGGCGATTTCGTCGAGGGCGACCGTATCGGTCTCTATATCGACAACGGCACCGATGTCAGCTACCGCCAGCTTACGCTGACCGGCGGTCAGTGGCTGCCTCTTCTCAAACGGTCGGAGTTCGGCAGCGGAAGGCTGAACCTGTCGGCCTGGTATGCCGGCGGAAGCGAACTCTCGACCGGACAGACCGAGGGCGTCCCGTTCCGCATTGCATCGGACCAGAGCGGGGAGGGGCATGCCGCCTCCGACCTGTTGTTTTCGCGCCTGACGCTCGAAGAGGGGGTATACCGCGGTGATTTCACCTTTGCTCATGCCCTGCACCGCGTGACGGTGGTCCTTTCGGGCAATACGGACGGCGCAGGGATTGCCGTGCGCAGCAAACTCGACGGAACGCTCGATCTGCTCAGCGGCGAGGCCCGGGTATCCGACGGCGATTTCGGCTGGATCGAACCCCGCCGCAATGCCGACGGAAGTTTTGAGGCAATCATCTTTCCGCAGCCGGCTTCGCCCTACCGGGCGGACGAGGGGCTGCTGAAGATCTCCGCCAACGGCAAGGAGTCTTTCTTCAAGGCTCCGGAGCAGCTGAACGACGGCTCGGAGCTGGTCGATTTCGTTCCGGGCAAGCAGACAACCGTCCGCCTGTCGGTGAAGGGCGACGGTTCCGAGTGGGCCGGCAAGAAGTGCTGGGTTTACGGGATCACGCCTCCCGAAGAGGGCGACTGGCTGCAGCTCTATCCCGATCTCTATTGGACCTATTACCTGCCGTGGAAACCGGAGTACGGCTGGTATGATTGCAACAAGCGTAATCCCACGGCAAATCCGGACGGGGTGCCCGACGGCATGTTGTGCTGGGCTGCGACGGCTTCGAACCTCATGCACTGGTGGATCGCCCAGAACAAGGAGTATATCGATCTCTACGGCGATCGCTATACGGGTCCCGACTATGCGTATCCGCTTGATAAGCCGCAGGAGAGCGACATATTCCAGTGTTTTATTGATTCGTTCTATGACAAGGCCGGCTACGGCGATGCAGGGGTGAACTGGTTCATCCACGGTATCGAGCCCTCGGCTCCTCTTTTGAGAACCCCCAAAAACAAGGCAGGCTATTTCAAGGAGGTCTTCCCCGAAGGGGTCAAGCTTTCCCAAAATGTGGGCGGTTTGAGCCGTGAGAACTTCAACAAGGTCATCAAGGACGCACTGACCAACAAGAAGGGGTTGGGGCTGACCATCGGAGAGGTCCGCACGGGCCATGTAGTGACAATGTGGGGGGCCGAGTTCAACGACGAGGGTGATGTCTCCTATATTTACATCGCCGACAACAACGACCGCAATCAGTACGGGCCCTACAATGTCGGATGCATCCGTCTGCGGATCGTCTATGTCATCTTGCCCGGAAGTACGGCAACCACGACGCACTACAGCAATGACTATATCGGTTCGGAGGACGTGACGTTACCCATCAACCGTCTGTTTACCGTTTCGCTGGGTCAGGAGTATTGGAAGGAGTACCTGCATCTGTGATGCATGCTTCGTTCCGGATGGAATACGGCTTTTCCGGGCCGGGCGGAGAGCATCCGTCGAACCGGCTGTAATGTATAACCAAAAAAAGGAAAGAACATGAAAGTTTCATATTTTGCATTCATGGCTGCGGCCATGTGGGCCTGCTGCGGCTGCAGCAGCGAGAAGTCGGGTGACAAACCCGTTGCCGACGCAAAGATCGGCATCCGTACCTCGATTCTGGACCGCAGCGAGATGCGCACACCCTCCCTCGACAGCAACGGCAGCGGGTCGTTCGCCGACGGGGACCACTTCTCGCTGCTTGTTTCCGACGGAGCCGACGGCCTGCTCGATTTCGATTACGAGACGGGCGCCACGCAGCTCTACTGGAAGGATGTAACGTTCGCCTCCTCGCCCGAGAAGGTGCATTTTGCGGCCTGCTACCCGAAGCGGGACCTCTCCGGAGCACAATTCGCCTTCGACCTGGAGACGGAGGCCGACAAGGACCTGTTGCTGGCCCGCACGGCCGATGTGCCTGCAGGAACGACCGCTCCGGTCGATCTGACCTTCCGTCATGCCATGCACCGTCTGGTGGTGACCTTCACGGATGATTCCGATGTCGATACCGAGAGCGTCCAGACCGTATGTACGGCCCGTTCGGCCTGCACGGTCGATCTGCTCGACGGCACGTTGAAGACCGACGAGGACCGCAAGGCCTCCTTCTCCGCCCGGGGCAAGTCGGTCTTCTTCCTGCTCGTGCCCCAGAAGACTTCGGATGTGGAGTTCGAACTCCGGTTCGACGACCGGACCTGCCGGGTTTCGCTGAGCGACCATGCCGGCTCGCACGACGAACTGCTTGGCGGCATGCAGCTCCATGTCGAACTGACGCTCAAGGAAGGGCGCGTCGAGATCGGCAAGACAACGATCGAAGGGTGGGGCGACCAGGGTACGGTCGAGGGTGAAATCATCCTCTGATCCTCCCTTCCGGCCGGCACCGGAAATCCGTCGGGATCCCGGTGCCGGGCCATCTTCCGCAAGGGCTGTGCGGGTGCGGCTTTGGACCCGCCCGTGCCGGTTCGCCGGCTGAATCCGATCATCATCGCATGAACCCATAAAACCAATCTGCTATGTCATCCATCACCTCTCTCGAACCGCGCATCGTCTGGGAACAGTTCGATGCCATCACGCAGGTTCCGCGCCCCTCGAAGAAGGAGGGCCGGATCATCGACTTCCTGGTGGCGTTCGCCGAGCGCCACGGCATCGAATACCGCAAGGACGCGACGGGCAACGTCGTCATGCGCAAACCCGCCACCCCGGGCTTCGAGAACCGTCCGGCGGTCATCCTCCAGTCGCACATGGACATGGTCTGCGAGAAGAACTCCGACGTGGAGTTCGACTTCGAGCACGACGCCATCCGCACCCGCATCGACGGGGAGTGGGTCAAGGCCGAGGGCACGACGCTCGGCGCCGACTGCGGCATCGGCATGGCCGCCGCGCTGGCCGCGCTGCTCGACCCGTCGGTCGAGCACGGACCCCTCGAGGCGCTCTTCACGGTCGATGAGGAGACCGGCCTCACGGGTGCCTTCGGACTGGGCGAGGGAATGCTCACGGGCACCTACCTGATCAACCTCGACTCCGAGGACGAGGGCGAGCTGTTCATCGGCTGCGCCGGCGGCATCGACACGCTGGCCACGTTCCGCTATACGACCGTTGCGGCCCCTGCCGACCACCGCTTCTTCCGCGTCCGCGTCTCCGACCTGCAGGGCGGACACTCGGGCGACGACATCGACAAGGGACGGGTCAATTCGAACAAGACGGCCGCCCGCCTGCTCTGGGAGGGTTGGCAGCGCTTCGCCCTGCGCCTGAGCCGCTTCGACGGCGGCAACCTGCGCAATGCCATCCCGCGCGAAGCCGAGGTCCTTTTCGGCATCCCCGCCTCCTGCGAGGCCGCGTTCCGCAGCTGGTTCGGGGAGTTTGCCGCCGAACTCGGCGCCGAGTTCCACCTCCGCGAGCCGAACTTCCGCATCACGCTCGACGAGGCAGCCCCGGCCCCCGTGCTCGACGAATCGGCCCAGCGGGCCCTGGTGCTGGCCCTGGTCGGTGTCCCGAACGGCGTGCTCGACATGTCGTTCGCCGTGCCGGGCCTGGTCGAGACCTCGACCAACCTCGCCTCGGTGAAGTTCGAGGGCGACGACCGCATCGTGGTCACCACCTCGCAGCGTTCGTCGGTCGAGAGCGCCAAGCGCTACGCCATGCAGGCCGTCGAGTCGGTCTTCGCGCTGGCCGGCGCCGAGGTCGTCCACTCCGACGGCTATCCGGGCTGGGCTCCCGATCCCTCGTCGCGCCTGCTGGCCGTCACCGTTGCGGCCTACGAGCGCCTCTTCGCCACCACGCCGAAGGTCCGTGCCATCCATGCAGGCCTCGAGTGCGGACTCTTCCTTGAGAAATACCCCCACCTCGAGATGGTCTCCTTCGGGCCGACGCTCCGCGGCGTCCACTCGCCCGACGAACGTCTCGAGATCGCCACGGTGCCGAAGTTCTGGGACCTGCTCAAGGAGACGCTCCGTACCCTCTGACGCGTGCCGCAAGCCATGTTCCGCGCGCCGCTTCTCGTGCTTTTGGTGCTCTTCGCCGGATCGGCTGCGGCCCAGTCGCCCGATGACGACGAATACTACCCCTATGCCGGGCGCGAGGAGCGGAGGGAGCTGCTGACAACCGATTCGACGCTCTTCTACCGGGCCATCCAGACAGCCCGCGACCTCTACGGCGCCGCCTCCGACTTTGCGCTGCCGCGTGTGGCGCAGCGCCGGCGGGGCCTGCCGTATGATGAGGAGCTCGCCCGCCTCGGACAGACGGAGGTCTCCTACCGTTATTTCCCGACGCTCCGGCTTCTCGGAGCCGAGGAGCACATCTTCCCGGGTGCCACTCCCGCCGAAACCGAACTCGGCGGTGCGGGCGGCACCCGGGAATTTCGTTTCCCGGATGGCGAGCCGCTGCTTCCTTACCTCGCCTCGGTCCGCTTCTCGGACCGCAACTACCGCGTCGGCGCGAAGGCTGCCGCCTCGCTTCGCCGCGGGCCGTGGTCGCTTGCCCTGGCCTTCGATGCCCGCACGGGCCGCGACCTGCTGATCGAGGGGGTCTTCACCCACGCCCTGACCGGCGGTTTCCGCCTTTCGCGCTCCTTCGCCTCGGGCGCCAGGGCCTCGCTGCTCTTCCTCCTTCCGGTCTCGATGCAGGGCACGCGCCTCTCCAGCTCGGCCGAAGCCTTTTCGCTGACAGACGACCCCTATTACAACCCGGCCTGGGGCTACCAGTCGGGGCGCGTGCGCAACTCGCGGGTGCGCCGCGAGATCCTCCCGCTTGCTGTTGCGGACCTCGCCGTCCCGCTCTCGGCGCACACCGAACTTCGTGCGGGCCTCTCCTCCGAGGCCGGCGTCCTCCGCTACAGCATGCTCGACTGGTTCGACGCCCGCACGCCGATGCCCGACAACTACCGCTACCTGCCGAGCCATACCGGCGACCGCGAGACCCGCGACGCCTGGCTGGCGGACGATCCGCGCTACACGCAGATCGACTGGGACGCCCTCATCCGCCGCAACCGACTCTCCGCCGACGGGGATGCGACCTACGCCCTTTCCGACCGTGTCGAGCGCCGCACCGACCTGACTCTCTCGGCCGTTCTGGTCACCCGCCCCGACCCGCGTCTGACGCTTCGCCTCGGGGCCGTGCTGCGTGCCGACCGCTCGCGCTTCCACAAGCAGATGCGCGACCTGCTCGGCGCCTCACACCTCACGGATATCGACCAGTACCTGATCGACGACGACACCTACGGCAACCTGCTCCAGAACGACCTGCGCCACCCCGACCGCAAGGTCCGCACGGGCGACCGCTTCGGTTACGACTATGCATTGCTCCGCCGCGACCTTCGCATCCTCTTCCGGGCCGTCTACCGCTCCGACCGCCTCCATGCCGAAGCGGGTGCCGAACTGGGACGCACGACGGTCCGCCGCCGGGGCTACTACGAGAAGGAGCTCTTTCCCGGGGCGCTCTCCTTCGGCCCCTCGCGCCGCCTGCACTTTACGCCCTACCGCTTCAAACTGCTCGTCGGCTGGTCCTTCACGCCGCGCAGCTACCTTTCGCTGACCGCCTTTGCCGGGTCCTCGGCACCCCTCTCCGAGGCGCTCTTCTACCAGCCCCTTTACAACAACCGCACGGTCGCCGATCCCCGCCCCGAGCGCATCCGGTCGGCCGAGCTGACCTTCCGCCGCACGGGCCGCGACGTCGAACTGCAGCTCACGGCCTTCGCCACGCTGCGCCTCGATGGTTCGGAGACCCGCCGCTGCTACGACGACCTCGCGGCGCTCTACTGCGACCTGGCCGTTTCGGGCATCGGACAGTCGCTCTGCGGCGTCGAACTCGGCGCCTCCCTGCGCCTCTCGTACCGCTGGCGCCTTGCGCTGGCCGCATCGGCCGCGCGCTATGCCTATGTCCGCGATCCCCGTGTCACGCTCCTCTCCGATGTGGACAACACCGAGATCCTCACCCGCTCGGTCAGCCGCATGGGCGGCTGCAGGGTAGGCGGGGCCCCGCAGCTTGCCTCCTCCGCCGAGCTGACCTACTTCGGCCCCCGCGGCTGGAGCTGCCACCTCTCGGCCGGCTATGCCGGAGCCCGCTACGCCGAGCCCTCCGTGCTGCGCCGTACCGACCGCGTGACGCAGCAGGCCGGCATCACCCCCGAGCTCTTCCGTGCCCTTACCCTCCAGGAGCGGCTGCCCGACGCCTTCACGCTCGACGCCTCGCTCTTCCGCACCTTCTATTTCGGCCGCTCGCGCCTCACGGCCGGGCTGATGCTCCGCAACCTGACGGGCGACCGGACGCTCTATGCGGTCTACGAGTCGAACCGCCTGCGCCGCATCCCGGCGGGCGACGCCGTCTTCTACGAACCCCACGCCTCGCGCTGCAGCCATGCCTGGCCGCGGTCGTTCTACGTTACGGTTTCGTACCGGTTTTAGATTTTTGCGAAAAAATCGTCGATCGGCTTTGCGGTTTCTTGCGATTTTTGTAATTTGGGGAGTTAAAACCTAAAACTTTAAAAACTTCCCGCATTATGATTATCGGAATTCCCAAGGAGATCAAGAACAACGAGAACCGCGTCGGCCTCACGCCGGCCGGGGCGCAGGAGCTGACCAAACGGGGCCACAAGGTCTATGTGCAGGCTACGGCCGGTGAGAACAGCGGGTTCCCGGATGCGGCCTATACGGCGGTCGGCGCCTCGATTCTCCCGACGATCGAGGACGTGTATGCCACGGCCGAGATGATCATCAAGGTCAAGGAGCCGATCGCTCCCGAGTACAAGCTCATCCGCCGGGGCCAGCTCGTGTTCACCTATTTCCACTTTGCCAGCAGCGAGCCGCTGACGCACGCCATGATCGACAGCGGAGCCATCTGCTGCGCCTACGAGACGGTCGAGCGGGCCGACCATTCGCTGCCGCTGCTCATTCCGATGTCCGAAGTTGCCGGCCGCATGGCGGCACAGGAGGGGCGCTACTTCCTCGAGAAGCCCCGCGGTGGCAAGGGCGTGCTGCTCGGCGGCGTTCCGGGTGTGAAACCGGCCAAGGTCTTCGTCATCGGCGCGGGCGTCGTGGGTACGGCCGCGGCGCGTACGGCAGCCGGCACGGGTGCCGACGTGACGATCTGCGACATCTCGCTGCAGCGCCTGACCTATCTGGCCGACGTGATGCCCAAGAACGTCAAGACGCTCATGTCCTCGGAGTACAACATCCGCCAGGAACTCAAGCACGCCGACCTGGTGATCGGTTCGGTGCTGATTCCGGGCGCCAAGGCCCCGAAACTCGTGACGCGCGACATGCTCAAGGAGATGGATCCGGGTACGGTGATGGTCGATGTGGCCATCGACCAGGGCGGCTGCTTCGAGACTTCGCGTCCGACGACCCACGAGGATCCGGTCTACTACGTCGATGGCATGCTGCACTACTGCGTGGCCAACATTCCGGGCGCCGTGCCGCGCACCTCGACGCTGGCGCTCACCAACGCCACGCTTCCCTACGCCATCCAGTTGGCCGACAAGGGCTGGCGCCGCGCCGCGCAGGAGAACCCCGAACTGGCCCTGGGGCTCAACATCGTCGAGGGCAAGGTGGTCTACCGCCCGGTTGCCGAGGCGTGGGGGCTTCCCTATGAGCCGCTGACGCTCTGACCGCGCTGCGGGGAGCGCAATCGACCTGCTGCGGGCGGAGGAGATGCACTTCCTCCGCCCGTTTCCCTTTTGCCGGACTCCTCCGCCGAGAAATAAATTTGTGATTGCACGCCGCTTGCACTATCTTTGCAGCGAGAAAGAACAGATTATGGCAGGTTCCAATTTCGTAGACTACGTGAAGATTTTCGCCCGCTCGGGCCACGGCGGCGCGGGTTCGGCCCATTTCCGGCGCGAGAAGTTCGTGGCCTTCGGCGGTCCCGACGGCGGCGACGGCGGCAAGGGCGGCAGCATCGTGCTGCAGGGCGACAGACAGTACTGGACGCTGATCCACCTCAAGTACCAGCGCCACCAGTTCGCCGAGGACGGACAGAACGGATCCGGTGCCCGCTCGTCGGGCAAGGATGCCCGCGACATCGTCATCCCCGTGCCGCTGGGCACGGTGGCCAAGCGGGTTGTCGAGCTCGAGGACGGCACGACGACGACCGAGACGGTCGGTGAGGTCACCGCCGACGGCGAGCGGCTCGTGCTGCTCAAGGGCGGCCGGGGCGGCCTGGGCAACTGGCATTTCAAGAGCGCCACGAACCAGACGCCGCGCTATGCCCAGCCGGGTGAGGAGGGCGAGGAGGGAGCCTTCATCCTCGAACTGAAGGTGCTTGCCGACGTCGGGCTGGTCGGCTTCCCCAATGCCGGGAAATCGACCCTGCTGTCGGTTGTCTCGGCCGCGAAGCCGAAGATCGCCAACTACGCCTTCACGACGCTCGAACCCAATCTGGGCATCGTCGAGGTCCGCGACCACAAGTCGTTCGTCATGGCCGACATCCCCGGCATCATCGAGGGGGCGCACGAGGGCCGCGGCTTGGGCACGCGCTTCCTGCGCCACATCGAGCGCAACTCCGTGCTGCTGTTCATGATTCCGGCCGACAGCGACGACATCCGCCGCGACTACGACATCCTGCTGGGCGAGCTGACGCAGTACAACCCCGAGCTGCTGGACAAGGAGCGGCTGCTGGCCGTCACCAAGTGCGACATGCTCGACGACGGGCTGCTCGAGGAGCTGCGCGCACACCTGCCCGAGGGCATTCCCTCGGTCTTCATCTCTTCGGTCTCGGGGCTGAACATCGCGCGCCTGAAGGACATGCTCTGGGAGGCGCTGCAGCGTTAGGGGAACAGCAGATCGCGGTTGGTGACGCGGAGCGAGTATTTGCCGCTGAAGCAGTCCACCACGCCATACAGGGAGCCTCTTCCTTCGGGGAGGGGCTCCTTTGCGTAGGAGCAGCTCCCGAGCGTGCGCACGGCGAGCGTGTTGCCCTGCTCGTCCACGATCGTTCGCTCGGTGGTCACCGTCCGCCCCGTTTCGGGGTCGGTGTCGCACCACGTCGCGCCGCTCTCGACGAAGCGCACGCCGTCGATCCGCACCCGGGTATCGACGAGCCCGGGCCCGATTCCGTCGATGGTCACCGTCCGGGCCGTGTGGCGCTCCTCGCCGGGCGGCTCTACCGTGAGGTATCGGCCCGTCTCCTCCGCCGGAATCCCCTCGGCTCCCTGCTCCCCGGCGCCGATGCCGATCCCGACCTTTCCGCCGTAGACGCAGAGCCGCAGCCCCGCGCCGTGCAGCGTGGCCACATACCCGAAGGGAAACTCGGCGACCGTACCCGTCTGATCGACGGCCACGGTGATTCCGCCCGTCTCGTCCTCCAGAACGATGGATTTGTAGAACTCCCCGTAGCGGTCGTTCGCGGTGATGAACCCGCGGACGGTGATCTCGCGGGTCACCAGCCGGCTTTCGGCCCCGTCGCACAGGGATTTGAGGTAGGCGATCGTGTGCCGCACGGGCTGCTCCTCCCGGGGGCGCGGCTCCGTGGCCCGGTCGCACCCCGCCGCGGCGAGCATACCGGCTGCCGCCAGCACCCCGACCGCTCTTCGGACGGACGCCCCGCTCCTTGCGGCCTTACGGCATCGGTCGGCAGTCGTTTTCATCGCGCAGCTTGAGTATGTACTCCTTTCCGTCGAGCTGGAGAATCCCCGTGAGCGCAACCGCCCCTATCGGAACCTCCTCTTCGGCGAAGTCGGCATAGGTGCGCACATAGGTGCGTATCTCCCGACCTTCGGCATCGGTGAAGCGCTTGTATCCGGCCCATTGCGACGGGGTGAGCTCTTCAGGCTCGTAGCGCAGCCCCTCGATCCGCACCAGCGTGCCGCACATGCGGGGCTCCAGCCCGCCGATCGTCCGCAGCGCCGGCTCCGGCTCCTTCACCTCGCCGCCGCAGCGGGCCAATACCCGGTCGAGCGCCGCCTGCGAGCCGATGTAGTCGGTGGCGTAGCCGCTCCCGGGCGCGGGCATCCGCCCCGCCTGGAGCACCCCGCGGCTCTCGCCGACGGCCAGCTGCCTGAGGCGCAGCACGACGCGGCAGCCCCGCGGATAGTCGTTGTGCAGGTGGTCCGTTCCGGTCATGATCTCGATCGCCGCGCCCTGCTCCTCGATGCAGAGCGAGCGGTAGAAGTTGCCCCGTGTGTCGTCGGATGTAACCACGCCCTCGACGACGATGTCTCCCGTCACCTCGAACGTCTCTCCGGCATACCGCTCCCGCAGGGCGGCGATGTGCTCGGTCGGTGTCCACGGCGCCTGCTCCGCCCCGGGCTGCCCGAAGCGGGAGTCGTAGCAGCCGGCCGCAGCCGCAGCCGCAGCGACGATCCCGAGCCACCGCATCCGCCGCCTCATTCCTCGATGCGCGAATCCTTCAGTCCGAGGAAGTAGAGTATTCCGTCGAGCCCGATCGTCGAGATCGACTGCCGGGCCGTGGCCTTGACCTTGGGTTTGGCGTGGAAGGCGATTCCGAGACCTGCGAGGTTGAGCATCGGCAGGTCGTTCGCCCCGTCGCCGACGGCCACCGACTGCGCGATGTTGATCGCCTCGAACTGGCAGAGCAGGCGGAGGAGTTCGGCCTTGCGGCGTCCGTCCACGATCTCGCCGACGTAGCGTCCGGTGAGTTTGCCCTCCTCGATCTCGAGTTCGTTGGCGTAGACGTAGTCGAACCCGTATTTCTGGCGGAGGTAGTTCCCGAAGTAGGTGAAGCCGCCGGAGAGGATCGCCGTCTTGTATCCCACGCGCTTGAGCACGGTCATCATGCGTTCGAGTCCCTCGGTGATGGGCAGCGAGCGTGCGATCTCCTCCATGACCGAGACGTCGAGTCCGCGCAGGAGTCCGACCCGCCGGGTGAAGCTCTCGCGGAAGTCGATCTCGCCGCGCATGGCGCTGGCCGTGATCTCGCGCACCTGCGGCCCGACGCCGGCCCGTTCGGCCAGCTCGTCGATCACCTCCGTCTCGATGAGCGTCGAGTCCATGTCGAAGCAGATCAGGCGCCGGCTGCGGCGGTAGATGTCGTCCTTCTGGAAGGAGACGTCGAGCCCCTGGTCCGAGAGGTTCATGAACCCCTCCTGCATCGTGCTGCGCTCCTCGTCGGTGAGCGACCCGCGCACCGAGAGCTCGATGCACGAGCGGGCCCGGCGGTCCTCCTCGCGCAGGGGCACGCGGCCCGTCAGGCGCTTGATGGCGTCGATGTTCAGCCCGTGTTCGGCCACGACCTTCGTCACCTCGGCGATGTGGCGTGCGGTCACCGTGCGCCCGAGCAGGGTGATGATGTAGCGGTTCTTGCCCTGGCGGCTGACCCAGTCTTCGTACTGCTCGGCCGAGATGGGGGTGAAGCGGATCATCACACCCAGCTCCGAAGCCTTGAAGAGCAGCTCCTTCATGATGTTTCCCGACTTGTCGGGGGTCGTGCGTATGAGGATTCCGAGCGTGAGCGACTGGTGGATGTTGGCCTGTCCGATGTCGAGGATCGAGGCGTCGTATCGTGCGAGGATCTCGGTCAGCGAGGAGGTCATTCCGGGCTTGTCCGCACCGGAGATGTTGATCTGTATGATCTCTACTTGGTTCAGCGGCTGCATGGTGCTCATTTCGTTTAAATGTCGTAAAATATGGACAAAGTTAATAAAATCTCCATTTTTTGGCTATTTTTGCCGAGTAAACCGTATGTGAAACGAACATGAATTTGCTGACCGCCCTGTTTTTGCCGCTCCTTGCGGCCGCCGATGAGGCTGCGCCGCTGATCGTTCCCGACAGCGTCCAGAAGGCCAACTTCGCCGAGGCCGTGCGCCGGCTGGCCAACCTGGATATCGACCAGATGTTGCGCAGCCTGCTCTCGGAGACGATCTGGATCGTGGTGAAGATCCTCATCGCGCTGGCCATCTATTTCATCGGGCGTTGGATTGTTCATCGGCTGATCCGCTTCCTCGATGCGATCTGCGAGCGGCGGCAGGTCGATATATCGCTGCGTTCGTTCCTGCGCAATACGGTCCGCGTGGTCTTCATGCTGCTGCTGGTGCTCATCGTGGTCTCGACTTTGGGTGTCAATGTCACGTCGCTCATCGCCGTCTTCTCGGCCGCCACGCTGGCCATCGGTATGGCCCTGAGCGGCACGGCGCAGAACTTCGCCGGCGGGGTGATGATCCTGCTGATGAAGCCCTACCGCGTGGGCGACTACATCTCGGCCCAGGGCCAGTCGGGCACGGTGCGCGAGATCAAGCTCTTCTCGACGGTCATCACCACGGTGGACAACCAGACGATCTACATCCCCAACAACTCGATCGCCACGGCCATCATCGACAACTACTCGACGGCCGACCTGCGGCGTGTGGACTGGACGGTCGGCATCTCCTACGGCGATGACGTCGATGCGGCGCGGCAGGCCATCCTGGCGATGTTCTCCGCCGATGCGCGCATCCTGCGCGAACCCGAGGCTCCGGCTTCGGCCGTGGTGTGGGTCGGAGCGCTCGCCGACAGTTCGGTGAACCTCACCGTCCGCGCATGGACGCGCAATGCGGACTATTGGAACGTCTATTTCGAATACAACGAACGCTTCTACAAGGAGCTTCCCGCCGCGGGCATCAACTTCCCGTTCCCGCAGATGGACGTCCACCTGAAGAAGGAGTAACCATTAACCCAAAGATATTTTTACAGACTATGGAACTGAGAGAGATTCTTGCGATTTCGGGACAGCCCGGGCTTTATAAATACGTGGCGCAATCGACGCGCGGCGTGATCGTCGAGTCGTTGATCGACGGCCGCCGGATGAACGCCTCGGCCACGGCCAAGGTGAGCGCGCTGTCCGAGATTTCGATGTTCACCGAGGGCGACGACATCGCCCTGGTCGACGTCTTCACGCGCATCTACGCCCACACGGGCGGCAAGGAGGCCATCGATCCGAAGGAGACGCCCGAGCACCTGAAGGCCTACTTCGCCGAGGTGCTTCCGGAGTACGACCGCGACCGCGTCCATGTTTCCGACATGAAGAAGTGCTTCTCGTGGTACAACATCCTGGTGCGTGCCGGCTTCACGGAGTTCAAGACCGCACCGGACGAGGCCTCCGACGAGGCTCCTGCCGAGGCCTGATCCGCCGTGTCCGGTCCGCTGCCGGCAGGCGATACCTTCCCGACCCTTGCGGGGGCCGGGATTTTTTTTGCCTTCCGAGACCGCTCCGGAGTCCGTTTTCCGGCGAATTGTACTATTTTTGCGGAACAGGAACAAAACATCATGTCGATTATGGATCGGAAGACGAAAGTGCTGGCTCTGGTAGCCCACGACAACATGAAACGCGACCTGGCCGAATGGGTCGAATGGAATTGTGCGAAATTGAGCGCACACCATCTGGTGTGCACCGGGACGACGGGCAAGATGGTCGAGCGGACGCTGCGCGACCACCGGGGGGAGCACGATCCGAACACGCTGCCGCATCCCGAACTCCAGATCACGCTGCTCAAGTCGGGCCCGCTGGGCGGTGACCAGCAGCTGGGTTCGCTCATCGCCGACGGACGCATCGACGCGCTGATCTTTTTCTGGGACCCGATGTCGGCGCAGCCCCACGACGTCGATGTCAAGGCCCTCCTGCGCCTGGCGACGCTCTATAACGTGCCGACGGCCGTCAATCGTTCGACGGCCGACTTCCTGATCTCCTCGCCCCTTTTCGAAGACGAGGACTACAAACCCGTCGTGAAGGACTACAAGGCCTACATCGAACGGGTGCTGAAGTAGCGGCCGCATGGCGGGGCCGACGCCCGGGCTTCCGGGCTCCCGCAAGACGAAACGGCACCGTGCAGCTGCACGGTGCCGTTTCGTCTTTGTATCGCGTTTCGGGTTACAGATCGTGCGAGAGGGGAGCGGGCACCGCCTCCGAGAGGTCGTATCCGCCCCAGCGCTCGGCCACGTAGTCGAGTGTGGCGAAGAGTTCGTCGATGTCGAGCGACGTGACCAGCTTCAGCCGCGTCTCCCTGAAATTCGGCAACCCCTTGAAGTAGTTGGTCAGATGACGCCGCATTTCGAGAATGCCGACATGCTCTCCTTTGATCTCCAGCGATTTGTGCAGATGCTCCTTGGCGATCTCCACCCGTTCGACGACCGACGGCTGGGGCATCACCTCGCCCGTCGCGAGGTAGTGCTTCACCTCGCGGAAGATCCACGGCCGGCCGTAGGTTGCGCGGCCGATCATCACGCCGTCCACACCGTACCGGTCGAACATCTCTTTGGCCTTGGGCCCCGAATCGACGTCGCCGTTGCCGATGATCGGGATCCGGATCTGCGGGTTGTTCTTCACGCGCCCGATCAGGGTCCAGTCCGCTTCGCCGCGGTACATCTGGGCCCGCGTGCGGCCGTGGATCGTGAGCGCGGCGATGCCGACATCCTGCAGGCGGAGCGCAATCTCCTCGATGTTCTTCGACTCCTCGTCCCAGCCCAGCCGGGTCTTCACCGTCACGGGTTTCTTCACGGCGCGGACGATCTGCCGTGTCATCTCGACCATCAGCGGTACGTCGCGCATCATCCCCGACCCGGCTCCGCGTCCGGCGATCTTCTTCACCGGGCAGCCGAAGTTGATGTCGATGATGTCCGGTCCGGCGGCTTCGGCCATCCGGGCGGCCTCGACCATCGGCTCGATCAGGTGCCCGTAGATCTGTATGCCGACGGGCCGTTCCGCATCGTCGATCTCGAGTTTCTTGAGCGACTTCGCGGCGTCGCGTATGAGTCCGTCCGAGGAGATGAATTCGGTGTATACCACGTCGGCCCCGAACCGTTTGCACATGTAGCGGAACGAGGGGTCCGTGACGTCCTCCATGGGGGCGAGCAGCAGGGGCTTTTCGCCCAGGTCGATATCTGCGATTTTCATAGGGCAGGGTAGTGTGCGCCTTGATGCGCGGGGCAAAGATACGCAAAAAAACGCCACGCACCGCATTCCGCCTCCTTTGCCTTCTCCCTCCGGGTTCCGCCAGACCGCGTTCCCGCCCTTCGTTCCGTCTGCCCGGCTCCTCGGTTTCCGCCGCTCCGTTCTCTGCCCGCCGCTCCCCTTGATTTTCTCTTGCCTGCGCTCCCGGTCTTCCTCGCTCCCGCCCTTCGTTCCGTCTGCCCGGCTCCTCGATTCCTGCCGCCCCGTTCTCAGCCCGCCGCTCCGTGTTTTCGGCCTTCCGTCAGTCCGTACTTCCTGTTTCCTCCCTGCCCGGCCTTGCCGCCAGCCTCTCCCCGGCCCCCTCCGGCCGTGTGGAAAACGGGAAAACGAAGGCGGAGGGTCCGAAGACCCTCCGCCGTTTCCCGTGTTTGCCGCTGCCTGCGGCCCGTTATTCGATCCGGAGCGTAAACTCACGGGTCTGGGGCGGGGTGCAGACGTGGTCGTCGCAGCTCTGCCAGCCCACCGTGCAGGTGGCCGTTCCCGTGCCGTTGCCCTTGACGGGCAGCGTCAGCGTCACCTCGTTCTCGTAGACGGTCGTTCCGGCCGATCCCGACTGCTGCGGGGCCGGGGCGATCAGTTCGCCGGCCGTGCATCCCTCGGGCAGCGAAGCCTCCACCGTCAGCGGAATGTAGGGATCCGATGCCCCTACCTGCCGGTATACGTGGAATCCGGGGTGGATGCGCATGCGCACCTCGATGGCACGGCTGTCGCCCTGGCCGACCATCCGGGCCGCCACGGCCACCGGTTCGGCCTGCGAGGTCTCGCCCAGCTCGGCCTGCTTGCGCTCGGCCTCGGCCGAAGCCTCCTTCTCGGCCTTCTCGCGGGCGTGGTAATCGTTTCCGGGCAGCGAGGCCGGTCCGTCCACCATGAAGAACCATCCGCCGGACTCGGTGAAGAAGATCTTGTCGCGATACGTGTCGAGCCACTGGCGCCACTCCTCGGGCCGTGTGAACGTACAGAGCGTGTAGCGCCGCAGCACCCGCTCGGCCCGCTCGACCTCCTGGCCCTGCTCGAGGCACGATACGGCCTTCTCGAGCAGGCGGATGTCGTTGTTTGCGATACCCCAGGCCTTGCAGTCCTCATCCACGGTCATCACGTACATTCCCTCGCCGCCGTAGAAGTAGTCGCGGTTCTCGGCATAGTATTTCGGATAGGCCTCCAGGTCGGTGCCCAGCACCTCGAAAGCCTCCTTTTCGTACCGCTTCAGATACTCCTCGAGCGTCATCGGACGCTGGGGCTTGAAGTTGAGGTAGTATGCCTCCTCGTCCGAGAGCTTCTCTCCGCGAGCCTTCTTGGCACGTGCCGCAGCCTGCTTCTCGGCCCCCTCGCGGTTGGCCTCCTCGGTCCAGCCGACGCGCTCCTCGTAGGGCTCCATCGTGGCCAGGTAGGTCAGCTCGCGCAGGTATTCGCGTGTGGCGATCCGGTCGTTGTACTTGCGCACGAGCATGCCCTTGCCCTTGAAGCGGGCGATGTAGCAGATGGCATTGGCCAGCACGGCCTTGGCCTCTTCGGTCAGGTAGGCGGGCGATGCGGCGAATCCCCACGTAAGGAAGTTGCCGTGGCGGCCGATGGCCACCGCGTCGAGCGTCTTGGCGCACACGCCGCTCGAGATGTACTCGGCGTCGGGCGAGTCGGTGTATCCCCACGGGCGCGAAACCATGCCGATCGGGAACCCTTCGTCCGTCTTGTAGCCCTTGGTCTGCACGCGCCACATCATGATCGAGTCGGGCATCGGCCCGTCGTAATAATAGGTGTAGTGGAAGGCATCCTCGGGCGTCGGACACTTCTCGAGGGTTAGCTTCGTCCGGAAGGGACCCTTGAAGATCGGGTGGTCCTCGACCATGTGGTGGGCCTGTGCGTCGAGGCAGAGACAGTACCAGTCGTTCTTCGAGCCGATGGCGCGACCCACATCCTCACCGACCGAGCCGATCGTCACCGCCGCGCAGTCGAAATCCTCGGGCAGAAGCTGCGCCCGCACGTAGCGTACGATGTTGCCCTCGGCGTCGGTTTCACGCACGGCAGGCTTTACGGCCGGGATCTTGCCGTCGAACACCGTCACGTCGTAACCCTCCGACAGCTCGGGTTTGTATGCCGAGCCCTCGATGACGGCCACCGAGTCGAACCGTTCGCGGAGAAACTCCCCGAACGCCTCCATGCGTTCCTTCACCGATGCCGCGTGCTCCTCGGGTGTTTTCTTCTGGAGGAAGGACTCGTAGTCGGGGTTTCCCCCGACGTAGAGTACCTTGAGCTCGGCCTTCCCCTCCGCATTGAGCCCTCCGGATGCGCATCCGGCCAGGAGTGCGCATCCGAGCAGTATGGTCAGTCGTTTCATCTTGCTTCGTATCAATAGGTATTCTGTTTAAGTTCACCCTTCGAGCGGTCGATGTCCACCGTCGGGATCGGGAGCGCGTAGTGGCGCGACCCGGGTTCGAGCGTGTAGGTCTTGGCGGGTTCGCCGTCGAGTACCGACGAGGTCGTGTAGGGATAGAATTCGCGCGTTACGGTGATGTCGTCTGCCGGGTCGTCGTTGGCGTTCAGACGCTTCATGTCGTACCAGCGGCTCACGAAGGCCAGCTCGCGGCGGCGTTCGCGGAGGATCTTCTGCAGGGCGTCGGCCTGCGACGAGGCGGTCAGCTCGGTGTATGCCTCGGCCTTGATGCGGGCCTTGCGCAGCGGTACGAGCGTCTGCATGGCGCCCTGCCAGTCTCCCTGACGGGCCTGGACCTCGGCCTTGATGAGGAGCATCTCCGCAACGGTCGGGCCCGAGATGAGGTTGTCGAAGTAGAACTGGCAGTATGCCGGGTAGCGGAACGCCGGGTCGGTCTGGCAGTAGCGGAGCGAGAAGTCCTCGACGATGAAGTACTCGTAGCGCAGGTCGTTCATCGGGTCGCCTCCGGGGACATCGGCCTCATAGGTTGCGAGCAGATCCTCGCTGGGAATGTACCACCACGAAGCGTAGGAGCACGTGCGGGCGAAGAGCAGGTCCTCCCACTCGAAGAGCTCCGGATATCCGTTCGTTCCGTAGAACTGGAGTTTCGTGTAGGGGTACTTCACCGTCACTATCTCCTTGTTCGTCGAGGCGTTGATCTCGTACTCGTCGTCGTTGGCGCTGTACGACATCGAGGTGTTGAAGTCCTTGAGCGTGTTGTACTCCGCGAGTACGGCCTCCACCTGTGCCTTGGCGTTATCCAGATCGCCGCGGTAGAGGTAGTAGCGTGCCGCGAAGGCGTGTACGGCGGCCGTCGTGCCGCGCCATACGCGGCGCTTGCCCTGTTCGACGAGCGGCGTGGTGATCTTCAGCGCCTCCTGCAGGTCGTTGTCGATGAACGACCACGTGTCGGCCAGCGAGGCGCGGGCGATGCCCTCCTCGAACGAGATGGTCTGCTTGAGCGGCAGTCCGAGTTCCGAGCCGTTGCTGCCGTCGTAGTAGAGCGTGTAGGCCACGGCCAGCTGGAACATCGAGTATGCGCGCAGGAAGTGGGCCTCGGCCTTGAGATTGGCCTTCGTCTCGGCGTCGCCCGACACCTCGTCGATGTACGCGAGCACCAGGTTGGCGTAGTAGATCTTGCTGTACTCGCCGTCCCAGAGCAGGCGGCTGGTTCCCGTGCCTTGGTCGCTCCAGAGGATGTACTCCAGGTTCGAGGGGTTCATGCCGCCGTCCTGATAGTCGTGTATGTCGGTCGTGAGGCCGAAGTCATCGCAGGCGAGGGCCGTGTGGTTGTACTCGGAGTAGAACCGCGAGTAGCTGCCGAGCAGCGCATCGAGCTGTTCGGCCGTTTCGATCGTTTTCTGGGTGTTCTTCGAGGGATCGACATCGAGGAAGTCGTCGCAGGCGACCAGGCCCGAGGCGGCCGCGGCGAGGAGCGTGAGGTATGCTGTTTTCTTCAGATTCATGGTCTCAACAGTTTAGAATTTGCACTTGATTCCGAACGTATACGACGCCTGCAGGCGGATCGTCCCCTTTGCGAATTCGGGGTCCTCGCCGTATCCGTTGAAGTAGATGTTGAACGGGTTGTTGCACTGCGCATATACCTGCAGCGACTTCATGCCGATCTTCGCGACGACCTTCTTGGGAAGGTTGTATCCCACGCTGAACTCCTGCAGGCGGATGTGCGAGGCACTCTCGCTCAGGTAGGACATGTAGGGATAGAAGCGGTCCCAGAAGTAGTAGCGGGTCTCGATCTCGTTCTGCGGCAGGGGGATTATTTTGTTCGGGTCGCAGTTCTTCACCTCCGAGTACTTGTCGTTGGGCACGGCGCGTCCCGATACGGAGGGGTAGTTGAAGCTCTCGCGGAGGAACTTGTGCCCGAACTTGCCGGTCACGATCATCGAGATGTCGAAGTCGTAGACGCGGAACGAGGTCGAGAAGGACATGTTCCACGGTGCTACGGTCGTACCCATTGCGTAGGAGCAGTCCATCGGGTCGCCCGTGGGCCACGTTGCGAAGGTCTCGTAGAGGCCGCTCTTGTGGAGGATCGTCGGCTGCCAGTCGGGCGACGAGGCGGTGCCCACGTTCTGCAGACCGCCGTACTTGTAGGTCCAGAGCGTGTTCATGTCGTAGCCTTCCATCCATGCGGTGCTGCCGCCGACATAGACCAGGTCGTAGGCGTTCGTGGGTTTGACCTGCAGGCTCTTGATGCGGTTCTTGTTGTAGGAGAGCGTCAGCACGCCGTTCCACGTCACGTTGGGCGAGATGCGGAGCGTCGAACCCACCTCCATCTCGAAACCGCGGTTGAGGATCTCGCCGTTGTTCAGGCGCATCGAGGTGGTTCCCTGCACGGCCGAGAGCGTAACGTCGGCGATCAGGTCCTCCGAGTGCTTGCTGTATACGTCGAACTTACCGTAGAGCTTGCCTTTGAAGAGGTTGAAGTCCACGCCGATGTCCCACGTTCCGGTGCGCTCCCAGCGCAGCGTGGGGTTGCCGTAGCTCGACATCGATCCGGTGAGCTCGCCGGTCACCGTGTTGGGCGACGAGCTGATGTTCACCAGCGGCTTGAAGGTGGTCGATTTGTCCACGTTTCCGTTGTATCCGTAGGTGAAGCGCAGGGCCAGGCCGTCGATCCAGTCCACCTGCTGCATGAATGCCTCGTTGGCGATTTGCCAGCTGGCGCCCACCGACCAGAACGGGGCGTAGCGGTAGGCCGGGTCGTCGGTGATGAGGTTCGAGGCATCGGTACGCACGCTTCCCGACACGGTGTATCGGCTGTCGTAGGTGTACGATGCGTTGCCGAAGGCCGAGAAGTAGCGGTCCGTGGTGTACGAGAACGAGTTCTGGTAGCTCATCGTGAGGTTGTTGCCCTGCCAGTCCGTGAGCTGGTAAACGCCCGTTCCGCCGATGCCGTTGGGGAAGTTGCCGACGCTGAGCGTCTCGTCGTTGTATCCGTAGGTGCGGGGATACCCGAACGACTGGTAGCGGCGGTCGATCGTCTCGATACCGGCGACTATGGCCACGGCGTGCTTTTCAGCGAACGTGTGGTTGAAGTTCAGCTGGTTGCGGATCGTGAGCACGTCGTAGCGGGTGCGGCTCTGGTCGAGGAACCCTCCGGTGGGGAGGTTGGCCGTCACCTCGTCGGTCTCCTTGTTCCACGAGGCGGCGCTGTTCACGCCGTAGCGTACCGTGTAGGTGTTCTCGTTGTAGTAGTTGTGCGTGTCGGACTCGATCATCTCATACTGGATGCGCGAGTCGAAGGTCAGCCCCTTCCAGAGCTTGAAGGTCAGGCCGGCCTGTACGCGGGCGTTGGCCGACGTCGAGGTCAGCTCGCGGTTGTTCATCTCCTGCAGGGGGTTCCAGCTCCAGTCCTCATAGGGGAACTTGCCTTCGGGAACGTGGCGCTTCACGTAGTCGAGGCTGACGCCGTACGAGTAGGGGATGTAGTCGCCGTTCTCGTCCACGAGCATCTCGTAGGGCGAGAGTCCGGGCAGTCCGTATCCGCTGTTGTCGTTTTTAGTATAGGTGTATGCGCCGTTGAAGTTGAAGTCGAGCCACTTGAACACATGGGTCCGGTTGCGGAAATTGACCATGTATTTGGTGCTGTTCTGCTTCTTGTAGTGCTGCCGGTCGTTCTGGTAGAGGGCCGAGAGGGTATTCGACGACCGGTCGGTGGCGATGTTCACGGCGACGTTCTCCTGGTGCACGATCGGGTTCTGGAGCAGGTATTTCTTGATCTGTCCGTAGTTGTTCTTGGTGCGGAGCTCGTCGATGGCGGCATTCATCTCGGCATCGGAGAGGTGCCCGAGGCGGTTTTCGTTCAGCAGCTCATAGACCTTGCTGCCGCCGCCGCTGTAGTCGTTTTCCTGGGGATACCACGTGGTCGAGTCCCAGCGCGTGAATCCGTAGATCTCGTAGTCGATGACGTCGTTCACCGAGGCCTGCGAGAGCGTGTAGTCGAGGTCGAGTTTGGGTGAAACCTTGAAGAAACCCGAGTAATCAACCGTTACCGAGGCTTTCCCCCCCCTTCGGATCGGGCGTTCTTGGTCGTTACGACGATCACGCCGTTGGCCGACTTGGCACCCCAGATCGAGGCTGCCGCGGCATCCTTCAGCACGGTGACGCTCTCCACGTCGTTGGGGTTGATCGACTCGAAGCCGCCCTCGATGGCGAATCCGTCCACAACGAGCAGCGGCTCGGTGGCCGACGTCGAGAGGCTCGAACGTCCGCGGATCTCGAACACGGGATTTCCGTATGCGTCCTGCGTACCCACCAGACCTGCCGCCGAACCGATCAGACGGCTGGCGATCGAGCCGGAGGGTTTCTCGAGCTGGGCCTTGTCGATGATGTCGAACGAACCCGTGGCACGCTCCTTCGAGATGGTCTGGTAACCCGTCACGACCACGTCATCGAGCTGGTGTGCCGATTCGCGGAGTTCGATTTCGATGCGTGTGCGGGGACCGACCTGGATCTCCTGTTCGTCGTACCCGAGGTACTTGAACACGAGGATGTCCGAATCCGACGCTTCGATCCGGAACGAGCCGTCCGAATTGGTGATCGCACCGTTCGTACCGCCCTTGACGGTAACGGTGGCGCCAACCACGGGTACGCCGTTCGTGTCTGCCACGACGCCGGTGACCCATCTCTGTTGCGCTGAAACCTGGAACGCCATGAGGCATATGAGCCAGGCGAGGTAGAGTTTCTTCATGCTGATTGTTTTTAGTTAGGATTGTTTGTTAATACAAGGTCTGTGGAAACATACCTTCTGTCACGAAGGCAGAACGAGCGCCCGACATCGTGCAGGCCGTCGCTCTAATTTTTTGATCGAATCTTTTGTTTTGTGTGTTAAAAATGTCTATAATTGCGGCTGAAAATTCTACTTTTTCGCCGAAAAATATGTAATTTTGGACAAAGTTCCAAACGCTTTGATAATGTTTGAACATTTTTTTTAATTGAGTTATAAACATTAACCAAAACAAGGTTTTTTATGAAAAAGTTTACTGCAATTTCTGCCGCATCGCTTCTTCTGGTAGCCTGCGGCGAATCGCGTCCGACCTACCTGCTTTCGGGTACGGTCGATACGCTGTACAACGGAGCGACCGTATCGCTCCTCTACGGTGAGAAGAGCGACAGCACGGTCGTCTCGCAGGGGGCCTTCTCGTTCGAGGGCGAGATCGACTCGCCCGTTCTGGCGCGTGTCCTCATCTCGCAGGGCGACAACCGCACGGGCGGCATGGTCGTACTCGAGGCCGGATCGCCCGTCCTGACCCTTACCGAGGAGGGCTACCGCTGCTCGGGTACGCCGCTCAACGAGACCTTCAACGGCTACAACGCTTCGTCCGAGGAGCTCTACAAAACCTACCGCGAAGCCTATACCTCGCTGCGTGAGCAGGGTCTCAAGGACGAGGAGTTCCGCGCTGCCCTCGAGCAGGCCGGCGAAACCTTCTCCGCGGGTTCGCGCAAGCTCAACGAGGAGTTCTTTGCCGCCAACAAGGACAATGTGCTGGGTTCGGTCGTAATCACCCGCCTGGCCGACGACAAGTCGCAGTTCGACTCGCTCTACAACGTGGCCGGCGAGGCCGTGCGCAACGCTGCGAGCGTACAGCAGGAGAAGGCCCGCTACGAGAACCTCGAGAAGACCTCCGAGGGCAAGATGTTCACCGACTTCACGATCGAGAAGGGCAGCGCCGAGGGTACCCCCGTATCGCTTTCCGACTATGTGGGCAAGGGCAAGTACGTGCTCGTCGATTTCTGGGCTTCGTGGTGCGGCCCCTGCCGTGGCGAGATGCCCAATCTGGCCGAGGTATACAAGAAGTACAAGGGTGACCGCTTCGAGATCGTGGGCGTAGCCGTCTGGGACGAGCGCGCCGACACCGAGAAGGCCCTCGAGAGCCTGCCGATCACGTGGCCCGTGATCTTCGATGCCGGCCAGCTGCCGACCGACCTCTACGGCATCAACGGCATTCCGCAGATCATCCTCTTTGGCCCCGACGGCACGATCGTGGCACGCGACCTGCGCGGCGAGGCGATCGGCGAGAAGGTCGGCGAGTGCCTGGCCAAATAGTCCGCCGCATCCGACTGAGAAAAGGTCCGGAGACCCGCAAGGTCCCCGGACCTCTCTTTTTTCGCCGCAGCCTCCGTCTGCCGTCCTGCCGTTCCCCGTCCTGCCCGCCCGTTTCCCGTTCTTCAACCTGTCCGCCCGTTCCTGTCTTGTCGTCCGTCCTCCCGTTCCCCGTCCTGCCCGTCCGTTTCCCGTCCCGCTTTCTGTCCGCCGTGCGCCCGGCATGGCCCCTGCGCCCTCTTCGCGGGACACCCCTCCGCTCTGCCGCTCTCCGATCCTCCGCCCGGTTCCGGAACAGACCCTCTGTTGAAAAAAAACGTCCCTGCGGAGGAGGGAAAACCCCGGAAAAAATTCGTATATTTGCTCCTTGAATGGATATGGCTACCTGTTTTCCGGCGTGCGGCGGCCGACCCGTGAGGGCCGCCGACGGTTTTCGTCGTGTTTCTGCCGCACCCGGATCCAGCCCGTCTAAAACTCCGCGCCGCCTATGTTGAGTGCCTTGTACTACATCTTCCTGGTGCTGCTGTGCACCTTTTTCATGATCCTGTCGGCCGTTGCGCTGGTCGTCTGCTATCCCTTCGACCGGGGCCGCCGCGTCGTGCACGAACTCTCGCGCATCCTCGTGCGGATCTTCTTCGCCATCCCGCCCTTCTGGCGCCAGCGCGTCGAGGGTCTTGAGCGGATCGACCGCCGCCAGCGTTACGTCATTGCCGTGAACCACAACACGGTGATCGACATCCCGACGCTCTACTACCTGCCGCTCAATTTCCGGTGGGTCTCCAAGCGCGAGGTCTACAAGGTCCCCTTCTTCGGGCAGTACCTCTTCCTGCACGGCGACATCTGCATCAACCGGGGGCGGGCCACGGCCGCCATGGAGCAGCTGCTCCGCGAGGGGCGCGAGTGGATCTCGCGCGGCGCTTCGGTCGCCATCTTCCCCGAGGGCACGCGTTCGAAGGACGGGGAGATCCACCGCTTTAAGGCCGGCGCCTTCCTGCTGGCCCGGGAGGCCGGCGTCGGCATCCTTCCGGTGGTGCTCGACGGTACGAAGTCGCTCATCGGGCACAACCTGCTCTTCAACTGGGGCAACCGGATCACCATCCGGGTCCTGCCTCCCGTTCCGGCCTCGGAGGTCGCCGCTTCGGACCCCCACGAACTGATGGAGCGCGTGCACGACGACATGTGCCGGGCGCTCTCCGAGATCCGCAACAGACGATAGACTATGGCAGACTTACTCAATACGAATCCCAACGAAACCTACGGCGACGACGCCATCGTGACGTTGTCGCCGCGGGAACACATCCGCCTGCGCCCGGGCATGTACATCGGCAAACTGGGCGACGGCTCGCAGGCCGACGACGGCATCTACGTGCTGATCAAGGAGGTCGTCGATAACTCGGTCGATGAGTTCATCATGGGCGCCGGGCGCGAGATCGACATCACGATCGAGGACAACGTCGTCTCGGTGCGCGACTTCGGCCGCGGCATTCCGCTCAAGTCGCTGGCGGCGGCCGTTTCCGAGATGAACACGGGCGGCAAGTACGGCGGCACGGCCTTCAAGAAGACCGTGGGCCTGAACGGTGTGGGCGTCAAGGCCGTGAACATGCTCTCGAGTGAGTTCACGGCGCGCTCGGTGCGCGACGGCGAGGCCCGCACGGTCACCTTCGCCAAGGGGCTCGAGCAGAGCGACCGCTGGGAGTCGGGTGTTTCGGAGAAGAACGGCACCTACATCTCCTTCCGCGTCGATGAGGAGGTTTTCGGGCAATATGCCTACAACCTCGAGTACGTCGAGCAGATGGTCAAGAACTATACCTACCTGAACCTGGGCCTCACGTTCCGCTTCAACGGCCGCAGCTACGTCTCGAAGAACGGACTGCTCGACCTGCTGAACGAGAACATGACCGAGGATCCGCTCTATGCGCCGATCCACCTCTCGGGCGACGACATCGAGGTGGCCATCACCCACGGCACGGGCTACGGCGAGAGCTACTTCTCGTTCGTGAACGGCCAGTACACCTCGCAGGGCGGTACGCACCAGGCTGCCTTCCGCGAGGGTATCGCCAAGACCATCAAGGAGTTCTACCACAAGGACTACGATCCGTCGGACATCCGCACGTCGATCATCGCGGCCATCTCGGTGAAGGTCACCGACCCGGTCTTCGAGTCGCAGACCAAGATCAAGCTCGGCTCGAAGGAGATCGAGCCCGGGGTCTCGATGCGCAACTTCGTGGTCGATTTCCTGGGCAAGCACCTCGACGACTACCTGCACAAGCACCCCGAGACGGCGCAGACGCTGCAGAAGAAGATCGTCGAGAACGAGAAGGAGCGCAAGGCCATCTCGGGCATCCAGAAGAAGGCGCGCGAGACGGCCAAGAAGGTCTCGCTCAACAACCGCAAGCTGCGCGACTGCAAGATCCACTTCACGGACAAGAACGAGCTGGCCGAGCAGTCGATGATCTTCATTACGGAGGGCGACTCGGCCTCGGGTTCGATCACCGCCTCGCGCGACGTGCGCACGCAGGCGGTCTTCTCGCTGCGGGGCAAGCCGCTGAACTGTTACGGGCTCACGAAGAAGGTGGTCTACGAGAACGAGGAGTTCAACCTCCTGCAGGCGGCGCTCAACATCGAGGAGGACATGGAGAACCTGCGTTACAACAAGGTGATCATCGCCACCGACGCCGATGTGGACGGCATGCACATCCGCCTGCTGCTCACCTCGTTCTTCCTGCAGTTCTTCCCCGACGTGATCCGCACGGGCCACCTCTATATCCTCCAGACGCCGCTCTTCCGCGTGCGCAACAAGAAGGTGACCTACTACTGCTACTCCGAAGAGGAGCGCGTGCGCGCCATCGAGAAGTGCGGCGCGGGGGTGGAGATCACGCGATTCAAAGGTCTCGGCGAGATCTCCTCGACGGAGTTCAAGGAGTTCATCGGCGAGAACATGCGCCTGGACCGGGTGCGCCTGACGAAGGACGACCCGATCCACGACCTGCTGGAGTTCTACATGGGCAAGAACACCTTCGAGCGGCAGGGATTCATCATCGACAACCTGCGTATCGAGGAGGACCTCGTGGAGCAGGACCTCAAACTGAGTTGATGCGCTATGGCAGAAGAGAAAGAGATACGCGAGGGGCTTCCCGCCGGGGAGGCCGACACGGCGGCGCCCGGAGCGCCGTCGGACGGAGACACGCCGCAGGATGCGGCGCCTGTCGATGAGGCTCCGGCCGGGGAGTCGGCAGCTGCGGCCCGGGCCGGGAAGTTCGGACGGCTGATGCAGGACGAGGGCGGTGTGCGCAAGCTCACGGGCATGTACCGCAACTGGTTCCTCGACTACGCCTCCTATGTGATTCTGGAACGTGCCGTCCCCCACGTCGAGGATGGCCTGAAACCCGTGCAGCGGCGCATCCTCCACGCCATGAAGACGGTCGATGACGGCCGCTACAACAAGGTGGCGGGCATCGTCGGCGAGACGATGAAGTACCACCCGCACGGCGACGCCTCGATCAAGGACGCGCTGGTGCAGCTCGGGCAGAAAGACCTCCTGATCGACTGCCAGGGCAACTGGGGCAACATCCTGACGGGCGACGATGCGGCCGCGGGCCGTTACATCGAGGCGCGCCTGTCGAAATTCGCGCTCGACGTGGTCTTCAACCGCAAGACCACCGAGTGGATGCGCTCCTACGACGGACGCAACGAGGAGCCGGTGACCCTTCCGATCAAGTTTCCGCTGCTGCTGGCCCAGGGATCGGACGGCATCGCCGTGGGCCTGGCGTCGAAGATCCTGCCGCACAACTTCATCGAGCTGATCAATGCGGCCATCGCCCACCTCGAGGGGCGCGACTTCGACCTCTATCCCGACTTCCCGACGGGCGGCATGGCCGACGTGAGCCGCTACAACGACGGCCTTCGGGGCGGCACGGTGAAGGTCCGCGCGAAGATCTCGAAGATCGACAAGCGCACGCTCGCCATTACGGAGATTCCCTACACGACGACCACCGAGTCGATCAAGGAGTCGATCATCAAGGCCAACGACAAGGGCAAGATCAAGATCCGCAAGGTCGATGACAATACGGCCGACAAGGTCGAGATCGTGATCCAGGTGGCTCCCGACGAGTCGTCGGACAAGACGATCGACGCCCTCTACGCCTTCACCGACTGCGAGGTCTCGATTGCCCCGAACGCCTGCGTCATCTGGGACGAGAAACCGCACTTCCTGGGTGTGAAGGAGATCCTCCGCCGCTCGGCCGAGCACACCAAGTGGCTGCTGGGCCGCGAGCTGGAGATCCGCCTCGGGGAGCTGCAGGAGGCGTGGCATGCCGCCTCGCTCGAGCGGATCTTCATCGAGAACCGCCTCTACCAGCTCATCGAGGGGTGCAAGACCCGCGAGGAGGCCTATGCTGCCGTCGATAAGGGACTGGAACCCTTCAAGAAACAGCTGCGACGTGAAGTGACGCTTGAGGATGTGCAGAAGCTCACCGAACTGAAGTTCATCCGCATCTCGCGCTACGATACGGAGAAGGCCGACAACGAGATCCGCCAGATCGAGGAGGACATCCGCACGACGCAGTACCACCTGGCCCACCTGACCGAGTATGCCGTGGCCTACTACGAGCGCATCCGCGACAAGTACGGCAAGGGGCGCGAGCGGCGCACCGAACTCCGGGAGTTCGACTCGATCGAGGCGACGAAGGTCGCCGTGACCAACGCCAAGCTCTACGTGGACCGCGCCGAGGGCTTCTTCGGCATCGGCAAGTCGATGAAGGATGCCGAGTTCGTCTGCGACTGCTCGGACATCGACGACGTGATCGTCTTCACCAGGGAGGGGCGCTACGTCATCACGAAGGTCTCGGACAAGGCCTTCTTCCAGAAGGGGATCTACTACATCGGGGTCTTCAAGCGCAACGACGAGCGGACGATCTACAACGTCCTCTACCGCGACGGCAAGAACGGCCCGCTGATGATGAAGCGCTGCGCCATCAAGGGCATCACGCGCGACAAGGAGTACGACATCACGAAGGGCACGCCCAAGAGTGAGATTCTCTATATGTCTGTGAATCCGAACGGTGAGGCCGAGGTGCTGAAGGTTTACTTCAAGCCCCGTCCGCGCCTGAAGAAGGTGATCGTCGATCTCGATTTCTCGACCCTTGCCATCAAGGGCCGCCAGAGCCAGGGCAACCTCTTCTCGCGTTACGGCATCCACAAGATCGTGCTCAAGGAGCGGGGCACCTCGACCCTCGGCGGACTGACGATCTGGTTCGACGAGGATGTCCGCCGCCTGAACTCCGACGGCCGCGGCACGTGCCTCGGCGAGTTCAAGGGCGACGACAAGCTGATCGTCTGGACCTCGAAGAACCAGTATTACATCACGGGCTACGACCTGGGGCAGCACTTCCCCGACGAGACGATCCACGTGAGCCGCTACGAACCCGACCGCGTCTACAGCCTCTGCTACTACGACCGCGATCAGAAATACTACTACATGAAGCGCTTCACGGCCGAGATGTCCGACCGCATGCAGGCCTTCCTCGACGAGGATGCCGACTTCATCTGCGTGACCGATACGGCGGGTGCGCAGCTCGAGATCACCTACAAGGGCGCCCACGCCACGCGCCCGGCCGACCGGATCGACGTCGATGAGTTCGTGGGGGTTAAGAGCCACAGGGCCAAGGGCAAGCGCCTGACGACCTACGATGTGGCGGAGCTCCGCTTCATCGAGCCCGAACCGGCTCCCGAGCCCGACGACGAGGAGCCGCTCGACGACGGGGCGGACCCGGCCGACGGCCGGCCGGAGGGGGAGAGCACCCCGGAGAGCCGGCCTGCGGCGCCCGAACGTCCCTCCACCCCGGCGGGACGCGGCGTGCCGACCCGCTCGGAGACGGGGCTTCCCCCGACGGATGCCACACCGGGCGGCGTGGCGTTCGAGATCGAGCGCCCGAAGGGGGATGCCGACGAAGTGGTGGACCCCGAACAACTCAACCTGTTCTGACGATGAAACCGATCTTTCTGGTGGGCTACATGGGCTGCGGCAAGAGCACGCTGGGCCGCAAGCTGGCGCGGCGGCTCGGTGCGGCCTTTGTCGATACGGATGCCGCGGTCGAGGAGCTGGAAGGGGCCTCGGTGGCCGACGTCTTCCGTTACGAGGGCGAGACGCGCTTCCGCGAACTCGAACGCGGGGTGCTCGAGCGGGTGATCGCCTCGGGCGATGCCTCCGTGGTCTCGACGGGCGGCGGCCTGCCCGTCTGGCGCGACAACATGGAGTGCATGAATGCCGCCGGACATACGGTCTACCTGTGCCGCACGGCGGCGCAGATCGCCGGGCGTCTGAGCCCCTACGGACGGCAGAAGCGCCCCCGCCTGCGCGGTCTGAGCGACGACGAACTGGTCGGCTTCATGGAGCGCGACATGGCCGTGCGCGACCCCTTCTACCGGAAGGCGGCGCTGACGGTCGAGTGCGGCGGGCGGAGCGACGACGAACTGGTGGGGGAGATCCTCGGGCGGCTCTTCCCCGACGGCCTTCCCGCGGGTTGCCGCCCGGCTGCCGGAGTGCATGACTGAATCTCAAGGAGCGATGAACGACGGAAAGACAACGGGAAACCGGGCCCCGATCGGGGTCTACGATTCGGGACTGGGCGGACTGACCGTCTGGCGGGAGATCCGCCGTGCGCTGCCCTCGGAGTCGCTCGTCTACCTGGGCGACGGGGCCAACTGCCCCTATGGCTCCCGCCCGCGTGAGGAGGTGCAGCAGCTGGCCGATGCCGCGGTGGCGCGGCTGGTCGGCGCGGGCTGCAAGATGGTCGTCGTGGCGTGCAACACGGCCACGGCGGCGGCGATCGACTTCCTGCGTGCGAAATATGCCTCTCTGCAGATTGTCGGCATGGAGCCGGCCGTAAAGCCCGCCTGCCTGGCCACCCGCAGCGGGGTGGTGGGGGTGCTGGCCACCGAGCGGAGTCTCGACGGGGAGCTTTTCCGCCGGACTGCGGCCCGCTACGGCTCGGGTATCGAGGTACTCACGGTCCCCGGACGCGGATTCGTCGAGCTGGTCGAGGCGGACCGCGAACAGACGCCCGAGGCCGAGGCCTGCGTGCGCGAGGCCGTCGAGCCGATGCTGCGGCGCGGCGCCGACCAGATCGTGCTGGGATGCACGCACTATCCCTTCCTGCGCCCCGTCCTGGAGCGCATTGTGGCCGGCCGCGGCGTGACGATCGTGGACCCTTCGCCGGCCGTGGCGCGGCGGGTCGTGCAGCTGCTCGACCGCTACGGGCTGCGTGCTCCGGCCGACAACCTTCCCCGGCTCGAATTCCTCACCTTCGCCGACGAGACCTACCGTGCCCGGCTCGAGGCAAAGGCCCTCGCTTCAATGGATTGATTGCCGCAAGCACCTGATTGAAAGAGTGAAGGCGCTGCTGATCGGATCTGTTGGTTTAAGTGGCCAACTTAATGCGCAGCAGGTCAGCGCCGTGCCCGTTATTTTTTCTCCGTTTTCACCCGCCGGTTTTCAAATCCGCAAATATTTCCGTATCTTCGCTCGATAATATCGAGCGTCAAGGAAACACATGGCATCCAGAAACAATACATCCGCCTCTTCGGGCCGGCGGCAGACCGTGGCCCGCTCCAACAGCGACAGCGCCCGCTGGATCGCGGGACTGCTGCTGCTCTTCATCGGTCTGTTCGTCGCCGCTTCGGTCTTCTTCTCGTTTTTCACGTGGGACGTGGACCAGAGCATCCTGCAGCGTCCGGCCGAGGAGCGCGAACTGTTGGGCGACGAGGTGGAGAACCTCTGCGGCGAGGCCGGTGCGCGCATCGGCCGCATGCTGGTGGACAACTCGTTCGGCGTCTTCGGCATCCTGCTTCCCTGCATGCTGGTGCTTGTCGGCATCCGCATCATCCGCCAGCGTCCGCTGCTGCTCAACCACTCGATCCTCTCGCTGCTGCTGATCCTCATCCTGGGGTCGCTGACCCTCGGTTTCGCCTTTGGCGACCGCTGGAGCCTCTGCTGCTCCTCGACCGGCTGGGGCGGCGCCTTCGGCATCGGGGTTTCGGAGATGCTCCACGCCCACATCGGCGTGGTCGGGACGCTCATCCTGCTGCTCGGCGGGTGGATCCTCACGGGCGTGTTCATCAACCGCAATTTCATCAATACGGTCAATGAGGCCGGCAACGTCATGGTGGACCGCAGCGAGCGGATCGTCGAGACGGTGCGCCGCAAGGTCGTGGGCCATACCCCGGCCGACGAACTGCTCGGCGGCGGGCTGCAGGAGGAGGCTCCGGCTCCTGGGGCTGCCGCGCCCGATGCCGGAGCGAAGGCTGCCCCGGAGGACGACGTGCGCGCCGCCGGACGGCATTCCGGCGAGGAGGGGGAGCCGGCCGCACCGGCTGCGGAGGCGGAGACGCCCGCAATGCGGCGCCCGATCCGGGTACAGGCGGGTGTGCCGTCCGGGCAGCCTGCGGCAGGGGGCGCGTCGCTCCGCTCGGACGAGGAGCGACGTGCCGCCGAGGTCTTCCGCGATGTGGCGGCCGGAACGGATATGCCCCGTGACCCGCATCCAGGGGAGGGGCCGGAGATCGTGCGGCCGGCAGCCGAAACGGTCGGTGTGGCGGTGGCGGCGAATACCGCGGAAGCGGGGGAGGAGAGCCCCTTCCTCGAGCTGACTCCCGACGGGCGGCCGATTGTTGCTGATGATGAGGCGGAGCCTGAACTCCTGTCGGCCGACGACGGGGAGTTCACGGAGGTGGATCTCTCCCGTTCGGGCGGCCGCGTGGTCATGGGCCGCGGCGGTCTGGTCGAACTGGCGCGTCCGTCCGTTGTGCGGCAGCCGGTGCAGGAGGGCCCGTTCACCGAGATCACCGTGGGCGGCGACGACTCCGAGGGCGGGGCTTCCGCCCGCAGCGCAGTGCAGGAGACCGTGCGGCGCGGCCCGTCGTATGCGCCGCGCAACGACGAAGACCGCCCCGTCTTCGAGGAGTTCACGACGGCGGACGATCCGGCGGACGCTCCCGAGCCGCTGCAGGGCCCCGGGCCGGACGTGCATCCGGTGGCCGGGATGCCCTCCGAAACGGCCGCGGCGCCCGCCCACGATGGCGGGGAGACGACGCAGGGGGTGGTGGTCACGGTCGAGGCGCACGAGGCGCGGATGGTCGATGAACGCAAGATCCCGACCGAGAGCTACGATCCGCTGAAGGATCTGGTCAATTACCGCAAGCCGCCCGTGACGCTGCTCGAGGACTACATCTCCGATTCGGAGGTCTCGGACGAGGAGATCTTCGAGAACAAGACCCGCATCGAGGAGACGCTCAAGTATTTCGGCATCCCGATCCAGCGCATCAAGGCCACGGTGGGCCCGACGGTGACCCTCTACGAGATCGTGCAGGCCCAGGGCGTCAAGATCTCGAAGATCCAGGGGCTGCAGAACGACATCGCGCAGAGCCTCAAGGCCGAGTCGGGCATCCGCATCATTGCGCCGATCCCCGGGCGCGGCACGATCGGCATCGAGGTGCCGAACCGCTGCAAGCAGGTCGTGTCGATGTATTCGGCCATCCGCTCGCTGCGTTTCCAGGAGTCGAAGGCCACGCTCCCGGTGGTTATCGGGCGCACGATCCAGAACGAGAACTTCGTCTTCGACCTGGCGAAGATGCCCCACCTGCTCGTGGCCGGAGCCACGGGTATGGGTAAGTCGGTGGGCCTGAACGCCATCATCACCTCGCTGCTCTACCGCATGCACCCGGCGCAGCTGAAGTTTGTGATGATCGACCCCAAGATGGTCGAGTTCTCGCTCTATGCCAAGATCGAGAAGCACTTCCTGGCCAAGATGGAGTCCGAGGAGGAGGCCATCGTCACCGACCCCAAGAAGGCGGTCTACACGCTCAACGCCCTCTGCACGGAGATGGACACCCGTCTGGAGCTCTGCAAGAAGGCCGGGGCGCGCAACATCGCCGAGTACAACGAGAAATTCACCGCGCGGCGGCTCAACCCGATGAACGGCCACCGCTTCCTGCCCTACATCGTCGTGGTGATCGACGAGTTCGCCGACCTGATCATGACGGCCAAGGAGGTCGAGATGCCCGTGACGCGCCTGGCGCAGAAGGCCCGCGCCATCGGCATCCACTTGATCGTGGCCACGCAACGCCCGTCGGTCGATGTCATCACCGGAAAGATCAAGGCCAACTTCCCGGCCCGCATCGCCTTCCGCGTGATGCAGATGATCGACTCGCGGACGATCATCGACCGTCCCGGCGCCGACCAGCTCATCGGCCGCGGCGACATGCTCATCTCGAAGGACGGCGAGCTGACCCGTATCCAGTGCGCCTTCGTCGATACGCCCGAAGTCGAGCGGATTGTCGATTACATCTCGAAACAGCAGGGCTACACCGAGGCCTATGCGCTGCCCGACTATACGCCCGAGAGCGCCGGCGGCGAGGGCATGGGCAGCAGCGAGGAGTCGTCGGCCCCGGTCAAATACGACACGCTCTTCGCCGAGATCGCCCGCGAGGCGGTGTCGGGCGGACAGATCTCCACGTCGATGATCCAGCGCAACTACGAGGTGGGCTTCAACCGCGCCGGGCGGATCATGATGCAGCTCGAACGGGCCGGCATCGTGGGTCGCCAGCAGGGGGCCAAGCCGCGCGACATCCTCTTCCACGACCTGCCGTCGCTCGAGGCGAAGCTGCAGGAGCTGGGGTTGTTCTGACACGCGGCGGAGGTGCGCGGACCATGCAACGAAAATACAAGACTGAGATGATGAGAGGAATGAAAGCAATCGTCTGGATGGCGGCCCTTCTGGGCGGAGTGTGCGGCGCATCGGCGGCCGACCGGGCCGGTGATCTGTTGCGCGGGGTCTCCGACGGGTTCCGCGCCATGAAAAGCTATGCCGTGCGCTTCGAGGTCGCAACGGCCGATTACCGCTCCTCGGGGAGTTATGTCGTCGAGGGCGAGGCCTACAGCCTCGAACTGGGCGATGCCGAGGTCTTCTGCGACGGGAAGGTCCGCTACGAGGTGGACAACGGCCGTCGCGAGGTGACGATCCTCGATGTGGACCGCAGGAGCCGCAACATCCTGAACAATCCTGTGCGGGCGTTCGACTTCATCGGCAGCGACTACTCCTGCGAACTGCTTTGGGAACGCGACGGACAGGCGGCCGTGCGGCTGACCCCGATGGCGGGGAGCGACTCGTCGGCCGGGGAGATCACCCTCGTGGTCGATACGTCGCGGATGCGTCCCGTGTCGCTCTCGTACGACTACGACGGCGAGCGGGTCGATGTCGCGATCCGCTCGGTGGGTGCGCCCGATGCCCCGCTGCGGCGCTTCGACCGGAAGGCCTGCGAGGGCTACGAGTTCATCGATTTCCGGTAACCCCGGACCTGTTTCCGGCCCGTATCGGGTGTCTCGGGGGACGGTGTGCGCCGGCTTTTTTTTGACGGAGCCGCCTGTCTCTGCCCTGCGACATGTTCGGGCCCTTCGGACAGGATATGGAGCCGCCATGTTTCGGTTGGACGGATATGATGCCGGAAACCGGGTATTGCGGTTTTTTTTGTATTTTTTTAATATTGTTTCTTTCGGGATGTTGAAAATGTATAAACGATGCTTTGCGCATCGTGTTTTTTTTCTATATTTGTAACGTGTGTTGAATGGATGTCGGCGACGGGAGGGCCTTGTGGGCCTGAGGTTTGTCGGGTGCAGCCCTGTGTGTAGGGGCGAATCCGGTTCGGACGAGGAAGAGACGGAAAACCAAAATACTGACCCGTATGAAGAGATGGATTTTATTGTTCGCTTTGCTTGGGGCGGCTGCCGTTGCGCACGCCCAGTCTTTTGTGGATAACGGCAAAGGCATGATCTGGCAATTCGAGTTCCGAAACCTGTTCCAGTCGAAAAGCGAGGGCGTCAAGCAGCGCGTGCTCGAGGAGGAGCTGGCGGTCGGGTATAGCTTCGATCCGCGTTTCTCGCTGCTTGTTCCGGTTACGCGGTCGGTGGGGCTGTTCGATGCCGATAAGGCGAAAAACTACGAGGATGCCATGCAGCTCGGGCTGGGTTTCGGCTACGCACCGCTGCATACCGATCACGACCGGCTCGACATTTCGGTCCGGTTCGGCAATACGCTCGGCGGCGACTGGCACTTCCGTTCATACGATGCGGGTGTGCGCTGGCAGTCCGACGCCCTGTGGACTCCGCTTTTCATAGGTGCCGGTGTCCGCTATGTCGATGCCTACAAGGGCGGATTTGCGGATTACTGCCATGTCTATCTGTCGGTCGGCGTCCGCATCCTGTGGCATTGCGGGGCCGGGCGTGCGGAACGGTAGCCTGCCCGGCGTGCCGACGTGCCGCTCCTGCGGCCGGATGGCGTGCCTGCCGCCGCACCGGAAAAAGGCGTATTTCTCCCGACACCCCGTCGGGAGATTTTTTTTATGCCGCCAAATCGCCCGAAAAGGGCCGAAAACAGCCCTTCGCGGAGAAAATATCCTCTCCGGGGGTGTGTTTTCCGGGTGGAAAGTTGCCCGAATCGCGGGAAATTACTATTTTTGTTCGTTAAATATAGTGTGACGGAACAGCGGAACGGTACGGGTTGCCGCGCCTCAGGCTCCGGCACCGTCGGGCTGCCCGTGCGGCAGCCGGCGGGACCACCGGTCCGTCGTGAAGCAGAAAAGTGAAACCTTATGTTGACTGAAGAAGAAAAGAACGCCGGTTTGGTGGGGCGAATCATCCCCATCAATATCGAAGAGCAGATGAAGTCGGCCTACATCGACTACTCGATGTCGGTGATCGTCTCGCGTGCGTTGCCCGACGTGCGGGACGGTCTGAAGCCCGTGCACCGACGCATCCTCTACGATATGAGCGCCGAGCTCAACCTCTACTCGGACAAACCCACGCGTAAGTCGGCCCGTATCGTCGGCGACGTGCTCGGTAAGTTCCACCCCCACGGCGACTCATCGGTCTACGACGCCATGGTGCGTCTGGCCCAGGAGTGGTCGATGCGCTACCCGCTGGTGGACGGCCAGGGTAACTTCGGTTCGATGGACGGCGATTCGCCGGCCGCCATGCGTTATACCGAGGCCCGCATGAAGAAGATCACCGACGAGGTGATGGCCGACATCGACAAGGAGACCGTGGACTGGACGCTCAACTTCGACGACACGATCCCCGAACCCACGGTGCTGCCCACGAAGATCCCGCTGCTGATCGTGAACGGCGCGAGCGGTATCGCCGTCGGCATGGCCACGAACATGGCCCCGCACAACCTCTCGGAGGTGGTGGACGCCTGCTGCGCCTATGTCGATAACCCCGAGATCACGGGCGAGGAGCTGCTCCACTACGTCAAGGGTCCCGACTTCCCGACGGGCGGCATCATCTACGGTTACGAGGGTGTCCGCGAGGCGATGCTCACGGGCCGCGGCCGCGTGGTCATGCGCGCCCGGACCGAGATCGAGCACACCCCCTCGGGCCGCGAGTGCATCGTCATCACCGAGATCCCCTACATGATCAACAAGGCCGAGATGATCAAGAAGATCGCCGACATGATCAACGACAAGAAGATCGAGGGCATCTCCTACATCAACGACGAGTCGGACCGCAACGGCCTGCGGATCATCATCATCCTCAAACACGACGCCGTGGCGAGCGTGGTGCTCAACACGCTCTTCAAGAATACGCCGCTGCAGACGTCGTTCGCCGTGAACAACATCGCGCTGGTCAATGGCCGGCCCCAGCTGCTCACGATGCGCGACCTGATCCGGCACTTCATCGACCACCGCCACGACGTGGTGGTGCGCCGCACGCGCTTCGACAAGCGCAAGGCCGAGGAGCGTCTGCACATCGTGCTGGGTCTGCTCGTTGCGCAGGACAACATCGACGAGATCGTGCACATCATCCGCTCGTCGAAGACCCCCGACGAGGCCAAGCAGACGATGATGGAGCGTTTCGAGCTGGACGACATCCAGGCTTCGGCCATCATCGAGATGCGTCTGCGCGCACTGACCGGCCTCGAGCACGGCAAACTCGTGGCCGAGCGCGACGAGCTCATGAAGCTCATCGCACACCTCACCGAGGTGCTCGCGAACGTCTCGATGCAGATGCAGATCATTAAGGACGAGCTGATCGAGATGAAGGAGAAGTACGGCGACGAGCGCCGCTCGGAGATCGTCTACGCCTCCGAGGAGTTCAATCCCGAGGACTTCTACGCCGACGACGACATGGTCATCACCATCTCGCACATGGGCTACATCAAGCGCACGCCGCTGGCCGAATACCGCACGCAGAACCGCGGCGGCGTCGGCGCCAAGGGCAGCGCCACGCGCGACGAGGACTTCATCGAGCACATCTACGTCGCCTCGATGCACAACACGATGCTCTTCTTTACGGAGAAGGGCCGCTGCTACTGGCTCAAGGTCTACGAGATCCCCGAAGGCGCCCGCTCGTCGAAGGGCCGCGCCATCCAGAACGTCATCCAGATCGAACCCGAGGACAAGGTCCGCGCCTACATCAACGTCAAGCGCCTGGACGATGCCGACTACGTGAACAACAACTACATCATCATGTGCACGAAGGACGGTACGATCAAGAAGACGAAACTCGAGGCCTACTCGCGTCCGCGCCAGAACGGTGTCAATGCCATCGTCATCCGCGAGGGCGACCAGCTCATCGAGGCCAAGCTGACGAGCGGCAACGCCGAGGTGCTGATCGCCGCCCGTGAAGGCAAGGCCATCCGCTTCAACGAGAACACGGTGCGTCCGATCGGCCGTGTCGGCGCCGGTGTGCGCGGCATCTCGATCGACGAGGACGACGAGGTGGTCGGCATGATCTGCATCGAGCCCGACTCGAAGCAGGACGTGCTGGTGCTGAGCGAGAACGGCTACGGCAAGCGCACGGATCTCGACGAGTACCGCATCACCAACCGCGGCGGCAAGGGTGTCAAGACCATCAACATCACGGAAAAGACAGGCAAACTCATATCGATTCAGGCCGTTACGGACGAGAACGACCTGATGATCATCAACCGTTCGGGACTCACCATACGCACGGCCGTTTCGCAGATCCGCCTGGCGGGCCGCGCCACGCAGGGCGTGCGTATCATCAACCTCCGCGAAGGGGACGCCATCGCTTCGGTGATGGCCGTGCCGGCTGCCGGGGAGGATGCAGACGTCGATCCTGCGGGTGATTCGCAGACCGCGGCGGATGCCGTGCCGGCGAATCCTTCCGCCGAGGAATAACTATTGAGAAGAGTAATTGCAAACCTAAAATTCAGTTTCTTATGAAAAAGACTTTTGTGACGGCGCTCGCCGCATTGATCCTGGCAGTCCCTGCTGCCGAGGCTCAGAAAGTGAACAAAGACGCATTGCTGGCGAAGATCGAGAAAAGCGACTCGGACATCGCCGACGCAAAGAAAGGCGCCAAGGCCGCAACGTGGATCAACCGCGGCAAGGCCTTCTACGAGGCTGCTGCCGAACCGACGAAGAGCCTCTTCGTCGGCATGGACGCCACGATGCTCAAGCTCGCTGTCGGCGACGCACAATCGACCGGCACCGAGACGGTGAACGGCGCCCAGATGGAGGCCTGGGTCTATCCGTGGTTCACGGTCTACATCGTGGACGGCAAGGTGAAGACCTGGAAGCAGACGCAGTTCGTTTACGAGGATGCCGTGGCAAAGGCTGTCGAGGCCTACAACAAGGCATTCGAGCTCGATCCCAAGAGCGCATCGAAGGTCAAGGACGGCCTGAAGCAGATCAGCGACTTCTGCTCGCAGGTCGGCAACGCCGGCCTCGACTCGGGTGACTACCTGGGTGCAGCCGACGCCTACGCACAGGCTTTCGAGGCACAGTCGAGCCCTGCCTACGGTGAGGCTGCCGATCCTTCGCTGCTCTACTATGCCGGTTACCTCCACACGGTGGACGGCGCCAACAACCCCGCTTCGTTCCCCGTGGGAGCCGAGCAGCTCTCGAAGGCCATCGACATGGGCTATACCGACGAGGAGGGCAACATCTACTACTACCTGTTCCACTGCTACTACGGCCAGAAGGCTTCGGACAAGGCCTTTGTGGACAAGGCCAAGCAGGCCCTGCTGACCGGTATCGAGAAGTTCCCGAAGAACGAGCGCATCCTCGACGGTCTGGTGCAGCTCTACACCTCGCCCGAGGACAACGTGGGTGACCCGGCCGACCTGATCGCGCTGATCGACAAGGCCATCGAGAACAACCCGACGAACGTCGATCTGTGGTTCGGCCGCGGCCGTATCTTCTACGCGCTCAAGGACTACGACCAGAGCATCGAGTCGTTCAAGAAGGTCGTCGAGCTCAAGCCCGACCTCTATGAGGGCAACTACTACCTGGGCGTGTTCTACACGATCAAGGGCGACGAGGTGAACAAGGAGATGAACGCCAAGCAGTACAGCAGCCAAGCCGCTTATGATGCCGACCTGAAGGCTGTCAATGCGATCTACATGGAGGCTATTCCCTGGCTGGAGAAGGCGCTCGAGCTCAAGCCCGAGGATCCCAGCTCGGTCGAGCTGCTCAAGTCGATCTGCTTCCGTCTGCGCGACGAGGAGGGTATGATGGACAAGTACACGAAGTACAACGAGATGTTCAAGAAGATCCAGGGCCAGCAGTGATTGTCCCGGATTCGATGATTCATCGGGCCCCCGGAAGTTCCTCGGAACTCCCGGGGGCTCTGTTTTTGATGCGGCGGGGCCGCCGGGCGGAGCGCATTTCTGCCGGGGCAGATGGGCGGGGCGCGTTTCTGCCGGGGCTGACGGAAAGCCCCGGCTTTGCGGCGGGTGTCCTGCCGCACGGGATGAGGTGTGTCGCGGCGTGTCGCGGCGTGATGAGGTGTGCCGGGATAGAGTGTGCCGGGATGTGTCGGTGTGCGGAACCGATGCGTCGGGGGTCAGGAGACCTTCTCGTGTATGGCCCTCAGACGCCGCGTCATGAAGTACTGCAGCACGCCGCGCAGGAACATGTAGAGCGTGAAGGCCAGCCAGAGGGCGTTGTTGCCGATCACGGGATGCAGCGCGTAGTAGATGCCGAAGTAGGTCAGCGTGGCCAGGAACATCGAGTTGCGCATGACGCGCGTCTCGGTGGCCCCGACCATGATGCCGTCCATGATGAACGGCATGGCGCTGGCGATCGGGATCAGGATGATCCAGATGATGTAGCGGCCGGCCGTCTCGATGATTGCCGCGGCGTTTTCGGCCGTGTCGCTGACGAAGAGCCCCACCAGATCGCGCCACCAGATGATGTAGATCACGACGAACAGGGCCGATACCAATGTACCCCACGCCAGGCAGCCGCGCAGGCAGCGGCGCAGCGACATTGCGTCGCGGGCGCCGATGAAGCGTCCCGTGAGCGCCTCGGCCGCATAGGCGAAGCCGTCGTTCATGTAGGAGAAGAGCGTGAAGAGCTCGAGCAGCAGGGCGTTCACGGCCAGCAGCTCCTGGTTGCCCAGCCGGGCCGACGATCCGGTGAAGAAGGTGTAGACCGCCACGATGCAGAACGTGCGCAGGATGATGTCGCGGTTGATGATGAAGTAGGTCTTCAGCGGGCGGAGGTCGATGACCTGCGACCAGTCGATGAGCTTCACGACGTGGCGGTATTTGGCCACGAGCAGCACCGAGGCCAGCGCCACGCCGCTCCACTGGGCGATGACCGAGGCGTAGGCGATGCCGACGATGCCCATATCCATGCCGAAGGCGAACCACAGGCTGCAGAGGCTGTGGATGACATTCACCGTGACGGCCGTGCACATGGGGAAGAGGGCGTTCTGCATGCCCGTGTACCAGCCGTTGAAGCCGAAGAGCAGGATGCCGGCCGGCACGGCCCAGATGCGTGCGTAGAAGTATTCGCGGGTCATCTGGCTGCCGTTCATCGCCCGCAGCGCCAGCTCGCCCACGGGATACTGCAGCAGCACCATCAGGATGCCCATGATTCCGGCCACGGAGAGGGCGCGCCCCAGCATGTTGGCGCATTCGCGGAAGTTTCCGGCGCCGAACGCCTGGGCCGTCAGCCCGCTTGTGCCCATGCGGACGAACGAGCAGTTCCAGTAGATGAAGTTGAAGATCGAGACGCCGATGGCCAGCGAGCCGATCGCGGCTGCCGAATCGCTGCCCCAGTGTCCGGCGATGGCGGTCGAGATGATGCCCATCAGCGGCACGGTGATGTTCGAGACGATGTTCGGAAGCGCGATGCGCAGTATTTCCCGGTTCATGTTCATACGCGGATGCAAAGATAAGGTAAAAGTGCCGAATTTGCGGGCCTTGTCCGATTTTATCTCGAAATCGGGCATGCAATGTGCTGTAATCCGGAAAAATGGATTACCTTTGCCCCACGAAAACCGGGCGTCGGGATTCGCCGCCGTATCGTGCCGCTTGCGGTGCGTCGGGCGGAGCCGGATCCTCCGCAGTTCGGAAAACAAGACGTATATATCAAGCGATGAAAGATCAGAAAAACGACTCGACCCAGGTGCTCGCGCGATTCGGTCGCGACAAACGCGTGCGCGTGGTGAAGGCTACGGCGGAGCGTGTCGAGCGTCGCCCGCGTTTGCAGCGTGATGCTGCCGATTCGGAGCAGCCGTATCAGAAGGAGACCGCAAGGCGTGCCTCCTACAACCCCCATTTCACGGAGGACAACCGTCCGAAGTTCGACAATTCGCACTCCCCGCGCCCGGCCTACGGGCGGTATGGCGACGATGAGCGTCCGCGTCGCGACGGGGAGCACGGCCACCGCACGGCGGAGCGCAGCTTCCGCCGCGATGAGCGTCCGCAGCATGGAGACGAGCGTCCGCGCACGTTCGACCGCGACAGCCGCAACAGCGGCGGGGAGCGTCCGCGCCGGACATTCGGCGACCGTTCCGCCGGTGAGAGAGCCGCATCGGGCGGCCGGACATCGGGTCCCAAGCGCTTCGATGCCAGGGGCGGCGAGCATCAGGGCGACGGCAAGCCGTTCGGCAGCCGCAACGGCGGTGACCGCCGCTTCGGCGACCGCAAGGCGGGACAGCACGCCTCCAGGCCGGCTTTCCGCAAGGAGAACTCCAAGCCGGCCTCCTACCCGAAATACGATCCCGCGAAGCAGACGGGCGAGATGCGCCTGAACCGTTTCCTGGCCCAGTCGGGCATCTGCTCGCGTCGCGAGGCCGACGATTTCATCACCGCGGGCCTCGTGTCGGTGAACGGGCAGATCGTTACGGAACTCGGCACAAAGGTGCTGCCGACCGACGAGGTGAAGTTCAACGACAGCCGCGTGCAGGGCGAGAAGAAGGTCTACCTGGTGCTCAACAAGCCCAAGGGCTACGTGACCTCGCTCGACGATCCGCATGCCGGCAAGACGGTCATGGAGCTGGTCAAGGGGGCCTGCACGGAGCGGATCTATCCGGTGGGGCGCCTCGACAAGAACAGCCTCGGGCTGCTGCTCTTCACCAACGACGGCGACCTGACCAAGCAGCTCACGCATCCCTCCTACCGCAAGAAGAAGATCTATCAGGTGACGCTCGACAAGCCCCTGACGCGCGCCGACATGGACCGCATCGCCGAGGGCATCACGCTCGAGGACGGCGAGATCTTCGCCGACGAGATCTCCTACGTCAAGGAGAACAAGCAGGAGGTGGGCATCGAGATCCACTCGGGCCGCAACCGCATCGTGCGCCGCATCTTCGAGTTCCTGGGTTACACGGTGACCAAGCTCGACCGCGTCTACTATGCGGGCCTCACGAAGAAGAACCTCAAGCGCGGCGCCTGGCGTTTCCTCTCGCGCGAGGAGGTCGAGCGGCTCAAGTCCGGACAATACGAGTAGCGCACGGCGCCGGGCCTGCCGCAAGGCCGAGGGCTCGGGTGCGGGGTTGTGCGCCGATGGCACTATGCCGCCCTGCCGTGTCGCCCGAACATACCGGAACATACGGGAAATCCCCGGACGGAAGTACCTGCAAGGGTACGGTTCCGTCCGGGGATTCCCTTTCTGCGGATGCCGGGGCCGGGTCTGCGGGTGGAGTCCAGAATGTCGTTTCGGGACCGGCCGGTTTCATCCTCTTCTGCCCACCCCGGTTTTGCGGATGGAGGGCTATTCGTGCGTCGCGCGGTACCAGTTCGTCGCGCGGTTCTCCTCCGTGAATTTCGTCGAGGGCTCGCTGATCGTGATGCCCGAGTAGTGGGTGATGGGGTTCATCCGGTTGTTGTAGGCCGAATAGAAACCGTCGGTGTGCAGCCGGCTCTCGGGCGGGAAGGCTGCGTCGAAGCACTCCGCGAACTCGTCGAGCAGCGCCGCGTCGCTGCACCGCACGGAGACGTATTGCCCCATGTCGTAGAACAGGTGCGGCGAGAGCCCCTCGTAGGTTTGCAGCGTGTTGGGGTCGTACTCCGCGGCCGGGGTCCGGTTGATGCGGCGCATGACGTCGGCCAGACGGTCGATCTCCGACATGACGGCCAGCGTGATGCATCCCGACTGCATGCGGTAGATGGTCGAGGCATAGTCGTTCTGGTAGAGGTTCCAGAACTCGTAGCATACGGCTCCGAGGTCGTGCGAGCGTCCCTCGTCGGTGAACATCTGCGGGATGATGCGGTCGTAGGGGAATCCGTCGGCCATGATCTCGCACGGCGAGGCGATGACGTGATCGACCGACGCGCGCAGGTCGTAGAGCGTCTCGATGTTGGCCATGAAGCAGTCGTCGAAGAGCAGGAAGTCGAAGCGGTAGGGCAGTGTCGCGAGGGCGTCGGCCAGCTCCGTGATGTCCATCTCGTAACCCGAGTCGCCGAACGATCGGGTGGGGTAGGCCCCGGGTGCCGGCTGCCAGTACTCCTTCGCTCCGTCCGACGGCTGCAGGGCTCCGCGTGCGAGCGTGCCGGCCGAGGCCGGTACCCAGGCCTTGCCGTGGCAGCCGATGATGAGCCCGTAACTGAGTGCGGGGGCCTCGTCGGCCAGCTCCGCGAAGAGCGTGTGCACGCTTTCGGGGTCTCCGGCGTTGAACTCCGTGTAGGTCTTCACCTCGCGTGTGGCGCACGAGGCGCTGTTTGAGTCGTAGTAGAGTTCGAACAGTTCGGCCGTGCGCTGGTTTGCGGGCTGCCAGCAGACGAAGATGCGCCCGTCGCCCGGGGTGTCGGCATCGACGGCGCGGCGGATTCCCTCGATGTTCTGTTCGAAGTAGCTGGCCAGGCTCCGGCCGGGCATGTAGAGCAGCAGGGTCTGCGCCGCCACGGCCGGGCGCTGCTCGACGGAGACCGTCAGTTCCGGACCGGACTGGGGCATGAAGAGGTGCAGCGAGCCGAGGCTGGTCCGTGCGGTCGAGGTGTTCGTCTCCGTTGCCGTCAGGGTCACGGAGGTTGTGCCGCGGCCGCCGTGGAGGGGCGAGGCGTCGAATCCCGACCCCGATATCTCGAGTTGCCACGGCCCGCTGGCCGTCACGTCGAGACGGGCGGTGGCTCCCGCCTCGCTCGGCAGCACGATCTTCTCGGCGGAGAGCGTAAGGCTCGGTTTTTCGGTCTTGTCGTCCGAGCAGCCCGCCCCGAAGAGCAGGGGCAGGATCAGCAGGCCGGCTGTAAGCCGGCGCAGGAGCGGTGCGGTCATTTGTAGGTGCGTGGTTTGAGGTTGTTGAATTGCCACGTGCGGTCACGTTTGTAGGTGTAACCCTCGGGCTTGTTCCAGTAGACCCGGCCGAAATCGAAGTAGAAGCCGCGGCGCTTCTTCCCCTCGACCGTGTAGGGGGCGGTCAGCGGCACGAACTCCACCGTGCGGCTGATGATGCGGGCCTTGCCGTAGGAGAGGCCCTCGACCGTCAGCACGTCGAGTGCGTGGTCGAACATCAGCACGTGGCGCGGGGTTTTCTGCGTGAAGCCGTCGCCCGAGGCGAGGATCGTGCGGATCACGCCGTTCATGCGGTTGGCATAGGCGCGCTCCTCGCGGGGATTGCCCAGGGCTCCGTAGGCGTAGGACATCAGGTTGAGGATCTTCGGGCTGAAGGGATCGCGCTTGAGCGCATCCCCTCCCACCGAGATGATCGCCTCCAGCGTCTCGCGGTCGGGATTGTCCGGGTCGAGCCCCGAGGCGAGCAGCAGCAGCTTGTCCAGGTCGGGATTCGAGTTGAGCGGCTTGTAGTCGTCCTGGTAGGCGTAGCCGTAGTAGAGATAGTGGTAGTCGTCGTCGGTGAGGGTCTCGTCCCCGGCGTTGTAGCGCATCATCAGCCCCGTGTAGTAGTAGGGCGACGAGGAGTCCATCGTCCGGGCGAGGATGTCCTCCTCGTCGGGTACCTTCGCGGCGGCGATCGCCGGCAGCAGCAGGAGCAGCCAAAAGAGTCGTTTCATAGGCAGTCGGTTTTCCGTAGAGAACGGATTTTTACCGCAAATCGTATTCCGCAATCAGCCGTCGGAACTTTTCGCGCAGCGCCGCGGTCCCCTCGACCAGCGGGAGGCGCATCGTCGGGCCGATCTTGCCCATGACCGAGAGGGCGCACTTCACCCCCACGGGGTTGCCCTCCTCGAAGAGCGCCTGCACGGCCTCGTCCAGTGCGGCGTATTCGCGTCCGGCGGCCTCGAAGTCGCCCTTCTCGGCCAGGTGCACGCACTGCATGAACCGCTGCGGGAAGGCGTTGGCGGCCACCGAGATCACGCCGTCGCCGCCGCGGCGCATCAACTCGATGGTCAGTGCGTCGTCGCCCGAGAGCACGAGGAATCCCTCGGGACGGTGGTCGATGATCTGCTGGATCTGTTCGATGTTGCCCGAGGCCTCCTTGATGCCGATGATGTTGGGCACCTCGCGGGCCAGGCGGAGGGTCGTCTCGGCCGTCATGTTCACACCCGCGCGGCCCGGGATGTTGTAGAGGATCACCGGCAGCGGGGAGTGCTCCGATACGGTGCGGAAATGCTGGTAGAGCCCCTCCTGCGAGGGCTTGTTGTAGTAGGGCGTGACGCTCAGGATGGCATCCGCGCCGCGCAGGTCGAACTCCCGCAGCTGGTCGAGGACCTCCGAGGTCGAGTTGCCGCCGCAGCCCATCACCAGCGGCACGCGGCCGGCGATCTGGTTGGTGATGAACATCGCGATCACGGCCCGCTCGGGCATGTAGAGGGTCGGGGTCTCGGCCGTGGTGCCGAGGGCCACGATATAGTCCACGCCGCCCTCGATCACGTAGTCGATCATGCGGGCCAATGCTTCGTAGTCCACGCGCCCGTCGGCGGTGAAGGGAGTGATCATCGCGGCGCCTGCGCCGGAGAGTTTGGATTGCAACATGTCGTTTTTCACTGTTTTTCGTTGTTCGTTCGGTGTGTGCGGCGCCGGTTGCCGGCAGCCGCGGACCGGGCCGGGGCCCGGTTCAGAAAAGTTCCTGCTCGCGTGCGGAGCCGGAGGCAGGTGCCGCGCCCTCCTGCGGTCGGGGACCGGCCGTCGGGGCAGCGGGTTCGGGCCGCTCCTCGGGGAGCCCCGTCTGCGAGATCCGTTCGGATGGGGCGTCCGCCTCGCCCACCATGCGGAGGAACTCCTCCTCGGTGAGGATCCGGATCCCGAGCTTCTCGGCCTTCTTCAGCTTGGCGGGCCCCATCTTCTCGCCGGCAACGAGGTAGTCCACGTTGCCCGACACGGCCGCCAGGTTCCGTCCGCCGTGGAGCTCGATGAGCTCCTTCATCTCGTCGCGGCTGCGCGTGAAGCGCCCCGAGACGACGAAACTCCGCCCGGCAAGCGCCTCGGAGGCCAGCTCGCGGGCCGCCTCCTCGAACTGCAGGCCGGCCTGGCGCAGCCGCCCGATGATCCGCAGGTTCTCCGCGTCGGCGAAGTATTCGCGGATGGCGTCGGCGATCTTCTCGCCCACCTCGTCGGCCTCGACCAGCTCCTCGCGCGAGGCCGCCATCACGGCGTCGAGCGAGCGGAAGTGCTCGGCCAGGTATTTGGCCGTCGTCTCGCCCACGAAGCGGATGCCCAGTCCGAACAGCACGCGGCGGAAGGGCACCTCGGTCGAGCGGCGGATCGAGCGGATGATGTTGTCGGCCGACTTCTCGCCCAGACGCGGCAGGGGGGCCAGCTGCTCGGCCCGCAGGTCGTACAGGTCGGAGATGTCGTGCACGAGTCCGTTGTCGTAGAGCAGCTCGACGGTCTCCTCGCCCAGCCCCTCGATGTCCATCGCCTTGCGGCGGATGAAGTGGAGCATGCGGCCGATGATCTGCGGACGGCAGCCGCTCTGGTTGGGGCAGTAGTGCTTGGCCTCACCCTCGTAGCGCACCAGCGGCGTGCCGCACTCGGGGCAGCGGTCGATGTAGCGGAACGGGAGGCTGTCGGCCGGGCGCCGTGCGAGTTCTACGCCCGTGATCTTGGGGATGATCTCCCCGCCCTTCTCGACATAGACCATGTCGCCCGGGCGGATGTCGAGCAGGGCCATCTGCTCGGCGTTGTGGAGCGTGGCGCGGCGCACGGTGGTGCCGGCCAGCAATACCGGTTCGAGGTTGGCCACCGGCGTGACGGCGCCCGTGCGGCCGACCTGGAACGAGATGCTCTCCAGGCGCGTGAGGGCCTGCTCGGCCTTGAACTTGTAGGCTACGGCCCACTTCGGGGCCTTGGCCGTGAAGCCCAGCTGGCGCCGCACGGCGAAGTCATTGACCTTGATCACCACGCCGTCGGTGGGGAAGGGCAGCTGCCGCCGCGCCTCGTCCCAGTAGGCGATGAACTCGTCGATCTGGGCGGTGTCGTGGCAGATGCGCATGTGTTCCGAGACCTTGAAGCCCCATTCGCGGGCCTTTGCGAGGCTCTCCCAGTGGGTCGTGAAGGGAAGGTTGTCGCCCGCCAGCTGATAGAGCGTACAGTCCAGCCCGCGCCGCGCCACTACGGCCGACGCCTGCTGCTTGAGCGTGCCGGCCGCCGCATTGCGCGGGTTGGCGAAAAGCGGCTCGCCGTTGGCCTCGCGTTCGGCGTTCAGCCGGTCGAACGAGGCGTAGGGCATGAGGATCTCGCCCCGGATCTCGAAGAGCGCGGGCCACCCTTCGCCCCGCAGGCGCAGAGGCACCGAGCGGATCGTGCGGACGTTGGCCGTCACGTCGTCGCCCTCGACGCCGTCGCCGCGCGTCAGGGCCTGCACGAGCTGTCCCCCTTCGTAGGTGAGCGAGATGGCCGTGCCGTCGAACTTCAGTTCGCAGACGTAGTCCGTTGGTCCGGCTTCGCGCTCGATGCGGTCGAGGAACTCGTGCAGCTCCTCGAGCGAGTAGGTGTTGCCCAGCGAGAGCATCGCGTAGCGGTGGCGGACGGTGCGGAACTCGGCGCAGAGGTCGCTGCCCACGCGCACCGACGGCGAGTTGGGGTCGGCGTATTCGGGATGCTCGGCCTCGAGCCGCTGCAGCTCGTGCATGAGCGTGTCGAACTCGAAATCCGAGATCTCGGGGGCGTTTTCAACGTAGTATTTGTGGTTATGGTAGTCAAGCAGCCGGCGCAGCTCTTCGATCCGTTCGCGTATCATAAAATCAAGGTATAACCCGCGTAAAGGTACATATTTTGTTTGTAAGATCGGGGAAAATCAAAAAAAATGCAACAAAAAAAATGCGGATGCGATGCAATATGCAAATTTTGCGTATACTTGCAGAAAATTTTCGAGCAACAGTTATTATGACTACCAAACAGAATACCGCGAAGAAACATATCGTAACCAGTTTCCACAATTTGAGTGCCGAATTGCAAGAGGCCGTCCGTGAGAAATATCCGTTGGGATTCACCGATGCCATGATGCGGGTGGACAAGCCCAACGGCGACTTTTTCTATGCCGTGCCGTTCGACACGGACGAGGTGGCCTACCTGGTGAAGATCGACGTGAAGATCGACAACGGCGCCACCGAGGAGGATGACAAGGACTACTACGACGACGAGATCAAGGGTGCCGACGAGCTTCAGGGCGCCGGCGATGACGACGGCGATTCGGTGGAGCAGTCCGACGACGACGTGGACATCTGACCCTTTCCCGATACCTTATGATAAGACATGCGCTATCCGTTCTGCTGCTGCTCGGCGCCACGGCCTGCGGGCTGGCCGACAACGAGCGCGACGAGAAGAACCGGCGTGTCTATCTGAACTTCTACGACAAGACGTTCGAGGCCTTCTGCCTCGGTGAATACGACCTCGACGGCGACGGGCGCATCTCCCGTTACGAGGCGCAGCGCGTTCTCTCGCTCGACTGTTCGCAGCGGGGCATCGCGTCGCTCGACGACGTGGCCGAGTTCGCGAACCTGCGCTCGCTCGATTGCAGCGGGAATCGCCTGACGCGGCTCGATGTCGGCATGCTGGCCCACCTCGAGCGGCTCGACTGTGCGTCGAACGGGCTGACCTCGCTCCGTACCGACGGGCTGCGCGCCCTCGTGAGCTGGACTGTTCGGAGAACCCGCTCCCGCTGCTCGACCTCACGTCGAACGTCTCCCTCACGCGCTTTGCGGCCCGCGGCTGCGACTTCCGGACACTCGACCTGGCCAACTGTTCGGCCTGGATGGAGTCGGCCGACGTGCGCGGCTGCCGGCAGCTCGAGACCCTCTACCTGGCCGGGCGGCAGCAGGGCAACTTCTACTACGACGGCATCACGGAGGTCGTGCGCCGCTGATGCGTGCTTGGCTGATGGAGGAGAGCGAAGGGCTCTCCTCTTTTTTTGTCCGTTTCCGGCTGCGCTTTTGCCGCGAATCGCTTTTTTGAGAAAACTCCCCGCCGCAGATTGGGTGTTTCGGAGAATATTTTATACCTTTGGATGCTAAAAATGTCTTTTGTACTCAAAATAATAAACCGGTTACAATGAAAAAAGTAGATGTGATCCTCGGCCTGCAGTGGGGGGACGAGGGAAAAGGAAAGGTCGTGGATGTGCTGACGCCCCGCTATGAAGTGGTGGCCCGCTTCCAGGGCGGTCCCAATGCCGGTCACACGCTGGAATTCGGCGGTGAGAAGTATGTCCTGCGCTCGATTCCTTCCGGCATCTTCCAGGGCGGCAAGACCAACATCATCGGCAACGGCGTGGTGCTCGATGCCGTGCTCTTCCGCGAGGAGGCCGAGGCGCTCGCAGCCAGCGGCCACGACCTGACCCGCCAGCTCTGCATCTCGAAGAAGGCCCACCTGATCCTGCCGACGCACCGCATCCTCGACGCAGCCTACGAGGCCGCCAAGGGCAGTGCCAAGATCGGCACCACGGGCAAGGGCATCGGCCCCACCTACACCGACAAGGTGAGCCGCAACGGCATGCGCGTGGGCGACCTGCTCAGCCCCGACTTCAAGGCGATCTATGCCGCAGCCAAGGCGCGTCACGAAAAGATACTCCGCAGCCTCGACTACGCCTACGACATCACGGATCTCGAGCGTCAGTGGTTCGAGGCCGTCGAATACCTCAAGCGTTTCCGCATCGTGGACAGCGAGTACTTCATCAACGGCTGCCTGGCCGACGGGAAATCGGTGTTGGCCGAAGGGGCGCAGGGCACGCTGCTCGACGTCGATTTCGGCTCGTATCCCTTCGTCACGTCGTCGAACACGGTCTGCGCCGGCGTCTGCACCGGTCTGGGTGTGGCCCCGAACCGCATCGGCGAGGTCTACGGCATCTTCAAGGCCTACTGCACGCGCGTGGGCAGCGGCCCGTTCCCCACGGAGCTCTTCGATGAGACGGGCGACCGCCTCTGCACGCTGGGCCACGAGTTCGGCGCCGTCACGGGACGCAAGCGCCGCTGCGGGTGGCTGGACCTGGTGGCGCTCAAGTACGCCATCATGATCGACGGCGTCACGCAGCTCATCATGATGAAGTCCGACGTGATGAACGACTTCGAGACGATCCGCGTGGCCACGGCCTACGAGGTGGACGGCGTGCGCACGACGGAGTTCCCCTATTCGATCTCGGGCGAGGTGAAGCCCGTCTATACCGATTTCGAGGGGTGGAAGTGCGACCTGCGCTCGTGCCGCCGCTACGAGGATTTCCCCGAGGCGTTCAAGCGCTACGTGGAGTTCATCGAGCGTGAGACGGGCGTGCCCGTGAAGATCATCTCGGTGGGTCCCGACCGCGACGAAACGATCGAAAGATAAGTCAAAACCTATAATACCTGTTATGAAAAAACCGCTTAAAATTGTCGTATTGGCCAAGCAGGTGCCCGACACCCGCAACGTGGGCAAGGATGCGATGACGCCCGAAGGGACGGTCAATCGCGCGGCGCTGCCGGCCATCTTCAATCCCGAAGACCTGAATGCGCTGGAGGCCGCCCTGCGGCTCAAGGACGCCGTCGAGGGCTCGACGGTGCACATCCTGACGATGGGTCCGCAGCGTGCCGCCGACATCATCCGCGACGCGATGTTCCGCGGCGCCGACGGGGGATATCTGCTTTCCGACCGCAAGTTCGCCGGCTCCGACACGCTGGCCACTTCCTATGCCCTTTCGTGCGCCCTGCGCAAGATCATGCCCGACGTGATCGTCGCCGGCCGCCAGGCCATCGACGGCGATACGGCGCAGGTGGGTCCGCAGGTGGCCGAGAAGCTGGGCCTGCCGCAGGTGACCTACGCCGAGGAGATCGTCGAGATCCGCGAGTCGTCGCTGGTCATCAAGCGCCGCCTCGAGCACGGCACCGAAGTGGTCGAGTGCCCGCTGCCGGCTGTCATCACGGTCAATGCCTCGGCTGCCGAGTGCCGCCCGCGCAACGCCAAGCGCGTGATGAAATACAAGTACGCCCTCGCTTCGTCGGAGATCGCCGCAGCCGCCGACTCGGCCGCTGCCCGGCGTGCCGCCGCGACGCCCTATCTGCAGATCGTGGAGTGGGCCGCTGCGGACGTCGATCCCGACGAGTCGCAGCTCGGTCTGCAGGGCTCGCCCACGAAGGTCAAGAAGATCGAAAACGTGGTGTTCGCCGCCAAGGAGGCCAAGAAGCTCTCGGGCAGCGACGAGGAGATGAATTCACTGATGGTCGAACTGATTGCGAGCCACACGCTCGGTTAATGCGCACTGAGAGATGAACAACGTATTCGTATATATCGAGATGGAGGGCGGCAAGGTCGCCGACGTGAGTCTCGAACTGCTGACCAAGGGCCGCGAACTGGCCACGACGCTCGGCGTGAAACTCGAAGCCGTGGTGCTGGGCGAGAACCTCGCCGGCATCGAGCAGGAGCTGGCCCGCTACGGCGCCGATACGGTATGGGTCGCCGACGACAAGATTTTCAACCCCTTCCGCACGCTGCCCCATACGGCCGTGATGTGCGGGCTGATCGAGGAGGAGAAACCCCAGATCGCGCTCTTCGGCGCCACGCCCGTAGGCCGTGACTTCGCGCCGCGCGTATCGTCGGCGCTGCACAGCGGCCTGACGGCCGACTGCACGCAGCTCGAGATCGGCGACCACAAAGACGCCAAGACGGGCACCGAGTACAAGAACCTCCTCTACCAGATCCGCCCGGCCTTCGGCGGCAACATCATCGCCACGATCGTCAATCCGGACCACCGCCCGCAGATGGCCACCGTCCGCGAGGGCGTGATGCGCAAGGAGTACGCCGCACAGCCCGCAGCCGGAGAGGTGAAGGCGATCGACTGGCGGAAATACGTCAAGGATACGGACCTGGCGGTGAAGATCATCGACCGCCAGATCGAGGAGCGCAAGATCGACATCAAGGGCGCTTCGATCATCGTGGCCGGCGGCTACGGCATGGGATCGAAGGAGAATTTCCGTCTGGTGCACGAACTGGCCGACGTGCTGGGCGCCGAGGTGGGTGCAAGCCGTGCGGCGGTCGATGCCGGATTCACGGAGCATGCCCGTCAGGTGGGACAGACCGGCGTCACGGTGCGCCCGAAGCTCTACATCGCCTGCGGTATTTCGGGACAGATCCAGCACACGGCCGGCATGGACCAGTCGTCGATGGTCATCTCGATCAACACCGACCCCGAGGCGCCGATCAACCGGATCGCCGACTATGCCATCACGGGCGACGTGAACGAAATTATCCCCAAGATGATCAAATACTATAAGCAAAACTCGAAGTAATGGCTAATTTCTTTTCAGATAACAAGGATTTGCAGTTCCATCTGAATCATCCGCTGATGCGGAAGATCGTGGAGCTGAAGGAGCGCGGGTTTGCCGACAAGGAGCTGTACGACTATGCGCCGCAGGATTTCGACGATGCAATGGACTCGTACCGCCGCGTGCTCGAGATCGCCGGCGAGGTGTGCGGCGACGTGATCGCCCCGAATGCCGAGGGTGTGGACCACGAGGGCCCGCGCGTGGTGAACGACCACGTGGAGTACGCCTCGGGTACGGTCCGCAACATGAAGGCCGTGGTCGATGCCGGACTGAGCGGCATGACCCTTCCGCGCAAGTACGACGGTCTGAACTTCCCGCTCATCTGCTTCGTCATGGCCAACGAGATGGTGGCCCGTGCCGATGCCGGCTTCGAGAACATCTGGGGCCTGCAGGACTGCGCCGAGACGCTCAACGAGTTCGCCTCGGAGGAGCAGAAGGAGAAGTTCCTCAAGTGGGTGTCGGCCGGCGCGACCTGCGCCATGGACCTCACGGAGCCCGATGCCGGTTCGGACCTGGGCGCCGTGATGCTCAAGGCCACCTGGTCGGAGGAGCGGCAGACCTGGCTGCTCAACGGCGTGAAGCGCTTCATCACCAACGGCGACGGCGAGGTTTCGCTCGTCCTGGCCCGTACCGAGGAGGGAACGACCGACGCCCGCGGCCTGTCGATGCTCGTTCATGACAAGCGCGACGGCGGCGTGAAGGTGCGCCGCATCGAGAACAAGCTCGGCATCAAGGGCTCGCCCACGTGCGAGCTGGTCTTCACGAACGCTCCGGCACAGCTTGTGGGCGACCGCAAGATGGGTCTGATCAAGTACGTCATGTCGCTGATGAACGCCGCCCGTCTGGGTATCGGCGCGCAGTCGGTGGGTCTGTGCGAGGCTGCCTACCGCGAGGCGCTGAAGTATGCGCAGGAGCGTGCCCAGTTCGGCAAGCCGATCATCCAGTTCGCCGCCGTTTCGGAGATGCTCTCGAACATGAAGGCCAAGCTGCAGGGTGCCCGCGCGCTGCTCTACGAAACGGCCCGCTTCGTGGAGGTCTACAAGCAGTACATGCACATCTCGCACGAACGTTCGCTCGAAGCCGAGGAGCGTCAGGAGATGAAGTTCTACAACCGCCTGGCCGACGGCTTCACCCCGCTGGTCAAGCTCTTCTCGTCGGAGTATGCCAACCAGCTGGCCTACGACGCCATCCAGATCCACGGCGGCTCGGGCTTCATGAAGGACTATCCGTGCGAGCGCCTCTACCGCGACGCCCGCATCATGAACATCTACGAGGGCACCTCGCAGCTGCAGGTCGTTGCGGCGATCAACGCCGTGACGAAGGGCACGTTCCTCGAGCAGATCGAGCGCTACGCCGCCGGGGAGTATTCGGAGGTAATGCAGCCCGTGGTGGCCAAGGCCGCGGAGTGGACGGCGAAGTTCCGGGAGATGGTGGCCCATGTCGAGGCCGGCGACAAGGAGTGCGCCGGGTTCAAGGACTTCCATGCCCGCCGTCTGGTCGAGACCGCAGGACACATCATCATCACCTACCTGCTGGCCCGTCAGGCCGGCGAGTCGGAGGATTACGTGGCTTCGGCCCGCATCTTCTCGAAACTCGCCGCCGGCAAGGTGGCCGAGGCTTACGGCTACGTGATGGCCTCCACGACGGAGGACGTTGCGCTGTTCCGCGCCGTAGGCGAGCAGGAGTAACGACATCGGGGGCGGCTACGCCGCCCGGCCGGTTCAGGTAACGGAGGTCTCCGCCATGCGGAGGCCTCCGTTCGTTTTTGCGGAGTGGACGGCCCGCTGCCGGAGGGCCCTCCCGGGACGCTTTTCGGACCGCGCGGCGCACTGCTTTGGAGCGGGTTTTGCACGGATCGCACCCGTGCATATCGAAAACAATCCCGCAAACCTATGGACAAACGCGTGTATTTGTGCCTGGCCCACATGAGCGGCCGGGAACAGGATTTCATCCGCGAGGCGTTCGACACCAACTGGGTGGTGCCGCTCGGCCCCAACGTGAATGCCTTCGAGGAGGAGCTCGGGGCCTTCCTCGGCGGCGGAAAACGGGTCGTGGCCCTCTCGGCCGGCACGGCGGCTATCCACCTGGGCCTCGTGCTGCTGGGTGTCGGCCCGGGCGACGAGGTCATCTGCCAGTCGTTCACCTTCTGTGCCTCGGCCAATCCGGCCGTCTACCTCGGGGCGACGCCCGTCTTCGTGGACAGCGAACCCCGGAGCTGGAACATGGATCCCGAGTTGCTCGAGGAGGCCATCCGCGACCGGATCGCCCGCCGCGGCCGCAAGCCGAAGGCCATCATCCCCGTGCACCTCTACGGCATGCCGGCCGATATCGACGCCATCTGCCGCGTGGCCGAACGGTACGGAATCCCGGTGCTGGAGGATGCCGCCGAGGCCCTCGGCTCGGAGTTCGAGGGGCGCAAGTGCGGCACGTTCGGGGCACTGGGGGCGCTGTCGTTCAACGGCAACAAGATGATTACCACCTCGGGCGGCGGTGCGCTGATCGTCCCCGACGACGAGACCCGACGCCGGGCGATGTTCTTCGCCACGCAGGCCCGCGAGCCGTTCCCTTATTACCAGCACGAGCAGATCGGCTACAACTACCGCATGTCGAACATCTGCGCCGGCATCGGCCGCGGGCAGATGACCGTGCTCGACGCCCACATCGCCCACCACCGGAGGGTGCATGCGCGCTATGCCGCCGCCTTTGCCGGCGTGCCGGGCATCACCCTCGCGGACAACCCCGACAGCCGGTGGAACTCGAACTTCTGGCTCTGCACGATCCTCGTCGATCCGGCCGTGTCGGGAACCACCTGCGAGGAGCTGCGCCTCCGGCTCGATGCGGAGGGCGTCGAGACCCGCCCGCTGTGGAAACCCATGCACCTGCAGCCGGTCTATGCCGGCAATCCGTGCTATGTGAACGGCACGGCCGAGCGCCTTTTCGGGCAGGGGCTCTGCCTTCCGGCCGGGCCGATGGTCACGGACGACGACGTGGACCGTATCACGGCGTGCATCAGGGCCTGTGTGAAGAGCCCCGTGGCATAACCTTTCCGGGAGTTTGTATCGAAGAGCCCCGCATCATGACGATGCGGGGCTCTTCCGTTCGTTGGACCTCGGGGCGGGAGCGTCCGGACGGAACCTGCCCGGAACGGGTTGCTCCTCCTTCTCCGGGGCCGGTTCCGCAGCGGACGTTCAGACCGTTGCGGCTTCTGCCGATGCCGGAATGCAGTGCGTCGGGTGGAAGACCCCCAGGTCGAGCCGGGCGGCGATGCGGGCCAGCGCCTTCTGCGCCTTGACCGAGTTGCCCGCCCCGTCGAGCGGGGGTGCGAAGGCTGCGATGCCCAGCACGCCCGGGACGACGCCCATGATGCCGCCGCCGACTCCCGATTTGGCCGGAAGCCCCGTCGTGAAGAGCCAGTCGCCCGTGTGTTCGTAGAACCCGACGGTGGCCATCAGCGCCGTGATCTTCGGCGTGAGTTCCGCCTTGAAGACCCTCCGGCGGGTCGTGGGATTCACTCCGCCGCCGGCGATCGTCGCGGCCGCCACGGCAAGCTGTCGGGCCGTCACGCCGAGCGAGCACTGCCGCGTGTAGAGGTCGAGCGAGAGCTCCGGATCGTCGTAGATGCGCCCGTAGTTGCGCAGCAGCCAGGCGATCGAGCGGTTGTTGAAGTTGGTCGCCGACTCCGAACGGTAGAGTTCGTCGATCACCTCGACCTCCGATCCGGCCAGTTCGCCGATGAAGCCCCGGATCGCCGCCCACTTCGCGTCGGCATCGCCCGTCGGGCGGATCATCGAACAGGCGGCGATGGCCCCGGCGTTCACCAGCGGCGTCGAGGGATGGTCGCGTTCGAGCAGGATCGCCATGATCGAGTTGAAGGGCAGCCCCGTGGCGTCGGCGCCGATCTTGTGCAGCAGCTGTCCGGCGCCGTATTGCTCCATGGCCAGCAGCGCCGTGGGGACTTTCGACACCGATTCGATGCCGAAGGCGTACTCCGTATCGCCGGCCGTGATGACCGAGCCGTCGGGCAGGCAGGCCGCGATGCCGAACAGATGGGCGGGAACCCCCGCCAGGTAGGGGATGTAGTCGGCGTTCCGGCCGCCGCTCTCCTCCTTGCAGTGCCGGTAGGCCTCTTCGACGGCCTCCCGAACCGTGTGTGCGTCGATTTTGCGTATCATGATTTGTCCGATTTGCGGTTCTTGATTGTATGTGCCGAATCCGTTGCGGTGGCGGGGCTGCCCTTGTCCGGGGCCTCCTCCCAGTGGAACGGGGCGAAGTCGGCGGCAGCCTTCGGGTCACGCCACGAGGGTTTGCGCAGGGCGTAGATCACGAACGGGGCGCCGACCATGACCAGACAGCCGATGACGAGCACCGAGTACCACACGGCGCTGCTTCCCGTGGCAATCTGCCCGGGCGGCACGAAGCTCAATACGAAGGCCAGCAGCGAGCCGCAGAAGCCGAGCGAGCCGATGAACCACATCATGCCGTTGCCCTTCCCGAGGCGGAAGGGGCGCGGCGCCGACTTCATGCGGTAGCGCAGGACGATCGCCGCCGCGAACATGAGCATGTACATGATCAGGTAGAGCAGCACGGTGAGCTGCGAGAGGATCTGGTAGAACGACTGCACGGAGGGCATTACCACGAAGAGCAGGGCCAGCAGCGTCACCAGACCGCCCTGGATGAGCAGGATGTTGCGCTGCACGCCGTTGCGGTTGGTCTTCTGGAAGAAGGGCGGCAGGTAGCCCGCCTTGCCCACGGTGAAGATACCCTTCGACGGGCCGGCCACCCAGGTCAGCACGCCGGCCAGCACGCCGAACATCAGTGCCACGGCGATTACGGGCGAGGCCCACGAGAGGTGCAGGTAGCGCAGGTAGTTGTCGAAGCCGATGAGCAGCGACTGCGTGAGGTTGATCTCCTTGGCCGGGATCACGAAGCCCAGCGAGAAGGTGCCCAGCACGAAGATGCAGACCGTCACCAGCGAACCGATGATGATTGCCTTGGGGTAGTTGCGCCCCGGGTCGCGGACCTCCATGACGTGGATGCCCATCATCTCCATGCCGGCGTAGAAGAGGAAGATGCCGCTGGCGAGCACCAGGTTGTCAAGCCGGGTCAGGTCGGGGAAGAATCCCTGCGAGAGGTCCATGTGGTTGTGCCCGCCCGTGGCCAGGTAGACGATGCCCAGCACGATGAGCAGCCCGGCGGGGATGATCGTGCCGATCATGCCGCCCCATTTGCTGATCTTGCCGACCCAGCCCAGGCCCTTGAGCGAGATCCACGTCGCCGCCCAGTAGATGGCCAGCACCACGGCCAGCGTGAAGACCTTGTTCGAGGCCAGCGTCATGTCGTGTGTCTCGTTCATGCCGATGAAGGCGATCGAGACGGCCCCGAAGGTGAGCACCGTGGGGTACCAGATCGTCGATTCGATCCACTGGAGCCAGATGGCCAGGAAGCCCGTGCGGGCCCCGAAGGCCTCGCCCACCCAGCGGAACACGCCGCCCTGCTTGTCGGAGAACATGGCGGCCAGCTCGGCGGCGACCATCGCCGTCGGGATGAGGAAGACGACGGCGGCGAACAGGTAGTAGAACGCCGACGAGAGTCCGTAGACCGCCTCGGCCGGCAGGCCCCGCAGGCTCACCACCGCCGTGACGTTCATGATGGCCAGGGTCATGACGCTCAGCTTGAACCCCGTGCCGACGGAAGTTTTCTTTCCATTCATAACGTGTCGATTTTGTTTTTGAACGCTGCAACCGGTGCAACTACCGTGCAATTTTTTCCGTATATTTGCTCCCGAACCACTTCCTGACAGCCATGAAACGCATCCTGTCCACCCTGCTTGCCGCCCTGTGCCTCGCCTCGTGCGGCGGCGGATCGTCCCGCCGCAAGGCCGCCGATACGGCCTCCGACGCGCCGCGGGTCTTCCTTCCGGCGCTCGCTCCCGCGCGGATGTCGCCCGACGAGCAGCGCGACTACCTCCGGTGGCACTATTGGGACAACTTCGATTTTTCGGACACGCTCTTCCTCGCCCGGGCCGACACGCTGCAGCTCGTCGAGGCCTATGTCCGCTATGTGGCGCTGATCTCCGACCGCCCGAACGACCCGGCGCCGATCGATTCGCTCATGCGCCGCGCCTCGGCGTCGCGCCCCATGCTCGACTACTTCGCCATGCTGGCCGACGAGGTGCTGCACGACCCCAACTCGCCGCTGCGCAACGACGAGTTCTACATCCCCGTGCTGCAGGCCGTGCTCGCCGCCCCGTGGTACGACGCATACGAGCGGCTGGCCCCGGAGTATGCCTTGAAGATGGCGATGCAGAACCGCGTGGGGCAGCCGGCCAACGATTTCACCTTCGAGCGGATCACCGGCGAGCGGGGCAGCCTCTACGGGCTGCGGTCGGAGTACGTCCTGCTGTTCGTCTCCAATCCCGGATGCGCCCTCTGCCGCGAGGTGCGCGAGCAGATCGCCTCGTCGCCGATGCTCTCCGAAATGATCGAGCGGGGACGGCTCGCCGTGCTGGTGCTCTATCCCGACGAGGAGCTCGACGCCTGGCGGGCCCATGCCGGCGAGATCCCTCCGGCGTGGATCAATGCCCGCGACCCGGGATGCGTGGTCCGCGATTCGGGCCTCTACGACCTGCGGGCCATCCCGTCGCTCTATCTGCTCGACGCCGACAAGCGGGTGCTCGTCAAGGACTCGGCCGACGTGGCCCTGATCGAGGAGACGATCGACCGCCGGAGCTGAACCTCTCGCGTCCCGCGTCCGCACAGCCTGCGGGCTGTCTGCCGCCCGGCATGCGCGCCTTCCCATGCCCGTGCGCGAAGGGTATAAGCGGTGTTTATGGTTGCATAAAAAAAGACAATCGGTTTTATATGGAAACTTCCCGGCGAATCGTTATCTTTGCATCGGATTAAAACGAAACACACACACTTGACATACCAAACTAACAAATTGAAAACTATGGCAAAGAAATGGCGTTGTACCGTATGCGGGTACATTCACGAAGGTCCCGAGGCACCCGAGCAGTGCCCGATGTGCAAAGTCGGCAAGGATAAGTTCGTAGAGGTTGTAGAGCAGGAGGGTGACCTCGATTTCGTTACCGAGCACAAGATCGGTGACGGCAAGGGCGCCAGCAAGGAGCTCTGGGAGGGTCTCCAGAACCACTTCATGGGCGAGTGCACCGAGGTGGGCATGTACCTGGCGATGAGCCGTCAGGCCGACCGCGAGGGCTATCCCGAGATCGCCGAGGCCTACAAGCGTTACGCATGGGAGGAGGCCGAGCACGCTTCGAAGTTCGCCGAGCTGATCGGCGAGGTGGTCTGGGACACGAAGACCAACCTCGAGAAGCGCATGAACGCCGAGTGCGGTGCCTGCGAGGACAAGATGCGTCTGGCCCGCATGGCCAAGGAGGAGAACCTCGACGCCGTACACGACACGGTGCACGAGATGGCCAAGGACGAGGCCCGTCACGGCAAGGGCTTCGAAGGTCTCTACAAGCGCTACTTCGGCAAATAATCACGGCCGGAAACGACTTGGGGGCGGGTTTTTCACAAAATCCGCCCTTTTTTTCGTTTTTTCGCGGGGGGGGGGAATTTTTCGCTATCTTTGCCGTCGGCTACAAAATTTTCAAACAGCACGAAACAATGCTCAGACAAACCATTCGATGGGCCGCGGTTGCGGCACTGCTCTTCGGGGCCGTATCCTGTTCCAAGGACGAGACCCCGGGCGATCCCGAGGGGACCGTTCTGCTGAACATGTACAACGAGCAGAACGGGAAGACCCTGCTCAGTGATTCGGACATTTACATCAACGATGCCGGAAACTTCATCAGCCCCGCGAGCTGCCAGCTCTTCATGCTGGGAGAGCGCTCGGGACTGGGCGGCGTGCGGGTCACCGAGCTGAAGAACCCTGCGCCCGAGGCTGCCGTGATGAAAAAGTACGGCTATGTGGCGGTACGCGGTGCTGCGGCGTATATGTTCCCTTCGCAGTGCGTGGCCCTGCCGGTCGATCCCGACCGCGGCGTGAATTACCTCAAGTTCTATGTCGCGGATCGCATCACCGACCCCGAACGGGGCGATCTGGGCGCCGTCGTGAAGTTCGCCATCGAGGCGCCCCGCAGCTATTGGCTGCCCGAGTGGGGTTCGACGCCCTACGAGATCGACTATTCGTCGAAGGCCCTCGGGGATGAGGTGGCGCTGACGCTCCCCGGTGACAACTTCGAGGCCGAGCTCTACGGAGAGGGGGAGCTCTCCTGCGAGAAGCGGGGCCGCAAGCTGGTCTTCGTGCTGCACGACTGGCCGTCGTACGGCGACGGTACGGTCACCTATGCCTTGCGGCTGCGCATCGCCGAGAGTTTCACCGAGGTGAACGTTCTGCTCCGCTATTGACCCTCCGTCCCGGATGCGGCGGCCCGATCCGCCGCACGGCCACATCACAAGACCAACAACAGGAAAGGCGACCCGAAATCCGGGTCGCCTTTCTTCTGGTGTATCCGAACTGCAACATCCTTGCAGTCAGATACTACTGATCGGTTACTTCACCTTCTCGTAGATGTACACCTCGTGGATCTCACCGGTGTATCCCTCCTCGGTGAACGGGCCCTGCGACATGCCGAGGATGATCTGCGTGCCACGGTTGTTGAGTACGAGCAGATCGTCCGTCACGGGGTCGATGCACAGACCCTCGATCTCACCGGCGCGGCGGAAGTCCGACATCTCGCGGAACAGCTCCAGGCGGCCTGCCTTGGCACCTGCGGCGATCAGACCCGTGCGCTTCACGGGGTTGCCCTTCTTGTCGAGTTTCACGCTGAACGGCGTGTCGCGGACTACCTCGGTGCCCTCCTTGAGACCCGTGTAGGGAACCTCGGTGATGTCGGCGATGTAGATGTTGTCGGCAATGTGGAAGGTCGATTCACCGTCGTCGGCAGCGAAGAGCATCTTGCCGTCGGCAATAAAGATACCCTGGCACCAGTAGGGCATCGGGCGGCACTGCATCTTGGTGTAGTACTTGCCCGTCTCGAGGCTGTAGCAGTAGACGTAGCGGCTGTCCACCCAGTCCGACATCCAGATCATGTTCTTCTCCCGATCGACGGCCAGGCCCGAAACCTCCACCTGTCCCGATTCGGCGCACCAGGGAATGTCCTCGATCCACTCGAGCGTGTTGGCATCGTATACCGAGATGGTGATGTTGTAGCCGCGGCCGTACTCGAACTTCTCGTTGCCGGTGTAGATCTTGCCGTTCCATACGTCGATGTCTCCGAAGTGGTTGGCCAGTTCGGGTTTCGGGAAGAGGGGATCCTCCGGGGTCTGTACGCGCTTCTTCACCAGATTCCACTCCTTGTCGAACTTGTAGAGTCCGCGCGTGTCGGAGACGTAGTAGTAGTTTTCATCGGCAGCGATGCCCTGACGTCCGGGAACCTCCACGACCTTCTTCAGGCGGTACTCCGTGCCGATGTGCTGTGCGCTTACGGTCGTAACCGATGCCACAAGAGCCAATGCAAATAACAACTTTTTCATAACAGTAAGGTTTTAAGGTGGTTGATGTCTTTATCGCTTGTGTTTAGAACTTGAACATGCCCATGATCTGCAGCTGCTCCGAGGAGTCGTATCCCAGGGCGTCCTTTGCGTCGCCGCTGTACATGAAGTGGCCGTAATTGACCTGCAGCTTCATGTTCTTGAAGATCTGGTAGGAGCAGCCCAGAAGGATGCGGTTGTAGTTGTTGGCCGTGCCGGTGTTCACGCAGTCCTCGTACATGTCCCAGCGGACGATCGGCAGGAACTTGCCCAGGTGCCAGCCAGCCAGCACGTAGGCGCCGTTCTCCTTGACGACGTCCACACCGCCCACGGCGCTCTTCATGTGACCGTATTCGGCGCGCAGGTTCAGCCCCTTCGGGTTGTCGTACCAGGCACCTACGACGTAGCGGTTCATGGGGTTGTAGCTGCCGCTTCCGACGCCCTTGCCGCCGGCCAGTTCGACCGACTTGTACTCGCCCCAGTTATAGGTACCCTTGATGTTGAAGTACTTGAACGGACGGACCGTCAGGCTGACGTAGATGTCCTTCGACTGGTTGCTGTCGTCCTTGCACGGGATCGAGCCGTTGGTGATGGCCACGTCGTAGTGCAGGTAGCTGAAGCCCTTGCCCGAATCGAAGGCGTCGCCGATGAACATGATGCCCAGGTCGCGTCCGTAGTCCACGAGGTTGTACTCGTAGGGGTTGCGGCAGGCCATGCGGTAGACGATGTTCGAGAAGTCCACGGTCTCGAGCGTTGCGGGCGAGATGTCGTAGTTCTCATAGCCCAGCGGGGTGTAGAACTGTCCGACGCGCACCTTGAACTCGGGAACGATCTTCCAGGTGGCGAAGGCGTCCATCACCTGCAGGTTCTTCTGCCCGTTGCCGTTGGTCGAGCCCGAGATGCCGTTGAACGCCTCGATCTGCAGGCGGAAGTCCACCTTCTCGCCCACCTTGCCGTCGAGCAGCAGGCGCAGACGCTTGGCCTGGAACGACGACGTGGAGCTGTTTGCGTTCGAGGTGTAGTTCCAGCCCGACTGGAGGTATCCCGAGATCTTCGGCAGCTTCTCGAGGAACTTCTCCCATCCGGTCTTCTCCTTTTCCACGGCAGGAGCTTCGGCCGTCACGGTTTCCGCTGCCGGGGCCGGCTTCTCTTCCGGATTGGCCGACGCAAGTCCCGGGGCGATGAGGGCTCCGCACAGCAGGAGCGCCCACATTTTCGTAGTCTTTTTCATACGGGTTAGGTTTTAATGGTGGTTAGTAAAACAATTGTTTGAAGGGTTTGTTGATGGGGGATGGGGTGATTGAATGTTTTTTTGTTTTGTTGGGTAAGTTTGGGTTATGGTGATGTTTCGTGTTCAGTCCAGTTTGCCGCGGGCGCGCAGCAGCAGTTCGCCGAAGACGCCGATGTCGCGCACCGTGACGGGAGGCTGCGGGTCGGAGGCCAATGCCGTTTCGAGGGTCGTTTCGCCCGAGAGGACCAGCACGCCGAGGCTTCCGGCATTGAGCGCCGTCTGCACGTCGGTGTAGATCCGGTCGCCGCACATGGCGATCTCCTCGGGGCGCAGACCGTAACGCTCCCGGATGACCTGCAGCATCCCGGGATTGGGCTTGCCGATCACCACGTCGGGACAGCGGCCCGTGGCGTGCTCGATCGCCCGGCAGAGCGACCCGCAATCGACCAGCACGGTGGGCTGGTCCGTGGGGCATACGCGGTCGGGGTTCGTGGCGATGTAGGGAATGCCCTGTGCGGCCCACCAGGCGGCGCGGCAGAGGCGGCTGTAGGTGAGCGTCGTGTCGAAGGCCACGACCAGCAGGTCGGGGCGGTCGTCCGCGCTGTCGGCGGCTGCCTCGAAGCCCGCAGCCTCGAATTCGGCCACCATGCTCGGCGTGCCGAGCAGGAAGAGCCGCCGCGCCTCGGGGTGGTGCAGCCGGATGTAGTCGATGGTCGAGACGGCGCTCGTGGTCATCGCCTCGCGCGGGGTGTGGATCCCCAGCCCTTCGAGCTTCTTCAGGTAGTCGTCCGTGCTCCGGGTCGGGTTGTTGGTCAGGAACGAGTAGCCGATGCCTTTCTCCCGGAGCATCTCCAGGAAGGGGATGGTGCAGGGAAAGAGGGTCGAGCCCATGTAGATCGTGCCGTCCATGTCGAGTGCGACGTGGCGGATGCGTGAGCAGGCCGCCATCAGGGCCTCGTCCGAAAGGGTTGAGCAGTATTTGTCGAAAGGTTTCATGTCGTGCGGCCCCGGGGGCCTGTTTGGGGGTTATTCCTTGATGTCGCCGTAGTCGATCTTCGAGGCCCGCTCGTATCCGTCGCGCGGCGCGGACCACATGGAGATCAGGATGAACATGCCGATGACGGCGATGACGATGATCGTCTCGAAGACCCGGGTCCAGCCGAAGGCGTCGGCAACGTAGCCTACGAGCAGACCCGAGAGGCCCGAACCGATGTAGCCCAGGATGCCGGCGATGCCGTTGGCGCGGGCCGAGGCCTCCTTGGTGGCCTGGTTGCCCAGCTCGATGCCGATGAGCGCCTGGGGCCCGTAGATGAAGAACCCGGCACCGACGAGCACGAGGGCCGTGGCGGTGAGTCCGGCCGTCTGGGGCAGGAAGCGGAAGATCGTCATGAAGAGCGCGGCACCCAGCATGCAGATGACGCACATGCGGTGGCCCTTGCCCTTGAAGAGGTGGTCGGTGGCCCAGCCGGCGAAGAGCGTGCCCAGGATGCCGGCGATCTCGAAGGCCGCAACGGTCCAACCGGCGTCCTGGATCGACAGCCCGCGGTTCTCGGTCAGGAACTTGGGGCCCCAGTCGAGAACGCCCATGCGCACGACGTAGACGAAGAGGTTGGCGATGCAGAAGGTCCACACCCAGCGGTTGCGCCAGACCATCACCGCCTCGAAGCGGCGGCGCGCCTTCTTGCCCATCTTTTCCGAGTAGGCGCCCAGCCCCGTGTCGGGCAGATCCGGAAGTTTTACATCCTTGGGCTCATCGCGCAGCCCGGCGAAGACCATGACGGCGCCGGCCACGGCCAGGCAGGCCGGGATCCAGAAGCACCATTTCCAGGCTCCGACGTGTCCGGCATACTCGAGTGCCTGCTCTGCGGCGTTGGCCACGCCGTTGTCGGCCAGGTTGGCCGTGATGCGTCCGACGACTGCGGCGTCGGCGCTGAGGTTCGTTCCGAGCGAGCCCATCAGGTAGCCGCAGACGATGACGGCCAGGGCGGCGCCGATCGAGTGGGAGCAGTTCCATACCGACATCTTGGTGGCCAGCTCCGAGGGGTGGATCCAGTGGGGGAGGATCCGTGCGCAGGGCGGGTAGCCCATGCCCTGGAAATACTGGTTGAGGATGATGACCACGCCCATGACCCACACGAGGGTCTCGACCAGTTTCGGGCCGTTCTCGACGCCCGTGATCCAGGCGCTGAAGTCGGTGCCGAAGCCGAAGGCGAAGTTGGCGGCGGCGCACAGCAGCAGGCCCAGGGCCATGACGATGCGTCCCCTGATGCGGTCTACCACATAGCCGTTGATGAAGCGCGAGAAGCCGTAGACGAGCGACCCGGCGAAGATGATCCATCCGAAATTCGTGTTCGAGATCCCGTATTCGGCCGTGAGTCCCGGCATGGCCAGCGAGAAGTTCTTGCGCACGAAGTAGAACAGGGCGTAACCGGCCATGGTGATCAGGATTGTCCGGATCTGCCACGACATGAACCTTTTGCGGTCGGCCCCCAGCGAAGCGTATGCGTCTGTTTTTTTCATGGCGTCAGGGTTTTATGATTGGTGCGACTTGTTGCGTTCGGCCAGATACTGCTCCTCCTTGTAGGTGACGGCCATGAAGACGATCGACAGTGCGCAGGCGATGAGCAGCAGGACGAAGGTCATGTTCCAGCCGAAGTGGTCCGACACGTAGCCGATGAGCGTGTTGGCCAGGATGGCCGTTCCGAAGAAGTAGCCGAAGAATCCGGTCAGGCCGGCGGCCGTGCCGGCGGCGTTCTTCGGAGCCAGGTCGAGTGCCTGCACGCCGATGAGCATCACCGGGCCGTAGATGAAGAAACCGATGCCGATGAGCGAGACGGTGACGACGGTCAGGTTGTCGATGAAGAGCCAGTAGAGGCAGATGAATCCGGCCACCAGGGCCATGAAGATGATCGTGGGCAGGGCGCGCCGGCCGTTGAAGAGACGGTCGGAGAGCCATCCGCAGATCAGCGTACCGGGGATGGCGGCGAACTCGTAGGCGAAGTAGGCCCAGCCGGCCGACTTGATGTCGATGCCGTGTTCGGTGAGGATCGTGGGCGCCCAGTCGAGGCATCCGTAGCGGACCATGTAGACGAAGGCGTTGGCGATGGCGATGTACCACAGGAAGCGGTTGTTGAGCACATACTGCATGAAGATCTCGCGCGTGGTGAGCACCTCCTCCTGCTTGGCGCTGTAGTTTTTCGGGTAGTCGTTGCGCCACTTCTCGACCGACGGCAGCCCGCACGACTGCGGCGTGTCACGCAGCAGGCAGTAGGCCACCAGTGCGATCAGGATGGCCGTCACGCTCGGGAAGAGGAAGGTGCCGACCAGGAAGTAGCTCTCGGTGGCGGCTCCGTAGAACCAGGCTCCGAACCACGTGGCGCCGTAGACGGCCATCGGGCCGACCAGCGAGCCGCCGACGTTGTGGGCGCAGTTCCAGATCGACATCATCGTGCCGCGCTCGGTCTGCGAGAACCAGTGGGTCATGATGCGTCCGCACGGGGGCCATCCCATGCCGTTGAACCAGCCGACCAGGAAGTTGAGCACGCCCATCAGCACCAGGGCGGCGGTGTGGTGCTCGGGGCCGAGCATCGAGATCGGGACGATCATGAACATCATCGAGATCGAGGCGAGGACCAGTCCCAGCGGCAGGAACTTGCGGGCGTCGCTGCGGTCGGATACCGCACCCATGAGGAATTTCGACAGCGCATAGGCCACGGCGTTCATGGCCAGCACGGTTCCCAGTTCGCCCTTTTCGAATCCGAAGGGCTCGAGCATGGGTATGGCCATCGAGAAGTTCTTGCGCACGATGTAGAAGGCCGCATACCCGATGAAGGCGCCGATGAAGACCTGCAGCCGCAGCTTCCGGTAGCGGTGGTCGGCCTCGGGCCCGGTCTGTTCGGGCTTGTAGCGAGGAGGTGAGAGAAATCTCCGCATGATGGTTGGTAGTTTTAGGGTTCCTTATCTTGCTGTTTTTCTGTTGTTCAGTCCGGCGGTGCCCTCCAGGTCGAGCATCCGGGCCAGCACGCTGATCGGGTGCAGCACCCGCCGCGAAGTGGACATCTCGATCTGCCACTTGCACGTTTCGCACTCCGTGACCACCCACTCGGCGTCGGTCTGCTCGATCGTCCTGAAGAGCGGGGCGCCGATGCCCTGCGAGGCGGCGTAGTTCTCCTTTTTGAACCCGTAGGTCCCGGCGATGCCGCAGCATTGCGACGGCAGCAGGGTCAGCTCCAGCGTGGGGATCATCCGCAGCAGCGCGATCGAGTAGCAACTCCACCCGAGCCGCTCCATGTGGCAGGCCGTGTGGTAGGCGGCCTTCATCCGGACGTCGTCGCGGAAGCGGAGCCGCGCCTCTCCCGAATCGATGATCCGGTAGACGAACCGCGTGACGAGGTCGATCCCGTCGCGCACGTCCTCGTTCCCGACGCCCAGCACGTGGGGGTACTCGTCCCGCATGGTGAAGGTGCAGGTCGAGGAGGCGACGATCACGGGGCGCCGTTCTCCGGTGACCGAGCGGCGGATCGACTCCATGTTGGTCAGGGCCTGACGGCGGGCCTGGTCGTAGAGGCCGTTGGCGATGAGCGCCACGCCGCAGCACTTCTCCCGCTCGAGCAGGTGGACGCCGTAGCCCAGGGCGTTGAGCACGTGCACCAGATCCTTTCCCAGATCGGGGTAGTTGTAGTTGATGTAGCAGCCGTGGAAGAAGCTCACGTGGCGGTCGAAACTCTCCTGCCGTGCCTCCTCGTGTTTGCGGAACCACCGTTCGAAGGTCTGCCCGGCATAGCTGGGGAAGGTCCGGCGGCGGTCGATGCGCAGCACGCCGTCCATTGCGGCCTTGACGGGCCTCCATCCGAGCGTCGTATTGACGATCGGGGCGAACGTCGTGGCCATCCGCCCGACGAAGTCCGTGTTGGCCAGCATCCGGTCGCGGAGGCTCGGCCGTGATTTCGCGTAGCGCATCCTTGCCAGCTGGATGATGTCGCCGATGCGCACGTTCGAGGGACATGCCACCTCGCAGCGCTTGCAGTTGAGGCAGTATTTCAGCGCCTCGTCGAAGTAGCTGCCCGCCTTCAGGCGCAGCCGCTCCCCGTCGGGACCGGCCTGCTTGGGGCCGGGGTAGGCGGGATTGACCGGGACGACCGGGCAATAGGCCGTGCATACGGTGCATTTGATGCACTGCTCGAAGTTGTTCTCGCTGATATTTCGTTCCTGCAGATCCATATCCTGGTCTTATTTCATTTTGTCCGCTACGTGCAGGGCGGTGAGCATCGCGACACCTGCTCCGCATCCCTCCCGTATCGGGTCGAAGCCTCCCAGCACGGACCCCGTGACGTAGAGGTTTTCGATCGTGCGGCCCTGTTTGCGGGCGCGGAACTCCTCATCGACGGCCACCCCGTAGGAGATGTAGTTCTGGCGGTGGAAGAAGTGCGGGTCGTACCAGGCGGTGCGGTCCGTGTCGAACGCCACGTCGAGGTCGAAGAGCGGTTCGGCGATCCGCGTCATGTCCGCTACGAGTCCCTTGCTGAAGAAACTTCCGCTCGCCAGGACGTAGTTGTCGGCCTGCAGGGCGACCTCCCCGTGGTTGGCCGTCCGTATCTGCCGGACGCGGTCTTCTCTGATTTCTGCCCCGATGGCCGTGTCGCCGGGCATGAAGAGGCCGCCGAGCCGTTCGAATGCGCGCCGCAGTTGCTGCTGGGTGCGGATGCCGGCCACCGAGGGCGGCATCGTGGGGATGGGGGCCGCTGCGGGCACAGCCTCCCTGAGCTGCCTGACGGGCTCCTCGGAGTCCAGTCCGAAGAGTGCCGGGACGACGACGGTGTCGGCCTCCGCGGCGTGGCGCTTCACCATCTCGAGGAACCGGCCGAATACCTCGGGTCGGTCGAGGACGCGGGCGATATGGACTGCGCGCATCTCCGTCGGATTGGTCCGCAGCCGGTCGATCTCTGCGATCGAGAGGCTTCCTGCCGTGCATTGCGCCCCGCAGGATTCGAGCGCCTCGGCGACGAATGCCGTGTTGAAGTCGAGGAACCCGGCGAAGTTCAGTATCCTGATCCTTTGTCCGCGTAGCTCTTCGGCCGAACGGCAGGTGTTGAAGTCGGACGATGTGAGCCACGTGGGCTTGAGCGTGCCCATCGGGGTGAAGTGGAGGTGGTTGCGCTCCATTTCTCCGCGTACCGTGACGCCGCATTGTGCGAGCGTCTCGCGGGCGATGTGTGCATAGTGGGCGAACTTTTTGCCCAACCGTGCGTAGGGGTGTCCGGCGGGAAGCGCACCGACGGCCTTTTCGGGCTGCTCGACGGGGGTGCCGTCGGGCAGGCGGTTGAGCAGGTCGAACGATCCCGACCAGAAGTGCAGCGCACTCTGTCCCGTGGAGACGATGGCGCACCTTGCACCGTTGCTTTGCAGGCGGATGCCGCACATCAGGCCGCTCAGCCCGCCGCCGATGATGACCGTGTCGAATTTCATGATGCTTCCTCCTCCGTTAAGTGCATGTCGCAGACTCCGGCATATACCCACTGTGTGAATTCGCTTTCGCGGAGCGTGTCGCCCCAGGCCACCGGATAGATGCCTTTCCAGCGTTCGTTCAGCAGCGCCGCCAGGTCGCGTTTGGCCTCTTTGGCGCAGTTGTGTGCTCCGGCCAGCAGCCCGGCCGCCCGGCAGGCGCAGAGTTCGCCCTGGCAGGTGCCCATACCTACGCGGGTGCGGCGGCGCAGGTCGATCAGATCGGTCACGTTGAGCTCGCCGAGCGCGTAATTGACCTCGCCGACCGATACGTCCTCGCATTCGCAGACCAGGCTGTTGTCGCCGTTGTCGGCCGAGGCGATGTGCGAGGCCAGTTCTCCGTGGCGCTGGAGAGCCGATTTGCGGGGCCTCGATGCCGGCTGTCCGGCCTCCCGGGATCCGGGCAGCGGCCGGTCGGCGGTCGAGCAGGCCTTGTCGATGCGGAGCTTGCGGCATACGAGGTCGGTGGTCCACTCGGCCATCAGCCGGTAGGTCATCAGCTTGCCGCCCGTGATGGTGATCAGTCCCGGCACTCCGTCGCGCGTCTCGTGGTCGAGCAGCACGATGCCGCGGCTGATGTTCCGTCCCGTGGGGTCGTCGTCCGAGGCGACGAGCGGCCGGACCCCGGCATAGGCGCGCAGGATCCGCGTCGAGGCCAGCGAGGGGGCCAGCTTGCATCCCTCTTCGAGCAGCAGGTCTACCTCATCGGGCGTGACCCGCATGTCGTCCACCTCGTCGAAGCCCACGTGGCTCGAGGTGGTGCCGATCAGCGAGATCGTGTCGCCGGGGACCAGGATATCGGCATTGGCCGGCTTGCGGCAGCGGTTCAGAACGATGCGGTTCACGCGATGCCCGAAGATCAGCAGCGATCCCTTGGCCGGGAACATGTTGATCGTTATGTCGGCCATGCGGGCGATTCCGTGGCCCCAGATGCCTCCGGCATTGACCGTCAGCGGGGCGCGGTATTCGTGCTTCGTCCCGTTTTTGCGGTTCAGGACGCGGATGCCGGTCACGCGGCCCTGCTCGCGGATGAGTCCGAGCACCTCGTGGTAGGTGAGGATCCGGGCGCCGTGTGCCTGGGCATCGATGGCGTTGGCCAGCGTCAGGCGGAAGGGATCCACGGCCCCGTCCGGTACGCGGACCGCACCGATGATCTCCGGGTTTACCGACGGTTCCATCCGTCTGGCCAGTGCGGGGTCGATGATTTCGGCCCCGATTCCCGCCTCGCGGCACGCCCGGACGAAGGTCGCCTGGTAGTTCAGGTCATCTTCGGGCAGGGTGATGAACAGACCGTCGGTCGGCTCCACGCAGTGGCGTGCAATCCGGCGCAGGATCATGTTCTCGCGGATGCACTCTGCGGCCGACTCCCTGTCGGTCACTGCGTAGCGCGCCCCGCTGTGCAACAGCCCGTGGTTGCGGCCGGTGGCTCCCGAAGCGAAGTCGAACCGCTCGACCAGCAACACCTGCAGTCCGCGCAGGGCGCAATCGCGGGCCGTTCCTGCACCAGTCGCTCCGCCTCCGATGACGATGACGTCGTATTCGCGTTGTTCCTTTGCTTCCATACTTTCTGTTCCCTTGGCTGTTGGTGACCGATTTGTAATTCCAGGATGCCGTTTTTTGTGTTGTTTCAAAATAGGGTTGTTTCATTCAAAAGTTGCTACAACCCTTATGAAACACGGTTTGCGTCTGTTTTTACCCTTTATTTTGTAATATGTATTACAAGGCTAATAAATTTTTGTTAAAAATGAAATGTAAAATGACTTTTTTGGGGATTTAATCGAAATTTTTTGCCGATACTGTAGTTTTGTTTCGAAATGTGATATTGAAAATGGGACTTTCGATGGATCGAAACGAAATGTGCATGGGCTCGATGTGAGGGCGGACTATATATATAGGTAGGAGCCCTCCCTTGCGGGAGAGCTCCTGTCGTGTCGGTATGAGGGGGAAGATAGGTAAGGCGGGGCGGGATTTTTTACCGGCCTGTTGTCGTTCGGGAGGTGATTCCGTTTCCCGGTATCAAGTCTCGTGGCTCCTTTCGCTTGGGCGGAGCAGGGAAGCCACCTTGCCGAGCACCCATTCGTAGCCGCTGCGTGCGGCCCGGGCCACCTCGTAGACCGTTTCGATCTGCTCCTGCATGCGGCAGAGGTGCGGGCGGAGCAGCCATCCGTAGATCGTTGCGGCAAGGAGCGTGCAGCATCCGCCCGCGATCAGCACACCGGCGATGAGCGACCCGGTGAGGGCGTACATCCAGAGGACGAATGCCGTGAGGAAGAGCATGAGCCCCGTTGCCGCGATCAGTACGAAGGCGACCAGCGCGACGAGGAACGACCCGTCCGGCGTGCGGAGTGCGTCTCGGTCGTCGGTCCGCACGGCCTACTTCGCGCTTTTGGCCCGGAGTTCGTCGATCTCCTCCTGCATCTTCTCCTGTACCTTCTCCTGCGCCTTGGCGGCCTTCTGCTTCGCGCGGTTGATCTCCTCGTCTACGAAGTCCTTGATCTGGCGGCGCAGCTCCGGGCCCGACTGGGGCGTGAGCAGCATCGTGAGGGCCGACCCGAGGATCATGCCGCCCACGAGCGATGCGATGACAATACCTGTGTTTTTCATGGTTCGGTTGTTTTTTTGTGACACCCGGGAAGTTGCAAAGTCCGGGCCAAAGGCGTATCTTTGGCGCATGATCCCCGAGATGTCCTCCATGAGCTCCGATCCTGCGGCAACCTCCCGCACGGCGGCCTTCACCGGCCACCGCACCTACTGCGGTCAGGCCGACGCACTGCTCGGGCGGCTGCTCGAGCAGCTCTACGGCCGCGGCTTCCGCACGTTCCTGAGCGGTATGGCCGTGGGCTTCGATCTGGCGGCTGCCGAGGCTGTCGCGGCGTTGCGCGTGCGGCATCCGGATGTGCGGCTGGTGGCCGTTGTGCCGTTCCGCGGGCAGGAGTGCCGCTTCCGGAGTGCGGACCGGATGCGCTGGGAGCGGATCGTGGCAGGGGCCGATGCGGTCGAGTTCCTGGCAGAAGGGTATCATCCCGGCTGTTATGCCGTGCGCAACCGCCATCTGGTGGCCCGTGCCTCGCTCGTCGTGGCCTGGTACGACGGATCGCCGGGCGGCACGCGGTACACCGTCCGGGAGGCGCTGCGCGGCGGACGCGAGCTGATCAACCTCCATCCCGACGTGCAGCTCAGTATCCGGCCGGTCGATCCCCGCCTCTTCTGAAACGGCCGGCCTTGCCGTCCTTTCGCTTCCGGGTTCCCGTGCCCGTGCCCGTCCCTTCTCTGTTCCCTCCCGGTCCTTCAGAGCATGAAAAACCCCGGAAGCTCCGAGCTTCCGGGGTTTCTCTGCGGGTCCTTCGGGGACCTTATTTCCAGTTGAGGATCTTGTGGAAGTCGTACTCCTCGGGGTTGGCGACGTACTTCTTCGCAGCCTCGTAGTCCTCGGGCGTGATGGCGTTGAGGATGTTCTCGACCACCGACGTGAACTTGTCCGACTTGATGTCCACCAGACGGGGCGGAATCTTGCCCGTTGCGGGATCCTGCAGGTCCTTCAGGTAGAGCGGCGAAACGTTGCCCTCCGAATCGACATAGACCATGCAGCCGGTCTTGCCCTCGGCGAAGAGCTTGTGTACGCCGATGCCGAGCTCCGAGCAGTAGGTCAGGTCGTATGCGATCGGGGTCTGGCAGCGGATCTCGTAACCCAGCTCGACGGGACGGCTCTTCACCTTGATGCCGAGCGTCTTGAGCTTCTTCTCGATCATCTCGTTGAAGATGTGGGCCTTCGAAACCTTGCCCAGCTCGGGGTGTCCGTGCTCGTCGTAGGTGAAGTGTACGCCGCTCTTGCGGATCTCCTCGTCCGAGAGTGCGTGGAATACGCCCTCCGAGATGACCGCTGCGCCGTAGTCCATGCCCATGATCTTACGCTTGATGATCGACGAGATCACGAGGTTCACGATCTTCTCGACGGTGATCTCCGTCTTGTCGAACATCTCGGGGATGACGATCATCGGGTAGTGGCAGGCCTCGCCGATGCCGAATGCCAGGTGGCCGGCCGAGCGGCCCATGGCAGCCAGCACGAACCAGTTGCCGCTCGTGCGTGCGTCTACATAGACGGCGCGGGCGATGACGGCACCCTTGTCCTTGGCCGACTCGTAACCGAACGTCGGCGTGCCCTTCGGCAGCGGCAGGTCGTTGTCGATGGTCTTCGGAACGTGGATGTTGGCGATGGGGTATTTCTTGGCCTCGAGGAACTTGGCGATGCGGTTTGCCGTCGAAGCGGTGTCATCGCCGCCGACCGTCACGAGCAGCTTGACGTTGTTGTCGGTGAAGAACTTGAGGTTGAAGTTGTTCTCGAAATCGGCGTCGGTGGGCTTGAAACGGCTCATCTGCAGGAACGAACCTCCCTGGTTGAAGATGCCGTCGGCCATCGGGTAGTCGATGTCCACGGTGCGGGGCGAGGGGTTGAACAGGCCCGTGTAGCCTTCGTGGAGGCCGATTACGCGGTATCCCTTGCGGAGGAACGTCTTGGCGACGCTGCCCACCACGGTGTTCATGCCGGGGGCCGGTCCGCCGCCGGTGAGAATTGCGATTGCTTCTTTCATGGTTTTTGATCTGTTTATGAGTATTGACTCGGATTTTTCGGTTTCAGCCGCCCAAAATTACGACTTATTTTTCAAACGGGCAAAAAAAAGAGGACTCCCGGCGAGCGGGAGCCCTTTGGGGGTTTTCCGATTGATATGGATTACTCGACCACGGTGACATTGACGGCCTGCTCGCCCTTGGCGCCTTCGCCGATCTCGAACGAAACCGTCTGACCCTCGTTGAGCGACTTGAAGCCCTCCTTTGCGATTCCCGAGAAGTGCACGAAAATCTCCCTGCCGTTCTCGGCCGTAATGAATCCGTAGCCTTTCTTGCTATCGAACCATTTCACTTTACCTGTCATAAATCAAGAAATTAAAATAATACGTTCTACAAAGTAATGCAAAAAACATTGGTTTTCAAAACTTTTTAGGTCTTTTTTTTGTCATGCGGAAAAAATTCGTATATTTGTTCCCGTAAGAAAATATCCGATCGCCATGATTCTGAGCAAACGTCTGAAACTCGCGCTGCTGGCCCTTCTGGGCTTTTCGACGGCCTGTTCCTCGGTTAAGGAGGCGCGCCGCGGGTCCGCCGACAAACGGGGCGAAACCTCCGAAGCCGCTGCGGCATCCGCAACATCGGAAGCTGCGGCCGAACCGGCGGCCGATACGACGGAGCGGAAGGTCCCGTCGCGGCTCGTGCTGATGTATGGCGTGCGGACTCCGGCCTATCCCTTCGTCGAGGATCCCGTGCGGGCCGATACGCTCGGCATCAAGCCGCAGACTCCGGCAGGGCAGCCCGCGGCGCCCGATCCCGAAACCCCGGCGTCGGACGATGCCGCACAGCAGCGGTAGGCGATGTCCGGTCGCCGCATCGGGCTGCGCAAACGCCTGGCCCTCGATCTCTTCTCCGACCTTTATGCCGCCAAGGTGCGCGAACACCGTCTCGATACGCTCTTCTGGGAGTGTACGTTGCGGTGCAACCTCTCGTGCCGCCACTGCGGCAGCGACTGTCGCGTCGATCCCGGTGTGCCGGATATGCCGGTCGAGGATTTCCTGCGTGTACTCGACGAGGAGGTTACCCCGCATGTCGATCCGGCCGATGTGCTGATCATCGTCTCGGGAGGCGAGGTGCTCGTGCGCGAGGACCTCGAGCGGGCAGGTGCCGAGATCACGCGGCGCGGCTATGCGTGGGGAATGGTCACCAACGGCATGGCCCTGACGCCCGCACGGCTCGAGTCGCTGCTGCGGGCCGGCCTGCGCTCGGTGTCGGTCAGCCTCGACGGATTCGAACGCGAGCACAACTGGCTCCGCCGCCATCCGCAGAGTTACGACCGTGCGCTGCAGGCCCTGCGGCTCGTGCTGCGCGAACCGCAGCTCACGAGCGACGTGGTGACCTGCGTGACGCGGGAACTCGTGCCGCAGCTCGAGGCTTTCGGCGAGATGCTCATCGCCGAGGGGGTGCGCCATTGGCGGATCTTCACGATTTTTCCGGCCGGCCGGGCGCGTGACGATGCCTCGCTGACACTCTCCGACGCCCAGTTCCGCGCGGTGCTCGACTACATCCGCCGCATGCGGCGCGAGGGGCGCATCGACGTGAGCTACGCCTGCGAGGGCTTCCTGGGCGGCTATGAGGCCGAGGTCCGCGACCACTTCTACCAGTGTGCCGCCGGGGTCTCGGTGGCCTCCGTGCGGGTCGATGGGGCGATCTCGGGCTGCACGTCGATCCGTGCGAATTTCCACCAGGGCAACATCTACCGCGACCGTTTCTGGGAGGTGTGGGAGAACCGTTTCCTTCCGTTCCGCAACCGGGAGTGGGCGCGGCGCGGGGAGTGCGCCTCGTGCCGGATGTTCAAATATTGCCTCGGCGGCGGGATGCACCTCCACGGCGACGACGGCGAACTCTTCTATTGCCATTACAAGCGGCTTTGAGCCGCTGCCTCCTTTCCGGCTTTCCGGCTGCCGTGCTCTCCGGCGGCCTCTCTTCTGCCCTCGGCCCGGCTTCCCGGCCCGGCTTCCGCCTTTTGTGTCCTGTGGCCGCTTCTCCTTTGTCCGGACTCCGTTTTTTGCCGGCTCCCTGTGCGATTTTCGCGCCCCGGAGGCCTTGTGATCCGCCCCGAACCGGAAATTATTTTTACATTTGTGCAAACAAAACGGAGTATGAAAGTCTTATATACCGCTCTTTTGGCGTTATTGTTGTTCCCTTCGTGCCGTCGGCAGAGCGGCGATATCGATTCGTTCCTGCACAATGCCGAGAGCCTGATGAACGAGCATCCCGAGGATGCGTTGAGCATCATCCGGCATATCGACCGGCGCAAGATCTACTCGTCGGCCTCCGAGGCCCGCTATGCGCTGCTCTACTCGCAGGCGCTGGACAAGAACTACGTGGATGTGACCAGCGATTCGCTGACGGCTGTCGCCGTGAACTATTACGACCGTCACGGCACGAAGCACGAACGGGCGATGGCCCACTACTATCAGGGCCGGGTCTTCTCCAACGCCGGGAATTTCGATGCCGCCATCCGTTCCTACTCCCTTGCCGAGGATGCCGCTTCCGGCACCGACGACTACTATCTGTTGGGATTGATCAACAGCGCTATAGGTAATCTGCATTACGAGCAGTATGATTTAGCCGAGGCTTTGGCTCGGGATCGGAAAGCTGTGGATTTCTTTCATCGTGCGGGTGCATCTTATAATGAAGCAATGACCTATGTGGGTATTGGTATTGTCTCCAATTTGATGGGGGACAATGAAGGGATGGAGAAAGAATACCAGAAGGCGATTGCAATTTATGAGGAGATTGGTGCTATAAATGAAATACTGCCTCTTTATGAAGATTTGGTTGTCAAGACAAGGCTTGATGTAGGGGATGACCTATTTGCAATCAAACGGGATTGCGTCAGTATTATGTAAAATATAACAAAGGAGAGATTCCTTTGCAGTCTTTAGGTTTGTGGCAGGATATCTATTTGAGAGCCGGTGAGTTGGACTCGGCAAGGATGTGTGGAAAACTTATTTTAAAACACAGAGGTTTTTTTACAGCTCATAAGATAGCGGGATGCTATGTTCAGTTGGAACAAACCGAGCTTGCTTGTGGTAATTACAAGCAGGCTTATAATTATGCTCGGCAGTATATCGCCGTGATGGACTCCATCAATCAGGAAAAAGAGGCGGCATTGGTGCTGGAGTTGGAACAGAAATACCGCAACCGAATCCTGAACCAGTCCTACGAGAACCTCAAACAGCACAACGACCAGCAGCGGATCATCACCGGCCTGGTGCTCCTTTTCTCGTTGTCGCTGCTGGTCGCCGGTCTGCTCTACCTGCGTAAATGGCGTGAGAATGCGGCCCTGAAGATGCGCGAGGCCGAAGCCGAAAAGGAGTCGCTGGGCCGGGCCTGCCGCGAGCTGCAGGAGCAGCTGGGAACGGTGGGCGATCGCGTGGATACGGACGACGAGCAGGAGCGGCAGCTCTTCGACGCCCTCGAGGAGCGTATGGTCGTCCTGCGCAACTGGGTGGACAAGGCCGAGACGATGAAACCCGCATTGTTCATGAAATCCTTCCGCGACTACATGACCGTAAACGTCAAGTCGAAGCATGCGCTGTCCGACCTGCAGTACGTGGTCAATCGCAAGTACTACGGCGTGGTCGATTACCTCAAGGCCCACTATCCGGAGCTACGCAAGCAGGACCTCGACCTTTGCTGTCTGCTCTGCTTCGGCTTTTCGCAGCACGGAATTTGCTACCTCTATAACTACGAGGATATCGGTTCGTTCTACAACAAGCGGAGCCGCCTGCGCAAGAAGCTGGGGCTTCCGCCCGAGCGGACGCTCGAGAGCTTCATCGCCGAGCTCCTTGCCGAATTGGCCCCGAAGGAGGAGTGATCGGCCGTGTGCCGCAAGGGGTGCCGAACCCTTATTCGGCGAGGACATGCGTGTCATTGAATGCACTATTTTTCATCATACCAGAATAGGCTGTGCTCCAGCCCTTTGAACGGCGTCCGATCGCAGGTATGATAAAGTGTGTTTGTAAATATCTGGTTTTCAGTATGTATTTCTGGTGTGTATGATATCCTGTTCGGGCGTTTGCGTTGTCCGGTGCGTTTTGTCGTGCTACTTTTGGGTCTGTTCAAACCAATTAACCCAAAACACACATGAAGAAATTCATTCTGACTTTGCTGGCCACCGTAGCGACGGTATCCGTCGCCTATGTTGCCCCGAAACAGGAGTCCGATGGCGGAACCAAGGACGAGGAGAAAAAGGAACTGACGACAAGAGAGATTGTCGTTATTGATATTAAATCTCCTACACAAAAAGGTCAGCCTCGCAGTGCCGGTGCGACGGTCGATGTCTACTATGTTCCCGGTTCGGGCCTGGAGTTCTACTTCAACTATCTGCTGGGAACGGTCACGATCGACGTTACCGATGCATCGGGCGCAAGCATCGCCACGCGCAGCTGCAACACCGACTCCGAACCTTCGGTATGTCTCCCCGTTGTGCTCACGACCGATAACTCCTACTCGATCCGTATCGTCGGACCCGATTACGAAGGCGTAGGAACCATTTTGTAAATATGGCTCGTGGAGGATATCTCTTGGTAGGGATTCTGTGCGGCATTGCCATCTGTTCAGCCTGTCGGATCGCTGTCGGAATATGGGATACTCCTCCACGAAGCCTTTTGTGCAAAGCCCGTATATCGGTACGCAATGAATACGATGCGCCGATTGCCTATCCGATAGCCCGGGTCTCCGGAACCCCGATCCTGCAGGTCGGCAACGAAGCGGGGGAGATCGAAATGACGGTCCCCAAGGGGGCGACCATCTCGTTCCTCCTTCCCGGAAGCATGTTTCACCGTTATCAGGCCGATGACCTCACGGTCCCCGATTCGGCCTCCGTGCAGCGCCGCATCGTCGCACGACGTCTGAAATATCCCTTCCGGGAACCGGTGCCGATACTCATGGACCGCATCCGGTAGAGACGGACTGTCCGGTTGTCGTGGACCGGGACGTCGAGTACGCCCCGGTCCGTATTGCTTACGCAGGGCGCGGCTCCCGCAACCCGGGGAGGACCGCGCACGACGCAACGCCTGCGGCAAGTGATTCCCGGGAACGGACTCCGGTCGGGCTCCGGCCCGATCCGGCGGATCCCGATGGCCGGCGTATCGTGCGTCGGCCATTTCTCGTGCCGGGCAGTCGGTCGGAGGATGCGCATCGCATCCGGCCCGGCTCCTGCTCCGTGCGGCGAGGTGTGCGGCTGCATCCGGCAATACGGCTCATCCTGTTTTGTTGAATCTCTCTTTAAACCCCAAGCTCTTTTTATTCAACCATGGAAAATCCGATGCCCTCCTTTCTGCATTATTTCCTCCGCCGTGCCGGAATCCGGATCGATCTGCTGCGCCTTCGCGCGGTCTACGACCGGCATCCGCTGCCGCACAGCATTCGTTCGCTCAGCGATACGCTCGATGAGCTGTGCATCCCGAACATGATCTGCCGCCTGGAGTTCGACCAGCTTTTCGAACTCGACGGGCCGTTTCTGGTCGTGTCGGGCAATGCCGAGTATCCGTTCCAACTCGTCGAGCGTCTCGATCCCGAAACCCGCACGGTGCGCCTCCGTACGGCCGACAACCGGCTGATCGATGAGACGTTCGACCGCTTTCGGAGCGCATGGGACGGTTCCGTGCTGACGATCGACCGCGGCGAGGCTCCGGCCGGGAGGCTGCGTCCGGGTTATCTTGTCCGCCAGCTGCTGGCGTTCGTCGATCGGACGTGGGGCTGGTGGCTGGCCGTGTCTGTAGTCTGTCTGGTGGCCTCCTGCCTTTTGCCCGCCCTCACCGGGATGTGCGGTGCGGCGCGGTTGCTTGTGACCGGAGTCGGATGCATCGGGCTTGTGGTTGCTTTTGCCGTGGTGATCCTGCTGGCCCGGCGTTTTCTCGGCCGTGTGGACCGGGATGCGGAGATCGTCCGGCTGCGGAATCTCCGCGAACAGCTGCTGGGTATTCCGGATCTGTTCTGGCAGCTGCTCGGCCGCGAAGCGGAGGAGGAGGTGGACAGTGTCACGGCCGCTCCGGTGAGCAACTACGCCGAGGCCGAGCATACGGTGACCGTCGTGCTGAATCCCTCCTGTCCGGACTGTGCCCGGATCTGCGACGTGATCGGCAAGTTGAAAGGGGTGCGGATCGACCTGATCTTTGTCGTGGACGACGGCGACAGGAGGGCCTACGATGTGGCGCTGCGGTTGATCTCGTCGGGCATCACCAGCGAGTGGGGCGAGACCTTCCGGCTCCTTGCGGCGTGGTACGGGCGGGGCCGGGTACCCGCGACGCCGATCCATCCGCTGGCCGGCAACGACCTGTCGGCCCAGCTGAACTACTGCCGGAGGATCCGCATCGTGCGTACGCCGACGATTCTGGTGGACAACCGCCGCCTGCCTGCCCTCTATGATGCGGAGGATCTGAAGATCCTGCTCTGATCTTCCCGTGTCCGGTTCGCACCGGATGCGGGGCCTTCCGTTCCGGTCCTTTTGCCGCGGCAGGGTGGCCGGCCTTCCCGTTGCGGGTAAAATAAAAAAACCTTTGCCGAAGCAAAGGTTTCCGTCGTTTCCGACTTGGTCGGGGAGACTGGATTCGAACCAGCGACCTCCAACTCCCGAAGCTGGCGCGCTAACCGGACTGCGCTACACCCCGAACTCTGTTTTTTGGTGCCCTTATCGTTTTAAGAGCGCACAAAGATAAGCCTAAAATCCGAAAGCGCCAAATATTTTCGGAAAAAAATATCATTTCGCCCCTTTCCGGGCGATACCTCCGGCGATGCCGTCCTTCCCGGCATCACTTCGCCGAACTCCCGATCCAGGTCCATTTGTGCCAGATCCACTCCAGCGGTCCCTGTCTGTGCCGCTTGAGCCACCATTTGCAGCAGGCGATCTGCAGCACGAGCATCGCGATGCCGATGAGCAGGCTGACCGTCTGTCCGCAGCGGGTCGCCAGCCCCAGCCCGAACGGATAGTAGACCAGTGCGCCGAGGATCGACTGCCCGATGTAGTTCGACAGGCTCATCCGTCCGTAGGTGCGCAGGTCGGCCACCCGGCGGCGGAACCCTTCGAACCGGTGGTAGAGCAGCACGAACGACGAGACGAGCACGAACGTGAAGGCGAGTTTCTGCCACATGTCGAGCACGGTCCCCAGCGTGGGTTGCAGGGCGCTGTCGCCGGCTACCAGCTCCGAGAGCTGGTTGAGCGGGGCGTAGAGCACGGCGCTGGCGACGAGCAGCGCGAACCACCGCCGCATGTTGCGCTCGCCGCCCAGGAAGAGCTGCCGGCGGCCGAAGTAGAAGCCCAGGAGGAAGAGCCCGGCCGTCTGGATGTAGCGCCCGGCGTCGATGGCCCAGAAGAGGCTGGCCTTTTGTCCCGTCAGGAGGTTGTTGCGCACGAAATGGAGGAAATCTCCCTGTTGCGTGTATGCGATCGCCTCGCCGAAGAGTGCGCCCACGCCCAGATCGGGGGCCCGGTAGGCGGGGTCGATGGCCCCGGCTGCGTAGTGGAACCACTCGACGGGCTGCAGCAGGAAGAGTACAGCCAGCCCCAGCACCACCTTGTCGCTGCAGTTGCGCACCAGGAAGAGAATGATGCCTACGGCGGCGAAGAGCAGCAGCACATCGCCAGCCATGAAGAATACCGAGTTGAGCGATGCGAAGCCCACAAGCAGGAGCAGCCGCCAGAGGAATCGGTACCCGAAGTCGCGTCCCTGCCGCCGCTGGTTGCTCCATTGCACGTAGAACGTGAACCCGAAGAGTAGGGCGAAGATGGCGTAGGATTTGCCGGCCATCAGGGCGAAGACACCGCAGAAGACGCTGCGGTCCAACCAGGCGAGCCAGTCGGGCTGGTCGGTGGGGTAGATGTAGAAGTTGAAGTGCTCGACGCTGTGGACCAGCAGAATCGCCATGACGGCAAAGCCGCGCAAGGCATCGACCACCTCGACGCGGGGTTGTTTTGCGGTTTGTTGCGGGTTCATTTCATGCGGATGGTTTCGGGAGTTTTCCGGCGTGCCGGGTTTGGAGACAAAAGTACGAAAAAAACGGGATTTCCGGCGTTTCGGCCGACCGGGAAGTCGAAAAAAATGTTATATTTGTTCTCAATCCATACCAATCCTAATTATCCACTACCGCAATGAACACACCTTTGATTTTCTGGATCGTGCCCGCCGCCTCGGTCGTTGCATTGGCCGTGGCGTGGATCTTCTACACGCGGATGAAGCGTGAGGACGAGGGCACGGAGCGCATGCGTGAGATCGCGGCACATGTCCGCAAGGGGGCGATGGCCTATCTGCGCCAGCAGTACAAGGTCGTCACGATCGTCTTCGTCGCCCTGGCGCTTCTGTTCGCCTACCTGGCCTACGGTGCCGGCGTGCAGAACCCGTGGGTGCCCTTCGCCTTCCTGACGGGCGGGTTCTTCTCGGGGCTTGCGGGTTTCTTCGGCATGAAGACCGCCACTTACGCTTCGGCCCGCACGGCCCATGCGGCGCGCCAGTCGCTCGACCGCGGCCTGAAGGTCGCCTTCCGCAGCGGCGCCGTCATGGGACTGGTCGTCGTGGGCCTCGGCCTGCTCGATATCTCGTTCTGGTACCTGATCCTCGACCACTTCACCGATGTGGCCGGACCGCAGAAGCTGGTCGTCATCACCACGACGATGCTGACCTTCGGCATGGGAGCCTCGACGCAGGCCCTCTTCGCCCGTGTCGGCGGCGGCATCTACACGAAGGCTGCCGACGTGGGCGCCGACCTGGTGGGCAAGGTCGAGGCCGGCATCCCCGAGGACGACCCGCGCAATCCGGCGACGATTGCCGACAACGTGGGTGACAACGTGGGTGACGTGGCCGGCATGGGCGCCGACCTCTACGAGAGCTACTGCGGTTCGGTGCTGGCCACCGCGGCGCTCGGCGCCGCAGCCTTCGCCTCGGCCGGCAGCGAGGCCCTGCAGCTTAAGGCCGTGCTGGCCCCGATGCTGATCGCCGCCGTGGGCATCCTGCTCTCGATCATCGGCATCTTCCTCGTGCGCACGAAGGAGGGGGCCACGATGCGCGAGCTGCTCCGCTCGCTGGGCGTGGGCGTCAATTTCAGCTCGCTGCTGATCGCCCTGGCCACCTTCGGCATTCTCTACCTGCTGGGCATCGAGAACTGGGTGGGTCTCTCCTTCTCGGTCATCACGGGCCTCGTGGCCGGCGTCGTGATCGGACAGGCCACCGAGTACTACACCTCGCACTCCTACCGTCCGACGCAGAAGATCGCCGGCAGTTCGAAGACCGGCCCCGCGACGGTCATCATTGCCGGTGTCGGCTCGGGGATGATCTCCACAGCCATTCCCGTTGTGACGATCGGCGCGGCCATCGTCCTGGCCTACCTCTGTGCCATCGGCTTCGACATCCACCACATGATGACGCCGCAGAACCTCTCGCAGGGCCTCTACGGCATCGGCATCGCCGCCGTGGGCATGCTCTCGACACTGGGCATCACGCTGGCCACCGACGCCTACGGGCCCATTGCCGACAACGCCGGCGGCAACGCCGAGATGAGCGGCCTGGGTCCCGAGGTGCGCAAGCGTACCGACGCCCTCGACGCGCTGGGCAACACGACGGCCGCCACGGGCAAGGGCTTTGCCATCGGTTCGGCGGCCCTCACGGCGCTGGCGCTGCTGGCCTCCTACGTCGAGGAGATCCGCATCGGCCTGCTGCACAACGGCGTCACCGAGCTGCTCTTCACCGACGGGACGAAGTGTCTGGTCGAGCAGGCCTCGATCCTCGACTTCATGTCCTACTACAACGTCTCGCTGATGAACCCCACGGTGCTCGTCGGCGTCTTCATCGGCGCGATGATGTCGTTCCTCTTCTGCGGCCTGACGATGAACGCCGTGGGCCGCGCGGCCGAGAGCATGGTGCAGGAGGTGCGGCGCCAGTTCCGCGAGATCAAGGGAATCCTCACGGGCGAGGGTACGCCCGACTATGCGCGCTGCGTGGCCATCTCGACGCGCGGGGCGCAGCGTGAGATGCTCTTCCCGAGCCTGCTGGCCATCATCGTGCCGGTGGTTGTCGGCCTCGTCTTCGGCGTGGCGGGCGTCATGGGCCTGCTGGTCGGCGGCCTCGGTTCGGGCTTCGTGCTGGCGGTCTTCATGGCCAATGCCGGCGGTGCATGGGACAACGCCAAGAAGATGGTCGAGGAGGGCCACTTCGGCGGCAAGGGTTCCGAGTGCCACAAGGCTACGGTCGTCGGCGACACGGTGGGCGACCCCTTCAAGGATACCTCGGGTCCGTCGCTCAACATCCTCATCAAGCTCATGTCGATGGTCGCCATCGTCATGGCGGGGCTCACGGTCGCCTTCCACCTCTTCTGATTCCGGCGCAGCCCTGTGTGGCGGCCCGTATGGCGGCAACCCTTTCCCGGTGACAGCCCTTTCCGGCAGACCCGGCAGGGTGCACCGCCATCTTTTCCGGCATCCGGCCCGGACGGGATTCGTTCCCGCCCGGGCCGGCCGTTCTTCCCCTCCCCGGTGCTCCCTGCGAGCGGCCGTCGGACCCCGGTATTTGTAAATCCCGGCCGCATGCACTATCTTTGCAACCATGAAAAACATCGTATTCGATCTGGGCGGAGTGCTCTTCGCCCGCGACAAACGCAAGTGCGATCCGGAGATCATCGAATTCTTCAGCTTCCTCAGGGCTCCGAAGATGCCCCGCTTCTGGGAGGAGTACGACCGGGGTACCTCGACCCTCGGGGAGGTTACCGACACCCTGGTCGGGATGACCGGCCGTTCGCGCGAGACCTGCGCGGCCGTGCTCCAGCGGGCCATCGACCTGCAGGAGCCCGTTGCGCCGACCGAAGAGCTCGTCCGCGACCTGAAGGAGGCCGGCTACCGCCTCTACGTGCTCTCGAACATGTCGCGCGAGTTCATCGACTACCTGCGCCGTTTCCCCGTCTACGGGCTTTTCGACGGTGAGGTCGTGTCGTGCGAGGAGCTTTGTGTCAAGCCCGAGCCGCGGATCTATGAGATCCTGCTCGACCGTTACGGACTCCTCCCTTCCGAGACGCTCTTCATCGACGACCGCCCGGCCAACATCGACACGGCCCGGACGTTGGGTATCGGGGGCTTCCTCTTCGAAGCCCACGACCCGGCCTCTTCCTGCGCGACCCTCAGGCAGATGCTGCTCTGACGGCCTGCCTCCACGCGACCTGCCCGTAAGGTCTGTTGCGGCCTGCAGCTCCGGCAGCAGCCCGATGGCTTTGGGCTTTATTCGGCAGGCAGCTGCCGTGTGTTGTGCCTCTTTCTGGCCCGGCTTCCTCGCCTTTTTTTGCCGACCGGCATACCGCAAACAGGAAGGCCGCCCGAGTGATCGGGCGGCCTTTCCGTTTTGCAGTGCGGGCTCCGCTACTTGAAGTTCTCGTCGCGCATGAGCTCGAACTCCGGTGCGAGGGCGTACATCCGCACGTACTCGAACTTGCCGTCGGCCACGAGCTTGAACTCGAATGCGTGGGTCACCTTGCCCGTGCTCGAACCGATGTGCTGCGTGTAGAGCATGAACTCGAGCGTGTAGATGACATCGATGCCGTCGATCATCTTGACGTTGGGGTAGAGCGTGCCCAGCGCACCGGACATCACCTCGCCGAAGCGCTTCTCCGTCTCGGCATAGAATGCCGCATAGGATGCGCGTGCGGCCTCCTTGTCGTCCGAAGCCCAGTTTTCGTAGGCCGAGATGTCCTCGCCGGCCGGTCCCCAATAGTACTTGGGCAGCGTGTTGATGCGCCAGTTGAGGTTCGTGTAACCCACGGCGCAGCCGCTGTAGTACTCCGAGTCGGTCATGTACGAGTCGCTGCGGTTGTCGTAGCGGTACATCGGGTCCTTGTTGGCGATCACCCAGTCTACGCCGGCCTGGTAGATGCTCTTGCTCAGCTCGCTCTTGTCGGGCGCCACGACGATCGTCAGGCTGGGGTTGAAGCTCCACTTGCCGTCCACCTTCTTGAACGGGCCTTCGAGCGTCTCGTAGGCCTCGACCTTGGTCCACTGCGAACCGTCGAATGCGTAGCGGTCGGCACGCGGGCTCGTCACGTTGTCCTCATAGTACTGGTAGGCGATGTCCTTCGTCTCCTCGGGCTGTGCGTAGGGGTACTTGAGCTTGAGGTAGACGGGCAGGTAGACGTCGGGCGAGAACGACGAGCTGAAGTTCGGGTGCGAGCTGCCCATGGCCTCGTAGTCCTCGGGGTTGATGACGGCCGTGTCGGGCGTCGGCTCCCAGTTGGTGCCGTTGAAGGTGTAGGCGGCGTAACGCTCCTTGACCATCGCCGCACGGGTCATGGCCGCGAGCGTCGAGGCCGCCGATGCGGCGTTGCGCGAGATGCTGGCCACCTTCACGTTGTCTACCTGGTAGGTCGTCGTGCGCTTCTCGGCGCCGTTGCCCTGGTAGCGGAAGGCGATGTAGACCGATTTGCCGGCGAACTGGTAAAGCGGTGCCAGACCGGCTGCCGAGAAGTTGTCGGCATAGCCTCCTGTCGGCGTCTGCGGGATCAGGAAGTGTGCCGTCAGGTCGGTCCACTCGGCTGCGGACACGTCGCCCGTGTAGTTCTCCGATGCGAGCACCGTGAGGCAGTCGGCGTTCCAGTAGCCGATCTTGAGGTCGAATCCGAGCACCGTCATGCCCTCGGCGTCGAATGCCGGCACGGCGATCGGTTCCTTCGTGACGAGCCACGACTCGACGGCTCCCGCAGCCTTGTTGGCTGTCTCCTGGGCGTAGGTGTTGTTCGAATAGGTGGTCAGGTACCACTGCTTCGTCTCGTCGGCCACGGCCTTCACCTCCCACTTGTCGAAGATTTTGTTGTTCTCTGCATCCACGGCCTCGAACGCATCGCTGAAGAGCTCCTTCTCGGCGGCGGTCACCACGCCGTCGCCCAGCTGGATGTTGCCGATCTGGTAGGTCGTCGTCTTCTCCTCGGCGGCGTTGCCCGTGTAACGGAAGGCGATGTAGACCGCATCGCTCTTGTAGGCGCTCATGTCGCAGATGCCTGCCGTGTACCACTTGCCGGCCGTCGAACCGTCGAATGCGAAGCAGTGCGTCAGGTCGGTCCACGTGGCCTCCTCGGGCGTCACGCCGTTGTAGTCGGTCGAAACCAGCACCTGCAGCCCGTCATGCGTCCAGTAGGAGATCTTCACGTCGAAGGCCAGCTGCGGCTGTTCGCTTGCCGAGAGGTTCACCTTTTCGGAGATCAGCCACAGATCCTGTGCCCCTTCGGTCTTGAAGGCCGATACCTTGGCCGAATTGACTCCGTTGTACGAATCGAGCGTCCAGGTCGAGGAGCTCTCGCCCTTGACGATCTGCCAGGCGTTCAGTCCGCCGGCAAACGACTCGTCGATGCTCGTTGCCGCCGACTCGCCACCCGTGCTGGGCTCCGAATCGGAGTAGTTGTAGGACACGAGCTTCACCGTACCCTCCGCAGCGTCGGGGTAGGCAGCCGAGAGGAACTTGTCGGCATAGCCCTCGAGCGGCTTGGAGGGGGTGAAGTAGTTGGCCGGGGTCTCGCCCCATACCGACTTGTAGTTTTCGCCCGTCACCGTGTAGGTTTCGGCCGCCGTGAGCTTTACGATCTCCTCGGCCTGTGCCGTGGCCTTGCGGTAGGTCACCGTCACCGTCGAACCGTTCGACAGGTAGGAGTTGTAGCCCGCCGATACGAATGCCGGCAGATAGGTCTCGGCGGGAGCCGCCTCGGAGAAGCATTTGGCCGTGCCGACGGCTGCCAGGGCCTCGACGGCCTCCGGACCTGCCGCCTCGGCGATCGCCTTGTTCGCGGCGTTGTTGGCCACCGAGGAGTAGTCCGCATCGGTGAGCGTGTAGCTCACCGTCTGGATGTCGGTCACCTCCTGATCGGAGTCGAAGCCGTCCAGATAGGCGTCGTTGTAGTCATCGACCGTGCAGCCCGTACCGGCGAGTGCGGCGGCTGCGAAGATCAGTGCGAGTTTGATATGCTTGTTCATGTCGAATATTCCGGAGTATGGTTAGAAGTTGATTTTCACTCTTACGGTGTAGGTGCGTCCGAACGAGTACATGACAGCGTAGGCGTTCTGCCAGATACCCTCCTGGAGAGCGTCGCTCTGCGCATCCATGATGTAGTTGTAGTTGTAGACGTTGTTCACGTTGCCGTAGATCGTGGCGAAGATGTTGCCGATCTTGAAGCGGTAGCTGGCCGAGAGGTCGAGCTGGTGCCCCCACGGAATGCGCCACGGATCCTTGACCTCGATGGTCTGGTTGCCGTTCAGGCCCGAGCCGAGCCAGAAGTCGGCGTAGTTGTTGCCGTAGGCGTTCCAGTCGGCGCTGACGCGCAGGCCCTTCATCGGGCGCACCGTCACGCCGATGGCGCCGGTCGTCTGTGCCGATCCGCCGACCTTGATGCCCTTCTGCTTGAGGAAGAGCCAGGCGTGGTCGTCGGCCATGATGCCCGAAGCCACCGTTCCGTCGAGTGCGGCGGTCATCGGCTGGCCCTGCGAGTCGTAGATGTAACCCTTCGTGTTGCTGTCCCAGATCCAGTTGCCGAGCGAGAGCATGCCGGTGATGTCCATCCAGCGGGTCGGACGCAGCGAGAAGTCGAGCTCGATACCCATGTGGCGGGCATCCACGCCGCCCAGGTTGATACGGGCGTAGTCGCCGTTGGACATCTGCGTCGAGCGGACGAACGACTTGTCCATCCAGAGCGTGTAGTAGGCGTTGAGGTTGGCGGTGAAGATCCCCGAGCGGAAGCCGTATCCGAGTTCGGCCGAGAAGACGCGCTCGTTGAGCGGGTCGGGGTTGGTCACGTTGCTCGTGGTGCTCTGCAGGAATGCGCCGCCCGAGAAGAAGGGCGCGCGGCTGATGTATCCGAGGTTGGCGAATACGTTGTGCTTGTCGGTGATGTTGTAGTTGGCGCCGCCCTTGACCGTGTATCCGAGGAAGTTCACGTGGTCCGACTCGGCGTGTTCGGCATCGTAGTAGAAGCGGTCGTAGCGCCAGTATCCGGTGTTGGAGATCGAACCCGAGACGAATGCGTTGAGCTTGTTGCGCGTCCACTCGAGCTGTGCGAATACGCCCTCCTGGTGGACGTGTCCGTCGTAGTCGCGGTAGACCTTGTCGCCCACCTGCAGCTTCTCGTACTGCCACGTGGGATCGGCAGCGGCGATGTTGTCCGAGGCCTTGACGTTGCGGCGGCTGTTGTCGTCGATGAAGTACTTGCCGTCGTAGAGGTCGATGATCTCGTTGTTGTGCTCACCGATGTAGTAGCGGACATCGACACCGGCCGAGAGCTCGAGCGACGGGGTGATCTGGTTGGTGTAGGTCGAGAGCAGACCGTACCACATGTGGTTGTTGTTGCTCTTCGACATCACCATGCGCGAGCCGTCGATGCTGGCGGCGTTGAGCTCCTGGATCTTGTCGTAGGCGAACGTGCCGTCGGGGTTGCGGAACGTGGTGTTCAGCACACCGTAGTTCGTGCCCTTCCAGGCGTTGCGGTCGGCCGACGTGCGGCCCTGTCCCGAGTATCCCGAGCCGCGTCCGATCGACATGTAGAGGGCCGTCGAGAGCGACGACTTGTAGTCGATCTGCCACTGGTGGTTGAGCGAGATCTGGGGCTTGTGGTACTCGTTGAAGCTCGAGTAGCGCTGCTTGCCGTTCTTGTCGAAACCGTAGCTGGCGTTGTAGCGGTACATGTCCTTCTCGCCCATGAAGTTCTTGGCCTTCTGCCACTCGGCGATCGTCAGACCGTCGTTCAGGGCGTTGCGCTGTCCGTGCTTCTGGGGGGCGCCGAATGCCGTGAGCGAGAGCTGGTGCCGGTCGTTGATGCGCTTCGAGATGTTCACGAACCAGTTGTAGCCCTCGAAGTTCGTACCCTGGATGTAGCCGTCGCCCCAGCGCTTGGCCGCGAGGATCGACATGGCCCATCCGTTCTTGGTCAGGCCGGTCGAGAGGCTGAGCGAGAGGTTGTAGAGTCCGTCGTTTCCGACGCCGAACGAGAACGTGCCGCCCTTCTTGGCGTCGATGCCGTTGGTGACGATGTTCACCGAACCGCCCACCGAGGGGGCCGAGATCTTCGAGGCGCCCAGACCGCGCTGCGTCTGCATGCTGCGCGTCACGTCCGAGAGACCGGCCCAGTTCGACCAGTAGACGCCGCCCCATTCCATGTCATTGACCGGCACGCCGTTCACCATCACGGCGACGTTGGCCGACTGGAAGCCGCGCATGTTGATCTTGGCGTCGCCGAATCCGCCGCCGTCCTTGGTCACATATACGCCGGGGGTCGATTTGAGGATCTCGGGGAACTCCTGTCCGCCGAGTTTGTAGGTGATTTCGTCGGCCGTGACGGTCGATACGGCCACCGGGGTCTTGCGCTGCACGGCCACCGACTGCGAGACGATGACGTCCTGCAGCGTCACGGCGTCGGTCTTCAGGACGATTGTGCCGAGGTCAATGCGACCCCCCCCCTTGATCTCGCGGGTCTCGGTCACGTAACCGATGAACGAGATCTCGACGCTCTGCGTTCCGGCATCGACCTTCAGCGAGAAGTTGCCGGCTGCGTCGGTTCCGGTACCGGTCGAGGTGCCGGGCACGATGACGGTCGCACCGATGAGCGGCGCGTCGTTCTCATCGACGACCTTACCGATCACTGTCGATTGTGCGATTGCCGATGACGAGCCGATCAGGATGAAGGCCGCCATCAGGAGAAAGTGAAGTAGAGGTTTTTTCATAAAATATGGATTAAGGGTTTCTTTCGATGCGAATCCTCGCCGCAAAGATAGTCTCTTTGAACGGGATGCGAAGTCCGGGGAGATCGGATTTCACCGTATTTTAACTCCCCGCACGGCAACCGGAACGCCGCCCCGCAGCAGACGGGGGCCGGAGGTTCGTTTCCCGGCTGCGGCCCGACGGATCCGGGCGCAGGGCCGACGGCTGCGCAGGGGCCGTACAAGGCGACGGCCTGATGGGTGCGAGCGGAATGTCTCCAACATAGAGGACGAACTGCCATTCGTTTAAGGAATACAAAGATAATGAAATATATCGGGAACGCAATAGCGCATTGCGGAAATTTTGACGTGCCATGGCGCAGCCCGTTCGGAATACCGTGCGCGACACCGTGCCGGGCCGGTGGCACGCTCCTTGCGTCATCTCCCTTTCCGGTATTATATATCAAGGTATCGCATGCCGTCTGTCCGGGAACAATACTGGCGCTATTCGCTCGTGGCGCTGATCGTAGGTCTGGGAACCGTCGTCTTCGTCGAACTGACCCCCTTTCTGGGGGGACTGATGGGGGCCGCGACGATCTATGTCCTGCTGCGCGGGCAGATGTGCCGATTGACCGGGCGGCACGGCTGGCGGCGCGGTGCGGCGGCCTGGCTGCTGCTGGGCGAGGCGGTGTGCTGCTTCCTGGTGCCGATCTCGCTGCTGGTCTGGATGGTTGCCGAGCGCGTGCAGCGCCTTACGCTCGATCCCCGCCAGCTCGTCGCCTCGGCCCGACACCTCGCGGCGCTGGTCCAGGAGCGTACGGGCTACGACCTGTGGCAGGAGAGCAACCTGCGGAGCCTGCTCTCGGAGCTTCCGCACCTCGGGCAGTGGCTCCTCGGCGGGGTGACGGGCTTTGCGGTCAATGTGGTGGTCCTGCTCTTCGTGCTCTACTTCATGCTGCTGGGCGGCCGCCGCATGGAGGAGTACATCCGCGAGCTGCTCCCCTTCAGCCGCGGGGTGGGGAGCGACGCCCTGCACGAGGTTCGCATGATCGTTAGATCGAACGCCATCGGCGTCCCGCTGCTGGCCGTCGTGCAGGGAGGCGTTGCACTGGCGGGTTACCTGCTTTTCGGGGTGCCCGACCCGCTCTTCTGGGGTGTGCTGACCTGTCTGGCCACGATCATTCCGGTTGTCGGCACGGCGCTCGTCTGGGTGCCGCTGGCGCTTTGGCTGGGGCTCGGCGGCCACACGGGGGCCGCCGTCGGGCTGGCGGCCTACGGCGTGGCGGTGGTCACGCAGTCGGACAATGTCGTGCGGCTCGTCCTGCAGCGCCGCATGGCCGACATCCACCCGCTCATCACGGTCTTCGGCGTGGTCATCGGCCTCTCGCTCTTCGGGTTCATGGGGGTGATCTTCGGGCCGCTGCTGTTGTCGATGTTCGTCTTCTGCGTGCATGTCTTCAAGCGGCTCTACCTCGACCGTCGTCCCGACGCCGGCGAGCCATCGGGCCCTTCCGCGCCTTCCGCTCCCTCCGCGCCGACCGACGGCGGCCGCCTGCACTGAACGGCCTCGCGGTCCGGTTTCGGATGCTTTCCGCTCTCCAAAAAGCCGTTTCGGCCGAAATTTCGCTCCGATAGACCTTTCCGCGCTCCGAAAAGCAGTCCCGGAGTGAGATTTTTCGAAAAAAGTGTCCGAAAAAGTTGTATATTCATAACACTTTATTACCTTTGTTATTCGAATAACACAAATTTCCGAAACAGGAACTAAAGTCTTATCACAATGGCAAGAAATCTCAAAATCAGAGACCTTACGTTGCGCGACGGCCAGCAGTCGTCGTTCGCGACCCGAATGAATCAGGCACAGATCGACCGTTGCCTGCCTTTCTACAAGGATGCGAATTTCTATGCGATGGAGGTGTGGGGCGGCGCCGTGCCCGACTCGGTGATGCGCTACCTGAACGAGAATCCGTGGACGCGCCTCGAAACGATCCATAAGGCTGTCGGGAATGTGTCGAAACTCACGGCCCTGTCGCGCGGCCGCAACCTGTTCGGCTACTCGCCCTATACGGACGAGATCATCGACGGCTTCTGCCGCAACGCCATCGAGAGCGGTCTGGGCATCATGCGTATCTTCGATGCGCTGAACGACGTGGACAATGTCAAATCGACGGTCAAGTACGTCAAGCAGTACGGCGGCATCGCCGACTGTGCCGTATGCTATACGGTCGATCCGAAATACCCCGAACAGGGCTTCTTCTCGAAACTCTTCGGCAAGAAGAACCCCGATCCGGTCTTCACCGACGCCTATTTCCTCGACAAGGCCCGTCAGATGGCCGCGCTGGGCGCCGACATGATCACCATCAAGGACATGTCGGGTCTGATCCCGCCGCGCCGCGTGGCCACGCTCGTGCGCCTGTTCAAGAAACACCTGTCGGTTCCCGTCGATTTCCACACCCACTGTACGCCGGGTTACGGCCTGGCCTCGGTGCTGGCCGCCATCGTTGCGGGTGTCGATGTCGTGGATACCAACTGCTGGTACTTCGCCGGCGGTACGGGTGCTCCGGCCATCGAGCTCGTCTACGTCTTCTGCAAGAAGCTGGGTATCGACACGGGCGTGAACATGGAGGCTGTGGCCAAGATCAACAAGGAGCTGCGTGAGATCCGCAAGGAGCTCAACATGTCGGTATTCGGTGTCGAGAAACCCGAGCCGAAGCCCTTCAACCCGCTGACTGACAAACTGCCCGACGAGGTGGATGCCCTCTTCGACCGCGCCATCGAGGCCGCACAGCGCGACGACGAGGCCGCGACGATCGACCTCTGCCGCAAGATCGAGGCCTACTTCGGCTTCCCGGCCCCGAACGAACTGGTGCAGAAGGCCGAGATCCCGGGCGGCATGTACTCGAACATGGTGGCCCAGCTCAAGCAGCTCAAGTCGGAGGAGATCCTGCCGCGCGCCATGGAGCTCATCCCGTCGGTGCGTCTGGCTGCCGGTCTGCCGCCTCTGGTGACCCCGACCTCGCAGATCGTGGGTGCCCAGGCCGTGAACTGCGCCCTCGACGAGAAGGCCGGACGTCCGATGTATACCAACAAGTCGTCGCAGTTCGTGGGCCTCGTGAAGGGCGAGTACGGCAAGACGCCGGTGAAGATCGATCCCGAGTTCCGCTTCAAGATCTGCGGTGTGCGTGAGGAGACCCCCTACGACACGTCGAAGTACAAGATGCAGCCCAACCCCGAACTCCCCGAAGCCGGAGGCGTCAAGCTGGCGGCCAACGAGAAGGAGGTGCTGCTGCTCGAGCTCTTCCCGGCCGTGGCCAAGACCTTCCTCACGGACCAGAAGGTGAAGGCTTACGCGGCTGCGAAGCCCGCCGAGGCTGCTGCCGCCAAACCCGAGGCGAAAGCCCCGGAGGCCGCTCCCGCCCGCCCGAAGGCCGTGATTACGGGCCATGCCGTGACGGCTCCGCTGCCGGGCCGCGTGCTGACGCTCTCCGTCAAGGTGGGCGATACGGTCAAGGCCGGCCAGGAGGTGGCCGTTCTCGAGGCCATGAAGATGGAGAACGCCATCACGACCGACTACTCCGGCACCGTGAAGCAGATCTTCGTAGCCGAGGGCGACAACGTTCCGACCGACGCTCCGCTGCTCGAGATCGAATAGCGAATCCCTCCGTGCGGATTGTTTTCCGGGTCCGCGGCGCCGAAACGCCGCGGACCCGTTGTTTTTCCGATGCTGCAAACGTCCGCTCCTCCGCTGAAAAAACGTCCGGCCGCTTGGCACTTGCCCGTGTTTTTGCTACCTTTGGATTCCGAATCTAACCCAAAAAACTGAACCGCGTATGACACTCAAACGCTTCCTGGCCCTCTGCGGGCTGGTTGCCGTCGGATTGTGCCCGTCCCGTCCCGCGGCGGCACAGCACTTCGATCCGAAGGCTCTCTACGAGATCGTCGGCCCGGGCGGGCTGGTGCTCGACAACCAGGGCAGCCTCGACAACGAAACCGAAATCTTCCTGAACAACCGGGGCCGTGACCTGCCGTCGCAGCTCTGGATCATCACCGAGTCCTCGACCGGGGGCTACTGGCAGATTACCTCCGTACTTGCCGACCAGAGCATCGACAATGCCAACCGCGCCTCGCAGCCCGGGCCGCTGATCCAGTGGAGCACGAGCCCCGGCAATGCCAACCAGGAGTGGAAACTGACCCCTGTCGGGGAGGATACCTATACGATCACCTGCCGTGCGGGCGGACTCAATATCGGCTGTCCCGACGTGCAGCCGGGCAAGCCGGCCTGGCAGGTGGCCCCTTCGGCCGATGACCCCGCCCAACGGTGGACAATCCGCCGTTCGACGGCCCGGATCGACCTCTCGGCCCTGCGCCCGACCAGCGACAACGACTGGGAGAACGAGACGGTCTTCGCCGTGAACAAGGAGCCGGGTCATGCGACCTTCGTGCCCTTCGCCTCGGTGGCCGAGATGCAGGGTGACCCGAGCTACCGCCGGCCGTGGGTGCGCAACCGCTCGAGCCGTTACATGCTGCTCAACGGCATGTGGAAGTTCCATTGGGTGAAGAGCCCCGACGAGCGTCCCGCGGATTTCTACCGGGAACGTTACGACGTCTCGGCGTGGGACGAGATTCCCGTCCCGTCGAACTGGGAGATGCACGGCTACGGCACGCCGATCTACACGAACGTGACCTACCCGCACAAGAACCAGCCGCCCTTCATCCTTCCGCAGAAGGGCTATACGAACCAGACGGAGACCAACCCGGTGGGTTCCTACCGCCGCGATTTCGACCTGCCGGCAGACTGGAAGGACCGTGAGGTCTACCTCCACTTCGACGGTGTCTACAGCGCCATGTACGTCTGGGTCAATGGCCGCAGGGTAGGCTACAGCCAGGGCGCGAACAACGATGCCGAGTTCAACATCACGCGCTACGTCCGTCCGGGCCGCAATACGCTGGCCGTCGAGGTCTACCGCTGGTCGGACGGCAGTTACCTCGAGGATCAGGACATGTTCCGCCTGAGCGGCATCCACCGCGACGTCTACCTCTACGCCACCCCGAAGGTGCGTCTGCGCGACTTCCGCTTCGATGCCGACCTGTCCGACGACTTCCGCAGCGCCGGCCTGCGCGTCCGCGCCCACGTGGCCAACGTCGGGGGCCGGGGTCGCGAGGCTGCCTCGGTCGATGTCACGCTGCTCGATGCCGAAGGGCACCGCGTCGCAGGGCAGAGCCTCCCGTTCAGCGGTGTGGCCCGCGGCTCCGAGGCCGTTGCCGAGGCCGTGCTTCCCGTCTCCTCGCCGCATCTCTGGTCGGCCGAGACGCCCTATCTCTATACGGTGCTCCTCGAACTGAAGGACCGTGACGGACAGACGCTCGAGACGACCTTCTCGCAGTACGGGCTCCGCAAGATCGAGATCCGCGACCGCCGCGTCTGGATCAACGGCTGCCGGATCTTCTTCAAGGGCGCCAACCGCCACGACATCCACCCGCAGCTGGGCAAGGCGGTTCCCGTCGAGTCGATGATCGAGGATATCCTGCTCTTCAAACGCCACAACCTCAATACGATCCGCACGAGCCACTATCCGAACGACGCCAAGATGTACGCGCTGTTCGACTACTACGGCCTCTACGTCATGGACGAGGCCGACGTGGAGTGCCACGGCAACCACTCGATCAGCGACAAGGAGAGTTGGCGCCCGGCCTTCATCGACCGCATGGTGCGGATGGTCGAGCGCGACAAGAACCACCCGTCGGTGATCTTCTGGTCGATGGGCAACGAGTGCGGATCGGGCCGCAACTTCGAGGCCGTCTACGCCGCGGCGCGTGCGCTCGACCCCCGTCCGATCCACTACGAGGGCAAGAACGACGTGGCCGACATCGACTCGCGGATGTATCCCTCGATCGAGAGCATGATCGAACAGGACCGTCAGGACCGCGACAAACCCTACTTCCTGTGCGAGTATGCCCACGCCATGGGCAATGCGATCGGCAACCTCGAGGAGTACTGGGACTACATCGAGAACCGTTCGGTCCGCATGATCGGCGGCTGCATCTGGGACTGGGTCGATCAGGGCCTGTGCAAGTACGGCGAGCTGCCGACGAACTACTACTACGGCGGCGGTTTCGGCGATGCCCCCAACGACAACAACTTCTGCTGCAACGGCATCGTGACCCCCGACCGGCAGGTGACTCCCAAACTGCTCGAGGTCAAGAAGGTCTACCAGTACCTGCGCCTGCATGCCGACGATCCGGCCTCGGGCCGCATCTGCATCGAGAACCGCTATGCGTTCCTCGACCTCGACAACTTCCGCCTGCACTGGACGCTGCTGCGCGACGGCCTCCCCGTGGCCGAGGGTGATACCGACCTGCCGTCGGCCGCTCCGGGCAGTACGGCCACCCTGACGCTGCCCTATGCCGACCGTGTGGACGACGACGGCGAGTACTTCGTGAACCTCTCGGTACGGCTTCGCAGACCGTGTGTCTGGGCCGACGCCGGGCATGAGGTCGCCAGCGAGCAGCTGGCTGTCACCGGCCGCTGCCTTCCCGGAGCCGTGCAGCCCCGTACGGACGAGCCGCTCCGGATTTCGAGCGGGGAGGAACGCCTGACGCTTGCCGCCACGGGCTTCCGCATGGAGATGGACCTCACCCGCGGCATCGTGACCTCGCTGCGCTATGCCGGCAGGGAGCTGATCCACGCCGGCGCGGGCTTCGAACTGAACTGGTACCGCTCGATCGACAACGACAAGTGCGTCTTCCGCCCGACGGTCTGCGCGCTGCGTCCCGATGCCGAGGTCACCTGGGAGGTCTCCGGGGACGGCCGTTCGGTGCGTATCTCGACCCCGATGGAGGCCCGCATCGGCGATGACGTGCGCCAGCCCTATACGGTCGGATATACGGTCCATGCCGACGGTACGGTCGATGTGACGGCCGAATTCCCGACGGCTGCCGACTTCAACCTCCCGCGCCTGGGGCTGACGGCGGCGCTCAGTCCCGCCCTCGGGCAGGTGGCGTGGTACGGCCGCGGTCCGATCGAGAACTACGTCGATCGGCACAATGCCGCCTATTTCGGCGTGTACGAATGCTCGGTCGATGAGATGGAGGAGTCCTACGTGCGCCCGCAGACGATGGGCGGCCGCAGCGACGTGCGGTGGCTCACGCTCCGCTCCGACGACGGGGCCGGGCTCCGGATCACGGCGCTGGGCTACCTCGAGTTCAGTGCGCTCCACTATACGGATGCCGATCTGTGGGCCACGAAATACGCCCATGACCTGGACAACGTGCGCCGTTCGGAGGTGATCCTGAACCTCGACTGCGTGCAGCGCGGTCTGGGCAACGCCAGCTGCGGTCCGCAGCCGCGGCCGCAGTATGAGTTGCGGCGCGACTCGACCTACAGCCTTGGCTTCCGCATCGAACCGCTCCGCTGACGGGGCGCTGCCATGAAACAGAGCGGCCGGGAACTGTAAGGTTCCCGGCCGCTCTGTTTCGTATTGTGTTGTCCGGTCCGGTTTCCCGGCCGCATCAGATCTCCGAGAAGAGGTTGAACTGGTGCAGGAGCGTGTAGGCGATGAACAGGCCGATGATGATGCACAGCACGCCGAGCAGGCCGTTGAGTACGCGCGGCGAGGGCTTGCTCGGCCGCTGCGAGATGGCGACGATGTACTCCCGGAGGAAGACGTAGAGCGCCGGCACCACGCTGCAGGCCAGCAGATAGTCCTCGGGGATGCCGAAGTAGTAGACCTTCGACAGCCCGACCAGGGCCCAGTGGCCGAGGAGCATCGCCAGGATGATATTGACCCGTTCGGCGAAGGCGAGCATCAGCGCGAGGGTGAAGACCGCCACCGAGCAGGGCATCACCGGCGAGGTGATCATCGGAAACTCCCTCCCGAGAGCGAGCGAGCAGAGCGGGTAGATGAACGGCATGGCGAAGAGCAGCAGGGCGAATCCGGTGTGGTGCCCGGTGCGTTCGAGCGTGGCGTTGCGTGCCGCCAGGTCATAGATCCACATGCAGCCCATGATGGCCCAGAAGAGTGTCAGCAGGTCGTTGTATTCGCGGGGCTCGCAGTAGATGTGGTAGTAGACGAATGCAATCCAGAAGTTGAGCAGCGCCATGAAGACCTTCATGGCGTTTTTCACGGCTGTCGTGGGGCGGAAGCAGAGCAGCAGCGTGAGGACGATCCCCACGGCCACGAGCAGGATCTGCACGGGCCACGTGGCGGCGTTGTAGGCGGCGATCGTCTCCCAGAATACGGTCATATGCGGTCGGATTTGCGCCTGGTGAGCGAGAAGGCCCGGCGGTTGAAGATGAAGATGGGCAGCGTAGCTCCGGCGGCCAGCATGATGATCACGCTGAACGAGACCGTCGCGTTGAGGAAGAACTGCTGCATGTAGGCCAGCCCCTGCTGCGTATCGTCGAGCGACTGGAGGAACATCAGCAGCGAGAATACGGTCTTGTAGGCGTAGATGCCCGGCACCATGGGTAGCAGGGCGGGGATGTAGAGCACCGTCATCGGGCAGTGAATCCCCTGCCCGAGCCAGAGGCTTCCGAGCCCGATGGTGATCGAGGCGCAGAGCGAGGCCGAGGCGATGTCCACGTCGGCATAGTTCATCAGGCAGTACCGCAGGGCGTGGCCCACGGCGGCCAGCAGGGCGATGCGCGGGAAGGCGCGCATCGGCGGGTCGGAGATGGCTCCGAAGCCGATGGCGGCGATGGCGGCGAAGAAGCCGTCGAGCAGGATGTCGAGCGCGATCATAGCAGACTGTCTTTGACCATCATGAGTGTGGCGGACATCCCCACGGCGATGCAGATGATGAGCAGCAGGGCGTTGATCAGCCGGCTGCATCCGATCAGGATGTGTCCTTCGACGATGTCGATCACGCCGTTGATGAGCGGCACGCCGGGCACGAGGAACAGCACGCTCGTGGCCAGTGCCGTCTCCGACGTGCAGTCGAAGCGCAGGGCGATCGAGGCGCAGAGCGAGGCCAGGAACGACGAGATGATGAACGTCAGGAAGTGGTTCAGGCCGTGTGCCTGCATGCGCTGCTTGGCGGCGAATCCGACGAGCGTCGAGGTGAAGACGATCGACATGGCGGTCCAGTCGCCGCCGAACAGCCGGCAGAACGAGGCGTTGGCCAGTCCGACGGTGAGCAGCACGAAGATCGGGTCGATGCGCGGCTTGGAGATCAGCTGCTCGTAGCGGGCGCGGATCTCGGCGAGCGGCAGCCGCTCGTCGAGGGCGTCCCAGCTCAGGGCGCTGAGGTCGGAGTTGCGTTCGAAGCTGATCGGCAGGGCGGGGATCTTCACCACGCGGGTGACGGCCTCGCCGCTCTCGGGGTCGTGGGCCGTGACGATCGTGCTCCGCTGGAAACTCGACAACTGGATGTCGATGCCCTGCGAAGTGCCGATCCGCTGCGAATTCCGGATCACGCGCGAGGTATGTACTCCCGATCCGAGCAGGTAGGTGGCATATTCGGCCACGAAATCGAGCGTTGCGATCAGTTCTTCTTTGGTCTTCATACCGGTTGCAAAAATAATCTTTTTTCGTTTGAAACCAGCCTCTTTTCCCTTTTTTTCGACTCCGATGCCGCAGGCCGCTTCCGGTGCGGCAAGCGGGGGCGCCCGAGCCGTGCCCCGGCGGCCCGCGAATCGGGCTCACGGTCCGGCGGGGCCGCCTCCCCGTCGGACCGAATTCCTGCCGGGTAAACGAAGAGGGGCTTCCGGAGATCCGGAAGCCCCTCCTGCGTCAGACCGTCTGCCCGGCGGTGTCAGAATGCCGCCTGGTTCATGCGTTTGTCCACCAGCAGCCCGTCTGCCGGCTGCAGGTCGTAGACATAGGCCTTGCGGGCGCGGAAGCGGATTACGAGCAGTTCGCCGTCGCCCTCGGCCGTCGCCTGTTCGCCGACGTTCACGAAGGTCGGGTAGAGGGCCGTCACGCCGTTGGTATGGAGCCGGTCGGCGGTGAAGTTGCGCATCTGCCCGAGTCCGGGGGCCTCGATGCCGACATACTCCAGCTGCTGCGGGTCGTAGGGCAGGGCGAAACTCAGGGCGTTCACGCTCTTCAGCCCGCGGCCCGAGACGCGGATCTCGACCGTCTCGCCCGGGGCGTAGCTGCGCTTCGAGGCCTTCACCGTGACCGTCCCCGCCACGGGGTCGGCCGGCCGGCGGTCGGCGCCGCCGTCGAGCCGCGTCGCTACGGCCGAGATGTCGTAGGCGTCGATCAGCCCGTTGGTGTTCAGGTCACCCTTCGAGATGTATCCCTCGAAGTCGCCGTCGCCGCGGCGCAGGCCCGTGTAGTTCATGTACGACGTGAGGTCGTTCTCGTCGATCCGGCGGTCCTGGTTGATGTCGCCCGGGAGGTAGCTCTCCGAGCCGGGAACGCGGAAGACGTAGAGTTCGCGTCCCGAGCCGTATCCGCCGACGGCCTCCTCGACCTCGATGCGGATGTAGCGCGCCGTGGGCTGCTCCGCAAAGCGGAAGCTCTTCGTCTCGGCGCCCTTCCACTCGAACGTGCCGGCCTCGGTCCAGTTCGTGCGGTCCATGCTCGTGAAGACGCGGCCGCGACCCAGCGTGCCGTTCCCGGCATCCTGGCGGGGCAGGTAGTCGAAGCGGTCGAGCGTGTTGATGCTGTGCAGGTCGATCACCAGATCGAACGGCACGGCCCGCTCGCTCCAGCGCGTGTGCCATGTATCCGACTCGTCGAAGTTGAAGAGCCGGGCGATGCCCTGTCCGCCCTGGTTCGGGCAGGAGGTCTCGCCGCTCAGCCCGCGGATGGCGAACTCCAGCGGGTCGGACTTCGTGCGTGCCGCGAGCGTGCTCCACGGCGAGGCGCCCGAGGCGTTCACCGCGCGGATGCGGAACGTGTAGTCGCTCTCCGGGCGCAGGTCCTCGAAACGGAGCCGCGTGTCGCGGATCATCGTGTAGCGCATGCCGTCGAACTCGATCTCATAGCCGTCGGCCCCCGGCACCTCCTCCCACGAGGGGGTGAGCGTGTAGGCCTCGGTGTCTGTTTCGGCGATCGCCGCCCGGGGCGCCTCGAGCGCGCCGATGCTTTCGAGCATCGGGTCGGCCGGAGCGTAGACATATCCCTTCATCTTCAGCTCCACGGCGTTGCGTGTCACGTCGGTCGGCTCGAGCCGCACGCGCACCACGGGGTTCTTCACCACATGCAGGTCGGCTATCTCGCTGCCGGTCGTCGCGAAGCGGTTCATCTCCGGTGCGGCGTCGTAGTACCAGACGTTTACTCCTTGCGCGTACTCCTCGCGCGTCCGGGCCTCGCTTAGCTTCACGTTGCGGCCGCCGATGCGGGCCGTGATCTTTCCCGGACGCTGCGTGACGTTGATCCGCAGGCGTGTGGTCTTCTCGGCAACCATGCCTGCGAACGATCCCTCGGTCGGGTCCACGCGGATCGTCAGGTTGTCGCCCTCGAGGTCCGAGACGATGCGCGTCCGGGCCGACTCCCCGCGGCGGTAGGCCTCGGTCACTCCGTCGTCGTCGTACTCCGTGAACTCGCTGTGTCCGGCGGGGTAGAACTCGTAGGTGCGCACCTCGCGGTTCATGCGTGCGGCGTTGTTGTGCGGTGCGGTCATCGGGAGGATGGCCCCCTGGCGGATGAATACGGGGAGCTTCCAGAGCGGAGCGTCGAAGTTGTTCACGATGCAGCCGCCCGTGTAGAGGTCGCCGGTGAAGAAGTCGATCCAGTTCCCTTCGGGGAGGTAGATCCCGTCGCGGCGGTCGTTGCCCTTGTCGTCGGCCTGCGTGTTGCGGTAGACGGGGGCCACCAGCACGTAGGGCCCGTAGAGGAACTGGTAGCGGGTTGCCGTGCCGAGCGTGTAGGGGTTCGGGTCGTCGAGGAACATGGCGCGGATCATCGGCTTGCCGTCCACGGCCTCACGGGCGATCGAGTAGGTGTAGGGCATGAACTCCGACTTGAGCTTCAGGTACCAGCGGTTGATCGACGCCGCGGGCTCGCCGAGGATGTGGGGATACTTCGGGTTGGCGCCCCAGCCGTCCATGTTGAGCTGCATCGGCGTGAAGGTCTTCCACTGGAAGTCGCGGACGTTCACCGGGATGTTCCGCCCGCCGAAGATGCCGTCCATGTCCGACGAGATGTTCGGCTGCCCCGAGAGGCCCGAGCCGATGTAGGTGGGGATGTGGAAGCGGATGTACTCCCAGTCGCCGCCCGTCTGGTCGCCCGACCAGATCGAGGCGTAGCGCTGCGTCCCGGCCCATCCGTCGAGCGAGATGATGAACGGGCGGGCGTCGTTGCCGTAGTAGGGCATGATGCGTCCGACGTCGGCCACGCCGTTCAGCCCGAACGAGTAGCCGGCACCGACCCATGCCACGTCGGTCTTGAGCACGCGCACCCCGGCGTCGCGCACCTCCTTGACGATGTCGCGCTGGAGCAGGGCATCGACCCCCTCTTTCGGATGGAGGTCCGACTGGGTCCACAGGCCGATCTCCACGCCGCGTTCGCGGGCGAACTCGCCCAGCTGCCGGAGGTTCTCGATGTTGCCGTCGAGCGTTCCGGTCTGGCCGTACCCGGCGCCGTACCCGTCGTTGGGCAGGATCCACCCGAGGGGCATGTCGTGTGCGGCATAGCGGTCGATCACGGCACGGGCCGAGAACTGGTAGTTGTCCGCCTCGCCGTTGAGCGATTCGCGCACGCCGCCGTTGTCCTGCTGGCTCTCCTTGTAGCGCTTGCCGTCCTCGAAGAGGATGCCGCTGCCGTCCTCGGTCTCGGCCCAGTAGTCGCGGTTGTAGGCGTTCAGGTGTCCTTCGTAGAATCCGAACTTGGGCAGCAGCACGGGGTTGCCGGTCAGCTGGTAGAAGTCGTTGAGCAGCTCGACGGGCGTGCGGTCCACCATGACGAACAGGTCGAGGTACTCCGTGTCGTGCGTCAGACGCACCGTTCCGGCTTCCGAGGCCCCGAAGTCGTAGAGTCCCGGTGCGAAGGTGTACCACATGATGCCGTAGCCGGCCGTGGACCAGTAGAAGGGGGTCGGCGAGGCGACGCCTCCGTCGGTCCACTGGTTCGTATTGACGATGCGGATGCTCTGTCCCTTGTGCGAGAAGCGGCCGTTCTGCACGCCGCCGCCGTAGAAGTATTCGTCGGCGCGCTCCTTCAGCGCGATCGAACTCTGGCGGGGTTCGAACGCGGCGGCGCCGAGCGACTCGGCTACCACCTCGCCGCGCCGCAGGTCGGTGACGCTGAAGCGGCCCGTGGCCTTGTCGAAGGCGACGCGCACGGCCTCGGTGGCCACCGCCACGGAGCCCTCCTTCTGTTCGATCTCGAGCTCTCCCGCCGCCCGCCGCGGCTCATCGACGAGGATCTGCGCCTCGGGTTCGGCCGCCGGGTCGCGGACGATGCCGCCCTGCGGGTCGAGGAACATGCGGAAGATGTTCGGGCCGTAGAAGTCGAGGGTCATGCGCCGTCCGTCGGTGAAGAGCACCTCGACCGCTGCGGGATTCAGCTGCCGGATCCCCTCGATCGGGGCGTTGCCGGCCGCCCGGGCCTGCTGTTCCGTCGCGACGTGGTCGCCCCGCATTCCGGCTGCGGCCGGAGCCGCCGCCAGCAGGGCGGATGCCAGAAATGCTGCGTTCAGTATGTTGGTTTTCAGATTCATGTTGTCGTTTATCTAATGTTTTTATTCATCTCCTTGTGCCGGTCAGTCGGCAATCACCGAGAACTCGGCGCCTCCGGCGAAGTCGGCTCCGTTCTGCGAACTGAGCGCCGTGAAGCGGATGTAGCGCGCCTTGACGGGGCGCTCCAGTTCGACGCGCTGCTCGCCGGTCCCCCTGCCGAACGATCCGGCGGCCACGGGCTTGCTCCATGTCTTGCCGTCGTCGCTCACCTGCACGGTGTATTCGCGGATGTTGCCGTTCGTGCCGCCGTCCTGCCGCGGCAGGTAGACGAATCCGCGGATGAGCTTCGCCTCCCCGGCGTCGAAATCGACCCAGTGGGGGTAGTTGGCCACCGTCACCGAGTACATCGTGTGCCACGTCGTCGAGGGGTCGCCGTCCACGAGGTTCGCGGCGTCGCCGATGCCGGTCTCCTGGCTCGAGGCGTAGACCACCGTCATCGGGATGCGCTCGATGCGGGCGAAGGTGGCGGTGCTCTTCACGGCCGGGTTGTCGGCATAGCTTGCCGTCACCGTTCCGCCCTCGCGCAGGTCGAACGGCCCGTCGTAGGGGAGCATCTGTTTTCCTCCGTCGGTCGAGTAGCGAATTTCGGCTCCTGCCTTGCGAGTCGAAATGGTTACCAGTCCCTCGCGCGAACGCGAGATCGAGAGGGGTACCTCGCCCGAGAGGGCCGCGTGGGCCGTCTGCGTGAAGGCACCGTTGCGTACCGGGCGGATCAGCAGCCCCATGGCATGGTCCGAAGCCTTGACGCGGTCCTGCTCCAGCGGACCGCCCTGTCCGCAGCTGTTGCCGCCCAGGCCCGTCACCGCGAGGTCCAGATGCAGGTGTGTGGCCGTCGGTTCGGGCAGCTGGTAGGGGTGCGGGGCGAGCGTCATCTCCACGGCCGACCACGGCAGCGCCGAGGCCGACATCGTGCCGTCGGCGACGAACTCCACGCCGTTGCCTTCGCCGTCGGTCAGCGCGCACCAGCGCACCTGCTCGCGGTTGCCCATGCTCTGCGGCTTGGGGAAGCGTACGGCCTGTTCGCGGACCGTGCTGCCGTAGCGGCCGACGAACGAACCCGTCATGCGGTCGTTGTAGTTGTTCCACGGGCCGCGGCCGTAGTAGTCGTAGCGCTGCAGCTCTTCGGGCAGCTGCAGGGAGTACCCGAGGCGGGCCAGCACAAACGACGGGTCGTTCGAGGTGATCTCCGCGCGGAGCTCGATCGAGCCGTCCGGGTAGACGGTCCAGATCTGGTTGGTCACGAAGCGGAAATCCTCCTCGCCGAACGGACGGTCGGTCAGTTCGACGATGCGGTAGCGCCCCGACGTACCGCCCTCGATGCGGGCGGCGTTCGGTGCCTGCGATACGACCGTATACATCAGCTGCACGGTGTTGCCCTTGCCGTTGTCCACGCGCGAGCAGGCCGTTGCCGTGTGGCGCAGGTTGTGCAGCCCCTTCTCGAACCAGCGCGTGTAGGCCCAGTTGTCGTTGTCGGTCGGTGCGCGCAGGGCGTCGAGCCGCGGTCCCTCTCCGTCGCGGATCACCTTGCGGCCGTCGTACTCGAGGGAGTGGATCGTACCCCGGCGGTTGTCGAACGTGACGACGAACCCGTCGCCCCGCACCTCGGTGAAGTCCCCTTCATCCGCCGTGCAGTCCTTCGCCGCGCAGCAGCTGCAGCCCGTGTTCCGCTCCGTGACCTCGGGCGCCGCGAGGCGGGCCGTCAGTTCGGTCATCGAGGGCTTCGCACCGGCCGCCTTCACCTCGAGCTGCTCCTCCATCTGCACGAATCCGGCCTCGGCCCACGGCTTGTCCTCGGCGAGCAGGAACTGCACCGTGACGAAGTACTCGCCTGCGGGGTCGAGCGCCGCATAGTCGTAGGGGATGGTGTATTCGACCCTTTCGCGCGGGCCGACGATCTTGCGCGGGCCGCGCAGGGCGTCGCCGCGGGCCACCGGTTCGCCGTCCCTGTAGAGCGTCCAGGCGATGCGGTATCCGGCCAGCGTGGTGAAGTAGTGCTTGTTGAAGATCGCGATCCGGCCCTGCGTCATGTCCACCGGCTCGACGCCGACATTCTGGTAGATCCGCTTCACCTCGTGGAAGACGGGCTTGGGCGAGTGGTCGGGGAGCAGGATGCCGTTCATGCAGAACATGCCGCTGTTGGGCTTGTCGCCGAAGTCGCCGCCGTAGGCCCAGTAGCAGTCGCCCGTTGCGGGGTCATAGGCGTAGAGCGCCTGGTCCACCCAGTCCCAGATGGCGGCGCCGCAGATGAAGTTGGTCGATTCGATGGCCTTCCAGTAATCGACCAGGTTGCCTCCGGCGTTGCCCATCGAGTGGGCGTATTCGGAGATGTGGAACGGGTACTTGATGGGGTATCTGCCCGTTGCGGCGCCGCAGATCCAGTCGATCGACGGGTACTGGTTCGAACCCATGTCCACGATGTCGTTGTTGCGCTCGTACTGCACCGGGCGCGAGGGGTCGAAGGCGTGCAGGGCCTCGTAGGCCGAGACGAAGTTCCGGCCCGGGCCGGCCTCGTTGCCCAGCGACCAGATCACTACCGAGGGGTGGTTCACATGGGCGTGGGCCAGCTCCATGACACGGGCCACGTGGGCTGCCTCGAACTCCGCGACGTGCGAGAGCGAGGCCTCGCCGTAGTAGTATTCGTGGCTCTCGAGGTTGGCCTCGTCCTCGAGGTAGATGCCGTACTTGTCGCAGAGGTAGTACCAGTGCGGGGCGCAGGAGTAGTGCGAGTTGCGGACGTGGTTGATGTTGCCGCGCTTCATGAGCATGATCTCCTGCTCCATCTGCTCCGTGGTGATGGCGTTGCCCACGGCGGGATCGATCTCCTGGCGGTTCACGCCCTTGAGCTTCACGGTCCGGCCGTTGATGTAGTAGTAGCGCCCGGCCAGCCCGAACTCATCCTCTGCGGCGGGCGTGTCGCGGATCTCGACCTTGCAGAAGCCGAAGGCCGTCGAGAAGGTCTCCACCACGCGGCCCTTCCGGTCGCGCAGCTGCCCGACGAGCGTGTAGCGCCACGGCTCCTCGGCCGACCACTTGCGGGCGTCGGGCACCCGTATCCCGGCTACGGTCAGGGTGGTCTCTCCGGCCTTCGTCGCAGCCACTGCGGCCGAGGCCGTCACCCCATCGACGGGTGCGTTCTCGTCCGAATAGAGCTCGTTGGCGTAGAGCGTGTAGGAGAGCGTATAGCCCTTGGCGGGCTTCCGGCCGAGGTTGCGGATATCGGCCTCGATGCGTACCGTGCCGTCGGCATAGGCGGCGTCGAGGTCGGGCCGCACACGCAGGTCGCGGACCTGCACCCGGGCCGTCGAGGTGAGCGAGACGGTGCGGAAGATGCCCGGCAGGCGGAACATGTCCTGCGCCTCGAGGAACGAGCCGTCGGAGTTGCGGTAGACCTCCACGGCCACGACGTTCTCGCCCCCGGCGTTCAGATAGGGGGTGATGTCGAACGAGGCGGTGTTGCGCGAGTTCTTCGAGAATCCCACGTAGCGGCCGTTCACCCAGAGGTAGAAGAACGACGAGACGCCGTCGAAGTTGATGTAGACCTCGCGCTCCTCCCACGTTTCGGGCAGCGTGAACGAGCGGCGGTAGGATCCCACCTCGTTGCGGTGCCTGTAGGTGACCCAGTCCGAGGGCGGGGTGCGCATCACGCCGCCGCGCCAGTCGTCCACGGCCACCTTGTGGGCGAAGATCACCGGCTGGTTGGCGTAGATCGGCACGCCGTAGCGGAGGCTGCCGTCCTTTTGGATGCCCGCCACGTTCCACTGCATCGGCACCGTCACGTCGTCCCATGCCGCCACGTCGTATTCGGGTTTGTAGAACTCCGCGGGGCGCTCTTCGGGGTTGCCGGCCCAGTGGAACTTCCACACGCCGTCGAGCGAGATGTACCAGGCTCCGCATTCGGGCAGTACGCGGCGTGCGCTCTCCGTATCGGGGAAGGTGAAGAACCACGTGCGGGGCTGCTCCTTGTTCAGGGCGAGCCGTTCGGGTGATTCCCACTCCGTGCCGTCGGGTGCGTCAGCCGGGCCGTAGGCGAATCCGCCGAGCGGTTCGGTTTGGGCATGTGCCGACATCCAACCGGCCATGCAACAGAGCAATAGAAGTTTTTTCATAAAGTATGGATTTAAGTAAACAAGTTCGTTGTTCCGCAGATTCGGGGCGCATCTCTGTTCGTCTGCTGTCTTCCTGTGGCGGGGAAGTTCCTGCGCTGCCGGCGCGCCGTATTCCGAATTTGGGTAAATTTACGAATCTTTTTTCGAATACAAGGAATTGTTAGTCTGTTTTTTTGCGATTCCCGGCTTCGAACAGGGGCCGGCACCGACTCTGTATGGGCGTGGAAGGCCGGATTGCGGTATGACGGAGGGTTTTTTCGTAAAAATTTCGGATTCTGCGAAATAATATGTAAGTTTGTACGAATCGGCACGGTGTGCCGTCGTATCTCGAATCATGAAAAATCTTGTCTGCCTATGTTTGCAAAACTACTGCCCAGCCTGGTTCTGACGGGTGCCGTCGCCCTGGGTTGCGCCTGCTCCGGTCCGGGGAACGCTCCGGCGGAAACCTATTATGAGAAATACGTCGATCTGGGCGATGCCGATTCGCTGGCCAAGGTCGAGATGGCCGCGCACCTGGTGCCGACGCCCCAGCAGCTGGCCTGGCAGCAGTGGGAGCTGACGGCCTTCATCCACTTCACGGTCAATACCTTCTCGGGTAAGGAGTGGGGCGACGGGCGGGAGTCGCCCGACCTCTTCTTCCCGACGGCGATCGACACCGACCAGTGGGTCGAGGTGCTCAAGGACGCCGGGTTCCGCATGGTCATGCTGACGGCCAAGCACCACGACGGATTCTGCCTCTGGCCCACGCAGACCACCGAACACTCGGTCCGCAACTCGCGGTGGATGGACGGCAAGGGCGACGTGGTGGCGATGCTGCGCGCCTCGTGCGACAAATACGGCATGAAGATGGGCCTCTACGTCTCGCCGTGGGACCGCAATGCCCCTTCGTACGGTACGGGCAAGGCCTACGACGACTACTTCGTGGCGCAGCTCACCGAGCTGCTCACCCGCTACGGCGAGGTGGCCGAGGTGTGGTTCGACGGGGCCAACGGCTCGGAGGCCGACGGCAAACATCAGGTCTACGACTGGCCGCGCTACGTGGCGACGGTCAAGTCGCTGCAGCCCGATGCCGTGACCGCCATCATGGGCGACGACATCCGCTGGGTGGGCAACGAGGCCGGCAAGGGCCGCGACGAGGAGTGGAGCGCCACGGTGCTGCCGCCCGCTTCGGTCACCCTGCGTGACCCCGATCCCGAGATTGCCGCCCTGGGCAATACCTCACCCGACCTGGGCAGCCGGGCCATTCTCTCGCGGGCCAGGGAGCTCTTCTGGTATCCCTCGGAGGTCGATGTCTCGATCCGTCCGGGCTGGTTCTACCACGCCGAGGAGGACGACCGCGTCAAGACGCTCGACGAACTGAAGAATATCTATTTCGCCTCGGTGGGCTCCAACTCCGTGCTGCTGCTCAACGTGCCGCCCGACCGCCGCGGACGCATCCACGAGAACGACGAGCGGCGCCTGCGCGAGTTCGGCGCCTGGATCCGCGACAGCTTCACCCGGGGGCTGCTTGCCGACGGAGCCACGCCGTGGACTGCCGCTGCCGGCCAGAGCCGCGAATTTGACATCGCGGGCGGGCCGTTCAATGTGGTGATGCTGCAGGAGGACATCGCCCGCGGACAGCGCGTCGAGCGCTTCCGGGTCGAAGTCTCCGACGACGGCAAGGCCTGGCGGCAGGTGGCCGAGGGCACGACGATCGGCTACAAGCGCATGATCCGCCTGCCCGAACCGATGCAGGCCGCCCGGCTCCGCGTGACGATCGACCGCACGCGCGCCGCCGCCAACCTGTCGAACGTACAGCTCTATTGCGCCGAATAGCGCATGCGCTTTAACGGACTTCGCATGAAAACCAACCGAATTTTCCTGGCCGGCGGCCTGGCTGCCGTCGCGGCTGCCGGATGCGGGCGTCCGGAGCCCGAGCCGGACCGGCGGATGAACATCCTCTACATCATGACCGATGACCATACGGCCCAGATGATGAGCTGTTATGACCGCCGCTATGCCTCGACCCCGAACCTCGACCGCATCGCCGCCGAGGGCGTCCGCTTCACCAACAGCTTCGTGGCCAATTCGCTGAGCGGCCCGAGCCGCGCCTGCATGCTCACGGGCAAACATTCGCACGCCAACGGCTATACGGACAACACGCTCTGCCCGGCCTTCGACGCTTCGCAGCAGACCTTCCCCAAACTGCTGCAGGAGGCCGGCTACGAGACGGCCGTCATCGGCAAGTGGCACCTGGGAAGTCTGCCGACGGGCTTCGACCATTGGGAGATCGTTCCCGGACAGGGCGACTACTACAACCCCGATTTCATCCGTCAGACGGGCGATACGGTGCGTGTGCACGGCTACCTGACCAACCTGATCACGGACCGGAGCATCGAGTGGCTCGAGCAGGGGCGCGATCCCGAAAAACCCTTCTGCCTGCTCGTGCACCACAAGGCGCAGCACCGCAACTGGATGGCCGACACGTGCAACCTGGCCCTCTACGAGGACCGAACCTTCCCGCTGCCCGAGACCTTCTTCGACGACTATGCGGGGCGTCCGGCCGCCGCGGCACAGGAGATGTCGATCGCTTCGGACGTGGACATGGACCCGGTCTACGACCTCAAGATGCTCAAGGAGGGGCATCCCGGCCGGCTGAAGGGGGCCTACGAGTGGATCCTGAACCGCATGGATTCGGCGCAGCGGGCCGCCTGGGACCGTTTCTACGATCCGATCATCGAGGATTTCTACGCGCGCAACCCGCAGGGCCGCGAACGGGCCGAGTGGAAGTTCAACCGCTACATGCGCGACTACCTCAAGACCCTCAAGTCGCTCGACGACAACGTGGGCCGGCTGCTGCGCTACCTCGACGAGTCGGGACTTGCGGAGAACACGCTGGTGGTCTACACCTCGGACCAGGGCTTCTACATGGGTGAGCACGGCTGGTTCGACAAGCGCTTCATGTACGAGGAGTCGATGCGCACGCCGCTGGTCGTGCGCATGCCGGGCGGGGCCCGCGGCGACATCGGCGAACTGGTGCAGAACATCGACTACGCCCCGACCTTCCTCGAGCTGGCCGGAGCGGAGATTCCCGCGGACATTCAGGGGCGTTCGCTGCTGCCGCTGCTGCGGGGCGAACATCCTGCCGACTGGCGTCCGGCGCTCTACTACCACTTCTACGAGTATCCGGCCGAGCACATGGTCAAGCGCCACTACGGCGTGCGCTCGGACCGTTGGAAACTGATCCACTTCTACAACGACATCGACTGCTGGGAGCTGTACGATCTGGAGAACGACCCCCACGAGCTGCGCAACCTCTTCGGCGATCCGGCCTATGCCGGCGAGCAGAACGCCCTTTTCGAGGAGCTGGGGCGGCTGCAGCGCGAGTACGGCGATTCGCTGGCCATGCGGTACAACGCATCGTTCGGACGGCAGTGATCCCTCTGCCCGTCCGGTACAACGGAAAAACGGGGAGCGCCTCCTGCGAGGCGCTCCCCGTTTGCGTAGTTTGCGGCGGAGCCGTTCGCTGTTGCGCTCCGGACGCCGGCATCAGCCGATCTCGGTCAGGCGGTAGTCGCCGGCCTGCTCCGTGACCGTGCGCTGGAGCTCCTCGGTCGGCAGGGGACTGCCCGTGAAGGTGACGACCGCCTCCGGCGGAGTGAGCGTCACGGTGGCGGAGACTCCGCCGATCGAGTTCAGTGCCTTTTCGACATGTGCCCGGCAGTGGCCGCACATCATGCCCTCCACTTTGAATTTGCGTTCCATCGTATCGTGTTTTTGGGTGTTTTGTATCGGTTCGATCCGGCGCCGTTTCAGCCGCAGGCTGTTGGTGACGACGCTGACGCTGCTCATGGCCATCGCCGCCCCGGCGATCACCGGGTCGAGCAGGAAGCCCCACAGCGGGTAGAAGACCCCCGCGGCGACGGGCACGCCCACGAGGTTGTAGACGAAGGCCCAGAAGAGGTTCTGCCGGATGGTCCTAACGGTCAGCCGCGCCAGACGCAGCATCGCGGGAATCTTCCTCAAGTCGGACGAGAGAATGGTCACGCGGGCCGCCTCGAGGGCGATGTCGCTGCCGTTGCCCAGGGCGATCCCCACGTCGGAGCGTGCCAGCGCGGCGCTGTCGTTGATGCCGTCGCCGGCCATGGCGACGACGTGGCCTCCGCGCTGCAGGTCGCGGATGTAGGCCTCCTTCTCGCCGGGCAGCACTCCGGCCTTTACGCGGGTGATTCCGGCGGCCCGAGCCACGGCGGCGGCCGAGGCCTCCTGGTCGCCCGTCAGCATGTGGACCTCGATGCCGCGGCGGCGGAGCTCCGCGACGGCCTCGCGCGATCCCTCGCGCAGGCGGTCCGAAACGGCCGCTACGGCCAGTGCACGGCGCTCGTCGGCGAACCAGACGATGCTGTGTGCCTCCGCGGCCCGGCTGCGTGCCCGGGCGTCGAGCCCGGGGTCGATGGCAATGCCGCGCTCCTCGAGCAGCCGGCGGCTGCCCGCGCAGTATTCGCATCCGGCGAAGCGTCCCGTGACGCCGCGTCCGGCGTGGTTGGTGAACTCCCCGGGTGCCTCGCAGGGCCGGATCCCGGCGGCGGCGAGGTGCCCGACAAGGGCCTCGGCGAGCGGGTGCTCCGAGCGGCTCTCGAGGGCCATGAGGCGCGGGGCCTCGGTTTCGGCCCCGGCGGCCCACTGAAGGTCCGTCACGGCGGGGCGTCCCTCGGTCAGCGTGCCCGTCTTGTCCAGGACGACGGTATCCACGCGGCAGGCCGTCTCGAGCGTTTCGGCGTCCTTGATCAGGATGCCCGCCCCGGCCCCGCGCCCGATGCCCGCCATGATGGCCGTCGGGGTAGCCAGCCCCAGGGCGCAGGGGCAGGCGATGACCAGCACGGTGACCAGCGCCAGCATGCCGTGTGCAAATCCCTCTGCAGGGTCGAGGAGGAGCCATGCCCCGAACGAGAGCAGGGCCACGGCGATGATCGCCGGCACGAAGACCGCGGCGATGCGGTCCGCCAGCCGCTGCACGGGGGCCCTGCTGCCCTGCGCATCCTGCACCAGGCGGATGATCTGTGCCAGCATCGTGCCTTCGCCGACCTGTTCGGCACGGTAGCGCAGCGACCCGCGCTGATTGACCGTACCGGCGAACACGCGGCTGCCGGCCTCCTTGCGCACCGGCAGCGGCTCGCCGCTCAGCATGCTCTCATCGACGTAGGAGGAGCCATCGGCCACCGTGCCGTCCACGGCAATGCGCCCTCCCGGCCGCACGGCGATCAGGTCGCCCGGCTGCACCCGGCCGATCGGGGTCGGGTGCTCGGCACCCGCCTGATCGACAAGCAGCACCGTATCGGGCCGCAGTCCGGAGAGCTTCCGGATCGCCTCCATCGTGCCGCCCTTGGCCCGCTCCTCGAGCAGCCGCCCGAGCAGCACGAAGGCGATCACGACGCCCGACGCCTCGAAATAGACATGCGGCTCGATGCCGCGCGAGGTCCAGAATGCGGGGTAGAGGAGGTTGAAGAGGCTGAAAGCGTAGGCGATGCCCGTGCTCAGCGCCACGAGCGTGTCCATGTTGGCCGAGCGGTGGCGCAGCTGGCGCCAGGCTCCGGCGAAGAAGCCGCGCCCGAAGACGAAGACCAGCGGGGTGGCGAGCAGCCACGTCACCCAGGGCGACCACGGGCGGTGCATGAAGAGCATCCCGACGACGAGCAGCGGCACGGCCAGTGCGAGGGCCGCCGCCGCACGGCGCTTGAGCGCGCGGTAGTGTGCCTCGTGTTCGCGTTCGGCCTGCTCTGCGCCCTCCTTCAGGTCGGTGATCAGTCCGTATCCGGCTTCGGCGACCGCCTGTGCCAGCAGTTCGGGCGAGGTCCGGTCGGGATCGTACTCCACCACAACCGTTGCCGCCGCGAAATTCACCGCCGCCTGCCTGACGCCCTGCTGGGCGCCGAGCGTCTTGCCGACCCGTGCGGCGCAGGCGGCGCAGCTCATGCCCGTCACCGGGAAGATGCGTTTGGTCATCATCTCTTTTCGGTTTGAAGTTCCGCAGGCAAAGGTAGTGCCTGCCGGCGGTTGCGGCGTTACGGAATTCCGGGTTTGTTTTACAAGATTCCGGGCGCGCGGCCGCGTCGTCCGCATGTGTCGGATGCGGCGGGGCGCACCTTGCGGGCGGCGGGTGCGGATCAGAGCCGGTCGAGCGGGCGGCGGGTGCGGATGCGGAGCCGGCGGAAGTGGGAGGGGGTCATGCCCGTCACGCTCTTGAACTGTGCGCTGAGGTAGGCGCCGCTCGAGTAGCCCAGCCGGTCGGCGATCTCGGCCAGCGAGAGTTCGTCGTAGATCAGCAGCTCCTTGGCGTACTCGATCTTCTGGGCGATCAGGTACTTTTCGAGCGTCGTGCCGGTCACCTCGGAGAAGAGGCGGCTCAGCGAGTCGTAGTCGTGGCCGAGGCGGCGGACCAGCCAGTCCGAGAGCCGCTCGCGCCTGACACCTTCCGGATGGCGGACCAGCTCGATGACGGCGCCCCGCAGGCGGGCGACGAGCTGCTGGCGGCGGTCTTCGAGCAGTTCGAAGCCCAGGTCCTCCAGCTCCCGGCGGAGCGTTTCATGCTCCGGCTCCGTGAGCGGGCGCGGAAGGCGCACCTCGCCCAGCTCCACGGCGAGCGGTTCGATGCCGCAGCATCGGGTGAGCACGGCACGCACCGCCATGATGCAGCGGTCGCAGACCATATTCTTTATGTAGAGCGTCTCGGCCATCTCCGGTATCGGTTTTGTTTCGGGCAAAAATACGAAATTTTCGCGGGCCCCCGTGCATGCTGCGTAGCGAACCGGCGGAAAAACGAGACGTCCCCGCCGCCAGGGGGCGACAGGGACGCTTGGATCGGATTTGTGCGGTCTCTACCGGTAGATCTCGTTGAGCAGGCGCGCCAGCCGCAGGCCGCCGCGCAGGAACTGCTGCTCGACGACGGGGGTCTGCGCCGCCACGTAGTCGTAGGAGAGGTTCGCCCCCTCGGGCGTCGCCTCGTAGACCTGCCGGCAGACGCCACACGTCTCGGCGGCCCACTCGGCCGGGGTGCCGGCGGCGATTGCCTCGGCCTCGGCCTGCGATACGCGGTCGATCTGCTGCCGCCATTCGGTGTAGCCCCAGTTGTGGGCCGACTCGACCAGCGACGTGTCCCACACCGAGTGGAGGTTCGTCGAACGGCCGAAGTAGCGCACCGGCCGCTTGTTGCCGCCCAGGTCGGTCGAACGGCCCAGGTGCATCGGGCAGTGCATGTCGCCCACCAGGTGGATGAGCATCTTCAGCTGCAGGGCCTCCTCCTCATGCGTCAGGCCGCCGGCCTTGAGTTTCGCGACGATCTCCGTCACGGCCTTCAGCACGTCGCCCTTCGGGTTGGCGGGCATCGTCTCGAGGGTCTTCCCTTCGTCCACGTTCAGGTAGTGCCACGTCTTCGTGTAGGCGTAGTCGGGCGTATGGCTGGCGTTGTCGAGCCAGTTGGCGTAGTAGACGGGCGAATGTCCGTCGAGTACCTTGTCGATCTTCTTTGCGGCGGCGGGCGTCAGGTGGCATTCGGCGATGTAGGCCGTCACGTCGTGTCCCTTCTGTCCCCAGGCCAGGGCGCTGCGGACGATGAGCAGGCTCAGCCCCAGCAGAATCAGTCTCTTCATGTTCATCGGGTTGGCGTTTTAAGGTCAATGGTTCATCGTGGCGAGGAACTCCTCGTTGGTATCCGTGAGGCCCATCTGCTTCTGGAGGAACTCCATCGCCTCGACGGGCGTCATGTCCGAAAGGTATTTGCGCAGCACCCACGTGCGGTTCATCACTTCGCGCGGCAGCAGCAGGCCTTCGCGGCGCGTGCCCGAGGCGATGACATCGACGGCGGGGTAGACGCGCTTGTTGGCCAGCTTGCGGTCGAGCTGCAGCTCCATGTTGCCCGTGCCCTTGAACTCCTCGAAGATCACCTCGTCCATCTTCGAGCCGGTGTCGATCAGCGCCGTGGCGATGATCGTCAGCGAGCCCTTCTCCTCGGTGTTGCGCGCGGCGCCGAAGAAGCGCTTGGGTTTGTGCAGCGCGTTGGCATCGACACCTCCCGAGAGCACCTTGCCCGAGGCCGGCTGCACGGAGTTGTAGGCGCGCGCCAGGCGCGTTATGGAGTCGAGGAAGATCACCACGTCGTGTCCGCACTCGACCATGCGCTTGGCCTTCTCGAGCACCATCTCAGCCACCTTCACGTGGCGCGAGGCCTGCTCGTCGAAGGTCGAGGCCACCACCTCGGCCTTCACGTTGCGGGCCATCTCGGTCACCTCCTCCGGGCGCTCGTCGATCAGCAGCACGATCATGTAGACCTCCGGGTGGTTGTCCGCAATGGCGTTGGCGATCGACTGCAGCAGCATCGTCTTACCCGTCTTGGGCTGTGCGACGATCAGCGCGCGCTGACCCTTGCCGATGGGCGAGAAGAGGTCCACCACGCGCGTCGAGAGGTTGTTGTGCCCGTTGCCCGTCAGGCAGAACTTCTCGCTCGGGAAGAGCGGCGTCATGTACTCGAACTGCACGCGGTCGCGGATGAACTCCGGGGCCAGGCCGTTGATCTCATTGACGCGCACCAGCGGGAAGTACTTCTCGCCCTCCTTCGGGGGACGGATCGTGCCGTTCACCGTGTCGCCCGGCTTGAGGCCGAAGAGCTTGATCTGCGACGGCGAGACGTAGATGTCGTCCGGCGAGTTGAGGTAGTTGTAGTCGGCCGAGCGGAGGAATCCGTAGCCGTCGGGCATGATTTCCAGCACGCCCTCGCCCTCGATCTCGCCGGCGAAGTCGTCCTTGGTGATCACCTCCTCGTCGAGCGGCGTCTGCGGTTCGTCCGACGGCTCGGGACCGGCGGCCGGTTCGGTGTGCGCGGGCTGCTCCCTGCGATCCGCGGGTGCTTCAGCTCCGCTCTCGGCCTGTGCCTCGGCCTTGGGTTTGCGGCCGCGGCGTTTCTGTTCGGCCTTGACCGGCTGCTCGGCGGCTCCGGCGTCGTGTCCGGCCGGTTTGCGCCCGCTCTGCCGGGCAGGGGCTTCGGGTGCCGCCTGCGGGGCCTCGCCGGCTTCGGGCGCCGGCTCGGAGGCCGGGCGGGGAGCCGGTACGGCGTTCTCCGCCTTGCCCAGACGCGGGCGGCGTCCGCGGGGGGCCTTGGCCGGTGTGGCCGGCTGGCTCGCTTCGGCGGCCGCTGCGGGGGCAGCCTCTGCCGAAACGGGTTCCTGTGCGGGGGTATTATCGGATGCGGGGGCCTCCGCTGCGGCGGCTTCCGCGATCTTTTCCATCAGTTCGCGCTTTTTGAGCATGACGTCGCCGATGCCGAGCACCTTCGCGATTTCGCGCAATTCGGCCAGGCTCTTTCCTTTCAGCGCATTCAGGTCTTGCATATTCTGTGAAGTTCGTATTGTGTGTTGTGATTTCAGGTCCGGACGGTCGCCCGGCTCTTCGGAATTCGCATGCAAAGATAGTGCATTATTTCTAATTTCAAAATAAAAAAGTTGCAGGCCAGCGATTTCCGACCTTGCGGAGAATTTTCCGGCCGGTCGCACCGATTGCCCCTTTCGGAAGCCTTTCCTGCCGCCGGATGCGGGGCCTGTGCGGACTCCGCCTCCGGGCTGCGGGCGAAATACCTATTTTTTGCGATTGCGCGGTCCGCATTTTCGCGCGACCTTTGCACCAGAACAATGAAGACAGTATTTCGCCATTGCATTGTTTGTATTGTTAATGTTTGTGTGTGAAAAACCCTTCCGGGATCCCGGAAGGGTTTTTTGCATGCGGCCGGCCGCTGCGGGCGTCGCCGCGGCGCCTACTTCTTGAGCCGTAGCTCGTAAAGGTCGTGCCGGCGGTCGCGCAGGTTGCGCACGCTGCCGTAGGTGTGCAGCTCGTTGAGCAGGTCCAGATCGACGTCCGAGATGAGGATCATCTCCGTGTTGGGGGTCGCCTCGGCGCGCTTGCCGTCCGTCGGGAAGGCGAAGTCGCACGGCGTGAAGACGCCCGACTGCGCATACTGGATGTCCATGTTGTGCACGCGGGGAAGGTTGCCCACGCTGCCGGCAATGGCCACGAAACACTCGTTCTCGATGGCCCGGGCCTGTGCGCAGACCCGCACGCGCGAGTATCCGTTCTGCGTGTCGGTGAGGAACGGCACGAAGAGGATCTGCATGCCCTGGTCGGCCATGATGCGCGACAGCTCGGGGAACTCGACGTCGTAGCAGATCAGCACGCCGATGCGGGCGCAGTCCGTGTCGAAGGTCTGCACCATGCGGCCGCCGCTCAGACCCCAGCTCTTCACCTCGTCGGGCGTGACGTGCACCTTCTCGTACATGTCGTAGGTGCCGTCGCGGCGGCAGAGGAAGCCGACGTTGTAGAGCCCTCCGTCGGGCTTGATGTAGGGCATGCTGCCGGTGATGATGTTGATGTTGTAGCTGATGGCCAGCTCGATGAAGCGGTCGCGGATCTCCTCGGTGTACTGTGCCAGCCCGCGGATCGACTGCGCCTCGCCCAGGTTGTTGAAGCGGGCCATGAGCGGGGCGTTGAAGTACTCGGGGAAGAGCACGAAGTCGCTCTTGTAGTCCGAGACGGCATCGACGAAGAACTCGACCTGCTCGAAGACGTCGTCGAGGGTCTTGTAGGTACGCATCTGCCACTGCACGAGGCCCACGCGGACGGTGGTCTTCTTGTCCACGAACTCCTGTGTCGGGGGCTGGTAGTAGATGTTGTCCCACTGCAGGAGCGTGGCGCAGTGGCACGACTCCTCGTCGTTGGGCAGGTAGTTGGGCATGACGCGCCGCACGTGGAAGTCGTTCGAGAGCTGGAAGGTCAGCACCGGGTCGTAGATCTCGCGCGAGCGGACGCGGTCGATGTACTCCTTGGGACGCATCCGGTCGGCGTACTTGTGGTAGTTGGGGATGCGGCCGCCGAACATGATCGCCTTGAGGTTGAGCTTCTCGCAGAGCTCCTTGCGGTAGTCGTACATGCGTCGGGCCAGGCGCAGGCCGCGGTAGTCGGGGTGGATGAATACCTCGATGCCGTAGAGGATGTTGCCCTTGGGGTTGTGGGTCGAGAAGGTCTCGTTGCCGGTGACCTTTGCGTAGGTGTGGTCGCCCTTGACCATGTCGTAATCGACGATGATCGAGAGGGCGCAGCCCACGATCCGCTCGCCGACGACCGTGACGATCTGCCCCTCGGGGAAGATGTCGATCAGTTTGTGGATCTGCTCGCGGGTCCAGAATACGTCCTTGTCCGCATAGACGCGCGTGAAGGACTGTGCCAGCTGCCCGTAGTCCTCCATCTGGAGGTTGCGGACCTCGACCCGGTTGATCTTGTGCATGTCTGCCATATGCCGTGAGATTATGTCGTTGTCGGGAAACGGCGCAAAAATACGCATTTCTCCGCCATATTGTCCCGTCGGAGGCGATTTTCACGGTCCGCAGGGTTTCCGGATCGGATATATTTGGTATTTTTGCAGCATGGATCATCCGACAGCATCCGCCTTGGATTATACGGCCCGGGACTACACCGCATCGCTCCCGGCCACCGACTTCATCGCGCGTTTCCGCGATGCGGAGCGCATTGCAGGCTATTGCCGCGCCTGCCCCAACTACGGGCGCAGCTGGGCCTGCCCGCCCTTCGGCTTCGACCTGGAGGAGTATCTCTCGGGCTATGCGACGGCCCTGATCGTCGCCACGAAGATCACCCCGGCCCGCGAGGGGCTTCCCTTCTCCGAGGCCGGGCGGCTGATCCGCCCCGAACGGGTGCGCCACGAGCGGCTACTGCTCGACATGGAGCGCCGGTACGGCGGCCGTGCCTTCGCCTATGCCGGCACGTGCCTCTATTGCCCTGCGGGGGAGTGCGCGCGGATCGCCGGGAAGCCGTGCCGTCATCCCGAGTGGGTGCGCCCTTCGCTCGAGGCGTGCGGCTTCGACCTCTGCCGCACGACCGGGGAGCTGCTGGGCATTCCCCTGCGGTGGAGCAGTGACGGCCTGCTGCCCGAGTACCTGACCCTCGTCAGCGGCTTTTTCCACAACGAACGGACGGTCGAATGGGAAGGGTGAAACGCGGTATGGAAATGAGACGTATCATCGGTTGGATTTTCGTTTTTGCGGCACTCACGGCCGCCGGGTGCGGCCGTCGCGGAACACCGCAGGAGTTCTCGGTGGACGGATTCTTGGCCGTGGAGCATCCCGACAGTGCACGTCGGCTCCTCCAGCGGATCGATCCCGAACGGCTCAACCGGGGCGATCGGGCCCGCTGGGCGCTGATCATGGGACTTGCCGAAGTCTCGTCGGGCGATACCCTGGCAGGCAAAAAGTCCCTTGACCGCGGCATGCGCTACTATGAGCGTCACGGTTCGGACGGCGAGCGTGCCGTGGCGTGGTACACCTACGCCCAGGCGCACGTCAAGACGGGCAATCTGGAGGAGGGAATCCGGGGCTACACCCAGGCGGCGATTCTGGCCGAGAAGGCCCTGGCCGCCGGGTCGTCCGACGATTCGCTGCGGCGGGGGACCGAGACGCTGCTCGTGGCCGTCTACCACACGTTGGGACTGCTCTATTTCGAACAGGGATACGATGCCGTGGAGCCCTTCGCGAAGGCGGTCGAGGCGGCCCGTGCCAACGGCAACACGGAGCAGGAGGGATACAGCCGCTTCATGCTCGCTTCGGCCCACTGTGCCGCGGGCGATTACCGGCAGGCCATCGAGACGCTCGCGCCGTTGGTCGAGGTGGCCGATACGATCCCGTTCCGCTATTTCGCCCAGCAGATCCGCCTGCAGAACCTCATCTTCCACACCTACCTCGGCGACTGGACGCCGGAGCAGCTCCTGGAGGCCCGCAAAGGGATCGACCTCAAGGTGATTCGCCGTGCGCCGCTTTCGTACGGCTCGGCCGCCTCGGAGGATACCGGGCGGTCGTTCTACGACGTCGCCTCGGCCATCATCTTCCAGCGCGACGGCCAGCTCGATTCGGCCCGCTGCTATATCGAAGAGTCGCTGGCCTGCCGGGATACGTTCCATCAGGGGAGTGTCGGACTGTTCAACCTGGCAGCGGAAATCTACCACGAGCGGGGCGACGACGCCCGGGCCTACGACTACATGCAGCAGTATGTTTCGGTGAGGGATTCGCTTTTCGAAGCGCAGCGCGGGGCGCAGGTCGCCGAACTCGAACGACGCTACCGCACGGCCAACGAGGTGGCCTTGCGCGAGGCGTCGCTGCGCTACCGGGCCTGGATCGCCGTGCTGGCGGCCGTGCTGGTCGTCATGGCGGCGGGGTGGGCCGTCGTGGGCTACCGCCGCAAGCTGCGCCGCCGCGACGGGCAGTTGAGCGAGTCGCTGGCGCTGCTCGACTCCTACCGCGAGTCGCACGACAGCCTTACGTCGCGGCTCGATGCCTCGAATGCCCGAGAGGCGGCCGTCAAGCGGCTGCTCGAGGGGCGCGTGGCCGCCGTGCGCGACATCGCCGCCACCTGTTACACCTTCGGCGAGGGCGAGCGCCTGACGGCCAAGATGCGCGATCTGGCCCTGAGCCCCTCGGTGCTGGCCGACGTCGTGGACATGGCCGACCTCTACAGCGACCGGGCCGTCACGCGGCTCCGCGAACAGCTCCCGGGCTGGACGGCGCGCAACTACGACTTCGCGGCGCTGGTCATCGCCGGCTTTTCGCCGCAGGAGATCTGTGTCATGCTCGACATGTCGCTCAACGGGGTCTATACGCTCAAGTCGAAACTCAAGCGGCGCATCGCCGAGTCCGGGGCTGCGGACCGCGAGCGGCTGCTCGGCTATTTCGCCTGACGGCCGCCTTTCGGGGCGGGCGGTCCGGCGGCAAGGCTTGCAGCCGGGACAGCAAGATTTTTTTCGGATGCCTGTGCTGTAAATCAGTAAGTTGTGTTCCGTGCAGCAAGATCCTGTCTGCACCGGCAAGGCCTTTTCCGACGTAATTTTGCGGAACGAAGAGACCCTTCGAAACACATCGAAACATGAAATCACACCATCTGCAACTTCTGTTGATTCCGGTGGCGATCCTCCTGAGCCTCGCCGCCGCAAAAGCCCAGACTGCCGTCCCGACGGAGAGACCCTCCGATGCCGTGATCCGCGGGCGGGTCATCGATCCGTCGGATGCGCCCGTCGCGGGAGCCGCCGTCGTATTGTTCAACCGCGACTCGGTCTACCTCGACGCCGTCGCTTCGGATGCCGACGGGCGCTTCGAGATCCGTTCGGCGGTGCGGCCCTACCGGCTGCAGTTCCAGCACATCGCCTACGAGGTCCGCACCATCGAATCGGACCGCACGGACCTGGGTGACATCCGCCTCACGGAGGCCTCGACGAAGGTCGCGGCCGTGGTGGTCGAGGGCGAACGCCCCGTCGTGAAGGTCGAGCAGGGACGGCTCGACTACGACCTCGGCCGGCTGACCGAGGGCCAGGCCGTCAATAACGCCTACGAAGCCCTGACCCGCCTGCCGGGCGTCATGGAGCAGGAGGGTGCGCTGACGCTGGCCGGGGCCTCGTCGGTGACGGTGATCCTGAACGGGCGCCCCTCGACGATGACCCCCGAGCAGCTGGCCACGCTGCTGCGCTCGACCCCCGTCGATCGGGTCGAGAAGGCCGAGGTGATGTTCAGCGCGCCGCCGCAGTACCACGTCCGCGGGGCCGCGATCAACGTCGTGCTGCGCCGCAGCCACGAGACGGCCTTCTCGGGTGAGCTCCATGCCAACTACACGAACCGCTATTACGACACCTACGATGCCGGCGGCAACTTCGTCCTCTCGTCGCCCAAATGGTCGGCCGATGTCACCTATTCGGCCGCCCGGAGCAAGGAGCTGACGAGTTACGACCTGCGCTCGCTGCACACCTTCGAGGGACGGCAATACGACATCCGGCAGGATGAATGGATGACCGCCGAGGGGTGGAGCCACCAGCTCCGCGCCGCTGCCGAGTATGCCCCGAAACAGCGGGGCCGGGTGAGCGCCGCCTACACCGCCTCGTTCTCGCCGAACACCGACGGACTCTCCCGTTCGACGGGAAGCTACGTCAGCTCGCTCTCGCAAAAATCGAGCGACCGGTCGCTGCACAACCTCGCGCTGCGCTACACCTCGGCATTCGGCCTCGACCTGGGCCTCGACTACACCCATTACGACAATCCGGAGCAGTCGCGGCTCGAAAACAGCTATGCCGACGGGTCGGCCACGGCCTTCGACGTCGGCTCGGGACAGCGCATCGACCGCCTGAACCTGACGGCCGACGAGCGCCATGCCTTCGCCTCGGGCTGGGAGCTGACGGCCGGCGGCGCCTTTGCCTTCGCCCGCTCGCACGACTGGCAGCACTACACGCTCCTCGAAGGCTCGCCCGCGACGGAAGACACCGATTCGCGGCTCGACGAGTACACCGCCAACCTCTATGCCGGTTTCGGCCGCCAGTTCGGGAAGGTGGGTCTCACGGCCTCGCTCGCCGGGGAGTACTACCGCATGGGCGACTACGAAAACTGGTCGCTCTATCCGCAGGCGTCGCTCAACTGGATGCCCTCCGAGCGGCACATCCTCCAGCTCAACTTCTCGTCGGACAAGGAGTATCCCGCCTACTGGGAGATGCAGGGCGCCATCTCCTACATCGACGGCTATTCGGAGATCCACGGAACACCGGGACTCCGCCCCTCGCGCAGCTACGAGGCGCAGGCCGTCTACATCTACCGCCAGAAGTACATCTTCGTCCTCTTCTGGAACGAGCGCCCCGACTACTTCACACAGACTGCCTGGCAGGCCTCCGACCGGCTGGCGATGATCTACCAGTCGCTCAACTGGAACTTCAACCGGCAGTGGGGCGCCAATGCCGTCATCCCGTTCCGCGCAGGCAAATGGCTCAATTCGCGGCTGACGCTCACGGGAATGCGCATGCGGCAGAAGTGCGACCCGTTCCACGACATGTCGTTCGACCGCGCGAAATGGGTCGGCATCGCCCGGCTCGTGAACACCTTCCACCTGAGCCGCAAGCCCGCCATCGACCTCGAGGTGAACGGCTTCTTCCAGTCGGGGGCCATTCAGGGCACCTTCGACATCAATCCCCTCGGGTCGGCCGATGCCGCCGTGAAGTGGACCTTCGACCGGGGTCGCGCCACACTTTCGGTGCGCTGCAACGACCTCTTCGACAGCGGTGCGCCCTCGACGAAGGTACGCTACCGCGGGCAGTGGCTCGACATGGGGGCGCAGCGCTACACGCGCACCGCAACCGTACACTTCTCCTACCGCTTCGGCGGCTACAAGGCCAAAAAACACAAGGAGGTCGATACCTCGCGCTTCGGACACTAAACGGACCGGCGTGTCATGAGGCTTTCAAGACTTCGGAGGACGCTGCCGCGTCGCGGTTCGGCCGGTCAGACGGGTGTTGGAAAAGGTCTTGCATGGCGGCGGGCAACTCGCTGTAGCCCAGATCCGATCCTGTCGCATGTGTTAGATTCCGAGGCCCGGGACGCAACAGAAAAGCGTCCCGGGCTTCTTAATTTTGCAGCCGGGAACGGATCCCGCAACTCAATACGGATACTCATGCTTCTGGCCCTTCTCTTCTCCCTGTTTCGTCTGGCTGCAATCCTCCGGCGCCGGGCCCGTGGTTCGGCATAGGCCCCCGCGGGTATTCTCTCTCCGTATTTTCCGCAGGGGCGGAAAAATCTTTTTTTTACTGACGCATATCCCCTGTCCGCGAGTGCGGTATGTCATGCCGTACGCACTCCGGATCCGTTTTCAGGCATCATAATTGTTAGAGACTTCGCGGAGTATCCTCCCCGGTGCGGGACGAGACTTCTTCCGGGATGGAATCGTCCCGTGAACGGTCTGTCGAATCGAAAAGTGGCGATGGAATGTGGCGAGTGATGATTGTGATGGCGATCTTTTGCGGGACGGTCCGGACCGTGCCCGCCCAGGAGCTTGCGTTGAAGACCAACGCACTCTACTGGGCGGCATCGGCTCCCAACATCGGAGTGGAGATCGGTACGGGGCGTCGGATGACCCTGGACCTTTTCGGCTCCTACAGGCCGTGGCGGCTGCGTGACGAGGCCGATGCCTCCTTCTGGCTCGTGCAGCCCGAACTGCGCTACTGGCTGCGCCGGAGTTTCGAGGGCCACTTCTTCGGGGTTCACCTCCACGGCGCACAATACAGCGCCCGCGGCCGCGAACGCATCTACGACGGCAGCCTGGCCGGCGGCGGATTCACCTACGGATACTGCTGGAAACTCTCCCGCCACTGGCGGCTCGAAGCCCTCCTGGGCGTGGGCTATGCCCGGCTGTGGTACGACGAGCGGCTCGGTCTTCCCTGCAGGAAATGCGTGGCGCGGCGCTCCGACAACTACGTCGGGCCGACCCGCATCGCGCTCACCGTCTCGTGTCTGTTCTGAAACGGCTGCAACCATGGAGACCATACGACGATCCTTGCACCTGCGGCGTGACACACGGCCTCACATGCCGGCTGCTGACCCCTTCCGCTCCGGAGCCGTACGCCGCCCGTTTGCCGACCGCCGCAGCCGGGCTGCCGGGCTGCTCCTCTGCGCCCTGCTCCTCGCCTTTTCGGGCGGCTGCATCCGCGAGACCCTGCCCGAGTGCCCGCCGTTGCAGATCACGCTGACGGTCAAGGACCGGAACTACTTCAACATCGACGATGCCGTGAAACTGGGGATGATGGAGCGTGTGGCCGACGACCTCCCGTTCCGCCGGTATGTCCATTCGCTCTACTATGTCGTCCACGACGAGGCGGGACGCACCGTTGCCGAGCAGCGCAACATCCGCATCCGGAACGACGACGCCACGCAGTCGATCGTCCTCCCCGCATCGCTTCCCTACGGGCGCTATACCCTCACCGTGTGGGGCAACATGGACGACGAGGGCTCGCTGGGCGCCGGATCGACCGAGGCGGGCATGGAGTCGTCGGGAACCGCCGCGAACGACATCTATCTGGCCTGCGCGACCTTCGACTACCGCTATGGCTCCGAGATCCACACGCTCGGTATGGAGCGTACGAAGGGCAACCTGCTCATCCGCGCGGAGGGAATTCCCGACAACATCGACTTTTCGACGAAGACCATCGCCGGGGTCTTCGGCCTCGTGGACAACGGCTTTGCCTACTCCGAACTGACCGACGTGCAGACCGAACTCGACTGGACCGTGCGCAACGAGATCCAGACCCAGACGCTCGTGTGTCCCTCCCCGTCGTTCGAGGGATCGACGCTCAGCATCGAGTTCATCGACAAGTCGCAGGCCCCGGCCGGGCGTGCGACGCTCCATCCCTCGCTCTCGCCCCGGGACGTGAACATCACCATGGGACGCAACGAGATCACGATCCTGAGGTATGTCTACCGCGAGCAGTCCGGCGGCGATTTCGACATCTACCTCCGGGTGAACGACAACTGGGAGCTGCTGCACAGCATGGGGATCGATTGACTGCGCGGCAGCATGACGGAAATACCTTTTTTTCTAACCGATATAAAAAACGTTACGATGAAACAGATCTACCTTTTCGGAGTGGCTTTGATGGGATCACTGGCACTCCAGGCCTGTTCGCAGAGCGACGGACAGACCACCGGTTCGAACGCAGACCGAGACCAGGTGATTGCGCTGGCCGTGGCCAACGGCAACGGGATCGCCACGCGCGCCGGGCGTCCGCTGCTCAGCTCGGAGGCCAACCACACGATCGAGAATGTGGTCGTGTACGTGGTGAAGGCCTCCGACAATACGGTGGTGGCCACGAAGACCTTCAGCGACTGGCAGAACGAGTCGGCCGACTACCGCACCGACGACGGCCGGTATGCGGAGTTCCTGCTCGACGACCGGCTCGATGACGGCGATTACAGGATCTTTGCCGTGGGCTACCACAACGACAGTGCCTACGGGGACATTCCGGGCACGCTTGTTCCGGCCGGCACCTTCCAGGAGAACGCCGTGCTGTCGCTCGCGGCCGATGCGGGCGCCGAGGAGCTCTTTGCCGGATCGACCGGGTCGTTCTCCGTCACCAGGGACCAGGGTTTCAAGAAGGAGATCGTGCTCAACCGTCAGGTGGCCGGCGTCTACGTCTATGCCCGGGAGATCCCCTACATGGAGCAGGGTACCCGGCTGCGGCTGGTTTCGTCGGCCGAGAACAACCGCCTCGTGCTCGGGCACTTCTCCACGCTCGACCTGACGGACAACGGGACGGGCAGCGGTGTTGCGGAAGCCGTGGTGAACGGGACCTCGGCCGATCCGGCCTTCGACAAGGTGCTCGCAACGATCGACCTCGCCGAGTGGTTCGTCTCGATCGAGGATGCCGACGGCGACAACCTCATCGATACGGGCGCCGATTACGCCAACTGGCGGAAGCCCGCCCGCTACAACGGCGTGGCCACCTTCGAGAAGGGTTCCGTATTCGCCGGCGAGTTCGTGATCCCTTTCGCCCGGGTGGATGCGACGCAGAGCCTCAAGCTGCAGCTGACCACCGCCGGCGGTGTGGTGAAACGCGAGTGGAACGTCAATCTGCCCGACACCGAGGCCTACACGCTCTATACCTGGAACGGCTCCGGCTTCGGCTCCGGCGAATCGGTGACCGAGGACGGGAACTCGTACAATATCGTCCGCAACCACCTCTACGGGCTGGGTTCGCGTGCGACGAACGACCCCGGCCACGGCACGGATCCCGATCCGGGTACGGGTGACGACGAGCCCGTCTCGCTGGACAACAAGCACGAGCTGAAACTCATCGTCAATGACAACTGGGAGGTGATCCACGACATGGAGATCGATTAGTCTCCGCTCCGGCGTCCGGCGCCGCCGTCGGGGTGGCGCCGGAACATGCCGGCGGGGGCCCTCCGCCATTCGGAAACGCAATACCAACGGACCATGAAACGCTTCGGACAGATCGGTGCGGGCGTGGCCGCAGCGCTCCTCTGCCTCTCGTGCGGCGAGAAACCGTACACCGGCGGGGGGACGTCGGGCTCCGCCGCAGCCGAACAGCACTTCATCGTCGCCGTGGAGAGCATGGGCGAGCTCTTCACCGGGGGTGAGGGGGTCGATGTGCCCGTCGCCACGCGCCGGCCCATATCGAGCGTGGCACCGACGCAGACCTTCGACCTTCTGAGCATCATCATTGTCGAGTATGCCTCTCCGGCACGGGTCGTCTTCAAACGCACGATCGGCAGCTGGAGCAGCCCGGACAACATGGCCAGCATTCCCTGGAGCCTCGAGAGCGGTCAGGGCCGCTATGCCACCGTCACGCTGAGCGGCGACGAGTGCCTCGAAGAGGGACATACCTACATGGCCTATGTCATCGGATACCAGTCGGGGACCTTCGGCGGCTACGAGCCCTTCCGGGACTTCGAGGTCGGCGATGTCTACAACCGCACCGAGGTGGCTTCCGTGCCGGCGGGCGGCTCCGCCGAGGAGATCTTCGCCGGAGCCGAACTGTTCGAGGTCCGGGACGGGGCCATCCTCTCAGGCCGCGGCAACGGCACGACCGTCGGGCAGGGCGTGCTGGTCGCCCGCCGCCAGGTGGCCGGCACCTTCGGCTACTTCACGCGCATCCCCGTGCGGGTTTCGGGCCGCGACGTGGCCGCGCTGCGGCTGGTGGCCACGCGGCGCAACCGCAGCCTGATTTTCGGCGGGTTCCGCGGTCTGGACGACCTGTTCGACTTCAGCAAGGACAACGTGATCAACGGCATGAATCCGCGGACGGACTACGACGCCCGTCTGGCCGGATCGTCGCGCGACGACGCCTTCGTGGTCTACCGGATCGACCTTTGCAAGTGGTTCCCCGGGAATGCGGAGCAGCCGCTGCTGCCGTTCGATGCGAACGGCGACGGCTATCTGGACGATGGCGACGACAACTGGCAGATGGACGCGGAGACCTACCCGCAGGGGACGATCTCGCTGCCGCAGGGTACGGTCTTCGGCGAGAAGTTCTGGATTTCGGTGGCCATGACGCATGACGATGTGGTGTCGGGCACCCCGACCTTCCAGATGCAACTGCTCGATGCCGCAGGCGCGGTTGTCACTCACTGGGACGTGGCCCTGCGCGATTTCGAGGGTACGGACCGGAACCGCACGCTCGTCTCGCTTCCCGACGGCCCCGAGGGGCGTACGCTCGTCACGCACGTCGAGAACCTCGATACGGAGACCTGCTTCAGCATCGTCCGCAACCGCCTCTATACGATGGGCGAGAAGAGCCAGTCGCAGAGCTATGGCGAGGATGTGCCCGTCGATCTGAGTGCCGCCGGTGTGCTCGTGCTGAATGCGAACCACCAGTGGCAGATTCAGAACTCCATTATTTTCAATTGATTCCGGGCCGGGATGTACTCCGGTCCGCAACCTGCTATCCGCCGATGAGATGAAACGTTTCGTTTCCATACCGATTCTCCTTGCCCTGATGCTGGGCGGCTGCACGTCCGGCATCCCCGATGGCGCCGAATCCGCTCCGGACGGCATGCCGTCCGTCGAGGTGGAGTTCCTGCTGGGGACCGATGCCGAGCTTTCCGCTTCGGTGCGGAGCGATGCCGCCGCACGGACGTTCGTTCCCGACGGCTCGCTGCTTCCGCGGCGCGAACCGCCCCGGACGGTGCTGAGCAGCAACGACTGGCAGCAGGTGAACGACGTGCGGGTATACTTTTTCCGCCGCAACGCCTCGGGCGACTACGTCTACGTCAAACCCCTCGACGCGCAGGGACGGCCGCTCGACTGCCTTTCGGCCGAGGAGTTCACCCTCAAGTTCGGGATCAGTCCCTATGTGGTCTGGTGGGGCGGCGAAGAGGACGCCGACGAGGCGCATGCATGGGTCGGGAGGGTCCGCCTCGATCCCGGGGAGTACCGCTTCCTGGCCATAGCCCGCGATGACCGGCATGTGTCGGGAGCCCGCTCGCTGGCCGATCCCAATGTCGCTGTCGCCGACTGGGAGTGGGCGGGATGGACGGCCGGAACCACCCGCCTCGAGGATGCGACCCTGGCCTGTGCCCGGACCTCTCCGCTTGCAGCGACCGAGCTCTTCTGCGGCAGCACCTCCGATCCCGTCCGCGTGGACGGCTCCCGCACGGCTTTCCGTTGTGCAATCGGGCTCGAGCGCGCCGTGGCCGGCATCCTGCTCTACGTCGAGCACATTCCGGCCACGATCCGTGCCTGTGTGCACGATGCCTCGGGGACGCACCATACCCGCGACGTGCCGGTGACGGGCCTTGCCGTCGTCCGCGGGGGCAGGCTCTCGGACCGCGTGCGCCTCTGGGACCGGAGCGCCGTCGCGGGGACCCTGACCTCCGTCTCCGCACAGACCGCCGCCCCGGACTGTCCGAATCCGCCGCTGCCCGCATACAGCCTGCTCGAGGTCGCCATTCCCGATCACGCCGAGGTCCGTGACGGTATCTACACGAACCTCACGCCCGGGAATACGGCTCATCCCGACGCCTTGCTGCAGGGCGGGTTCGTCCTGCCCCAGGCGGAGCCGGAGGAGGCCGGATCCGATTCCGGGGAGCACTACGACCGGAGCCTCTACCTGGTCTTCCTCGGCGAGGAGGGGTCGGGCGGGCGACGCATCGCCCTCGAGTGGCGGCCGATTAGGCTGGCGACCGACGACAGTGCTTGCGATCCGCTTCGTTTCCCGCTTCTGGCCAACCACTTCTACAGCATCGGACGGCGGGCCTTTTCCGCCGACGGAACGCGCCTCGATGCGGCGGACGACCTCCCGATCGACCTCAGGTCGGAGGGCGGGGCACAGATCACGATCCGCATCGACCCCTTCTGGAACGAATACTACGGAGGTGCGATCGGCAATCCGTCGCACGGAGTGAACGTGGACCCCGAGTGGGGCGAGCATCCCGGCGGGTCGCTGCAGTAACCGACAAAAACATGAGAGACATGAAACCGCGAGTTTTATTGGCGATGTGCTGGATCGGGCTTGCTGCCGGATCCGTTTCGTGCGGCGTGCCGGACGATCCGGCCGCACCGGCCGTGCAGGTCGAGTTCGATGTGGCGCTCCAGGCGCCGACCAGGGCGCCCGAGGCGCTCAACCCGACCGTCTATTCGGCCAAGGTCTACCTGTTCCGCGAGGAGACTCCGGGCGGCGACCGCTACGTCTATTCCGGCGAGCAGGCGCTGACGGGCGGAAGCCTGTCGCTCGGCGGACTGACTGCCGGGACCGCCTACCGGTTCGTCTTCCTGGCGGTGCCCAGACGGCAGCAACCGGCGCTGCCCGACTGCACCTCGACGCGCCCGGCCTATTCGGACGCCACGGCGACCTATCTCTCGGGAGTGCAGACCTCGAACGAGATCTTCCGGAGCATCCTCTCGTTCAAGGCTTCGGCCGGGTCGAGTTCCTACTCCGTGGTCCTGACCCGGCAGAACGGGGCGTTGCAGATCCGGCTGGACAACACGTACGGGGAGATCAAGACCGTGAAACTCGAGGTTGCCGGCCTGCCGAAGATCTATTTCAACGACGGCACGGGCGGCAGGGTCATTGCCACGGGTAGCGAGATACAACTCTCGAAGAGCGACCGGCCTTCCAAAACCTCCGACTACCGGATCAGCATCAACCTGCTTCCCGTCGAGGACCTTACCGGCAAGGGGCGGCTGACGCTGACCTATTCGTGGGGGCTGCAGCAGGTCTACTCGCTTGGCTCGACTTCGGGACGCATTCCGATCTACCCGAACCAGATTACCTGGCTGGTGCTCGACGGAGCGTGTACCGCGGATGGGGCGGAAAACGGCAGCGGCGGAGACCTTTCCGTCTCCGCCGCTGCTGGCCGGGCCGCTTTCGGCCGTGTTGGATTTGCTGCTGCCGGGAGCCGCCCCGAATGAGGCGCCGCCCGTGAAAAGGGGCCGCATCCGGTCGGAATACCGCCGGATGCGGCCCCTTGTGTTTCAGTCGGTTATCTCGATCACCGCAGGCGCGGCTTCACATAGCGGTCGTCCGCAGAGGTGAACGAGAGTCCCGGCATGCGGCCCGCCTCCACCGAACGGCTCATCGAGTCGAGTTCCGAGAGGTCGTCGGCCGCGATGGCGTAGAGCCGTTCGGTGCGGCCGTTCTCCACGCCGACCGTCCAGTGCATCAGCGTCGCGATGATCGTCATCGACTCCCGCTCGGGGTCGAACCGCACGCGGCCTACCGGCCGGACCGCATAGCCCGGCATGGTGACGGCGTAGAGGCGGTGTGCATCGTCGGTCAGCAGTGCGAGCGTCTGCCGGCCGCGGAACTCGGTGATGAACAGGTGCCGGGGCCGCACCCCTTCGGGCAGTTCGATTGCCCGCACGTAGGGGCGTCCCTGCACCATCTTGAGGTGGAACAGCCGCCGGTCGGCGTCGAGCAGCACGTAGCCCTCGTCGTACTCCTTGCGGGCTGTGGGGTTGCCCGACACCTCGCCTACGGGGAAGCGCACTCCCTTGCGGAGCATCGTCTGCGTGAATCGCCGGCTCTTGGCCGTGTCGATGCGGTTCGAGGCCATGTCGATGAACTCGATCCCGCCGTCCGACAGGCGGAAGGCGTCGGAGGGCATCTCGAGATCGACCCGCCCCGAACTCGACTCGAGCAGGAAGCGGATGCCCGATTCGGGGCGGTTCACCTCCTTGGGCGACGAGCGGAAGAAGAACGAGGCGTTCTGCACCTCGCGCAGCGTGACCGCGCGTCCGGCGATCGAGTCGGGGAAGCGGCCGTCGGCCACCAGCTGGCGGGCGTAGAAGAGCGGCAACAGCGAGTCGAACTCGCGCCGCGAGTAGCGGTTGCCCGCGCGGTCGAGGTATTCGATCTCCTTGTCGCGGTGGCGGATCAGGGCGAAGTCGCCGAGCACCTCGCTGTAGAGGGTGAAGGGGGTGTTCGTCGGCTTCACCGTGAGGTAATTGACCGCCCACGGCAGCTGCCATGCGATCAGCACGAGGACCAGGAACCAGAAGAATGTTTTGGCAAAACGGGTCATCTTTTTCGGGTATTTTTCGGGTTTAGTCCTGCCTTCCGGCCATGAACCGCACGACCGAGATCCAGCTCAGCGAGGCCGTGCATGCGGTGAGCAGCGCCAGCAGGGGCAGGAATCCGTCGTAGGCGTGCGGCACCTCCCCGAGGAAGAAGAGGCGCAGCACAAGCAGCGACATGAGGATGTTCACGGCGCGGAGCCGCCACGTCGGTTCGAGGATCACCCAGGCGCCGAGCAGGTAGGCGGCCATGCCGGCCAGAAACCACGGCAGCGCCGTGCAGAGGATGTTCCCGGCCAGTTCGCGGGCGATGACGGGCAGCGGGCCGAGGCCGACAATCGCCGCGCCGATGCCGAAGAGGACCGACAGCGCCGCGAGGCCGAAGACCAGCATCGCGCCCAGCGTGGCGAGAGCCGGCACGGGGAGGTGCAGCGTCAGCTTGAGGCACTTGCGCTGCATCTCGGGCACGAACTGCACGACGGCCAGCAGCAGCCCGGCCAGCAGCGGGACGAACCTGATCGGGTCGATGAAGACGGCGTTGCGCGTCACCATCACCTCCCAGATGTGCCCGGCTCCCATCAGCTCCACGGCGCGGTAGAGCCTAAGCAGGCCATAGCCTGCGAATCCGGCCGTCAGGAGCAGCGCCGCGAAAAGGTAGCGGCGCGTCTTGATCCATTCCTTGTATACGATGGCTTTCCACATGGTTCGATCAGTATTTTCCGGTCAGCCCGATGAAGGCGTCCTCGAGGTTCAGCGTCTCCCACCGCAGCTCCCCGCAGGCGATGCCGGCCCGGGTGAGGCGGTCGCGGATCTCGTCGGGCGAGGCGAACGAGTGGAGTTCGCCGCGGCCCTTCCACACGGCAGGGTGGTAGATTCCGTCGCCCTGCGGCAGCGCGGCGCCGTCGGCCGCGGGGAAGGTGTAGCGGCGGAAGGTGGCGAGCAGCTCCGCGACGGGCTGCTGCACCAGGATGCGGCCGTAGTCCATGATGATGCAGTCGTCGATCAGGCGTTCCATGTCCTGGATGATGTGCGAGGTGAGGAATACGGTCTTCCCCTCGGCCTTGGCGAAGTCGCGCAGGTAATCGACGAACAGACGACGGTATCCCGGGTCGAGCCCCATCGAGAAGTCGTCGAGCACCAGCAGGTCGGCGTTCTGCGCCAGGATCAGTCCCAGGGCGACCTGCGACCGCTGTCCGCACGACATGCGGGCGATGCGCTGCCCGGGCGCCACCTGGAGTTTCTCCATCAGGCCGTAGTAGGCGTCGCGGTTCCACGCCGGGTAGAAGGCGGCGTAGAACCGCTCGATCTGTTCGATCGACAGGAACTGGTACTGCACGTGCCCTTCGAGCAGCAGCCCGATGCGGCGGCGCGTCAGCGGCGACATCGTGAGGATGTTCTCGCCGAAGATGCGGCACTCGCCGGCCTGCGGCTCGAGGTAGCCGCTCAGGATGTTGATCGTCGTCGTCTTGCCCGTGCCGTTCTTGCCCAGCAGGCCGAGGATGCGCCCCTCGGGTACGTCGAACGAGAGGTTTTCGTAGATTTTGCGCCGCCCGTAACGGTGTGTCAGGTTGCGGCATTCGATAACCGGTTCCATGTCTTTCAGAGGAGGAGAAAGAGCAACGGGATGAGGATTCCGACCGCCAGCTCCGCACCGCCGCGGCCCCACAGCCCCCTGGGCCCCTTCACCAGCAGGAGCCCCGTGAGCGTGATGAGGATCAGCCCGCCGGCAAAGATGTCGGAGAACGTGGTCCACCACGATCCCGGATTGTAGTGCAGTTTGGTCAGGGCGCTCCACACGGGCCGCCGCGTGAGCCGCTCGACGAGCGCTTCGCCGCTTTGGGTGTCGGCCACCAGCGACGAGCCTCCCTGGAGGAAGATCTTCAGCGTGCGGCTGTCGGGGAAGTAGTGCTTCACATACCCCTCGGCGATGCCGGCCCGTTCGAGCAGTGCCTCGGCGTCGGCCCGCGTGAAGGTGTCCTTGTCCGGGAGCGGTGCGGCGAGCGTCAGCCGCTGCTGCGATACCGAATAGTTGGGATTGAACGTGTCGCGGTGGTTCATCACGATGCCCGAGAGGGCGTAGATGAGCACCATGCCGGCGAAGAGGTACGACAGGTCGCGGTGTACGAGACGGCACCAGCGCCGCAGCGTGTTACTGTTGAATTTCATACGAGGTGGCCGTCACGTAGTAGAACGAGAGGTACTCCTTTCCTTCGGCTGCCTTGCGGGCCGCGATCCGGGTGCGGAAGTCGGCGATGCGCTCCTCGACGGTGTTGCCCGTCTCCTGGCGTGCGGCCTTCTCGGTGGCGCATCCCGCCTCGGTCGTGCCGTGCTTTTCGGCCGTCTGCGCCTTCACCTGCGCCTCCCAGCGTGCGAGGTAGGCCTCGTCGATGCGCTCCTCGTCCACGCGGCCCGTGACGCGCACCACGCGGTTCACGCACTGCGGGTCGAAGCTGCCCAGTTCGCCGCTCTCGACGCGGATCGTCTGCGTGTCGTCGCTGCCCATGAGGAAGATCTTGCGGGCGCCGTGCTTGCAGGTGTGGGTGCATACCCCTTCGATGGTGACGGTCTGTCCGGCGAGCGAGTCGGCCGCCGCAAGCAGCTCGTCGATCTCCAGTACGGCCGTCGAGCGGGTCTGGGCCTGATCCTGGGTCTTGGCACGACCCGAGGTGTTGCCGCCGCAGGCGGCCAGTGCGAGTGCGCCGCATACGACGGCGAGACGGAGTGCAGAAGTGAGAATCTGTTTCATCGTGTGTCTTTTTTTATTTAATATAATGTATTGTCTGTCTGAGGAGACCGTGTGCAAAGATAGCAAAATTTACGGGTTGCGCAACATACCCAGAAATGGGTATTTCGAGGTGTGAATTACCCCATTATTCGGGATTGTGCGGCAGTCCGGTGTGCTCTACTTTTGTGTCGCTGAAAACCATGCAAACGACGGAACAGATGGCCCTGCAGATCGGAATACGGATTGCCTGCCGCCTTGCGGCCGTTGCGGCCTGCGCACTTCTTGCCTTGAGGAGCGCGCAGGCACAGCCCGCGGCGGGAGGCTGCATCGAGGGCCGCGTGACCGACGCCCGCACGGGCGAGGCCATCTGCGGCGCAGCGCTGGTCGTGGGCGACTCGCGGCAGTGGGCGATCACCGATTCCGAGGGGCGCTACAGCCTGGCGAAGGTGGGGGAGACGACGGTCGATCTGCGCGTCTCCTGCTTGGGCTACCTCTCGCAAACCCTGCAGGTGCGCTTGGGCGAAGGGCATGCGACGGTCGATGTGGCGCTTCGCGAGTCGAACCTCTCGATCGGCGAGGTGGTCGTCACGGCACAGCGGCGCAGCGAGGAGTCGGGCTCATCGTATGTCATCGACCGCCGCACGATCGAACATGCCCAGATGCTCAACATCAACCACATTGCCACGCTGCTGCCCGGCGGCAAGACGGTCGGCGACCAGAACCTGGCCTCGGGCAGCTCGCGCATCGCCCTGCATGCGGGCAGCGGCAGCGAACTGGGCAACGCCTCGTTCGGCACGGCTGTCGAGGTGGACGGCATGCGGCTTGCGAACAATGCGACGCTCTCCGAAACCAAGGGCGCCGACCTGCGCAACCTCGGCGTCTCGAACGTCGAGTCGGTCGAGGTGGTCACCGGCATCCCGTCGGTCGAGTACGGCGACCTGTCGAACGGCGTCGTGAAGATCCGCACGCGCAAGGGCAAAACCCCGTTCATCGTCGAGATGACGGCCGAGCCGAAGACCAAGCAGATCGCCCTGAGCAAGGGCTTCGTGGTCGGCGGGGGCATCCTCAACCTCAATGTGGAGCGGGCCCGTTCGATCACCGACATCGCTTCGCCCTATACGGCCTACGACCGCAACAATCTGAACGTCACCTACTCGCGAACCCTTCACGACGCGCACGACCGTCCCCTGCAGCTGACCCTCTCGACGGCGGGCAACCTCGGCGGATACAACTCCGAGGCCGACCCCGACGAGTTCAAACAGACCTATACGCGGACGCGCGACCGGGCCGTGCGGGGTTCCGTGCAGCTTGCCTGGCTGCTCGACAAGCGGTGGATCACCAACCTCTCCCTGCAGGGCTCCGTATCGTACGGCGACCGCCTCTCCGAGGTGAACGAGAACCGGAGCAGCGCCTCGACGCAGCCCTGCATCCACACCACCGAGGCGGGTTACTACATCGCGCAGAACTACGACGACAACCCCTCGGCCGGGATCATCCTGAGCCCCACGGGCTATTGGTACACGCTCTCGCGCACCGACTCCAAACCGCTGAGCTATTCGTTCAAGGCCAAGGCCGACTGGACGCGCCACTGGGGCCGCGTGCGGAGCGAGGCGATGGCCGGGGCGGAGTTCTCGGCGAGCGGAAACCTCGGGCGCGGGCTCTACTACGACGACCTGCGCTATGCCCCGACGTGGCGCGAATACCGTTACGACCTGCTGCCGTTCATGAACAACCTTGCGCTCTTCGCCGAGGAGCAGGTCTCCCTGCCTGTCGGCAGCCGCTCGTCGCTCCGCCTGACGGGCGGCCTGCGCGGCGACATCACGCGGATCCGGCAGTCGGCCTACGGCACCGTGGCGACCCTCTCGCCGCGTCTGAATGCCAAATACGTCCTTTGGGAGAACCGGCAGGCGGCGGTGAGCGACCTGAGCCTCTACGGCGGCTGGGGCAAGTCGGTCAAGCAGCCCTCGTTCATGGTGCTCTATCCCGCACCGTCGTACAGCGACCGCCTGGCCTTTGCTCCCGGCACGACGGCCGACGGAACCTCCTTCTACGCCTACTACACGCAGCCCACGACCCCGCTCCGAAACCCCGATCTGAAGTGGCAGTATACGCTCCAGAGCGAGATCGGCGTCGAGGCCACGATCCTCGGCACGCGCCTCTCGGTGTCGTTCTACCGCAACCGGACCTTCAACCCCTACATGAGCCGCACGATCTATACCCCGTTCACCTACCGCCTGACGACGCAGGCCGATCTGGAGGCCGGCTGCACGATCCCCTCCGCCGACCGCATCTACACGATCGACCGCCAGACCGGCGTGGTGACCGTCTCGGACCGCACGGGCGCGCAGGCCGATCAGGTGATGGGCTACAAGGAGCGCAACACCTTTGTCGCGCAGACCCAGTATACCAACGGGTCGCCCGTCGAGCGGATCGGGCTTGATTTCGCGGCCGACTTCGCACAGATCCGGCCCCTGCGGACGCAGCTGCGCATCGACGGGAACTACTACCGCTACAAGGGGCTGAACCTCACGGAGGTGGCCTCGACCCTCTCGTCCTCCTCCTCGATGGCCGACGGCAGCCCCTACAGGTATGTCGGCTACTACGTCGGCTCGACCTCCGTCAGCAACGGCAGCCTCGAAAAACAGCTCAACCTCAACCTGACGGTCATCACCCACATCCCGCGCATCCGCATGATCTTCTCCGTGCGCCTCGAGAGCACGCTGCTCGACTATGCGCAGGCGTTGAGCGAGTACGGCGACGGTTCGCCGCGCGGCTTCGTGCTCGAGTCGTCGGGCGACTACTTCGGCACCTCCGAACAGCTCTACAACCGGGGCCGCTACGTGGCCGTCTATCCGGCCTATTACACCACCTGGGAGGAGCCCGACGTGAAGATTCCCTTCGCCGAGCGCTTCGCCTGGGCCCGCGACAACGACCCGGCGCTCTACCGGGAGCTGGCCAAACTCGTCGTGAAGAGCAACACGAGCTACTATTTCGACGAGAACCGCATCACGTCGAGCTTCGCGATGAACTTCAACCTCACGAAGGAGATCGGGCGCTTTGCATCGATCACCTTCTATGCCCGCAACTTCTTCTGCAACATGGGCCGCGTGCACTCGTCGCAGACCGGCCTCGACTCCTCGCTGTTCGAAAGCAGCCGCATCCCGCAGTTCTACTACGGGCTGGCGCTCCGTCTGAAATTATGACCAAACCAAATAAAAAAAACAGAATGATGAAAAAATTGTTTACCCTGTTCGCATGCGCCGTGACGCTCTTCACGGCCTGCACCAAAGACGATGACGGCACCCGGGTGCGCACCTATGAGATCGCCGTGCGGCTGATCTATCCCGACGACGGCTCCCTGACGGCGGCCGAAGGGGTCGAGGTACGGATGACCAACAGCAGTTCGGGAACCGTTGTACAGGCGGCGACCGATGCTCAGGGTGTGGCCTCCTTCCTCCTGCCCGAGGGCATCTACGAGGCGGCCGCCACCGACCGCCGCAGCGTCGAAGGCTACACCTACACGCTCAACGCCCTGCAGTCGAACGTCGTCGTCTCGGCCGCGTCGTGGAGCGAGGGGATGACCGTCGATCTGAACCTGGTGGCCAGCAGGGCGGGCCAGATCCTCATCAAGGAGATCTACAGCGGCGGCTGCCAGAAGGACGACGGCTCGGGGGCCTACCAGTTCGACAAGTACATGATCATCTGCAACAACTCGGACCAGCGGGCCGAGATCCGCAACTTCTGCGTCGGCATGACGGGCCCCTACAACGCCAATGCGGCCATCAACAACTACGTCGATGGCAAGCTCTACTACGCCGATGCCGGCTACACCCCGTCGATCTGCGCCTTCTGGTACCTTCCGAAGGAGCTGGTGCTCGAACCCTGGGCGTCGGCCACGATCGTGCTGTGCGGGGCCATCGACCACACGACGACCTACGCCAATTCGGTCGATCTGAGCCACGCCGACTACTGCACCTACGATCCCGAGGTCTTCCCCAATACGAGCTACTACCCGGCACCGTCGGAATCGATCCCTTCGGAGAACTACTTCAAGGCGACCTTCTACGGCAAGGGCAACGCCTGGCCGGTGAGTGTCTTCGGCCCGGGCATGTTCATCTTCTCGACCGGTGACGAAGACCCGCACGCCTGGGGACAGAATACCGACAACCGCTACTACTTCCCCGGCAAGGAGAACAACGAGGTCTATGCCTGCGCCAAGATTCCCAACGAGTGGATCCTCGATGCGGTCGATATCTTCAGTTCGGAGTATGTGACCGAGTCGAAACCTCGCTTCCCGGTGGTGCTGGAGACCGGATATGCCGTGCTGACCCGTTCCCAGGGTTACTCGATCTACCGCAACGTGGACAAGGAGGCCACCGAGGCGCTTGCCGGCAACGAGGGCAAGATCGTCTACGGCTATTCGCTCGGCACGACCGACTACAAGGGGGCCCAGTCCACCGACCCGAGCGGCATCGATGCCGAGGCTTCGATCCGCAACGGCGCGCACATCGTCTACAGCGATACGAACAACAGCAGCAACGACTTCCACCAGCGTGCGAAGGCGAGTCTGAAACAGTAGCGGGTGCCGTGACGGGAATCAGACCGATCCTCCGAACCATGCTGCTGGCATGGGCTGTCGCAGGCGGGGCTTTCGGCCCCGCCTCGATGGCTCAGACCCCGCCCGTGCCCGACTGGACCCGTATCGGCGATGCCGAACTTGCCGACGGATGGCTGCGGAGCGGGAATGCCGCCGGGCTGGTGACCTTCGGCTGCGGGCGACTCTCGGAGGTGTCGCTCTCGGCAACCGGCAAGAACGGCGGACTGAAGAACTACTACGATTCGGACGACTGTTTCAGCATCGGGGCCGAAGCCTCTTCGTATTACCGGCTGGGCACACGCACGGTTGTCGCCGGTGCGGTGGGCTACGACCGCTTCTCGGGCAAGCGGATGTCCGGCTCCTACTTCATCGACCCGACGCAGACGCCCTTCGACCTGGTGGAGTACACCTCCGACCATGCGGGCGACAAGCAGCTCGAGAGCTACCGCCTGAACGGGGCCGTCGGCTGCGACCTGACCCGCCGGCTCGCCGCGGGCGTCCGTTTCGACTACACGACGGCCAACTACTCCAAACGCAAGGACCTGCGCCACGTCAATTCGCTCATGGACATGACCGTCGCCCCGGGGGTGCTCTTCCGCCTCGGCCCGCGCCTTGCACTCGGGGCGAACTACACCTACCGCCGCCGCATCGAGAGCCTGCTGCTCAAGGTCTACGGCAAGACCGATCGCGTCTACGAGTCGCTGCTCGATTACGGGGCCTTCTTCGGCAAGCGCGAGGTCTTCGGCGAGAACGGCTATACGAAGGAGAACGAAACCAAGCCGCTCTTCGACCGTTACCACGGCGGGTCGCTTCAGATCGACTGGCGTCTCGGCCGGCGGCTGACCCTCTTCAGCGAATGCTCGTTCCGCACGCGCGCGGGCTACTACGGCCGCCCGTCGCCCACGACGGTGGTCTACACCGACCACGACGGCAGCGAACTGGCATACACCGCGCAGCTGACGCTCGATGCCGGACGGCAGCGCCACATCCTGCGGCTTGAACTCGGGCAGCGAAAGGTCTCCAACCGCGAGAACATCTACACCTACCAGACCGAGGAGGTCGGCCGCAGCTACATCCTCTACCTCGGACAGACGGACGTGGGCAGCCGTACGCGGCGCTCGGCATCGGTCGTCTATACGGGTGAGTTCGGACGCGGACAGGGGGTGGCGGCGTGGCGGGCGACCCTCGACGGCGGGGCCGGCTCCCGCCGGATCCTGGCCGTGAACTATCCCGACTACCGGCTCCAGAGGCTGGCGTGGTGGCACCTCCGCGCCGCGGGCTGCCGCAACCTCGTGCGCGGCCGCAACCTCTGGACCTTCGGGCTCGGGGGCGGATACTCCTCGGGCTCGGGCGCCCTCTGCGCGGATGGCAGCTACGACAGTTCGGGCCAGAGCGAGACCCTGACCCGCACGCTCGACGACCTGCTCGTGCAGGAGTACGAGTTCCTGACCGCCCCGCGCGTCGGCCTCGAACTCGACGTGCGGCTGACGCGCCGTTTCGGCAGCCGGGGCATCCGCGGGTTTGTCGCGCTGGACTACGCCTGGGACAAGGCCTTCTCGACGACCGCGCTGGGCAATGCCATGCGCCATACGGCCCGCCTGCAGCTGGGCTGCGCCTTCTGACAGGCGGGTTTCGGCCGCATGGCCGGGCGATTTTCCGATCGTGTTTCTTAAACTTACGGGGTACAAACCGTCTTTTCAGAAACACGAATCGTTATGGCAACAGTAAAAGTCAAGTTCAGACCCTCTTCGGTCGCGGGCAAAGCCGGCCGCATCTATTATCAGGTGGCACACCGGGGCCGCATCCGGCAGATCGCCACCCGTTTCCGGATTCAGACCGGGCAGTGGGACTTTCCGGCGCAGCGCCTCGCAACCCCGGCAACGGAGGAGGAGGCGCTCGTGCGGCAGTGCATCGACAGCGACCTTGCGGCACTGGCCGGCATCATCCGCCGGCTCGAGGCTGCGGCGCGGCCCTACGATGCCGACGAGGTGGTCCGCCTCTTCGTCGCACCGCAGCACCGGGAGACGATCCTTGCCTACATGCGCCGCCAGATCGAGCACCTGAACTCCTGCCGGCGCTTCGGCACGGCACGCAACTACCTTCGGGCCATGAACAGCCTGTCGTGCTACCTCGGCGGCGAGGACCTCCCGATCCGTGCGCTCAACGAGAGCCTGGTCGAGGGCTACGGCGCCTTTCTGCGGCAGCGCGGCGTGGTCCGCAACTCCATCTCGTTCTACATGCGCATCCTGCGCTCGGTCTACAACAAGGCCGTGCGGCAGCATCTGGCCGAGCAGTCCTATCCGTTCCGCAGCGTCTATACGGGCATCGACCGCACGTCGAAACGGGCGGTCGATGAGTCGGTCATCGTACGCCTGTTCCGTCTCGACCTCGACGCCTCGGGTCCGCTCTCGCGAGCCCGCGACCTGTTCATCTTCAGCTACTGCACGCGCGGCATGGCCTTCGTCGATATGGCCTACCTGCGCAAGAGCGACATCCGCGGCGGGGCCATCCACTATACGCGCCACAAGACCGGACAGCAGCTCTCCGTGCGGATCGAACCGCCCGTGCAGCGCATCATCGACCGCTATTGGTCCCGGTCGTCGGTCTACCTGCTTCCGGTGCTCGACACCGAGGAGCCGGCCGCGGCCTTTGTCCGCTACCGCACGGCGCTGAACTACTACAACCGGCAGCTGAAGCGGCTGGCCGCCATGCTGCATCTCGACTCCGGCCTCTCCTCCTATACGGCCCGCCACAGCTGGGCGACTGCCGCGCGCAACCATGATGTTCCCCTCTCGGTCATCAGTGCCGGCATGGGACATGCCTCGGAGCGCACGACGCAGATCTATCTCTCGCGGCTTGAGAACTCGGTGGTCGATTCGGCCAACCGCAGGATCGTCGGCAGCCTGCGCTGATGGGCCGCCGTGCGGCCGTATTCCCTTCCGGGGGGATTGTCTTTCGGCAAAAAACGCTATCTTTGTCCTCTGCCCGGGACGGTGCTGCAGCCGTCCCGGGACAAAACGGAACGCAAACGGATATGGAACGCAAAAAATCGGTGTTCAACTGGAGCGGCGGCAAGGATTCGGCCCATGCGCTCTGGAGGGCGATGCAGTCGGACGAGTATGAGATTGTCGCGCTGCTGACAACAGCCAACCGCTCGACCCGCCGCTCGACGATGCACGGCATTCCCGAGTCGCTGCTGCTCGCGCAGGCCGAGCGGATCGGCGTGCCGCTTCATGTCGTGGATCTTGCGCCGCAGGGCGGCATGGAGGACTATGGCGAGGCAATGACCCGCGCCGTCGGGCATTTCAGGCAGCAGGGCGTCACGCACTTCATCTTCGGCGACATCTTCCTGCACGACGTGCGCAGCTACCGCGAGGCGCAGCTCGCCCCGCTCGGCATCGAGGTGGTCGAACCGCTGTGGGGCCGCAGCTCCGCCGAGGTGATGCGCGACTTCCTCGACTCGGGGCTCCGCACGGTGGTCGTCACGACGATGGCCGACGGCCTGGGCGCCGCGGCCGTCGGGCGGGAGATCGACCGCGACTTCGTCGCCTCGCTGCCCGCGTGGGTCGATCCCAACGGCGAGAACGGCGAGTACCACACCTTCTGTTACGACGGCCCGATCTTCCGCTCGCCCGTGCCGTTCCGCCTGGGCGAACCTTTCATGCAGAGCTACGACATCCGCCACGACGACGGCTCGGTGCACACCTACTCCTACTGGTTCGCCGACCTTTCGGCCGCCGAGTAGCCGGCCGTGCCGGCACGCCGCTACCGGTCGATGCCGTCGCGCGACAGCACGCCCTGCGTGTAGTAGTGCTTCACTTCGCGCATCTCGGTCACCAGGTCCGCCGCGTCGAGCAGCGCCTGCGGGGCATACCGTCCCGTGATGACCGCCTCGACCCGCGGGTCGCGCTGCCGCAGGGCCTCGAGCACCTCCTCCTCGGTCAGCAGCCCGAAGTGGAGCGCTATGGTCAGTTCGTCGAGGATCACCACGTCGTAATCGCCGCCGTGCAGCAGTCCGGCGCAGCGTGCGAGCCCCTCGCGGGCCGCCGCGATGTCCGCGGCATCGGGCTGCCGGTCGATGTAGCAGCCGTGGCCGAGCTGCTCGATCCGGATCTGCCCGAATCCGGCTCCGGCGCGGCCGAAGAGCTCCTCGATCCGCGTCTCGTTGTACTTCATCGATTTGACGAACTGTCCGACATAGACCTTTTTCCCGGCGCACAGCGCCCGTACGGCCAGCCCGAACGCCGCCGTTGTCTTGCCTTTCCCGTTGCCCGTATAGATGTGGATGTATCCTCGTTCCATGCGGCAAATATAGCCTTTTTGGGTTGAACACCGAAACTTTTGCCGGCCGTATCTTACGTGTCGGCTGGGTGCGGATCGCCTCCGCCCGGGGGCTCTTCCCCGCCTTCCCGCCGCGTCAGTCTCACCACGTGGCGGCACCTTCGGGCCACCTCGGCCCGGTGGGTGACGAAGAGCAGCGTCCGGCCCGCCGTGCAGGCCGTGAGCCGCTCCATGAGGAGCCGTTCCGTCGCGGGGTCGAGCGCCGAGCTGAACTCGTCGAAGAGCAGGATCCTTCCCTGGCCGAGCAGCGCGCGGGCGATGGCGATGCGCTGCGCCTGCCCTTCGCTGAGTCCCTCGCCTCCCTCTCCGCACGGGGTGTCGAGCCCGAGCGGAAGCAAATCGACGAAATCCGCTGCAGCCGAATACAATGCACGCCTCATCTCAAGTTCCGAAGCATGTATGTTCCCGGCGCGCAGGTTCTCCCGGATCGTACCGCTCAGCAGGCTGTTTCCCTGCGGGACGTAGACCAGGGCGCGGCGTGCGGCGGCCGACGCCTCGACCGGCCTGCACCCTTCGCCGTAGAGCGTCACCGACCCCTCCTGCGGACGCAACAGCCCCAGCAGCAGGCGGATCAGCGTACTCTTCCCGGCTCCCGTGGGTCCGATGACGGCCGTGGTGCTCCCGGGGCGGAAATCGTGGGTGAAACGTTCGAGGATGTTGCGCCGGCCGTTAGGATAGGCAAAGGTGACGTTGCGGCAACTGATGCCGCTCAACCGGTTGAAGTTCAATGTGTCGTTTGGCGTTACCTCATCCTCCGGATCAAGTTGTCCGATCTCCTCGAGCCGTTCGGCCGATGCCGCGGCGCGTACCACCTCCGGCGCCTTGTGCCCGAGGTCCGCTGCAGGGCGCTGCAGCAGCCCGACCAGCTGGATGAAGGCCGCAAGGGTCCCGACCGTGACGGTGCCGTGGCGCAGCAGCAGGGCGCCTCCGATGAAGACCGCGAGGTAGCCCGCCCCGAATCCGGCGAGGAGCAGGCCGCGCATCCGCCGGGTCATCCGGGCGCGGCGGTCGGTCATCCGCCGCACCTCGCGCTGCAGCGTCGCAAGCCGCGCCACCGCCGTGGACGTGCGGCGCAGGGCGAGCAGCACCACCCGTTTGCGGAGGCTCTCCTGCATGAGCGCCTGGCTGCCTCCTTCGGCCCGGCGGATGGCGGTGGAGAGTCGCTTGATCCGCCGCGAAGTTCCCCGGGCGGCCAGCAGGCAGGCGGCCAGCAGCATCGTGACGCCTGCTGCCAGCCCGGCGTGGAGCATGCAGAGGAAGAGAAACGCGCCGCCGGCCTGCAGCAGGTCGTTCACGCAGCCCGGCAACGTCCGGCAGCAGCATTCGGCAACGAGGCGCACATCCTCCCCGAGCCGGTCGGCTGTATCGCCCGTATGGAGCCGCTCCCGGCCGTTCCAGACGCTGCCGACCGCCCGACCGAACAGCCGGCGCCGCAGCCGGTTCGCCAGGCGGACTTCGGTCCGTGCCGTGGTGTATCCCTGCCCGAGGCTGCAGGCGATGCCGAGTGCCGAGGCGGCGGCCAGCCCCAGCGCCGGGGCGAGCAGCGGGGCACTGGTGTCCGATGCGGCCAGGTCGATGAGCTGCCGGCTGCATCCGACGAAGAGCAGGCCGCACCCCGTGCGGAGCGTGCCGAGGAAGAGGATCGTGGCGATCCTTCCCCGGAATCCGGAGGCGGCATGCAGGAGGAGGTGCAGCGGGGCAGTGGGGCAGAGGTTCATGTGCGGCGTTTCGGCAGGGCGTATGACGCGGATGCTGCAAAATGCCTGCCGGACCGGAAAGCGGCGGGGCGGAACCCGCAGTGGGTTCCGCCCCGTTCCGACAGCCCGAATGCCGGGCCGCATGCGTCGCACCGGTCAGGGTTCGGGGGTGATCGTCACCTTGTCCACGTCGTTCTTGTGGCCGTAGTAGGGGCTCTGGGGCTGGTACGACGTGTTGATCCCGCCGTCCTGGTCGTTGATGTAACGGACGTTCGAGGCCGGGGTGCAGTTGTTGATCTCGAGGGCGGCCGACCAGGAGATGTTGATGCCTCCGTCGCCGATGTTGCCGATGAATCCCGACGATGCCGAGATATAGGAGTAGCGGATGTAGATATCCTCCGTGCGGCAGTTGTCGAACGATACGCCGCGGTCGCCCAGCACCTGGCCGACCAGTCCGCCGGCCTGATAGCCCGTCAGGTGGATGTCTTCGGCCGAGCAATCCTTCAGTGCGGCCACGCGGCTGCCCGGATCCCCGCCGCCCGAGCCGACCCAGCCGATCAGTCCGCCGAGATTCTGCGACGTGGCCGACGATTTGATCTGCACGTGTCGGGCGTGTACGTTCTCGAACTGGCTTTCCATGCTCCACTGGTTGCCGCCGGTGTATCCGATGCAGCCGGCGAAGTAGGCGTACTCCTTGCTGTGGTCCACCGGGTTGCCGTCCTCGTCCTTGACCGGGAATTCGGCGTCGGCCAGTCCGTTGATGGTGATGTTCTCGAACGTGAGGTTCTTCATCACTCCGTCGAACTTGCCCCATACGCCCGTGTAGGCCTCATACCGTCCGAGGACGAAGGGGCCGAGCTTGTATTCGTAGATGGCGCCGTAGGCCCCGCTCATCGAGAAGTTGCGCAGGGCGTGGCCCTGTCCGTCCACCGTGTAGATCCGTGCGCTCGAGTTCGGGTAGATCGGTTTCCACTCGATGCCGCTCATGTCGATGTCGTTGTTCAGCCGCAGCGTGAAGTTGGGATGGGCGTCGAGCATCTCGTCGATGTGTTCCGGCAGCCAGGCGAACTCCTCGCGCGTGAAGACATCGTAGGTGTTCGAGGCGGCGTCGTAGCCCGGCTCGACGGGGGTGATCGCCTGTCCGTTCCACCACTCCTCGCCTTCGATCCACTCGTTGGTGAAGCCCTCGTCGATGGAGATCGTCACCGATCCGCCGACGGTCAGCAGGTTGCCGATGAGCGTGGTGAGGTAGTTGCGCTGTACGGGGATGCTGGTCTGGAAATCGCGCGAGGCGACCTCGGTGTCGCCCTCGAACATCTCCAGGCTGAAATGGACGGCCTGCTGCTCGGGGGTTGCGATCAGGTAATCGACCGTCAGCGTGCGGTTGGTATCGCTCGAGTCGTAGCCTTCGGCGTAGAACTTGCCGCCGGCCTGGTCGGTTGCGATGGCTCCCGTATAGACCGTCGAGGCGTCGGCATCGGCGCCGCCCACGGCTTCGCCCGTCACGGCGTTCAATCCGGCAAAGCGTTCGCAGTCGTGGTAGGCGATCCGGAAGTTGTCGGGTTTGGCTGCCGCTCCGTTGGCCTCGTCCCAGTCGGTGGTCACCACGCGGATCTTGGCAAAAGGCCGCTTGAGCGTCAGCGAGGCGTCGAAGGTCTGGGAGATGGCGATGTTGGACGAGATGAAGTAGGCGTCGCGGCTCTCGTCATTGATCTGCGCGTCGAGGGCATCCCGGGTGGTGATGTTCGTGAAGTCCGAGGTGTCGTAGTGCAGGTCCTCGGAGGTGCCCTGTGCCACGAAGTCGGCCCAAGCCACGAACTTGTAGGTGTTGTTCGGCGTCAGCCGGAACTCGAAGACCGTGGGACCGTAGGTGTCCGAGGTCTTTGCCTGCGGTGCGACCAGCAGCCGGCTGCCGTCGGACGAGTAGACGGCAATCTGGTAGCGCAGGTCGTAGCGCTCCCAGTCCACGTTTGTCAGACCGCCGCGGGCACTGTTCGTGCCGGCCACGGCGCGTGTCGTTTGCAGCGCCTCGGGGGCGTCGAGACGAATGCGGATCGTCTCACCGTCGGGATTCCATCCCGGCAGATCCGGGTTTTGCGAGCAACCTGCCGCTGTCAGTACGGCGAGCCCGCCCATCAGGATACGGTTCAACTTTTTCATGCGTAAAGGGTTTTATAGGTTGATACTTGTGATTTATGTCATGAATCCGAGGGGTCAGTCCGGGATGACGACGACGAACTCGTCGTCGAATCCCTCATCGATCCCGATGTCGCCGCTGCCGACCGACCGGGTCAGGAACGGCCCTTTGATGACCGTCTCGCGGTTTCTCCACAGCGGGACCTCGATGTCCTGGTAGTGGTTCAGCTCCTGTCCGTCCTCGTAGAGGAACACGTCGATCAGTACGTGGTCTTCCCGGTCGCTCGAGGTCAGCACGTAGTCGTAGGCCAGGAGCACGCTCCCGTCGGCCTCGACCGTCGAGGGCGAGGTCTCCATCGTGCGGCTCTCCACGAAGGCGTTGGGAGTCTGCGTATCGACGTTGTATCCGGCGCTGACGTATTGTTTGTAGATGATCCGCACGTCGAGGTCCTCGATCCGTTTGCCGCTGGCCAGGAACTCCTGCAGGTCGGTGGCCCACAGCCTGAAGCGGCCCGATGCCCGCTCGAGATAGACCGGTATGCTGCCGTCGTCGGCGCGCGTCGCGCGTCCGCTCCGCAGCAGGATCGGGGCCCCCTGCCTGTCGGCGGCGAAGTCGATGGCGAAGTCGCTCGATCCGGCGGCCGAACTCTTGTGGTGGTTTACCTGGGGCTTGTGCTCGACCTTGACCAGGACCGCATCGAGCGAACCGGTCTCGAAGTGCCAGTCCGATACGTCGCTCTGCGGGGCGTAATCGGCCCAGCTCAGGGCCCGGTAGCGGCCCTCGGGTACGCGGAACTGCAACGTGTCCTGCGGAGCCTCCATGAGCCGCTCGACCGCGATTTCGCGCCGGGCGACGAGCCGCCCCGTATTCGTGCGCGATTCGGTCGAGGCAACCTCGTAGAGTTCGGTGATGATGCGCATGCAGAGCCTCTCGTCGGCCGTGTAGGTCTGTGAAAGCTCCGGAGCGAGCTCGGTCTCGGAGCGGTTGCCGTCCTGGTCGTAGACCAGCTCCTTGTAGTACTGGGGAGGGGTTCGATCGACGTTCAGCTCCACGACGACCAGCGATTCGCCCTTTCCCGGGTATTCGTGTATGGTGGCGTCGCAGGATGTGGCAAGCAGCACGATCCCGCAGACGGTTGCCGGATATATGGAACGAAGGTTCATGGCGTTCAGTTTTTGGGGTTTTTGCGGGAGAGGTCCCATTTGTAGGAGAGGGTGATCCCGGCACGGGTGATGCCCCAGTAGCAGTCGGATCCCGATGCGAATTTCTGTCCGTTCTCCCGGTTGCGGTAGGCGTCGTAGCGGTATTTGGCGAATCCGGCGCCGAGGGTGAACTCCAGCCCCCAGCGTTGTGCCCGGCCCAGCGGCAGGGCATATCCGTAACTCAGGCCCAGACCCCAGAGCGCGTGGTTGGGGTCCTGGTAGCGGGCGTAGTCGTCGAGGGCGATGTTGAAGCCGGCAACGTGGGTATGCAGACCGATGAAATGGCCCCGCAGGGCCTCTTCGGGCCACCAGCGGATCTCGGGCTGCACGGCCAGCAGGCGGATGTTGCGCCGCGAGGTGATGTTGTAGGGCGAGTACCACACGGGAATGTCGAGCGACCAGTGGGCGCAGGGACTGATCTCGATGCCGAGGTTGGCGACCAGCGCCGCATCGAACAGCAGGTTGGTCTTGGCGGCGATCAGCCACTTTCCGCAGCTGCAGCCTCTTTCGGGGGCGGCGGGAAGGCCCGCGGCCGGGAGCGGCTGTTCCGCGACGCGGAGAAGCGGGGCCGGGAATGCGGCTTCGGCGCCGATACCGTCGTTTTTCGGCCGCTGGTAGACGATGACCATGCGGGCATTGCGCAGCGGGGGAAAGAGTTCGCGGATGATTTGTTTCCAGGTTTGTCCGCCGTCGAGGTCGCGGATCTTCCGTTTGCGCGCCTCGTTGTCGGGGGTGCTGCGGAGGATCTCCAGCACTTCGTCGCGCTTCAGGATGCGGCGGTCGGAGGCAAGCATGCGTTCGAACGACGTCCAGTCCTCGCCCAGGTTGTCGGTTCGGAACCACTCTGCCGAAAGGCCCGTCTGGTCCCCGATGAGCCGGGTCAGGGCATCGGCGCGCCGTTGGCCCAGGCGCAGGTTCCAGTCGGCGGGGCCTTCGGGCGAGGCGCTGCCTCCGATCCAGATGTAGGACAGCCGGTATACCGGGTCGTGCCGGATTTCGTCGAGCAGCCCGAATGCCGGTTCGAGCCGGTCGTTCGGTTGCGGCACATCCCGATTGACGGCAAAATGCACCGGTGTGACGAAGCCGCCGGTGAAGTAGATCAGACTGTCGGAAGAGCCTCCCGATATCCGTGACAGGCTGTCCGGGAAACAGATTCCGGAGGCTTCCGTGAAATCGGCCGTCTGTTGTTGGGCGTGGATGACCGGTGAGCAGAAACCGGTCATCAGCAGAAGTAGCAGTTTTTTCATAGGCCTGCGATTTCTTTGCGGTTTGGGGTTTTGTATTGTCTTGCTCGTTGGGTTCGCTCTTGTCCGATTCGGATATCTCTGGGGCGTTCCTGTGATTTTAAAACGTTGGTCTTTTCCAAACAGCGAAGGATCTTCAACGGAACCACCGGTCGTGACTTCAAACATTACACAAAACGTCCGATAAAATGAGCACATTCGTCCCATCGAATTGGATTATTCCCAGAATATATCTAAATTTGAAGAAAAGACCAACGTTTTTTCCACAGCCGTCTGTCCGGACTCTTGGAAAAACGAATGCAAATTCGGTGCCATCCTGTTCCGGCCCGCTGTGCGGGGAGCAGGCCCGTATGCCTCCGAACGGAGCCCGCCGAGTGATAAATGCGGGCCGGACCTGTCCAACCGCGTCCCTGCAATATCCGCATGACTATTTCTCTCTTTGGACATTTTTCGTATTTTTGCCGCATCGATTCTTAATATCGGCTGTTTATGGAGAAAGAACTGCGTCCCGGCAGGCGGACCTCTGCCTCCCTGCTCGGGAAGATATCGGTCGTCGTGCTCAAGACCCTGGCAGCACTGGTCCTGATCGCCCTTCTGGCGGTCTTCGTCACCAGCGTGAGCCCCATCTACGATTTTGCCGAACCGAGGCCGTTCAGCGGACCGGACATCTTCAACCCCTATCGGGACGGCGGTGATTCGGCGTTCTGCTGGAAACGGGCCAACTTCCATACCCACACCCGTGTAAAGGGGATCCTGAACGAGTGCGAGCATTGGCCCGACGAAACCGATGCGGCCTACCGCAAATTCGGCTACGACATCGTGACCTTCTCGAACCACAACGAGCTGACCGTGCATCCGTACGACCCGCTGCTGCAGGTCAATGTCTACGAGCACGGCTATAACCTGTTCAAATACCACAAACTGGTGTTCGGGTGCAGCGACGTGAACCTCTTTGACCACCTCGTCCCGCTCTTTGCCTCGCAGAAACAGTTCCAGCTGGACCTGCTGGGCAAGGAGTCCGACTTCATCCAGATGAACCATCCCCTGCGGACGATCGGCACGTCGGAGGACCACATGCGGAAGCTCGGCGGCTACCGGATCATGGAACTCGACAGCGGCAAGAGCAAGGAGAACGAGTACTGGGACTGGGCCCTCAGTGCCGGGCACTACAGTTTCGGACTGGCCAACGACGACCTCCATTTTCCCGACCGGTCGAGCGCCATCGCCGTCCGGTGCAACTTCCTGTGCTGCCCCTCGGCGCGTTATGAGGATATCCGGAAGACGCTTCTCGGAGGGTGCTATTACGCGATGCGCGTACCCGACTACGGCCGCGGGGACTGGGAGGTGAAATACGAGCGGAACCGCCACCTCCCGTCGATCGAGCGGATCGGCCTCGACGGACAGACAGTCTACATCGCCCTGTCGTGCCCGGCCGACAGCATCAAGGTGACGGGGCAGGACCACGCCACCCTGGCGCTGGCGCTGAACACCTCGGAGGCCCGGTACACCCTGACGCCCGACGACCCCTATGCCCGAATCACCGCCTATTTCCCCGACGGCGAGGTGATCTACACCAATCCCTTCGCACGATACGACGCCTCTGCGGCGGAGAGCCCCTATGTGGCACCGGCGCACACGGTGAACATCCCGCTGACGGTGCTTTTCAACCTCATGATCCTCGTCCTGTGTGCCGGGACCCTGTTCGCGTTCTATAAAATTGTGATCAAATGGTAGGATTCCTCAAAGAGAAGGCCAGCCTCACGCGCGTGGCCTCGGTGCTCAGCCTCTTTACGCTCGTGGCATACCACCGGCCCTTCTTCCGGCTGGTGCTCGACAACCTCGAAGGAGGCTTCAACGGCGTGATGATCGCCGGAGGACTGGTCGTCGTGATGCTGGCGCTCAATTTCCTGGTCTATTACCTGCTGCTCTTTCTGGGCCGCTTTGTCGGGAAATGCCTCCTTGCCTTCACCTTGATCGGCAACGCCCTGAGCCTCTATTTCATCAACACCTATCAGGTGCTCATCACGGACAAGATGATGGGCAACGTCTTCAACACCCGCTATTCGGAAGCCTCCGGGTTCTTCTCCTGGGATGCCGTGTGGTATCTCCTTTTCCTGGGTGTCGTGCCGTGCATCTACCTCTTTGCCCGGCGCGTAGACTACGGCAGCCGGCGGCGCTTCCTGACCCGTACCGGTGCGGCGCTGGCGCTCTCCCTGGCCGTGGCGCTGATCAACATGCAGAACTGGCCCTGGATCGACCGCCACGCCCCCAAGATCGGAAGCCTGATCATGCCCTGGTCGTATGTGGTCAATTCCGTGCGTTACTACAACTCCGAGCGGAAACGCAACCGGAAGGAGATTCCGCTGCCCGACGCACGGATCGCTACCGACAGCCGTGACGTCTGCGTCCTGGTGATCGGGGAGTCGGCCCGGAGGGCGAATTTCTCGCTCTACGGATACGGGCGGCCGACCAATCCGCTCCTCGAGCGGGACAGCGTGACCGCCCTGATGGCAGATGCCGCGGCGACCTACACCACGGCCGGCGTGAAGGCCATTCTCGACCACAAGCCGACCAACAAACTCTATGAGATCCTTCCGAACTACCTCTACCGGAACGGTGTGGATGTGGTGTGGCGCAGTGCCAACTGGGGCGAGCCACCCCTGCACATCGACAAACACTACGGCACCAGGGAACTCAAGGCGCGCTATCCCGAGGCCGACGACCGTTACGACGGCATCCTGCTTGCCGGACTCAGGGACGAGATCCTCTCGAGCGACAAGGACAAACTGCTGATCGTGCTCCACACCAGCACGAGCCACGGGCCGACCTACTACAAGAAGTATCCGGCCGGGTTCGAGGTGTTCAAGCCCGTATGTACCACCGTGGAGATGTCGAAAGCCGACCCCGGGGAGTTGATGAACGCCTACGACAACACCATCGTCTATACGGACTATCTGATCCACTCGGTAATCGAGATCCTCCGCGATGTGCCCCGGCGCAGCTGCCTGATCTTCGTCTCCGACCACGGGGAGTCCCTCGGCGAGGGCAACCTCTACATGCACGGGGTTCCCATGCTCGTCGCCCCGAAGGAGCAGATCGAGATACCGTTCCTCGTATGGACGTCGGACGGGGAGCTGAAGGCGGATGCCGGGAAGCAGGTCGGCCAGTACCATGTCTTCCACAGCATCCTCCGTTTCCTCGGGATCGACAGCCCGGTCTACGACGAATCGCTGGACATCTTCAGCCCCACAGAAAAGGAGTAACGTCGCGTGGGGAAGCGGAATCGCCGCGCCCGGGAGCAATCGTTTCGCTCCCGGGCGCGGCGGTGTCGTATCGTGGTGCGGACGGTCCGGCTACCGGGTTGCGCGGAAGAGCTGGAATTTGATTCCGACCGAGAAGTAGACGATTTCGTCCAGTCCGAGACTCCGGTTCCCGCACTTGGCGACGATGTCCAGGTCGTTGGCCGAAAATTCGTAGAAGAGCGTGATGTGCCGCAGCAGCGAGTCGCCCTTCAGGTAGAAGGTGAACCGCTGTCCGACATAGAGGTGGAACCGGAGCCGCGAGGTGAAGTTGTAATACTGGTCTCCCGGGTAACGGTCCGGTTCGCGGATCCAGAAATCCTCTCCCGAGATGAAGTTCATGTAGATGCCGCACGACAGGGGTTCGACGGCGAAACGTTCGCCGCAGCGGATGCTCCACGGAATGTAGTTCTGTTTGAGCGTGAAGGTCATGTGCGTCCGGTCGGAATAGGCTTTGGGAAGTACCCCGATCATCATGTCTGTCTCCCAGCGGCACTTGCGGCCGTAGTCCCATCCGTAACCCGCGGAGAGGAAGCCCATGCCTCCGGCATACTGGGCCTTGACGTGCGTCGGCAGCAGCCTCTCCCACGATTCGTACCCGCAATGCTCCCGGCGGTCGAGGGGGCGGGGCGCCGGGGCGGTTTCCGTCTGCCGGGACCCCGCGGAGGCGACCGATGCCGTCAGAAGGGCGGCCAGGAGCAGCGCCCTCCTAAAATTCGATACGCTCGCACGCATAGCCCTCGTCGTTTACGGTGAACAGCAGATAGGATCTCTTGGCGATGTTGTCGCACTCGTGGTAGAGCACGCCGTCGCCGAACAGGTCCACGACCTTGTAATTGTGTCCGTGCCCGTTGATGCAGCACTGCAGGCCCGGAAAGCGCGTGACGAGATACTGGAATCCCTTGGCGACATTGTCTCCGAACTGTTCCGTGTAGGGCTTCGCGTGCATGGCGACGATGGTTTTCGACGCCTCGGGCGGGAATTCGGTCAGCTCCGTCTCGATGAATTCGAAGTTGGGCACCGCCTCCCGGAGGTCGAACTCCAGGGCATTGGTGTTCAGACAGAGAATCCGGACATTCCCGGCCGTGAAGGCGGTGTTGAAGTCGCCGAAGATCGTGCGGAAGATCTCCTCTCCGGTGGCCAGACAGTCGTGGTTGCCCAGCAGGACGACGTAGGGAACGTGCAGGCGGTTGAGGATATCGCGCTGGCGCTCGAACTCCGCCTTCATTCCGAAGTCGGCCATGTCGCCCGTGTGGAGCACGAAGTCGATGTCGCCGCGGGCGTTCAGGGCGCTGACCGCCTCCCGGGTCTCGTCGTACCAGCGCTGCGTGTCGGAGATCACGGCGAAGCGGATGGCGCTCTTCCCGGCGGTCGAGGCCTCGATGCGGGCGATGTTCTTCGCGTTGATTCCGCACTCCCCGTCGATGCGGGTGTCGTATGGATGGTAGTCCACCTGGCAGGCTGTCGCCGTTGCCGCCGCCAGCAGGGCAATTGCAAGTCTCTTCATGTTCGACAGGTTTGGATGGCAGCCGCGCTCCCCGGAACGGGCATGCCGCAAAAATAGCATGCCGGGAGGTGCGGGCGGTTGTCTTTTTCAGCCGCAGATTATCCGAAAAGTCCGACAGATCCTTTTTGCGACAACATGTCGAACTTCCCGAACATGCCCCTTCGGTTCCCGTATTGCGGCCTTCCTGTCGGTTGGGATGATCAGATAGCGGTTCCCGTATGGTGAAAAAACGGGACAATTTGTTAAATTTGTGTGCGATTTCCGGTTTCGCCGATCTGCCGGGCCGTTTCATACCGGTCCGACGCGCGCTTTTCGGTCTTCGGAACGCTAACGAACGGGAACCTCGATGCAGCGGGATGCTGTTGCCGGGGCCGGGGGCTTTCCGCCTGGCCGGAAGGGGTACCCCGCGACTGTCATCAAAACATTATTGCCATGAGACAGATCATAAATCATTTTACCGACGATGACCTTTACAAGTTCACCATGTGCTGTGCCGTTATCGACAACTTCCCCAGAGCACGTGTGAAATATGCATTTACGGACAGGGATGATACCGTCTATCCGGCTGGATTCGCACAGGCGCTCGAGGAGCAGATCCTGATGCTGGAGTCGGTCATCATAACCGATGAGGAGATCGACTTCATGAAACGTCGGTGCCGCTTCATCCCCTCCTGGTTCTATACCTATCTGAAGGGTTTCCGGTTCGACCACCGATGGGTCAGGGTCCGGCAGGACGGGCAGGGGCATCTGCACCTGGATATCGAAGGCTGCTGGTCGGAGACCATTCTGCTGGAGGTGAAGCTCCTTGCCATCATCTCCGAACTCTATTACATGATGACCGGTGCCGACCGGTGCTTCGACTATCGGGCCTATTACGACAAGACCGCCGAAAAGGGCCGGCGGCTGTTGGATGCCGGGTGCGTATTCAGTGATTTCGGAACACGCCGTCGGGCTTCCTATCAGGCGCAGGATACCGCCATATCCGCCCTGAAGAGCTGTCAAGGGGCATCGAACGGGACCGGCCGCTTCGTCGGAACGAGCAATGTGCATCTGGCGATGAAGTACGACCTGCTGCCGATCGGCACGATGGCGCATGAATTCATCTGCGCCATTGGCGGCATGTACGGTCCGCAGATGGCCAACCACATGGCCATGAACCTGTGGCGCAACACCTTCCGCGGGGCGCTGGGGCTCTTCCTCTATGACAGTTTCGGATGGAATATCTTCAGCCTGAACTTTTCCGAGGATTTTGCGAACCAGTTCAAGGGCCTGCGCATCGACAGCGGGGACAATTACGAGCAGCTCATGAGGATTGTCGGGAAATACCGTTCGCTGGGAATCGATCCCCGGACGAAGCAGGTCGTGTTCAGCAACGCCCTCGACACGTCCGCAGCCATCCGGATCCAACAGTACGCCAAGGACTATTGCCAGCCCTCTTTCGGCATAGGCACGCACATAACCAATGATTTCGAGGGGATCCGGCCGCTCAATATCGTGATCAAGCTCATCGCCGCAAAGATTACGGAATCGTGGCCCTTCTATAACGAGACGTGCAAGATCAGCGAAGACGAGGGCAAACACACGGGCAATCCGGAAACGATCAGGCGCTTCATGGAGGCCCTGCATATGGACTGACGGAGTTGCGGCCGACGGGGCATGCCGTGTCCGGTTTTGCGGATCAGGCGACGATGCCCACACACCTGTCGGGCGGCGACTGGGCCATCTGCCCGAGGCGTATCGATTGACTCTGTCGCTGATCTCCTGTTTGCTGCGGCACGAGACCTGGCTCTTGGACTGCGGCCGCGTACCAAAAGCAAGAATCCCAGACGACCGTTGAAGTCATCTGGGATTCTTTCCTGGTACCCGGAGCCGGGATCGAACCGGCACGGCCATTGCTGGCCACAGGATTTTAAGTCCGGCGTGTCTACCGATTCCACCATCCGGGCGCAGCCTTCCGCGGGGAAGACATCGGCAAAAGTACGAAATAATTTGCGATCCGCAAAATCCCGGCGTTGGAACCGTTGCCGATTCGTGTTCCGAAGCCGGGATTTGCACCTGCAGCCGTGATCTCCGATCCGCTCCTCGGCTGGAAACCGAGCCGGATTCGAGCCGGCACTCCGGATTCCTGTTCCGGCTTGCAGCCCCTTCCCATGGCCGGCGCATCCGTAACAGACCCGCATTCGGGAGGTTTTTTCAGAGACGAGCTCCGTGGTGACCGTCCTGTCGGTTACGCTTCGCCGGAGGCCGCCGGTACGGCCGCCGTACTGTCGATATACTCGAGGATCGCCCGGTCGTCGTTCGGGGCGAACCAGCGGATCGCGGGGTCGCGCCGGAACCATGTGAGCTGCCGCTTGGCGTAGCGGCGCGAATTGCGTTTGATGAGTTCGATCGCCTCGTCTCGCGTGATGCGGCCGTCGAAGTATTCGAAAAATTCGCGGTAGCCGACCGTCTGCAGCGCCGTGAGGTGCCGGAACGGGTAGAGCCGCCGTGCCTCCTCCTCGAGCCCTTCGCCGACCATCAGCTCCACCCGCCGGTCGATGCGTGCGTAGAGCTCGGGGCGGGGCAGGTCGATGCCGATCTTCGTGACGGCAAACGGTCGTGTGCGCTGCCGTCCCGTGCGGAGCGACGAGTAGGGGCGTCCCGTTTGCAGGCAGACCTCCAGGGCCCGGAGCACACGCGCCGGGTTGCTGCGGTCCACCTGTTCCCAATAGGCGGGATCGAGCCGCTGCAGCTCGTCGGCGAGCGATTCGATCCCTTCCTCGCGCAGGCGCGTGTTCAACCGCTCGCGCAGGGCCTCGTCGGCCGGCGGCAGGTCGTCCATCCCTTCGCACAGCGCCCGGACATAGAGCCCCGAGCCGCCGACCGCCACCACGACGTCGTGTGTGGCGAAGAGCGCTTCGAGACGCGCCAGCGCCTCCGCCTCGTAGGCCCCGCAGTTGAGGTGCCGGTCTATTTCGCGGTCGGCGATGAAGTGGTGCTCGGCCGCCTGCAGCTGTTCGGCGGTGGGCTGCGCCGTGCCGACCGGCATTCCGCGGTAGAACTGCCGTGAGTCGGTCGAGAGGATCGGCGCGCCGTAACGGCGGGCAATGCGGATGCTCAGGTCCGTCTTGCCCGAACCGGTCGGCCCGACGATGACCAGCAGGCGCTTAATACTCATCGTCGTAGTTGTCGTCGCCCTCGAAGTCGTTGAAGTCGCCCATCATCTCCTCGAAGGCCGAACCCTCGTCCTCGTCTTCGCGGTTCTTCGAGGGGTCGTACTGGTCCGGGGCCTCGGCCACGGCGTAGATCTCGCGCGGGTAGGAGGCCTGCGGGTCGGCCTCGTAGGCCCCCGTGAGCTCGAGGTAGTAGGCCCGGTCGCCGAACAGGTCGAAGAGGTAGATCAGCCGGTCGCGGAGGTTGTGTATGATCTGCCCCAGGCGGATGCTCTCCATCGTTTCGGGCCCTTCGCCCGAGCTGTCGCCCATCTCCATGAGGGTGAATTCGCGCTGTTTCTCCCAGCGGTCGTCCGCCGTGAAGAACGATGCCATGCAGGGCTCGTACTCCAGCGAGTCGAGAATGAAGTTGTGGAATTCGAGCAGCGTCGTGTCGTACATCACCTCATAGTCGCGTACGAAGTGGTCGTTCTCGTCGCTCAACATCCGGAATCGGAATACCATCGACATTGTGATACTGTATTAAAGGTCTTTCTCTTTGCAAAAATAGAAATTTATCCCAACCCGGCAAGCCAAGCCATCACGTCCCGGTCGTCGGGGTAGTCGGTCAGTGCGGGCGACTGGGCCTGCCCGAACGCTACGCGGCGGCTGTGGGGCAGGCATTCGGTAACGACGCACTGGATGCGTTCGTCGTGCCGGGCGAGCCATGCCGCCACCTCGTCCGTCGAGCGGTAGTGCGCGCAGGCAACCTGGCTCAGCATCGGGGGAAACTCCTCCTGTTCGACCGCCACGGAGTCGCCCCAGTCGAGGAACTCCCGCCCCTGCATGGTGAGCAGCGCCCGGGCCTGCCGGCAGTTGTTGCGGTATCCGGGGTGCATCGGCGGCGTGTGGAGCTGCGGCGTGTAGCCTTCGGGCAGGAACAGGAGCGAGACGTTGCGGCATCCCAGCCCCGAGTAGGCCCAGATGTCGTCGGAGAGCCCGGCCAGCTGGGCTGCGCTCTCCGAGCCCGAGAGCACGGCCACCGACTGCCGGCTTCCGCGCAGCAGGGCGGGAATCCCGGCATAGCGGGCCCGGAAGTAGCGGTTGGCGTTGTCGCTCCCGGTGGCGATCACGGCATCGACGGGCGCCGTGCCGTCGTATTGTTCGACGGCCGTTTCGGGATCGATGTCGAGCAGCAGCCCGATGACGTGGAGCATCAGTGCGGAGTCCTTGGCCGAGGGCTTGACCAGGCAGCGGTGGCCGCTTGCCACGACGCACAGCAGGTCGAAGAAGCCGACCAGCGGGATGTTGCCGGCCATGATGACCAGCACGCGGCGGGGCTTCGCGACGGGGAGCGTGGGGTAGAGCTCCAGCCATCGGCCGAGCGTCTCCTCCTGCAGCATTTCGTCGCACAGGGCCTTCACGGCGCGGCGGATGTCGTCGGGGGTGAACCATCCGTTCTCCGCGCACGCTTGGGCGATGACGCAGCGGCTCGTGTCGTCGCATCCGAACGTGCGCAGGCGTTCCCCCAGCGCGGAAAAGAGTTTGATCGCGTTTTTCATTACGGCAAAGATAGCACATCGGCGACGGATTTCGAACGCAAAATGCGCTTCACCGCTGTTTTTTGTCCGGCAACCCGGCTTCGGGGGCGGAACGGTCCGGCTCCGAAACGGCCGGTTGCCGTCTCTCCGGAGAGAAAATTTCGGGATTTTTCAGAAAAAATTTGGAGATTCGGATTTTTTGCCTACCTTTGCACTCGCAATCGAGCAATGCGGAAATAGCTCAGTTGGTAGAGCGCAACCTTGCCAAGGTTGAGGTCGCGGGTCCGAGTCCCGTTTTCCGCTCCAGAGGGGGTCAGAAAGGAACCCGATAGAAAGCAAAGAGCCTTGTATGTCATTGATATGCAAGGCTTTTTCTTTTATTCTCCCACTCCTGTTGAGGCAAAAGACGGCAATCCTTTCACGCTTTCATCGTGGCTGTTCTGCCCGGACAGAAAGCAGACCGCGATTTAGAACTTCCAAATGGGATAATCAAGGACTTTTTCTCCTCTCCTTTTGTGGTAACAGACTGTAACGGCAATAGCCAATGCCATGCTGACTATTCGGGCCATATTGGATATCAGGCCACCCGCCGCGACCTCCGTACCCTCCATAATGAAAATATGCCAGGCTCCGTTCATCAGTATGTGTAATCCGACCGGAATCCATATGTTGAAATTCCACTCGACGTACATCCAGCTGAAATAGAGTGCGCCGATGAAGGTTACACCGAAAGCGGCGAGCGACGAAAGGACATCGTGTCCTTGATAGAGATGTACGGAGCCAAAGTAGAGGGCCGGCAATATGACCGCCCAGAAGAATCCTGTTTTTGCATATCGGAAAAGCAAACCGAACATAAGCGCCCGGAACACCAGCTCCTCCTTGAACCCGGTAAGGATGCATCGGTCATAAAACACGGTGAATGTCAATTCTGTATTGAGGCTGCCGAAGAAAGGAAATACAAGATACAGGGGGAACACGCAAAGGAGTGCGATCCCGAATCCCTTGAGCATGTTTCCACTCAGCCCGAGAAAAGAAAACACTTCTTTCGGCTTGACGACGACGGCCGTCAGGATGAGAACGGCAAGAGTCAGGAGTAACGCCTTGATCGACAGCCCGAGAATAGAGCTGCCCGGCATATCGAGAAGTGCTGTCGCAAAGCCGATGTTTCTCCAGAAGAGGATAATCATTACACCCGCAATGAGGGAATAGGCAATCCTTGCGGTTTTCGATGCAGGCTGAATCATAAATTCGAACTGATTGTTTCGTATTGCAAAAGTAGAAAATAATTCTCCATGATTGGGGCTTGCGGGGTTGTTTTTTGACATGCGCGTCGTTTGTCCGGAGCGGAGACGCATGCCGGGGCTTGTCCGGCGAGTGGGGCGATTGCACCGAAAGGAGTCCGAGCTGTAAGGCGGAGATCCTTATGGATTCGCAAGTCCCTGCCGCCTGTCTTGTGTGAGGTCTCGAATGGTGCTTTTTCAACCGGGAATAACTTCCGATTTATAATCTTTGCCTCCACAATCTCCGACCTGAATAGATGCCCTGCAAAGACTACATATGCCGGACTGCAGTCCAGCCAGCGATTCGGCGAGGAGGATCTCGATCCCGCCGCGCTCGACCGCCACATCGCCGTACTCTCCACGTCGGCCCTTTTGTCCGGGTGTGCCGTTTCGGTCTTCGGCCTGCACCGCGGCGAACACGTCTACGAGTCGGAGTTTCACCGGGCGCTTTTCAGCGATCCGCAGGGCGGGTATGCGGGAGCGGATCCATCCCGATGACGAATACGAACATGACACGACGCTATGCGAAGATCTCCGAGGCGAACATCAGCCGTGAGATGCGTCGTATCGGTAGGGTGCTGACGGCATAGTAGATGATAATGACAAGACGCTATAGGTATCTGTTCATATTTTACAGGTCAAAGCATCTCGTTTTCGATCTACCGGAATTTATTAATTCTTCCCTGCATGATGTTTAAGTTCTTTGTGTGCTTTGTAAACCAATTCTACATCAAACCACAATTGTAGGTCGTGTCTGCTTTCTGCTGCGCCGTTGTATCTTATTGAAATTTTACATCAAACCACAACTATGGCGTGGAGGAACCGCACGAGTGCTACGTTGTATCTTATTGAATTTCTACATCAAACCACAACCCGTCGTGAACGCCTCTCGCAGTCTGACAGTTGTATCTTATTGAATTTCTACATCAAACCACAACACCAGCACGCAGACGGATCTGCGACTTGATGTTGTATCTTATTGAATTTCTACATCAAACCACAACACCAGCACGCAGACGGATCTGCGACTTGATGTTGTATCTTATTGAATTTCTACATCAAACCACAAC